>Ga0210408_10000460_pt1 | contig 52401 bp, 44 predicted proteins | sample IncBWH4MmetaG_FD_155471 | JGI IMG/M metagenome (GOLD analysis project Ga0210408, IMG submission 155471) | Forest soil microbial communities from Barre Woods Harvard Forest LTER site, Petersham, Massachusetts, United States - Inc-BW-H-4-M | ecosystem: Environmental > Terrestrial > Soil >...
GACGGGGGCCCGGGCCAGGGCTGGCGGATGGACCCGCAGATCGCCGACCAGTTCGAGGAATGGTTCGTGCAGGACGGGGCGGCCCCCGAGCCGTGGTGCACGACGGTGTCGTTCGTGAACCCGCACGACATCGCGTGGTGGCACAAGTGGACCGAACGGGTCCCGGCGGAGGTGCGCGCGCCAGCGCTGGCGCGGGGGCTGCCGCCGAACTTCGAGACCCCGGAAATGCTGGAAGCCCGCAACAAGCCGCTGCTGCAGCTCTCACTCCAGCAGACCGCGGCGGCGTCGTTCGGGCCGGTGCCGCTCGCGGGCCCCGAAGCGACCGCGGCGTGGACGCCGTTCCTGGACCTGTACGTGAAGCTGCAGCGCGCGGTGGACGGGCACGTGGGCAGGATCCTGCGCATCCTCGAGAGCCGCCCGGAGGTGGCGGCGAACACGGTGGTGGTGTTCACCTCCGACCACGGCGAGTACGGAGCGTCGCACGGTCTGCGGGGCAAGGGCGGGGGGGCCTACGAGGAGGCGATCAGGGTGCCGTTGATCGTGAAGGATCCGCGCGGGGCGCTGTCGGCGGCGACGCGACGCCCGCGGATGCAGTTGACATCGAGCGTGGACGTTGCCCCGCTGCTGCTCACGATCGCCACCGGCTCGGACGAGTGGCGGGAAAAGCGGCGCTACGCGCACCTGGCGCAGCGGGCGGACCTGGCGAGCATCCTCGCGAACCCGCGGGCGCGGGGGCGCGGGTATGTGCTGCACACGACGGACGAGATCGTCACGGAGTTCGCGGTGGAAGCGTACGCGGCGAACGCGCCGTTGCACGTGGTGGCGTTGCGCACGGCGAACGCGAAGTACGCGACCTACTCCAACTGGGGCCCGGAAGGGACCACGCCCCAGCGCGCGGGACAGGAACGGGAGCTCTACGACTACCGCACGCGGGCGGGGAGGATGGAGCTGGACAACGGGGCAGCCGAACTCAGATCGGCCGCCGGCGGGACGGAGCGCTCGCTGCACAGGATGATGAAGCAGGCGCTGCATGAGGAGCTGCGCGCGCCGCTGCCGCGCCACCTGCGCGAAGCGCATGGGCTGGGTTTCGAGAATTACTTCCTGACGGCCAAGAAAGCTGCGCGCGGCGCCACCGCGGCGCGTCTGCGCCGGCTGGAAGGCGAAACGGGGCCGCTGAGCCCGTTCGGCCAGCGCCCACTGAATGGCTCATCGCGGCATCGCTCAAGGGCTGGGTTGCGCAGGGGAGCTCCCCAGCGTCTGCCCGGAGGCTGAGAGCGCGCGCACGGCGATGTCGGGCGCGGTGGTGCTCACGTGGATGGTGGTCTGAAATCCGCTGCGGGGCACGGTGAGCACGGGGCTCAGGCTTTTTTCTGATGGCCCGCCCGCCCCGCCGGCGAGCACCTGCCAGGAGGCGACCGCGGTGGCCCCGTTCCAGCTCGCCTCCACAGTGGCGCCGGTGGGGGTGGCTGGTGGACTCGGCACCGCCTGCACGGCGATCGCGGGCGCGGTGGTGGGCTGGGCGCTCCACGGCGAGAGGTAGGTGCGGAAGTCCTGCACATTCTTGCCGAGCGTGCCGTCGAGCAGCACGTGCCCGGAGGCGTCGAACTCGGTGAAGTTGGGCAGGCCCCCGTAGCCGAGCAGCCAGTCCCCCCCGAGGAGGCCCAGGGTGTTGCCCTGGCTGGAGGCGAGCAGCGTTTTCGTGGGGTTGACGAAGCGCTTGAGGAGGGTGACGGTGTGGGCGCCGATGTCCGCTCGCAGCAGCAGGCCGCTCGACTGCTTTTCCTTAGGGGGGTCGGAGGCATTGTCGAACACCGAGATCAGCCCACCCGGTTGGAATACGGCGTCGTGCTGCCAGTAGAAGCGCACCCCGGGACCGACTTTCAGGCTCGAATGGCCGCCGTCGCCGAACAGCCAGTTGTAGGCGCCGGTGTGCATGTTCACGTCATACAGCGTCCACGTGTTGCGCGCCGACAGGAGCACGTCCCCGCCGCTGCCCGGAGAGATCGAGTTGATGTGCACGTAGTCCCAGGGGTATTCCCCCCCGGAGACGTGGTTGAGAGAGTCCCGCAGGGGGATGTGCCCGAGTGCGTGCCACTCCCACATCACGAGACCCGTCTTGATGTCGATCTCCTCGATCACGGAGTCGCTGAGGATGCCGTGGGAGGAGCCGTGCACGGAGGCGAGATTCATGTGAATCGGGTCGAAGCTATCGATCCACGCGGTGCCCTGGGGGGTGAGGAGGATCTCGTGCAGGTCCGCGCGGTAGCCGTTGCCGGCGCGGATCGTGGCGATCTGGTGGTAGGAGCTGTCGTAGATCACGTCTTCGCCCTGGCCGAACCCGACCCGCAGGATGCGGCCCTGCCACCACGTGAGCACGGGCTGACCTGCGTAGGTCTGCACCTGGAAGTTGGTGGCGGACTCCCCCGGGGGGAGGGGGTGAAACCACACCAGGGCGCCGTTCTGTTCGGCGATCATGGGGCCCGCTGAGCCCTTGCCCTGGTAGGGGGCGAGAAACAGGTAGCCGCCCGCGGCGCCGGGCTTGGCGGGCGTGGTGAGCGTCACCGTGGAGGGGGTGAGGGTGGGGGCCGAGAGATAGTGCTGCACCGCGTGGGGGTCGCCGGGGTTGACGGGGAACTCTTCCTCGCTGACCGCGGCCTGGTGGGCGACCGTGAAGGTTGAGGCGACCGCCTGCATCGGAGCTCCCCCGCCCGTGCCCGCCAGCGCGTGGACGCTCACTCGCTCCCCGGGCACGAAGGGCTTGGCGGGCAGGAAGCTCTCCCCGGTTCCCGTGGAGTAGGCCTCGAGGCGCCCGCTGTGCACGCCGCTGCGCGACCCGACCACGCGCACATCCGCGACCTGCGTGCCCGCTCCGCCGAGGAAGCTGATCTGCATAGCGGGGGAGGCGTCGGGGGTTCCGGGCAGCGGGGAGACCGTGACCGCGTTGGCCGCCGCGGCGGCCACGTCGGCGCGGTTGCCGAACGTCACCGAGGCCACCGGGCCGTCCCCCCCACAGGAGGAGAGCGCCGCCGCGAGCGAGGCGGCGACGAGCAGGGGGAGGGCGAGCCTCAACGCCTGTGCTCCGCGTGAGCGGCGGCGGCGATCGAGGGCCTAGCCCAGTAGGAGCGTTGGCCTGGGGTGGCCGAGCCTGCCGGGATGGGCCCCAACACGCTCATCGAGCCGCCCGCGACGTGAATGCCGGGGAGGCTCCGATCACCCGACCGGCGGCATCCAGCGCCTGCACCCTGAAGCTGCTGTAGCCCTGGGGCACGGGGATCGCGGTCTCGAAGCCCGACCTGGGGATGGTTCTCACGGCGGCCAGACTACCGCCCCCGGGTGCGGCAAGTACCCGCCAGGAGACGACCCTCGTGGCGCCGTTCCAGCTCGCGTACACCGTGGTCTTGCCACCCCTTTGGCGGGCGCCGCCCACGGGCGCGGTGAGCGGCAGGCCCACCCACGGATCGAGCGTCTCGCGGTAGCTCAGGTCAGAGCCGGGGAAGTGCCCCTCCAGCAGTCGCCGACCGGAGTGGCTGTACTCCGAGAAGTAGGGCTCCGAGCCCCAGCCGACGAACACGTTGCCCCTCGCCAGCGGCTCGGTGTTGCCCATGTATTCGGTTTCGAATTCATCCCCGCCCGTGTACTGGGCCGCGAGCGTCGCCGTGCGGGTCGCCTGGTCGAGCTCGAGCACGAGCCCGCGGGATGGCCCGGTCGCGGGGACGGAGGTGCCGCCACCGGTGAGCTGGCAGCAGTGGTCGTCGAACATGCTGACCTTCGAGCTGCCCGCGAACGCCACGTCGTGCTGCCACTGGAAGGCGGCGCCCGGGCCGAGCTTGAAGTTCGAGCGCTTGCCCCCGAGGGTCCACTGGATCTTGCCGGTGGCGATGTCGACCAGGTAGGCGCCCCACGTGTTACGCATCGAGACGAGGAAGGTTCCGTGGCCGCTCAGTTCGAGCGCGTTGACGTGGTAGGCGTCCCAGGGGAACCCGTTGGTGGGCACGCTGGCGTATGAGTCCCCCAGCGGGATGTGCCTGAGCGCGTCCCAGGTGCGCAGCAGCTTGCCGGTCTTGAGGTTGTACTCCTGGACCGCCGAGTCGATCAGCGCGCCGTTGTAGGCGCCGCCGTAGCTGGAGATGTTCTTGGCGACGTTCTTGTTGGCGGTCACCCAGGCGTCGTCGCCGTCGATTGTGAGCGCGTGGAGGGTGAGCACCCAGCCGTCCGCGCCTTTCAGCCGGGCGACGGTCTGGTAGTGCTGGTTGACGACCACCTCTTCGCCGCTCTCGGTCGAGCCGGTGTTGGTGACGACGCCCTGCCACCAGGCGAGCGCCGGCTTGCCTTCGTAGGTCTGCGGGCTCAGGTTGGAGGCGACGACCTTTTCGGGCACCGGCTGGAACCACACAGGTTGCAGGTTGCTGTCGAGGATCAGCGGCCCGCTCTGACCGACCAGGGGGGGGTAGTTGAGGTTGTAGAAGTTGGCGGTGAAGATGTAGCCGGGCGCGAGCTGGCCGGCGAGGGTGGGGCCGTCCCTGTGGAGTACGGGTGGGTGCAGCGTTGGCTCGGTGACGAAGCTGTGGGCGCCGCGGGTAGTGTACGCCCCGACCGGAGCGCCATGCGAGCCCGCGAACGCCTGGTCGATCGCCACGAAGCCCACGACGACGAGGCCAATCGCGAGCGCCAGGCGCCGCGCCGCTCCGCGCGGCGCGCCGGCGGGCTTGGGCAGCGCCGTGAACGTGACCAGCGCCGCCGCGGCGGCCAGGCCGGCGCCGATCAGGTAGGCGAGCCGGAAGCCATCGGTCAACGCCTGCGGCACCTGCTGACCGGTGCCGATCAGGTGGCTGGAGCGCTGGGTCGCCAGCGTCACCAGGATCGCCAGCCCGAGCCCGCCGCCCACCTGGCGCGAGGTATTGACGAGCCCGGACGCGAGCCCCGTCTGTCCCTCTTGGGCGCCCTGGGTGGCGGCGATCGTGGAGGGAACAATCGACATCGCGATTCCCGCCGCGGTGAGCAACCCAGGGAGCATGATGTACACGATCGGGCTGCCGCTGGGCCCGATTTTCGCCAGCAGCAGCATCCCGGCCGTCAACATCACAAGGCCACCGCCGAGCACCGCGCGCACGCCGAAGCGGCTCACGAGCCGGCCGGCGCGCGAAGCGACCAGCATGATCATCAACGTCATCGGCAGGAACACCAGGCCGGTGTGCAGCGCCGAGAGGCCCAGCACCTGCTGCAGGTAGAGCGAGCTCACGAACCACATCGGGAACAGCGAGGCGCTGAACAGCAGCACGATGTTGTTGGCGGTCCGCAGCGGCTTCGTGAGTTCCTTGAAGGGGATCAGCGGTTCGGAGGCCACGCGTGTCTCGATCACGCCGAACACCGCGAGCAGGGCCACGCCCCCGAGGATCGGGCCGAGCGCGGCGAGCGTGTCCCAGCCGGCGAGGCCCGCTTCCACGACCCCGTACACCAGCACCATCTGGCCGATCGTCAACGTCAGCGCGCCGGCGATGTCGAAGCTGCGGGGCGGGTGGGATCCTGATCCTCGGCGGCGCTCGCTCACCACCGCGTACGCCACCGCCGCCGCGGCGATCCCGATCGGGGGGTTGATCAGCAGCACCCAGCGCCAGCTGAGCTCCTGGGTGATGACCCCCCCAAACAGCATCCCCGCGGCGCCGCCGAGCCCGTTCATCGCCGCCCACGTGCCGATCGCGCGATTGAGCCGCGGGCCTGGAGCGAACGACGAGGTGATGATCGCCAGCGAGCACGCCGCCATCAGGGCGCCGCCGACGCCCTGCGCCGCGCGTGCGGCGACGAGCGTCGTGCGGTCCCCCGCGATGCCGCCTGCGAGCGAGGCGAGCGCGAACAGCAGCAGCGCCGCGACGAACATCCGGCGCTGCCCGAAGTGGTCGGCGGCACGGCCCCCGAGCATCAAGAAGCCCGCGAACGTGATCGCGTACGCGTCGACGATCCACTGCAGTTCGGGTGCTGTGAAGTTGAGGCTCAACTGGATGTGGGGCAGCGCGACGTTGACGATGCTGAGGTCAAGGATCACCATGAACTGAGCCACGCAGCAGACCCCCAGGAGCCACCCCAAGCGCGAGTTCGGCTCGCGCTCGAGGGGAGGGGACTCCACCGCTCCTGTTCTCGCCGGTGCCTCGACGCTCACAGCAACCACCCCGACGGCGACCTATCATCCGGGTTCGGCCAGCGCCGCAAACGCCTGGTAGGGTGGGCATCCGAGCCCTCGAGCGACGATTGGAGCCCGGCCGATGAGAAGAACGCCACTGACCGCAATGCTAACGCTCGCGGCCACCCTGGCTGCCGCTGTCGCGGTGGCGGGATGCGGTGGCGAAGGGGGGAGCTCCTCCACCCAGTCGACGACGAGCAGCCCGACCACCACGGTCCACAAGCACGCCACCAAACCGGGCTACTGAGCCACGGATTCATCCCGATCGCCCGGGGCTCGGGAGCGATGCGGCGAAGCTGATCACCGGCACCGCCCGCGAGGTGCCGAGCACGTGGCCGGCCGTGTCGAGCGCCTGCATCGCCACGTAGGCGTACTTCGCGGGCAAGGTCGTCGAGCTTTCGAAGCCGCCGGAGGGGATCGTGGTCTGCACCGCCAGCGATCCCATGTGCTTGCCCGCGAGCACACGCCATGAGGCCACTTCCGTGGCGCCGTTCCAGCTCGCGTGCACGATCGTCTCTTCGCTGGTGTCGTTGAGACTGGCGAGCACCGCCGGCGGGCTCAGCGGCCGCCCGCGCCAGGGGAAGCGGAAGGCCCGGTAGAAGGTCATGTCGAACGGCTGGTGGGCGTCGAGGAGCAGCGAGCCGTTTTTCGCATACTCGCTGATCTGGGGCACCCCCCCGTAGCCCACGACGGTGCTGCCGTCCGCCAACGTCTGCATGTTGCCCTGGCTGGCGGCGAGCAGCGGCGGGTCCGGGTGTGTGTAGGCGAACGCGAGGTGCGCTTCGCGGGTCTTGAAGTCGAGCGCGATCCGCACGCCGCGCGACTGGTGGTGGATCAGCGGGTTGGCGCCGTCGTCGAAGAAGGTGACCTCGCCGTCCGCGAGCACCCGCCCGTCGTGTTGCCACGCGGTTTCGGTGCCGGGCCCCATCTTGAACGAGCTCTTCAGGCCCCCCAGGCGCCAGAGGACCTTGCCGGTGCCGCCCTCCAGCTGATAGCCGGCCCAGGTGCTGCGCGCCGAGATGAAGAGGTTCCCGTCGGGCTCGGGGTCGATCGAGTTGAGGTGAAACCAGTCCCACGGCCTGGTGTCGGTCGCCGCCGGGGTCTCGGACTCCGTGGCGCGGACGTGGTCGAGGCTGTGCCATTCCCAGCGCACCAGGCCCGTCCGCATGTCGATCTCCTGGATCGCCGTGTCGACGATCGCCCCGCCCCGTGCTCCTCCCAGCGGCGAGAGGTTGCAGCGGATCGGGTTGTACGCCGTGATGTAGGCGATGTCGTGGGGCGCGATCTGGAAGTCGTGCAGGTCCGCGTGCAAGCCGTTGCCGCCGGGAACGGTGGCCACCGTCTGGTAGCGGGAGTTCATGACGATGTCCTCCCCCTGGCCGAAGCCGAACGACAGCACGTGCCCCCGCCACCACGTGAGGTCGCGCTGGCCCGCGTATGTCTGCTCGCTCAGGTCCTCCGCCGCTTCGCCCCCCGACAGCTGCTCGAACCACACGAGCCGGCCCTGCGGGGTGTAGATCAACGGCCCGTACTGGCCGGGACCGGGCCCGTTGGTCGTGAGGATGTCCCCCGCCGCGGGATCGCGGTCGGGCACGGTGACGCTCAGGATCGGGGCTAGGACGCCGGGCAGGGTGGCGAAGCTCTGGTCGTCGGCAGGCGCCGCCGGCGGGTTGGGGAACGCCGAGACGGCGCCCGTCGGGTATGGGGTGTCGACCTGAAAATGAAAGACGATCGGCTTGCCGGCATTGACGGATGTCGGAGATCCGCCCACGCCGATCACGGCGCGCACGGTCACGCGCTCGCCGGCGTCGAATGGGGCGTCGGGTACGAAGCTCCCGCCGTCGCCCTGCCAGTAGCCGTGGAGGTGCCCGGCGTGATCGCCGCTGCGCTGGCCCACGACGGAGACCTCGTGGATCGCGGAGAACGGCACACCCAGGAAACTGATTTGCGTGCGGGCGTTCGCCGTGTCGGTTTCCGGCGCCGGCGAGACATCCACGGGCAGCCCCGCCAGCTTGGCGCTGTGCTCCACCGTGGCCGGCAGGCACACCGGCGAGACCGAGCTGTGTGAGCCGGATGGCCCCAGCCCGCCCGTGCCCAACACGATGGCGAGCGCCACCCCGGCGAGGACCGCGACAAGCAGCGCAATGAGTCCGTTACGTTTCATCTGGACGCGAGACCTTAACATCGGCCTAACACGGGAGACGCGGTTCCCCTGAGGCTCGGTTGCGCAGGCTTCGCGGGGACGAGAGCGAAACTAGGAAGGTCCGGCGTTGTCTGAGGCTAGGATCTGCAACTTCGATCGACGGGCGAGAGCAGGAGGATCTGCCACCTTGATAGGCAGCGAGAGTTGAGCATCCACGACTTCGATAAGCAGGTCGGTCCCTGCGTCTGCGCGGATGGAGGATCGATGGCCCGCACCGACCCGCGACAGGTTGGCGCATCGTGAGCAGGCGGCATCGCCCCGCGGGCCCTACCGAGGGGTCGTGGACGCCCGTGCAGGTCTGGGGGCCCGCCCATAAGGCTCCCGCGCGCCCCAAGCGCGGAGCGCGCACCCATCACAGGCGGTTGCGCCTCGCGCTCGTGCTGGGGGGGGTGCTGGTGCTGCTCACGAGCATCGGCGCCCTGACGGCGGGCGGTCAGCGCATCATCGCCGAGGAGGCCGCCTTCCGGGGGCCGCCCGCGTTGGGGTGCGTGCCCTCCTCGCTCGACCGCAGCAACGTGCTGCCCGGCACCAAGCTCGAGGTCTCCCCGCTGCCCGACTCCCTGGACGCCTCTCCGCACGCGCAGATCAGCCTGTTGGGGGTGCCCAAGGCTCAGCTCGCGCAGGTGAGCGTGAGCGGGTCGATCACCGGCGGGCACGCCGGGCGCCTGGTCGCCTACTCGCAGGGGGACGGCGCGAGCTTCCTGCCCAACGACCCCTTCCAGCCGGGGGAGACGGTCACGGTGCGGGGCAAGATCCTGAACGGCAAGAGCTCCCAGCCGTTCGCGTTCCACTTCGCGGTCGAGGTGCCCGACCCCTTGGCGCACCTGCCCCCGGGCAAGGAACCGCAAGGCAGCTCCGCCCAGGTGCAGCACTTCCACTCCGCCCCCCAGCTGCAGCCGCCCTCGATCGAAGTCACCGCCGGCAAGGGGCAGAGCAGCGCAGGGTATGTGTTCGCCGCGCCCTACTCCGGTCCCGGTGGGAACGGCCCGATGATCTTCGACGACACCGGCCAGCTCGTGTGGTTTCACGCGCTGTCCGTGGGGACCTACGCGACCAACCTGCAGGTGCAGCAGTTCGAAGGCCAGCCCGTGCTGACGTGGTGGCAGGGCTACATCCCGCCGCAGGGGTTCGGCGAGGGTGAAGAGGTGATCGAGAGCAGCTCCTACCGCCAGATCACGACCGTCCACGCGGGCAACGGCTACACGGCGGACCTCCACGACTTCCGCATCGACTCGGCCAACGACACCGCGCTGATGACGGTGTTCAACCCCCTGCACTGCAACCTCACCGGCATCGGGGGGCCCCAGGACGGCGCGGTCACGGACAGCGACTTTCAGGAAATCGACCTGCACACGCGACTCGTGCGCCGCGAATGGACCAGCCTTGACCACGTGGCGCTCGGTGAATCCTACTCCTCGCCGCTGGGGAGCAAGCCGGAATGGCCGTTCGACTACTTCCACATCAACTCGCTCGACCAGGAGCCCAGCGGGGAGATGCTGATCTCGGCGCGCAACACCTGGGCGCTGTACCAGCTGAGCGAACAGACCGGCCAGGTGATCTCGCGAGCGGGGGGCAAGCACAGCACGATCAAGATGGGCTCGGGCACCTTGACGGCCTTCCAGCACGACGCCACCCTGCAGCCGAACGGGCTGATCAGCGTGTTCGACAACGGGGGGGTCCCCACCGTGCACCCCCAGTCGCGGGGGATCCTGGTGGCACTCAACGCACAGACCGGCACGGAGACGTTGGTGGCAGAGTACGAGCACCCGAGCGCACTGAAGGCGGGCAGCCAGGGCAACGTGCAGGAGCTTGCCGGCGGCAACCTGTTTCTCGGCTGGGGCGCGGAACCGTGGTTCTCGGAATTCAGCTCTACCGGCCAGCTGGCCTTCGACGCCCGCATGCCCCCCGGCGACCAGTCCTACCGCGCCTACCGCTTCCCCTGGACCGGCACCCCCGCGGGCGCCCCCGCGATCGCGGCGAGCGGGAACGGGAAGGGCCCTGTCACCGTGTATGCGAGCTGGAACGGGGCGACCCAGATCGCCTCCTGGAAGGTGCTGGCAGGGCCCTCCACGCATCAGCTCACGACCGTCGCGACGGGTCCCCGCACCGGCTTCGAGACCGCGATCGCCACCCCGGGCCCCGAAGCCTACGTGCAGGTCCAGGCCCTCAGCGCCACGGGCGCCGTGTTGGGGACATCCTCCGCGATCAAGGGCTAGGGCGGTCGTGGCCCGCGCTGGACGATCTCCGATCGGTCTGCGTCCTCCCTCGCTCATGCGCAAAGCATATTTCGCTCGGTGCGTCCTTGTCTCGCTTGACCAGCGACCGCCCTAAAGGCGCTGTTCCGATGACGCGGAAGACAGGCGAGCTCGCGGCGCTGGCGGGCGAGATCGAAGGCTGTCGGCGCTGCCCGCGGCTGGTGGCTTGGCGCGAGCAGGTGGCGCGGGAGCGACGGGCCGCGTTCGCCCACGAGCGCTACGCGGCTCACCCCGTGGCGGGCTTCGGGGATCCCGCAGCGCGGGTGCTGATCCTGGGGCTGGCCCCCGCCGCCCACGGGGGCAACCGCACGGGGCGGATCTTCACGGGGGATCGCTCCGGGGATTTCCTGTTCGCCGCGTTATGGCGCACCGGCTTCGCCAACCAGCCCACCTCCACCCACCGGGAGGACGGGTTGCGGATGCGCCATGCGTGGATCACCGCCGCCGTGCGCTGCGCGCCCCCCGCCAACCGGCCCACCACCCCCGAGCGCGACACCTGCCTGCCGTGGAGCGTCGCGGAGTTGCGCCTGCTGAGCGAGGTCCGCGTGGCGCTCTGCCTGGGGGGGTTCGCGTGGGACGCCGCCCTACGGCTGCGCGCCGCGCTCACCGCGCGCGGGGCCGCCAGCGGTGAGCGGAGCGCCCGCCTGCCCCCGGCCTCGCTGTCGATGCCCCGGCCCCGTCCCCGCTTCGGCCACGGCGCCGAGCACCCTGGGGAGCCGTTCGCGCTGCTCGGCTGCTTTCACCCCAGCCAGCAGAACACCTTCACGGGCAGGCTCACCGAGCCGATGATCGACACCGTCCTGCGGCGCGCGCGGGAGCTCGCCGGGCTCGGCTGAAGCCATCTGGCGATCGCCTGGGAAACGATCCTCACAAGTGAAGATTCTAGGGTTGTCATTTCGTTCGTGACGCGGTATCGTGATGACGAAGGGATCAGTTTCTTCACCTGTTCAAGAGAGCGGCAGGCGACAGCACCTGCCAATGCGAAGCCTTACATCGGCAGGAGGTCCGCGACACCATGCATGTTGGCACTGGCGCCAATCGGCGCTCACAGTCAGGCGCGTCTCAGATGGTCACACGGATGGTCACACAGCGGACTTCGGGCCGGCGCGTCGGGGTCGGCGGGTCCCTGCACCGGGCGCTGCTGGGCGCACTGCTGGCCGTTGTGGGGCTCCTCAGCATCGCGTCCTCGGCAAGTGCCTCCACGACATATGAATTGCGGGGCGAATGGTCTGTGGAACTCACCTGCTCCTGTGTGTTCCCCACCGGCTCGAGCACCGTAACCGGCGTGCTCCTGATATCCCACATGGAAGAGTCCACCGGGGTCTTCTCGGGCAACCTCTCGCTCCTGGGAGGTACGGTTCCGGGCACGATCTCGGGAACGGCCACCGGCAGCCAGGCCGCGGTTGCAATGTCCGTTGCGACGCCCGTTGGACTCATAGAATTCACTGCCCCCGAAGCGGCGATCGAATCCTCGGGCGCAGCGATGTCGGGATCGGGCAGCTACAAAGACAGCGAAGGCGTGCAGTCAGGCGCCTTCTCCGCGAAAAAACTCCGCTCCTACCAGGAAGTCGAAAAAGAAGAAGAAGAACTCAAAAAGAAAGCCGAAAAAGAAGCCGAAGAAGCCGCCCAAAAAGCCAAAGAAGCCAAAGAAGCCAAAGAAGCTAAAGAAGCTAAAGAAGCCGAAGAAGCAATCAAAGCCAAAGAAGCCAAGGAAGCCGAAGAAGTAGTCAAAGCCAAAGAAGCGAAAGAAAAAGAAGCACAGGCGAAAGCGCAGAAAGAAAAAGAAGCGCTGGAACAGAAACAGCGCGCGGAAAAAGAAGCAAAAGAACACTCTGAAAAAGAAGAACGCGAAGCGAAAGGCGCCGGTGCGGGAGGCCAGACCGGCGCGACCCAGACGGTTCACCCGCTGAGCGCGGCCAGCCCGACCGCCAAGGTCCTCGCCGTTGGTTCCGGGTTGGTATCGCTCAAGCTCTCCAACCCCAACGGCTACCCCGTTACCGGTGAAGTCACACTGTCAGCCGTCCCCGCCGGACACGCCGGCTCGACCTCGGGCAAAGGCAAGGCCACGGTGCTCGGCCACGGCTCGTTCACGATCTCCTCCAACGGGAGCCAGGCCGTTAAGATCAAGCTGTCCAAGAGTGCCATGGCGGAGCTCGCACACCACAAGACCCTCCACATCGCGGCCAAGATTGCCACGCACGCCAGCGGTAAGACCGTCGTCAAGACCTACAACCTCACCCTCAAGGCCCCCGCTCACAAACGGCCCTGAAGTCGCGGGGCAGGGAGGCCCCGCGCCCTCCAGCCCACGCAGTCGCACCCCGCCGCGCGGACGATCTCAAAAAAATAGAAGCGTTCCCCCCGCCCCCTTTTTCAAGGGGTGGCGCGATGTCAATCGCCCCGCGCACCACCCCCCGTGCCTGTCCCGCGCGCTCGATGCCGCCGGCGCCTGTCGATATCTGCCCAATGTGGCGGCCCAACCCGTAGGCTATGCCAATGGCGTCCACCGGATCAGAGCTTCCCGTCGAGGGCCACCGGCTCACCGGCATCTCCCCGCGCGCCTTCCAGCACCCCGCCGATCGCGCCGCCAGCGCCGCCCTCGGGTCGATCCCCTATCTCGACCGGGTGGTCCGCAAGCTGATCGAGCTCGGCTACGAGCGCGCCCTGCGCCAGAGCTACCTGGGCTCCTCCGTGAAGCTCTCCGAGGAGCAGCTCGGGGATGTCTGGCGCGAGCACGCCCTCGCCTACGCCACCCTCGACATGGGGGACGTCCCCGACCTCTACCTCACCCAGTACCCCTCCCCCAACGCCATGGCCATCGGCGCCAGGCACCCCATCGTGGTCGTCCAGTCATCGCTCGTGGGGCTGCTCGACTCCGAGCAGCGGCGCGCCGTGTTCGCCCACGAGGCCGCCCACATCCTCGCCGACCACCAGCTCTACCAGACCGCCCTGCTGATCATGGTGCTCATGACCCGCGCCTCCCCCCTCCCATTGGCCCTCGCCCCCGTGCGCACCGCCCTCATGGAGTGGCAGCGCGCCACCGAGCTCAGCGCCGACCGCGCCGCCGCGATCGTCACCCGCGATCCCCTCGTCGTCTGCCGCACCCTCATGTCCCTCGCCGGCGGCGCCATGGTCGAGCAGCTCGACCTCGACGCCTTCATGCGCCAGGGGATCGAGTACACCGAGGGGGGCCTCGGGCTCGCGCGATTGACCCGTCTGCTGATCGACCTCGGCCTCAGCCACCCCATGCCCGTCAAGCGCGCCCATGAGCTGATGGCGTGGGTGCGCTCCGGTGACTACGACCGCATCGTCGGCGGCGACTACCCCACCCGCGACGAGCCCCCCGACCCCCGCGGCGACGGCGGGGACGCCGTCTCCTACTACACCGAGCGCTTCCGCGACGGCTTCCGCGACGCCGGCGAGTCCATCTACTCCGCCGGCCAGCAGCTCGCCGGGTGGCTGCGCGGGAATGGGAATGGGGAGGGGAATGAGGAGGAGGACAACGATGTGGAGGAGGAGGACTTCTCGTTGTGAGGCGTCAGCCTCCGGCGTCGCGAAGCGTCGGCCTCCGCCTGTGAGAGGTCAGCCTCCGGCGTCGTGAGGCGCCAGCTCTCGCGTCGCGCGACGTGTCAGTCCCCGAGCGTCTTGTGGGGCCGTCAGCCCCCCAGCGGCGAGGGCGGTATCCGGGTCTCCCCCCGCACCTCGGGGATGCGCATCGCCAGCTCGTCGGGGTAGCACCACGACCACGTCTCCCCCCGCTCCAGCGAGTGGATGATCGGGTGACCGCTCGACCGGCTGTGGGCCGTGGCGTGGCGGTTGGGGGAGTCATCGCAGCAGCCCACGTGGCCGCACTCTAGACAGATCCGCAGATGCAGCCACGGGTCGCCCGTCAGCAGGCACTCCTCACAGCCCTCCACCGAGTCGGGCAGCTGCGTGATCTGAATGTGGTCGAGGTGCGTGCAAGTGGCCATCGTTGCCTCCCATCAGAGCTTTTTTTGAGCGAACGGGAGCCGCACCCTGAACGTCGTGCGGCCCGGTTGCGTGTCCAGTGTCAGTGAGCCATCGTGGCGATCCACCACGATACGGCGTGCCGTCGCCAGGCCCAGGCCGGTCCCGTGGCCAACGTCCTTGGTGGTGAAGAACGGGTCGAAGATCCGCCCCCTGAGGTCGTCTGGGACGCCGGGGCCGTCGTCGGCGATCTCCACCACCGCGCAGCCCCCGTCGGCGTGCGTGGCGATCGTGATCGTCCCCCGCTCCCCCAGCGCGTCGATCGCGTTGTCCAGCAGGTTCGTCCACACCTGGTTGAGCTCCGACCCCCGCACCGTGAGCCGCGGCAGCGTGCGGTCGTAGTCGCGCACCACCGCGATCTCCGTGTGCTTGAGCTTGTGCCCCAACACGGTCAGCGTCGTCTCCAGGCCCTCGTGCAGATCCACCTCCACCAGGCCCCCCCGGTCCATGTACGCGTAGGACTTCACCGCCCCCACCAGCGCCGACATCCGTTCCGTGGACTCCTCCAGCTCCGCCGCCAGTCGCCCCGCCGTGAGCGTGGCCGCCACCCAGCGCAGCGCCGCGTCCGTCGCCGGGCCCGCCAGCTGCGCCACCCGATCCAGCCACCCCTGATCCACCCCCGCCGCCGCCAGCGGCTCCGCCAGCCGCCACGGCTCCTCCACTTTCAACTCCTCCAGGCGCCCAAGCAGCTCCTCCTCGGCGTCCGCCGCATCCAGCGCATCGAGCGCCGTGGCCGAGGCCGCCTGGGCCAGCGCCTGGCGCTGCAGCCCCACCAGCCGCTCCGCATCATCCCGCTCTATCCCCGCCTCCACGAACGACCCCAGCGTCGAGCCGATCGCGTCGAGCGCCTCCGTCAGCTGGGTCGCCGCCCGGCGCGCCGCGGCCGCGGGGTTGTTCAGCTCGTGCGCCAGCCCCGCCGCCATCGTGCCCAGCGAGGCCAGGCGCTCGCGGTTTGCCTCGATCGCCGTCAGGCGGCCCGTCACCGGGCCCACCTGCTCCATCACCCGTCGATGGATCGACGGGTGCGCGAACGCCAAGCGGCGGAAGTCCTCCGCCGCGACAATCGCGAGCCGGCACGCCGTCTGCGCCTGCATTCGCACCCCCATCGAGCCGCCCGTGAGCACCGCGACCGCGCCTATCCACGTCGGCGCGCGCTGGCGGCCGACCGGCTCGCTGCCGCCCTGGCCGAGGAGCAGCGCCTGCGCCTCGCCCTCCAACAGGAGCTGTAGGCTCGCCTCCTCCCCCTGCTCGGCGAGCAGCTCCCCCGGTTCCACGTGGCGCGGATGCGCGACCGCCACCCACTGAGCCAGCTCTCCCTCGTCGAGGTCGTCGAACAGGTCGACCGTGCGCAGCTCCTCCAGGGTCACCGGCACCTCGGTCATGTCACTCCCGCCACCATGCTCCTGCCCGCCGCGCTCGGGGCCACCGTGTTCCTCGCCCCGGCCGCCGCCACTGCCGCGGCGGTGATCGCATCGGGGATGACCGAGGCGTCGGCCACTGCCGCTGTTGCCGTCCCGGCGGTGATCGCATCGGGGATGACCGAGGCGTCGGCCACTGCCGCTGTTGCCGTCCCGGCGGTAACCGCATCGGGGGTGACCGGGGGGTCGGTCACGCCTCCACCAGGTACTCGTGGATCAGCGACACCGCCATCGAGCCCTCCCCCACCGCGCTTGCCACGCGCTTGATCGACCGCGCCCGCACGTCCCCCGCGACGAACACCCCCGGGACCGTGGTCTCCAGCACGTAGGGCTCCCGCTGCAACGGCCACCCGTTTGCCTGCGCGTCCCGGCCCGCCAGGATGAATCCCCGCTCGTCGCGCGCCACCACCCCCTCCAGCCAATCCGTGCGCGGGGAGGCCCCGATGAACACGAAGCACGCATCCGCCTCCAGCGTCTCCTCGCCCTCGGGGCCGCTGACATGCAGCCGCCGCAGGCGGCCCCCCTCGCCCTCCGCCGCGATCGCCGAGCTGCCCGTGCGCACCTCGATGTTGGGTCGCGCCGCCACCTGCTCGATCAGGTAGTGCGACATCGAGCGCTCCAGTGAGGGGCCCCGCACGAGCATCGTCACCCTCGCCGCGTACCCCCCGAAGTACACCGCCGCCTGGCCCGCCGAGTTCGCCCCCCCGATCACCACCACGTGCTGGTCCGCGCACCCCCGCGCCTCCGTGATCGCCGCCCCGTAGTAGATGCCCCGCCCCGTGAGCTCCGCGAAGCCCGGGGTGTCGAGCTGGCGGTAGGAGACGCCCGAGGCGACCAGCACGCAGCTCGCGCTCAACACCCCACCCCCGCTCAAGCGCACCAGGCGCGCCGCCCCCTCCGTGCGCAGGTCCACCGCCTCCTGGACCGTGAGCAGCTCCGCTCCCAGGCGCCGCGCCTGGTCGGTCGCCCGCCGCGCCAGGTCCGAGCCGCTCAACCCCGCCGGGAAGCCCAGGTAGTTCTCGATCCGACTCGACTGCCCCGCCTGACCCCCCGGGGCCTCGCGCTCGACCATCACCGTCCGCAGGCCCTCCGAGGCCCCGTACACCGCCGCCGCCAAGCCCGCTGGGCCCCCGCCCACCACCACCAGGTCGTAGTGGTCCTGTGCCGGGACCCCCGTCACCCCCAGGCGCTCCGCCAGCTCCAGGATCGTGGGGCGCTCCAGCACCGTGCCGTCCTCCAGCAGCGCCACCGGCAGGCGCTCCCCGTCCACCCCCGCGATCCGCAGCAGCTCCCGCGCCTCCCCGTCGCGCTCCACGTCCAGCCATCGCGTTGGCACCCGGTTGCGCACCAGGAAGTCCCGCACCTCGTGGGACTCCCGCGAGAAGCGGTGGCCCACCACCCGCACACCCCCCGACTCCAGCGCCGCCCCCGCCTCCCACGTGGTGAGCAGGTCCTCCACGATCGGGAACAGCTGCTCCTCCGGGGGATCCCAGGGCTTCAGCAGGTAGTAGTCCAGCGCCACCTCGTTGATCGCCGCGATCGCCGCCTCCGTGTCCGCGTACGCCGTCAGCAGCACCCGCTTGGCGTCCGGGACGAGCTTGCGCGCCTGCACCAGGTACTCCGTGCCCGGCATCCCCGGCATCCGCTGGTCCGCGATCAGCATCGCCACCTGCTCCCCCCGCGTGCGCAGCTCACGCAGGATCTCGAGCGCCTCGCTCCCCGAGGTGGCGCGCAGCACCCGGTAGCGCTCCCCGAAGCCCCTGCGCAGATCGCGCGCCACCGCCGCCAGCACCGCCGGCTCGTCGTCCACCGCCACGATCGCCGCCCGCCGTCGGGGCGCGTTGGGCTCCCCGTTCGACGCCACCGCCGCACGCTCGGCTTGGATCGACATGCGCATGACACTACCTCGCCGCGTGGCCGAGAGCCACCTCGGCCGGCGACGCGTGGAAGACTCAGGGCGGGAACCTCGGATTTGCCCTCGCGGGGGCGCCGGGGTTGTCCAGGAAGACGACGTCGCCGTCGCTCAGGCGTCCTCGGGCGGGCGGCGCTCGCGCTTGCGTTCGGTCCCCCGCCGCTTGGCCGCCAGGCGTCGCTCACGCGAGGCCGCCGTGGGGCGCGTGGGACGGCGGCGCTTGGGAGTTGCGAGCGCCCGCGCGAGTCGCTCGCCCAAGCGGGCCACAGCCAGCTCGCGGTTGCGTGCCTGCGAGCGCCCGTCCTGCGCGATCGCCGCTACTCGCGGCCCCACGCGAGCCAGCAGGCGCTCCCGCTGGGTGTCGCTCAGCGAGGGGGAGGCGAGCACGTCGAAGCTCGCTTCCACACGGGAGGCGGTGACATTGGCGTGCTGTCCCCCCGGGCCCGAAGAGCGGCTTGCGCGTAGAGTCACCTCCGCCAGTGGGATCGCCAGCCCGCTGCCGATCCGCAGCCGTCCGTCTAGGTCTTCTCCGGCGTCGGTCATGGCAGTCGTCGATCAATGGTGGCGTCGGGCACGCGCAGTGTCAAGGCTGGCGCTCACCGCAGTCTCACCCGGAAAGCCAGGGAGTGACCGTCCACCGTTAGGCGCAGCGTGTAGGTGGCGCGGCGGATCGCCCTTGCCTGGCGCATGCTTGCCAGCGAGCCGCGAGCATACGTGAGCCCGTTCTTCGTGAGCTTGGCGTGTGTGTTGCGCGCGACCTGCTTGCCCTTGAAGATCGCCGAGCAGGTGACCCTGCGGTGCTTCCTGGCGAGGCGGCAGGTCACGGTGGAGTCCGCGGCGCCTGCCCCACTGGATTGCGCGTGATGGATCCCCAGCGCTTCAGAGCCCGCGGTCACAGTGACAAGTTGGCCGGCGCCGACCGTGCCGAGCGGCTGGGTGGGAGGGCTCGAGCCAGGGGGCGTCGCCGCGGGTTCTGCGTTGCACGCGGCCAGCTGGTGAACATACGTCTCGTTGGGGTCGCCAGGAGCTTCCAGTTTGCCGAGGTTGGTGGCATCCGTGGCAAAGGCGACCCTGCAGCCGTTGGCGGAGATCGCGCTCCCCTTGGGGTTGCTGTTCGCGGGTTCTCCGCTCACACCGCTTGCACGATCGACGAGCATGGTGTGACCCGTGTCGAGATCGCGAAGATAGAGCTGAGTGGAGTGACCGGAGACTTCCCCCAGCAAGGACGAGAGAGCGCTGAAGAGGATATGGCGGCCGTCGGCGCTCGCTCCGAAGAGTCGCGGCGTCGCCGCGATACCTTCGCCGGCAGGCATGCCGTTTTCCCCGTCCGCGCGGCTGATGAGCGTTGTGCTCGCGGGCGTCGCGCAGAGGTCTGTCAGATAGACCTGCGGGGTGGATACCGGTTTCCCTGCAAAGCCGTAGAGGTTGCTCGCGTCGGACTCGAATGCAACCTCGCAGCCGTCCGTACCGACAAGCATCCCCACTTCGGAGGAATTGTCGCCCGGTTCCCCCGCGGGCGCGGCTTCGCTCGGCGCGGTCCTGCTGACCAGGGTCGTTGCATCGGTCTGCAGGTCGCGGAGATAGATCTGCGAGACCGTGTTGGCTTCCATGCCGGGGACGAGATTCCTCGCGGCGCTTTCAAACGCCACGTATCGACCATCGGAGGAGACCGAGCTCGCGATGCTCGGTTCGTCGGCGATCGCTCCCATCGCTCCGCTCGCGCGACCGACCGTCGTCGTGGCCCCCGTCTGCATATCGCGGACGTACAGCGTGTATCCGCCGGTGGTCGCGTGGGCGCCCGTGGGATCTTCGAGGTCTTCCACGTCCGCGCTGAAGACGACGTAGCGACCGTCCTCGGAGATCGCGCCAGCCGAGGCTTCGCGCGTGACGATCGCGCCGTCGACCCCGCTCACACGATCCACCAGAGCGGTTTCCCCCGTCTCCAGGTCGCGCCGGTAGACGTGCAGTCCTTCCACGGGCCCGCCTGCGAGGAGATGGGCGGCGGTGGAGGCGAAGATCGCGTAGCGCCCGTCCCCGGAGATGCCGAGGTCTTCGACGGGTTCGCTCGCGGGTTCGCCGCCCACCCCATTCGCACGGCTGACGAGCTCGAGCTCCCCGGTGCGCAGGTCCTTGACGTAGGCCTCCTTCACGCCGGGGGGACCTTCCGCGCCGAGGTTTTGGGCGGCGCTCAGGAACGCGACATAACGGCCATCCGCGGAGATGGACGGGGTTTCTCCGGTGCCGGCGTCGGCGAGTTCTCCGCCCGGTGTGAGCGATACGGGAAACGTGTCGCCGATCGTTTCGTCGCTCACCGCGCGGGCGCTCTGTGCGAACAGGGCGAGCCCGAGCGTCAGGAACATTATCGAGAGGATCGCGCTGCGCCTCGGCGGCAAAGCGCAGGCCAGCTTGTACTGGGACATCCGGGGACCCCTTTCCACGAGGGTGCTAGATGGAAGGGATCGGAGGGAGGTCTCCTGGCTTCCGAGTGCTGTCCCGCCTCGCCTTCCCAGCCTTACAGGGGCCAGTGGCTGCCGCATCGGCGTGCGGCGGGCTGTTCGCTCGGTCACAGTGGCGGGCCCGCGCCGGTCTTTCACCGGCTTCCCCGTCCACCGATCCGTGGATTGTTGGACGGCAGAGCATAGTGCACACCTCCGACTACTTGACTGCCGCCGGGCGGGGCGCTATCGTGCCCGCTGTCACGCGGTCGAGGGAACCCGGTGAGAATCCGGGACTGACGCGCAACGGTATAGGCAGCCGGTCCACCGCGGACTGGCCGGGCCTGAGTCCGAATACTCGTCGCTTGGCGCCAAACATACGGACCCTGTTCTCGCGAACGGACGGTTAGGTCTTCATCGCTCCCGCTGCTCCTCTGGGTGGGGACGGAGATTTCCTCCCGTCCCTACAAGAAGGAGATCCACCCTATGCGTAGCTTTACCTATCGGCTCGCCCTGGTCGCGATCGGCATCTGCGGGCTGCTGGTGCCAGCGACGGCCCTGGCGACCTCCTCAGAAGAACAAATCGTGAACGCCAAGACCAAAGGCGCTGCCTACCTCGAGGGGTTGCAGAAAACGAGCGGCGGCTTCGAAAGCGACTGGGACCTCGACTCGATCGCCGCGACCGGTGTGGCCGCGGCAAACCTCAAGATCGCCGGAGCCGAAACGGACGCACGGTCGTGGTACCAAAAACTGGTGTCCAACGAACTCGCCACCAAATGGCCAGAAAAAGCGATCGTGACCGAATATGAGCGGGCGGCCCTCGTAGGGTATGCCGCCGGAATCGACCCGGCTCGATTCTCCAAAGCACAGAACATGTTTGCGGGGATCGCCTCCTTCTACGAACCCGCGAGCCCAGGCTACTACGGTCCCCCCGGAAACTTGAACGGCACCGTGTTCGCGCTCCTGGCGCTCACCCAAGCAAAGACAACGGGGGGAGTCCAGCGTGTCCCGGCGGCGGTGTTGAAAAAGACGATCGAAGTGATCGAAAAAAACCAGCACACCGACGGTGGCTGGACATGGGAAAAGGCCGAAGGCAACGAAACCAAGCTCAAAGCGGCCGGCGAACCAGACATGACGGGAGCCGCGATGGCCGCGTTATGTGGCGCGAAAGTGGCGAACACGGAACCCGTGATCAAAAATGGCGAGGCGTATCTGAAGTCGATACTCATCGCCTCGACCGGAGGCTTTGAACATGAATTCGGCGAAAACACGGACTCGAACGCCTGGGCGGTGCAGGGTTTGAACGCCTGCAAAATCGAACCGCAGGGCACGGAATTCACCGCTCCGGTCACCAAAAAGACACCGATCGACTTCCTGATCTCCGAGCAGTTGGCGAGCCCGAGCGGCGCATTCAAGTATCAGCCCGCAAAAACGACAGCCAACGAATACTCGAGCCAGGACGCGGTCCGCGCGCTCGCGGGCGCTGGGTTCACCGTGTCGCCCCCCGTGCCCACGGGCAGCCCGAAACCGGCGCAATGGTCTGCCGCATCCGGCTTCGGCAAAACCACGAAAAGCCCACTCACACTCATCATCAACAACGAAAGCGAAGCCCTGAAGGTCTGCTCGGTATCCGTTTCATCCACAGCATCAGAAGCCGAAATGGTGCCCCTCGAAAAGGTGCTCGTCGCAGCCGAAGGGAGCTCGTCCCCAGCGGGATGCGTGACAGGACACGCATCCGAAGGCGGGGCGATCAGCCAGATCAACGGCTTCCCCGCGACGCCCAAAGCGCTGTGGGACTACGGCATCGACGGCGGCACAGAAAAACAAGCGACGCTCACGAGCGCGATTCATCTAGGCGACACGATCTACCTGCGGTTCACTTAACAGCACGACGCCCGCTGGTCCCGCGCGAAGGATGCGCGGGACCAGTCGAGCCGCCCGAAAGCTGTCAAATGTTCTCGCGCACGGAAAGGGGCCAACGCACATGCGCGCAGCCATCGCCACACTCGCCGTCATAGCTCTCATCGGCATCCCTGTCGCCGATGTCGCGCGGGCTGCGCCGACGACGGTCGACGTCAGGATCGAGGGGAAGGCAGAAACGCTGTTCGAGGGGCTCGTCAGGACCGAAGGCCATGACGTGCGGGCGTCCTCGGATGCCCAGCAGCGCCCATGTGACGGGATCAACACCCTCGACCCGGAAAACAAGACGCCCGGGCCGACGCCGACGGCCGCGTCGGTCGATGCGATGAGCCTGATCGGGGAAACCTTCGACGGCGACTGGTATCCGGGTTACAACGACTACTTCATCACCCGCTGGGGGCCGGACGCACAGAACCCTGCCGATGGTGCTTACTGGGGCATCCTCGTCAACGATGCACTCACGAACGTCGGTGGCTGCCAGTACGAGTTGCGCGAAGGCGACGAAGTGCTGTGGGTGTACAACGCATTCAAAGGCAGGGAGAACCTGGCGTTGTTCCCCGCGGGTGACACGGCTTCCAGGCCCCCTCTGACGGCGACCGCCAAGCTCGGCGAACCCTTCGCACTGGAGGTCGAGGTCTACGGCGATCACAGGGAAGACAGCCCCCCGACCGAACCCGACCGCAAAGATGCCACGCCCTATCAAGGCGCCGAGGTCTCCCCAGTGCTGACGTCGGCCAAGGGTTTCGAGCGGGTCCAAGCCGAAAGCCCCGAAGTAGTCACAACGGACTCGGAAGGGAAGGCGAGCATCACCTTCACCACCGCGGGGTGGCACAGGATCAAGGCGGGGACCCCGTTGAACGAAGCAGGCGAAGAAGCGGCGATCCGCTCGAACCGCATCGACGTATGCGTACCCGCGCAGGGGGAGTCGGGCTGCGGCCTTCCGCCAGCCGAAGACGACGTCCGCATACCACCAGTCCTTGCGGGAGAGCCCGAAGCAGAGCACCACGAAAAACCCGCAGAAACGGGCACCGGTTGCGGAGATGCAGCTGGTGGGCAGCCAGGTTGCGTGGGCACCATCTCGCCGGCCACCTCGGGAACCACGTTGCAGGCCACCCCGATGCAGCCTCCCGCGCGCCAGGCAAGCGCTCCCGCTGCGCGCCTGGTGCTGGAGAGCATCACTCCCAGGCGACTGCTTTTGAAGCTCGCCACGGCGGGCACAGCCACCGTGACGATCACCCGCCGGGAGGGCAGTAGGCACCACCCCCGCTGGTTGGCCGTCAGGACGCTCGCCGTGAAGGTTGGCAAGGCCGGCGAGGTCGAGGTCAGGCTGCCGCGGCTGGCCGCGGGCCGCTATCGGGTGAGAGTCGGCCTCGACGGCGCCAACAGCGTGGCGAGGATCCTGACCGTACCCCACCGGGCATGATGCGTATGGGTATCGCCGGATTGGCCGTCGTATCCGTGGCCGCGGGCCTCTTTGGCTGCTCGTGCGAGTTGGCGCGGGCGAAGCCGAGCAACCCGACCAACGAAGACCGCCTGGACCGCACGGTGCGCTTCCTGCAGGAAGCGCAGAACCTGGATGGCGGCTTCGGCGGTCAGGTCGGGACACCATCAAGCCAGCTGTTCAGCGCCTGGGTTGCGCTGGCGCTCGCGGCCGCCGCGATCAACCCTCAAGACCAGGCCAAGCCAGGCGGCACCAGCGTCTACGCCTACCTCGCCGAACATGCCGCGCACGCCGTCCGCGCGGAACTGTGCGGGCCGACCATCTGCACGACCGCGTTCGAGCGGGAACTGCTCGTCGTCGACGCCTCCGGCACCTCGCCCCATGACTTCGGTGGGATCGACCTCGTGGGCGAACTGCTCGCCCGGAAACTCCCCGACGGTTCGTTTCCGTTCGTGCCCGGGGGGCATGGCGAAGTCAACGACACGATCTTTGCGATCCTCTCGCTCAGCCCAATCGCAGAACGAGCCGCGCAGGAAGCGGTCAAGGTTGCGGCTCGATGGGTGATCGATCAGCAGAACACCGACGGGAGCTGGTCCTGGCAGAACAGGGGCAGCGCGGGGGAATCCGACATGACGGGCGCCGCGATCGAGGCGCTCAACGCCGCCGGCATGCCCAACACCGAAACCCAGCGGAAAGCCGTCAAATACCTGCACGAAGTCCAGGAGCCCGACGGTGGCTTTCCGGGGCTCACCGGCGAAGGAGAATCCAACTCCGGCTCCACCGCCTGGGTGACGCAGGGCATCTGGGCGGCTGGCGAAAACCCCGAAACATGGACCACGGGCTCGGGCCGGGAACCGCTGGACTACCTCGAATCGATGCAGCAGCCCGACGGGCACATCCGCTACCGCGCCCGCCAAGAACTCAACGGCGTCTGGATGACCGCCTACACCGCTCCCGCGTACGCCGGCCAGCCACTACCCATGCCACCGCCCGCCCGCGACCTCAATCCACCCGCACCGCCGAGCTCCCCGGGCCAGAGCGGTGGGGGCTCCAAGGCGGGCAGCGGGGTGATCGCCGGCGGCGGTGGCAACGGCGCGCCCCTGTTCAGCCGCCCCCAACCCCGCAGCTTGGGTCACACCCCCGGCGGCGTGCGGCAACTCGAGGGCAAGCACGCCAAGGTCGCAAAGAAGATCACGGCCAAGCGTCATCGCAACCCGGGTCCTCCACGCAAGACACCCGTGCCCACCATCGCTCGCACCCGCACCCCGCGGCCCAAAAAGACCACCGGCCACCGGCCCACGAGCACCACGGTCCACCCGCCCAAAAAGGCCAGCGACCACAGCCGCGGCCCTGCCACCGGAGTCGAGCTGGCCGGCGCTGGCGCCGGCGCGCGCCGCGGAGCACAGGCCAGCGGCCGGGAAGTCAAAGGAATTCTGATCGGGGCCCCCGCCGCCGCGCCCACACCGGGGGCCCCTGGTCTGCACAGCGCCGGCGCGGGGCACAACCAGACGCCGTGGCCGGCAATCGGTATCGCGGGCGCACTCCTGCTGTCCTTCCTCCTCGGCGCCCAACTGGAGCGCCGACGGCCCCAGGTGATCCTATGAGCACACTCGCCGACGCGGGTGGCCTCGCCGAAGCGCTCGCACGGATCGCATCCTTCCTGCGTATCCCGGTCCTCGTCCTTGCCCTGCTCGTACTGCTCGTCTGCGCGATCGAGGCCGGGCGCTTCGCGATCGAGCTGTGGTCTCGCGCACGCGCCGGCCGCGGCGCCCTGGGAAACCTCGCCCGCCAGGTCATCGTCGACCCCCGGCAGGCCGCCGCACTCTCGGTCCGCGCACCCAGCTCGTTCGCGAGAGACGCATTGCTGGACATCGCCCGCGCGATCCTGGCCGGCGAACAGGCGGGCATCGAGCACGCGCTCGCCGACTACGAGCTCGCGGTCCAGCGGCGCCTCAACCACACCCGCATCCTCGTCCGCGCCGGACCCGCGCTCGGCCTGATGGGCACCCTCATCCCCTTGGCACCGGGACTCGCGGCACTCGGCCACGGCGAAGTGAGCACGTTGGCAACGGACCTGCGCACCGCGTTTGCCGCGACCACGATCGGGTTGCTCGTCGGCACGGTCGCGTTCGCGCTGACACTCACACGCACCCGCATGTACACCGAAGACCTCACCGCCCTCGAGCGAGCCGCGCCGCCGGCGAGCGACACATGACTCGCCGCACCGGGCTCGGTCGGCACGGACGCATCGAAGACGACGCGGGAGACCCGCTCGACGGCCTCGTCAACCTGTTCGACATCGGCATCGTCCTCGCCGTCGCGTTCCTGATCGCCGGGCTCGGCCTCACCCTCAACCAGCACACTCACCGGCTGCAACAGCGCGCACCAACCGACCAAAGCACCCAAACACTGCCCTCACCAGCATCGAGTGCGCCCGCTGTCAGTGGCCATGGCCAGCCAGTCGGGACCGTCTACCGCCTCGCTGACGGACAGCTCGTCTATGTGCACAAGCAGCGATGATGCCTCGTCGCTCGATTGCATGGGCGATCATCGAGCGCGGACAGGAGCGTTTGCTGGGAGTGTGTGTGGTCGTAGTCCTTCGAGGAGGGTGGTGAGGACGTTGCCGGCGTCTTCTCGCGCACGGGTCGGGTCGTCGCTGTCGGCGATCGCCATGCACCCTTCGAGTATCGCCCCGGTGAGCATGAGCGCGAGGATCTTCAAGGGGAGGGGTCGGATGATGCCAGCGCGGATTGCGCGCCTGAGTGCGCCGCGCAATACGACCGCGCCGTAGCGCGTATCCACGCGGCGGATCGTCTCCGCGTCGAGCACCGCCTGCGCGTCGTGGAGCACGATGCGCTGCACGAGAGGGTCGAGGTGGGCGTCGAGCATCGCCTGGCATCCAGCGCACAGATCCACCCACGGGTCGGGCTCCAAGAACGCCGTCGCCGCACGCTCGGAGGCCTCCCGCTTGACCTGTTGGTAGACAGCCCCAAACAGCTCTTGCTTGCCATCGAAATGGTGGTAGAGCGCTCCCTTTGTCACCTTCGCCGCCTGCACCACCTGGTCGAGCGACGTCGCCGCATAGCCGCGCTCGCCGAACAGCGTGCGTGCGGCCTCGAGGAGCGCTCGGCGGGTCATCTCGCCCTGCTGCACCTTCTTGCTCTTGACATTCGTACTCTGAGTATGCATGATTGGTACCGTCAGTATGCTAGCGTAGGTCAACGACAGGAGGAGACGAGACGTATGCCCAAGTACGTAATCGAGCGCGAGCTTCCCGGAGCCGGGAATCTCAGCGCGGCGGAGCTGCAGGGAATGGCAGCGAAGTCCAACAAGGTGATCGGCGAGCTCGGCCCGGAGATCCGTTGGCTCACGAGCTACGTAACAGACGACAAGATCTACTGCCTCTACGTCGCCCCCGACGAGGACATCCTGCTCGAGCACGCCCGCTGCGGCGGCTTCCCCGCAGACCGCGTCTCCAAGGTCGCAACCGTCATTGACCCATCCACCGGCGACTGATGGAAACGCCATGACCTCGATCGGGCCGCCGCGGCGCTGGCAGCGGCCAAGGCCCTCGGTGACATGGATGGTCTGTCCGAAGGGGTGGGTGTGCCACGCGGTGCGGGCACCGTGGGTGAAGTGGACGCTGATGCGAGGTCCTTGACGGACTGCTGTGTGGCCCGCTTGGGGCATTGACAAGCATGGCGAGGGGGTCGCTGTCGCTTTTTCGTCCGAAGGGGCACGTCGGGCCGGGTCCTACGCGCGCCCGCTGGCCGTGGAAGCAGCAGTCAGTTAACTGGGGGTACGCGCGAACCGCACTGCGTTCTCGAAGTGCGGTGCCCACGGCTGCGCCGAGCGCGTCCAGATCTCGACCGTCGGTTCGATCCAAGATGCATCGTCGATCGTCCCTGCCTTCAGGAAGGCCACTCCCGGCATCGACTCGATCGTGCTGAATATCGGCGACCCACAGGCCGAGCAGAATCGCCGCTCTGTGGTGCTCTGGTAGTCCTCGCTGGCGGTCTTGAATGAGGCGAGTGTGCTGCCCTCAACCGCGAGCGCCTTGCTCGGTACGCCCACGATCACCGAGAACGCCGTCGCGGTCTGGCGCTGGCAGTTCGCGCAGTAGCAAGCCCCTTGCCAGACCGGCTCGGCGTCGACGCTGTAAGTCACGCCACCGCACAGACAGCGGCCTGTGATGGGTCTGGGTGCAGCAGCCACGCACCCGAGACTTTACACCAGCATCATCGCACGCCGACCTTCGGTTGTCGCCAGGTCGCGGCGGGCAGCGATCGCGGTCGAGCCCACCAGATTGGCCGACCATCTCTGTGACGTCCGGTGGCTAGCAGCACTGGCTTGGGTTGCGCCGGCCTTACCGTTCGAGATTCGTGCGAGGAAGAGCTCCGCGCACACCGCAACAGCGACGCGGTAGTCCTCTGGGACGGAGCCAGCGAGTTCGGCTCACAGGGTGTCTTCACCGCAACACATCACGCCGAACCATGAGCACGAGCGAGCCGACCGCACGGCACGGGACACGCGCGGATCTCGTCGTGAGGGAGAGCGGCCGGGGCGCGCCAACCAACACGCCTGCTTCTCGCGCGAGGGCTTACGGCCCTCGTCTTCGATTACTGTTCCTTCGGCGACAGCGACGGTGAGCCGCGCCAGCTACTGGACATGCGTCGTCAGCTCGTGGAGCGAAGGTCAGCGGACGCTCGCAACCCCGCACAGCGGGAGCGTGACAGCGCTACTCGAGCGTTGTCGAGCCGTGTGGACGGAGCTGCGGAGCGGCGTTTGACTCGTCGCCTGGCTGGCGCTATTGTCGCTGCGCTAGCACGCACTAGCGATCAGATCCAATGGGAGCGAGTGCGCTCGAAGAAGGTCGTATTATAGCGCGCAGCAGAAAGACATCTTGAACGTCTTGCACGGGAGTCAGTACATGGGCAGTGGCGCCTGCGGCATCACTGCTCGGGGGACACGCGACACGGGGAGGAAAGATGGAGCCGCTCCAGCGTAGGCTCCAAGGGACAGCTATTCGGCCTCGAAGGGCTGTTCGGCGGGCTGCTTTGCTCCTTCTCTCCGGGGCGGCGATATTCGTGACGTCGAGCCTTCTGGCCGCAGCACAAGCGTCGGCGGGGCTCATCGCCACTCTACCCGCTGGCTGGAACGCCGATGGCCAAGCCTACGGCCTCGGCCTTGTAGACAACCATAGCCACGGAAACCGCACGACCACAGGCGGGCTGCGCGGGTCTCTTAGTGAACCCGTGCCCGTCGCTATTCCCCGCGTGGGCCAAGTGCAGGAAGGCTGGACCGGAGACAGTACCGTCCGCATGCTCGCTAACGGATGCGAATCTGTAGATGCGGTCACCTACCAATGGGTTCTTCCGTCTGGTCCTCTGCCACCGACGTCAGAATGTCAAAGCCAATTTCGCCTTCCGACCGGCCCGCAGTACGTGTCGCTAACGGTCACCGACGAACACGGGCGAACGGATTCGGCGACCTCCCTCGTCAATCCAAAACCAGAAGCCAAACTTGAGTTCCTCGGCTATGGACATCAAGTCGCACTAAGTCCGCTCGTCAGCAGGACACTAGATACATGCGAGTCTAGCGGCTTGAGTCCCATCGTATTAGCGGTTGGATGGCAGCCGAGGTCGGAAGCGAGGTCAGGCGAAGTGAAAACGGCGACACATTGCGGTTCGGAAGAATTCGCGCGCGAACCCGGCTACGAATATCAGGCGGGCCTGTGGGGTGATGTCGCAATGTGCTGCGAGCTCGCTGGAGCCGAGTTCACCGTTTACCCTATAGCCGGACCGATCAGCGTAACCAGTGACCCGACGCCGCCGCCAGACGCAGAACACACACTGGTTGACCTCTCGGCCTGTAAGTCGGCTGGGGCCGCACTGTATCGGTGGACGGCCGCGGGGAGTGTCTACGAAACCACTGGCTGTCAGCTCAGGGGGATCCCATTGCCGTTTGGGGAACAGACGGTTAGACTCACGGTCGTCAGCGGGCACGGTGTAACGGGACCCCCAGAAACGCTGTCGATCACGGTATTTAATCCACAGGCATCCATGGGTGGGGCCTGTAATCCCTTTACCCTAGATGTCTCCTCCTGCCTTTCCCTGATACCCGCGATTTCAAGCTCGCTCGGGTTCGCAAGGCCACCGGACTTTGTAACCCTATCCTTGGGAGCCTCCTTCGTCGTCGGCGGCGAGTTTGATGGTACAGTTACCTGTGACGGGACGAGTGAGGAAGGTCTCGCGTTCGACATTGGCCTGGGAATCGGCCCGTCTGCGGCGATAGGACTCGGCTGGGTTGGCAATCCGCTGTCATCTGCTGAGCCTACAAACGCCGACATCGACGGCTTTGTCGCTGGCAACGTGTCCAGTATCACGGGGAAGTTTGGTGTCGGAGGTGGGCAGCTCATGCTTAGCCACAACAAGCGCGGTCCCGATGAATATGGCGAGGTGCTCTTGCTCGGGTTCGGCATCGACTTTGGGGTCAGCTTGAATCTTCCCTTCTCCAAGGAGGTCCCAAGCACGAAGCCAAGCGATGAACCGTGTTCCTGGAGCCTGCAAACATTTCAGAGCATCTTTGGAGTGCCCCAAGCACCGCGGTCCGCGACGACCACCCAGGAGGGGGTGATTTCCATTGGTCAGACATCGACGGCGGCCGTCAGCAGTGGTTCGACGGTATCCATCGTCGGCGCCCCGGGGAGCTATGCGCCGGGGTCGACGGTCATGGCATCTATCGGCTCCGTTCAGGCCTTTGTAGGCGCGGTGAAAGCGGCTGAAGACGGTTCGGTCATCCTCGTAACGGAAGTTCCCACATACTTGCCGTCGGGCGAACACACGCTCATCGTGAGCGGCCAGGCACCTGACGGGACCCTGAAGACTTCGCGGGTCCCGCTGTCGCTGTCTGGTGGACCCGCTGTGACGGTGGGTCTCGTGACGCCGAATGCTGCCCGGCAGACTGGGGGCCAGGCTGTGACGATCATCGGCACGGGTTTCTCGACCGCGCCGGGTGGCACCGAAATCGACTTTGGCCCAGGCAACCCTGCAACGAACGTGCAGTGCCCGGCCGAAACAGCCTGCGCCGCGACAGCGCCACCAGGAGCGGGAGAGGTCGCCGTCACCGCGAGCGTCGTTGGCAAAAGATCGCCCGAAGGGTCGAAGGGCGCCCTGTTCAGCTACGAACGTCCGACGGCGACTACTGTTATATCTAGTGAAAGCGTGGCCGCCGTGGGCGAAGCGGTGACCTTTACGGCTACGATGACCGGAGCGCCCCGCGGCGGTACCGTCACCTTCTACGACAATTCCCAACCGCTCTGCGAAGACGTTCCACTGAGCTCACCAGGTATCGCGAGCTGTACGACATCCTACGCGCAAGCGGGCACGCACACCCTCGCCGCCACGTACTTTGGCGGTCCGGGCGTACTCGGATCGGCCTCCAGCGCCATCACGCAGACGATCAGTGAAAAGCCTCCGGTGAACACGGCTGCGCCTGCGATTTCGGGCACGCTCGGTTTTGGGCAGACGCTCAGCTGTTCCGCGGGCGCGTGGAGCCACAGCCCGACTAGCTATGCCTATCACTGGGAACGCGACGGTGCCGGAATTGGTGCCAATGGCTCGACCTATATCGTTCAGTTGGCCGATCAGGGCCATAACTTGACTTGTGTCGTGACCGCGACGAATCTCGCGGGGAGCGCGACTGCGACCAGTCCTTCTGTGGCAATCCCGCTGCAACCGCTTGGTCCAACTGCACCTACCAACATCGCTGCGCCAGCGATCAGTGGCACTCCACAGGTCCGACGCACGTTGAGCTGCTCGCAAGGCGCATGGTCGGGTGCCGCGCCATTCGTCTACGGCTACGTCTGGTCTCGTGACGGAAACAGTATCGCCGGCGCGGGAGGTTCTACGTATGCCGTCACGCCAGCAGACGAGGGCCACGTCTTGACGTGCACAGTGAGTGCGACGGATCTAGCCGGCAGCGCGAGCACGAGGAGCGGCGGCGTGAGGGTCCCGCGACCGCTAACGCTGACACTGAGCGCCAAGGCGGTTCGACTGGCTAGGTTGTTAACGAGGGGTTTGCCCGTGAGCGTGTCCTGTTCGCTGGCGTGTAAGTGGAGCGTGCTGCTGTCGCTCGCCCCCCTGCGGTCCCATCTGGCCGAACTCGGCGACGCTCATCACAAGAAATCGATCACAAGACCGCTCATCATCGGCACGGCAAGGGGCAGCCTCGGGGGAGCAGGCACCATCACGGTCACAATCCAGGTGACGGCAAAGGCCAAGGCGAAGCTGCGACACGCCAAGCGCGTCAAGATCACCCTCAGCGCAGGCGCGCGCGACACGGCAGGCGGCTCCGCGCATCAGACGGCTGCGATCGCGCTCAAGCGCTAATACTCAGTGTCCACGCCGTGCTCTACTCGCCGTTGGCAACTAGCTCCGCGCCTGCCTAGGAGCGCGAGCGCTCCGGCCTCGTTACGTGGGGAGCTTGAGCTGGACCGGGTTCGATCATCACGCTGCACCACTGGCGTAACCCGGTGTCGAGATCAAGCCCCGCTCGCGGAGATCGACCGGCTCGGCGGGCGCCTCCGAGGTGAGCAAGGAAGACCGAGTAGCTCGTATGCTACAAATGGGTCGATAGCCAGTTCGCGCAGGACCGAGACTCTCGAAACGGTCGAACGTCAAGGTGGGTTATGTCCAACGCTGTGATCGGCATCATCGGCCTGGCCGTCGGCGGTCTCCTGACTGGCGGGTTCAGTTTGTTGCAGAGCCGCCTTGCCGTGCGGGAGCGCGAGCAAGCCAGACGCCAGCAGAATTTGATGGCGGCATTCCAATATTTCGACGGAGGCACCCAGCGGCGAAGTATCGGCATCTCGATTATCGAGGCTTACCAGAGGACGATGCCCGAGCTACTGCCAATGTTCATCCCTCTGCTCGCGAATCAAGCCGTATACTTGCTCACTCGGTCGAAGCAGTCGGAAGGCGTCGAACATGAGGACCGCAACCTCGAGCGGATCATGGACCTGCTCGGTGAGGCTAAACCCAGCGGTGAGTTCGCTGACCGCTATGACGACCTCGCCGAGGTCCTCGAACAGAAGACAGCGGGCAGTTATCCGCTCGGACTTAAGCTCTCACCTGAGCGGCTCGCGAAATACCGACGGCGTGTGGAATCTAAGCCCGGGTAAGGTTGCGACGTCTCTCAGGTAGGTCGAGACGCATCCATTTGCGGCACATCCGATAGCCGCACTGCTGAGTATCTTCCAACGCGGCAGCCTGGATCGCTACGCCCGCGCGCAAGTGGAAGCGGAGCGTCAGTGAGACGGCGGGTACGGTTGCTTGGCCGGCGCCGTCGATGCGCAGGTTGTACTAGCGACGTCCCTCTGTCAACCGCGACGGGTGAGGGGGCGGCCGCGCTTGGGCATCGGCCGCGCTTGTTGAGGCATCCGGCCCCCGTCGTCGAGCGCCCGGCGCAGCAGCATCTCGACATGGGCGTTGAGACTGCGGAACTCGTCAGCGGCCCACCTGGCCAGGGCATCGTGGACCGCCGGGTCGATGCGCAGCAGCACCTGTTTGCGTTCATTGCTCACGTATAAAGTGTCCCGGTGTTGACGACCGGGGATGCCGGCTGGTCACCGCAGAGCACGACCATCAGGTTGCTCACCATCGCCGCCTTACGCTCCTCGTCGAGTTCTACAATGCCGCGCTCATTAAGCCGCGCGAGGGCCAGCTCAACCATCCCCACGGCGCCCTCGACGATGCGCGAGCGGGCCGCGACGACGGCGTTGGCCTGCTGTCGGCGCAGCATGGCCTGGGCGATCTCCGAGGCGTAGGCCAAATGACTGATGCGCACCTCGACAATCTCCACTCCGGCGATGGCGACCCGCTGGGCCACCTCATGGGCAAGCTCTGCGGCGACGACGTCGGTCGAGCCGCGCAACGACGTGCCCTCGTCCGTGGGATCGTCGTAAGGATGGGTGGTCGCGACGTGGCGCAACGCCGACTCGGCCTGGACCTGAACGAAGTTGACGTAGTCATCGACGGCGTAGATCGCCCGTGAGGTATCGGCCACCTGCCAGACGACAATGGAGGCGATCTCTACCGGATTGCCGTCAGCGTCGTTGACCTTCAGATGGTTGGTCTCGAAGTTCCTGACCCGAATGCTCAGGTTTCGCCGGTCCGCCAGCGGCAAGATCCACCACAGGCCGCTACGACGTACGGTGCCGACGTAGCTTCCGAAGAAGCGCACGACCTTGGTCTGGCCGGGTTGTACGATCACTAGCGAGGTCGAGATAACGAGAGCGGCCAAGGCTGGCGCGATGGCGACCGCCGCGATTGAGCTTTCGAGGAGGAGGATGCTGGCGGCGATACATGCGAGGACGACGAGCACGCCGGCCCAGCCGCTGATCGCCCACGCGGGGCGCTCGTGGATTTCGACGCGGATACCGGAGTGCCCGACCGGAGTCGCCTCGGGCTGGCGGTATGGCTCGTCGGACTGGTTCATGATCCCTCCCTGTGGAGCGGGCATAGTAAAATGATATCAAATTGATATCACTTTTCGCGCGTCCGGTCAACGGTGTACCGCGTCGAAGAACCTTGGAAGCTCTGATCTGGCCAAAAGGATCAAGCGTCGCGCCAAAAATTGAGGCACGGCACAGAGCGATTCCGCGGGCTTGCATCGGCCCTCTCTGCCACGCAACACCTGGCCCGGCGAGCTGCGGCGCGGGGTTAGACGGCCGCCGGCGGCGAATCGGGGGGTCGCGGTACTAGCTCGCTACCAAGGCCAAGCAACCCCGAGACAAAGCTGATCGACCCAAGCCCACACACCCAGGCATCACCCCTGCTGCATGGGCTCAGGACCTGGGCAACACCGACGCCGGCGGCAACGGCGATTGCAAGCAGCAGCGCGCCAAGGATCCACGTCAGCGGTGTCGGACGGTACCTGAGACCCGAGCGGCGCTCACGCCGCATCTGACGGACAAGCTCGGGCAGCACGAACGTAACGAGGTAGGCAAGCACCGCGCCGAAGACCGTCCAGTGGGCCGCCGTCTCGCTACTGATCGTTGCAATACTGTGCGGCATCGGCCAAAGCAGCGGGAGGAGGACTCACCGCGGGCGTCGGTCGCGGGCGTCCCGCGGCTCAGGTTCCTCCACGCGTAGGTTCAAAGCACCCGTGCGTACTGTGTCGTTGACGGCATGGAACAGCCGTAGCCACGGATGCGTGCGCGCACCCGCTGCAACCGCGCCGTTCTCGGCACGACCGGACACCACTGATGGACGCTCTGTGTCCCCTGCGGCGGCGTGGCGAGCACCGAGCGCGTGGACGCGCACCTCATGCGCAAGATGCGGGTTCAGCCACGCGCCGGTGCAGCTCTGCACAGCGTCGGCGCCGGCGTCTTTATAGGCCTGGTAGTCCGCCGCGCTGGCGACGCCGCCGATGCCGACAATCACCCAGTCATCCGGAGAGGCCTGTTCGTCGCCACGCAACCTGGAGAGCGACCTGGTGACCGCGAGCCCGAGCCCGCGGATTCCAACACCCGACAGGCCCGCAAAGTCGTCCTTGCGGTCCGCAAAGAAAGCGCCACCGTCAGGGCGCTGAGCATGCACCTGCACGGCGTTGATCGCGACGACCCCATTCATGCTGGGCCGGCACGCAGTCACCAGGGCAGCGAGTTCAGGCTCAGGCATATGGCAGATCTTGATAAGGATCGGGGTGTCTCCCACTCTTCTGCGAACGGCCGCGGTGATCCTGCCAGACAGCTCTGGGTCAAGGCAGATCAGCTGACCACCTGTGTTGGGGCAGGAGAGGTTCAGCTCGATGATGTCGGTGCCAGCCTCGTCCGCCGCGCACGCCACCCGCTCGAACTGATCGATTAGGCCCTGCACGTCGTGCCGGTCCAGCAGCTCCGGTGAGCCCATCACACTCACGATGAGCACCTGGCCAGCCCGCAAAAGGCCTCGCGTGCGCGCGACATCGGCCATCCACTGTTCGACCGGGAGGGATGGCACACCGATCGAGTTCACAAACGACGCGTCGGTAGTTCCGTTTAGTGCATCCGGATACATCGTCGGAATGACGGGCTGCTCGAGGTCTGCCTCGGCGAGCGGAGTACGCACCTGCGCCGCAAACGCGAGGTTCGGCGAGGGGTGAGGGTTCCACGGCCCGTTGCGGACTGTCTTATAGGTGATGAGGTCGAACCCTCTGCGGGCAAAGTAGTCGACGTAACCCGAGTGCGGAGTCACCGCGCAAGCGGGGACACCGAACGGGATCCCGAGCTCGAAACCCAAGAATCTGAAAGCGGGCGGCTCGGAAGGTTCAAGGACAGCTGCGTGGTCATCGCCTTTGCGGGGTCCCCGGTAGAAGTTCTCCCAGTAGCTCTGGAGATGGTCGAATGGAGGCGCCTCGTACGGGTACAGTTGGGAGATCGCCTCGCGGTTCTCCGTGACCCACGCGATCAGCGCGGTCATGGCGGCCTGGCGCTCGACGGAATCGTCTGCGTCGCGCAGGTCGTGCAGGTGGGCCGGTGAAAGCGGCGCCAGCTCCGCGGTCTCTGGGGCCGTGTGCAGGATGCGCTCGCTGAGATCGATGAGAGTTTCGTCGGGGAGCTGGGCGAGTGTGTTGTCTACAAGCATGGAATCGGTTAGGTCGGGGGGTTGCTACTCGCGCTCGCCATCTGAAGGGAACAGGTCGGCCAGCTCATAGTCGCGACTGCGGGTGGGGTTGCGGTTCAGCGCGTTGCGCAGCTTATTCATCGTGACGCGAGTCGGGGAATAGCCGTCCTCACCGTCCTCGATACGCTTGAGGGTGCGCTCATTCAAGCGCGCTTCCCGTGCGAGAGCCGCCCGGGAGAGACCCTCTCTCTCGCGCAGTTGTCTTAGGTTGCTCAGCATCGACCGGCAGTGTAACGTCAACGCAGGCGGATTCACGGACTTGCCCGGACATTGCGGCAAATAACCTGACGCGGGCGCGGGTTCCGTGTGTGGCATTGCATGGGGGGTGCGGGCGAGGGAAGGGCTCCACGCCGGGGGGAGCCGGCCCGGGTCACTCGATGCTGAGCAGCGCTGAGCGCAGGAGCTTCGCGACATCCTCTGGCGTGGCGCCGGTGCTGAAGCTGAGTATCCAGCCCGCCAGCTCGGGGTCCGTGGCTTCGACACGGAAGCCGTTGATCTCGAGGAAGGTGAGCATCGCCACTAGTGCGGTGCGCTTGTTGCCGTCGACGAACATGGCCCTCGGCGATGCTGTGAGCCAGGACGGTCGCTTGGAGCGCGAGGTCGGCGTCCTCGTAGTGCGCGTAGGTGGCGGGCCGCGCAAGCGCGCTCTCCAAGGCCGTCACGGTTTCGCAGGTGGTCAGCCCCCTGTGCGGCGGTGGCACCGATGATCAGCCCATACAGCTCCAAGGCGTCCTCAAGCGTGAGATGGATGGGCTCGATCTCGCCGGGCTGCTCGTCTGCCATGCCGCTACTGCTGGGGGGCGTAGGGGTCGTGATCGGCGAGAATCTGCAGTGCCTCGCCGCGTTCGGCGACCACCCGCTCTCCAACCTCGCGGATGCGCTCGCGGACCTTCTCGGTGGACATGATCCGCAGCTCGCCTCCAGGGAGCTCCTCCACGAGCACCGACGAGCCCGGGGCGTAGCCCCGGGCCTCGAACTCCCGCGGGATCGAGATCACGTTGCTGTTGCCGACACGACGCACCTTCACGACCTTCATACCCCTAGTATATACGCGGATAGCCGTCCATGCAAGGGACCCTGGCCGAGGCCGAGGAAGTTCAAATCTCGCCCTCGCGCTCGAGATCGCGGGTCGGCTCAATGCCCTGCTCCTCGTCCATTCGCGGCGTCTCGCGAGGCTCAGCCGATACGCCTCCTTACATGCGAAAGCGCAAGCGACGAGGCCGACCACGGCGAATCGTGCCCGAGGCGCAACGCGACGGCGGAGGGGCGAGCCGTGCCGTAGCATGGCGAGTGTGCTCTCTCCCTCCAAACGGCGGGCCGGTGGATCGCGGTCACCTTGCCGGCGCGGATGTGGAACAGGTTCATTTTCCTGCTCTCCGGATTCCGCACCGCTAGCGCCCCGGTCGGTCAGTCAGCGGTGCGGCTGCGGATGTGGCTGAGAATGGTCTGGTCGCTCTCTCAAGGTGTTTGCGATCGCCGACTTGCACAAGCGCGCAGCGCAGCGGAGGTATGGGCAGCGGTGGATTACACTCTGCTGGGTTGACCAAGGGCGGGACTAGCGATGGGTTCAAGCGCGTGGCGGCTGCCGGGACGCTCGTGGCTGTGGGTTTGACAGTCGCTGCTGCTGCTGCTGCTGCGGTCGGGGCGCTCGGTGCGGCGGCGGACCTGGCGAGACCCGCGTTCCCTAGCTCGGTTTCGGCTGTGGGCGGCGTCATTGCCTGGGCGGCTGCGTCTGGACCCGAACACCGGTTTGAGATTGTCGTCCGCCGTGGCGGCCACAATCACGCGCTGACCGCGACCTCGGCTGTGGGCTGGATCGACGGCGTCAAGCTGGGAACCGGCTCCGGCGGTCACTCGATCGTCGTCTACTCACGCTGCCCGCACTCGCCGTTCGCTAACGCGAACGTGAGCAGCGCAGGCACTGACGACTGCCGGCTGTGGTGGGCGCCGACCCGCGGCGGCCACGCCCACCGGATCAACGCAGCGCCGGTGGACACCAGCGTCGGAGTCGCCGAGCACGGCGTGGCCGTCTTCGCCGTGCAGCACAACACCGCCCGCGAAAGCCAGCCCGCCCGGGTCGAGACAGCGCAGCTGACCGGCACCTCCGCTCGCGCACTGAAGGTACCGACCCCCAACGGCGCCACGATCGACGACATCAGTGCAAACGGGGCACAGGTCGCCTTCAGCGAGGCCTCGCTCGCGCCGAACCGGAGGATGGGTGTCTCGGAGATTTGGCTCGACAACGGCAAAGCGGCGCCCCGACTGATCGCGAAGGTCGTCTCCGACACCGTCCCGATCGACCACGCTGCGCAATTCTTCGACGGCCTGACGCTGACCAATGGTTTCGTCTACGCGTTTCTGTACTCCCAGAGCGGGGTCTACCCGCCGGTCGCCTCGCGGCTGGAGCGGATCTCGCTCCCCGGCCTCGCGACGACCGTCGCACCGTGGGCGCCGAGTGCGTCGCTGAGCACCGACGGCATCAACGCGACTGCCTTCGACCCCAGCAACAGCCAGCTCATCCTCGACCTGTTCTCCCCGCAGATCGACTTCTCGACGACGTCGGCGTCCTGCTCGACCCATGCCGGCAGCGCCACGGCCTGTCCAGTCGTGCAAACCGGGCCCGTCACGTTCGGCCGAACCTCAGCGCATAACGAGCAGACATCACCACCGGACGCGACATCACTTTCGCTCACCCGCTGGAAGCGATCTGAGGCCATCGGGACACTGCTTCGCGCCGGCGAGGGCTGAGCAGGAGCGTCGCACGGCAGATCGCGGCGATGCCGATTCCCGCAGCGGCAGGTCCTCGGGAGTATGGTTGGCGGGTGAACCCGGTTCGGTTGGTGGGGATTGGTGTGGTGGGAGCAACTCCGGCGGCCGTTGCGGGTTCCGGCCGGACAGCGGCTGTGCGATCCGATCATGGGCTGAAGGCACTGCGTGGTTCGCGGCGGCTGGAGTTCGGCGCGCTTGGGGCGGCGTTGTTGCTGCTCGCGGGGCTTTGGGTAGGTGTACCCGGGGCGGGGGTGTCGGGGTCTGTGCTTTCCGAGCGGGGTGTTGCGCGCGCCGCCGGTCCGGCGCGCGCGATGACGGGGGTGCCGACCGCTTTGGCGGCAGTGGCGTCACCGGCGATCGGCGCACACGGGCGCGGGTTCCGGGTGGTCAGCCGGCCCGGTGTGTTGGTCGCCTCGGGCGGGGGTGTGTCGAGCTCGTTCACACGCGCCGGTGTGAGCCTTGGGACGGCTGAGGGCGTGGCGCGCCTGTCGCTGATAGCTGTCGGCTACGGCGGGCGGCTCGCCGCGGTGCGGGAGGTAACGCCGGTCGCTGATGGGAGCTCCGTGTCCTATCTGCGCGGCTGGCTGCGGGAGTGGTATCGCAACGGTCCCTTCGGACTCGAGCAGGGGTACACGCTCGCCCGCCGCCCGGCAGAGTCCCAGCTTGGTCCGCTGACGTTGACGCTCGGAATTGACGGGCCGCTGACGTCACGCCGCTCCGGCTCGGGAATCGTGCTCATCTCCACAGACGGGCGGGCAGTGCTGAACTACGGCCAGCTGAGTGTGCGCGACGCTTCCGGCCGGCTACTACCGGCGACGATCACGCCACACGGGCACCAGCTCACCCTCCGCGTCTGGGACCAACGCGCACGCTACCCACTGACCATCGACCCGTTCATCGGCCAAGCGAAGCTGACCGCCCCGACGACCGGACCCTTCAAGAGGGAGAAGGGCGACGCCCGGTTCGGCGTGAGCGTGGCGGTGTCGGCCGATGGTAACACAGCGCTGATTGGCGGCTTTGAGGACCATCGCGGTGTCGGGGCGGCGTGGGTGTTTATCCGCACTGGCGGCGTCTGGACCCTGCAGCGCAAGCTCGTTACCCCTACTGTCGGCCCCCGCAGGGAGGCGATCGGCCACGCCGTGTTCGGCTCGAGCGTGGCGTTGTCGGCCGACGGCAACACCGCGCTGATCGGCGGCTACGGCGACCATCGCGGTGTCGGGGCGGCGTGGGTGTTTGTCCGCACGGGCACCGCGTGGACCCTGCAGCGCAAGCTCATCGCCCCGACCGCCGGTCCCAAAAGAAGCGAGCAGGGAGAAGGCCTGTTCGGCTACAGCGTGGCGCTGTCCGACGACGGTAACACGGCGCTGGTCGGCGCCGCCTACGACGACCCGGCTGTCTGCCCCAGTCTATGTGTCATCGCGCCGACGGGTGTCGGGGCGGCGTGGGTGTTCATCCGCGAAGGCGGCGTCTGGACCGAGCAGCGCAAGCTCCTCGCCCCCACCACCGGCGCCGGAACGATGGAGATCGGCGACGGCCTGTTCGGCTCGAGCGTGGCGCTCTCCTCCGACGGTAACACGGCGCTGATCGGCGCCGAGCGCGACAACGGCAGTGTCGGGGCGGCGTGGGTGTTCATCCGCGAAGGCGGCGTCTGGACCTTGCAGGCCAAGCTGACCCGACCCACCACCGCGACCTTGCACGGAATACCCCCCGCCCAGTTCGGCGCCAGTGTGGCGCTCTCGCTCGACGGCAGCACGGCGCTGATCGGCGGTCCCGGCGACGCGGTGGCGTGGGTGTTCATCCGCGAAGGCGGCGTCTGGACCGAGCAGCAGGTGCTTATGCCCCGCCCATACCTGATCGTCGGCGAACTCGTCAAACCCGGCGAACTCGGCAAACCCGGCAAGCCCGCCAACCCCGAGTTCGGCTATAGCGTGGCGCTCTCCTCCGACGGCAACACGGCGCTGGTTGGCGGCCCATCCTTCGACAGCAATGCGGGGGCGGCGCGAGTGTTCACACGGGCGGGCACCGTCTGGACCGAGCAGCAGACGCTGAGCCTCCCGTCGACCGGCGCCGGCGCAGAGATCGGTGCCGCCAACTTCGGCTGGAGCGTAGGGCTGTCGCACGACGCCAAAATCGCGCTGATCGGCGGCGACGCCGACAACGGCGGCGTCGGAGCGGCGTGGGTGTTCGCCCCGGGGTCGATCTTGATTCCACTCTGATGCACGTGTTTCACCAATACCATCCGCGGCACGGGTCCTCGACTCTGAGGACAGCGGCCGCCAGGCCCAACCGGAGGATCCAATGAGAGCATTGAAGCCGGCCACTTGGTCGTGCGCGATCGCTGTAATGCTTAGTACAATGATGTTCATACCGGGGGTGGCGCAGGCAGCGCCCTCGGTCATGAAGATCAGTTCCAGCCTGTTCCCAAGCGGTACTCCGGTGCCCGGCGGGATGTCGGGGGCCGTTCTGGTCTCAGGCGGCAAATTGGGCACGCTGACCGCCCCTGAATTCATCTACCAACCCCCGACCTCGCCCTCAGCTACGGGGACGGTCTACGAGTTCATGTTCTGGGACATTAACGCCGTGCTCAAGCCCAAGAAGAAGGCGGCGTTCATCGCGCCGGGGGGGACGATCTTCCAGGCGACCGCTTGGTACCTCGCCACCGGCGGCGGCGGCTGTGTTGGGATTTGTCCGACTGCCGTCACGACGTGGGCGTTCTCGCTCAACGCGTATAAGGTGCTCCCGGAATCGCCGATCGCGTCGGTTGCCCCGGCCGTGGCGTGGACATCCCCGAGCACCTCGGTGTCAACGGCCACGGCCGTGAACATCGCCGCGTCGGAATACATCGGTACTCACACCCTGACTTCCTTCACCCGGTTCAAGTCTTGGTTTGTATTCGGGGGAGGGTCGGCTACCACCAGCGGGCTAAATTTGAGCGTGCCCGCGGGTATCTCGCCCTATGCGATCGCCTTCTACCTCCAGGGCGGACTGCCGCCCAAACCCAAATGCAAAGGCACGGAATGCATTTAGAGTCACTGCCCGCGGCGGTTGACCGCGGGAGCACCCGTGGGCGCGGGGCGCGACGCCTCGACCAACGATGCCACCGGCAAGATCGCGTCGGTTGCATCGTTGGCGTTTGAGCCCGCGCTGGCGCACGCGGGAGCGGTGACTTGCGAGATGTGTGATACGTTCCGCGGACGATCCCTCAACGGTGGCCCGTCCTCGATGGACGCTCCCTTGATCTATATGTCCGCGTCGTACGGAGGAAGATCATGCAATGCAAATTTGACGCCACACCCGCCGCTCGTCTCTTCCGTCGCCTTCTTACGCTGGTCGTCGCGGCTGCGGGCGTCGCGGCGTGCTCAGCGCTGCCGCTGGCGAGCGCCGCCTTTGCTGAACCGCCGAGCCATCTCGCGTCGGCGCCGTTCACCGGCGCGGCTATCGTCACCAATGGGCACTTTGTCAACTTGTATCTCTGGCCGGACCCTAGTAAAGAAACGTGGAACGCGCATGTCAAAAAGGTGGCGGGCAGTGACCCGCTTGCCACAACCAGGACGATCAACAAGATCACCACTGCGCTGGTGCGCAGTTCGTACTTCCACCTCGCTACACAGTACGGGATCGAACCCCCAACCTTTGCAGGTCAGGCGCCCACGCTCCAGTCGTGTGTGACCCCCGTGATCAAGAGCGCCACGCTACACGGTGGCGTGATTCCCTTGGAAGTCAACATCGGGGAACTAGCGGAAGGTTACGGCTCTCTGGCTGGATTTGTCGCCTGCGAGACGGCCGCGCATCCCGCCCCGCAGGTAAACGTGTTCGTGAGCCCCGACCTCCAGGTCGCGAAATACGGCTCATTAGCGAACATTTGTCCAACAAGTGCCGCCTTCCACTGGGCGGCCCTCGGTGCCGCCAACTTTACCGCCATCCCAACCGCGACCACGTGCAACGCAAATATTGCCGCGCTGACCCATTCGTTGTCACACGAGATGGTCGAGACCATTTCTGATCCCGCCGGCTTTGGTTTCATCGACGAATCCTCGCCGCCGCGTATTCTTGGCGGTAGCTTTGAAGCGGATTACAACGACGGCGAGCTCGCCGATATTTGCCAAGAAAAGGGTCTGCATCCGACGCCCAGCACGCTGTTTGAAGCTCCGGCCGCCGGTGTCGGGCCGCTCCAAGTGAACCCCTACTGGTCCAATGCCGACGCTGCCTGCGAGCCCAGGCGCATCATGAATGAGACACTGGCAAATAAAGTGGGCACATCCACCCTACCGGACGGCAGCACGGGGCTGCTCCGCATGACGAGCACGGTGCATACACTCAGCATTCCTCTCACCCATCCGCTGGGAGTTCGTCGTCACTTTCTCCAGGCACTGGAACTCGACGTGACGACGGGTAACGACAACCTCAACGGCGGGAATGGGCCTGAAGATGGCGCCGACGTGTTACTGACGGTCAGGTCCAATCCACACCCAATTGTCCTGCAGCACATAAACCAGGGTGCCGACTGGGGTAATAACTCGCTTCACGCGGCATTACTGCGCGTTCCCCCTGGCATCACCCTGGGGGAACTGGCGAAATTGACCATTTCAACGCACTTTGAAGGCGCCGATAACTGGGACATTGCCGCGGTGAGGGTGAGAGCCGCCGTCGCATGCCCTGTCGCGCGGGGCAGACAGTGCACGGAACGACCCGGACCGGTCAAATGCCCCTACCTGAGGCAACACGCGGGGGGCCCAGGCCAGCCATTCCCGCTCGTGGATGCGGTCGGCACCACCACGCTCGCGGATGGGAGCATAGGGCTGGCCCGCCTGACCGGCGAAGTTCACAGCTGGCGGACAAAGGCGACCGTTGACCGCCGGTTTGAACGCCTCGTCGTCAATCAGCTGGTGCTCACGATCAAGACGGGGCACGACGATCTCCGCTCATCAGGCTCTCCGAACGAAAACGCGGATGCGGTGATCACCCTGACGAACGGGGCTCAGATCACGTTCGGGGACCTTAATCAGCACCAGGAATGGTCGAACTACTCCGAAACCGGGGAAATATCCCTACCCATGAGTGCGTTTCCGCCAAAGACGACGCTCGGCGATATCAGGGAAATGGCGATCACGACCAACTTTGGTGGGGGTAGTGGTGGCGACAATTGGGCAATCATGGGCGTGGAACTTGACGCGCACGTTGAATGTGAACTGGGAAAGCAGCCCCCGCCGCCGTCTGTCACGGTGCCGCTCCTCAACGCGGTTGGGGCCACCACGCTCGCAGATGGGAGCAAAGGGTTGGCCCGACTGACCGGCGAAGTTCACAGTTGGGCGATTCCGGTGAAACCACCCTCGGCCGACGCGGGCAAGGTCATTATTGGCTTGGAACTGACGGTGACGACAGGCGAAGATGACCTGCGTGGAGGCAATGCGCCTCAAGACAACGCGAACGCGCACATCACGCTTGTCAAAGGCGGATCCGTGCTGTTCGAAGACATCAATGCACTTCAGAAATGGGACAACGGGTCGACGTGGCCGGTGAACCTCTACACCCTCGGATCGCCCCTGCCCGGCGAAACGGGTTCGCTACCGCCTGGCCTGAAGCTGGGCGAAATCAGCGGCCTGGAAATAAGCACAGGTTTTGAAGGTGGTAGTGGTGGCGATAATTGGGATATCGCCGACGTCAAGTTGGTGGCCACGGTGGACTAACCTCGGTTTCCGGAGGGAGCGAGGCAGTCAGCTCGGCGATCAGCGCGGGGGACACGAGCACATCGAGGTACCCGTCGAGGATCGCATCCACGAGCAGCGCGGGCGCGGCTATCTTCGGAGAGATGAACGCGGAGACAGGACGCCCGGGTCGATGACAACTCGGGTCACGCGGCGCTGCGACGCCCGCGGCGCAGCGCGTGCAGTTCCTCATTGGCGATCCGCAGCGCGTCCTCTTCGGAGAGCTCGGTCATCGCCTGGGAAGCATCGAGGGCTCGGCGGCCCAGGTAGGAGCGCAGCGCCCGCTCGAAGACCTCCGCGTCGGCCGCCTTGGCGGAGGGCCTCATCGCACTGCGGACCTCCTCCAGCAGGACGGCATCAACATCGACCGTCTTGACCGCTCGGGTTGCCATACCTCCAGGCTACCAGCGAGCCCATCGGTTGACCATAGGTTCTGGTCGAGGTAAACAACGAAGCGTCCCGCCAAGAGGGCAGTGTCGTCGTAGCCAGGTATTGCGAGCTCGACCGGCGCTACTCGCCCATTTGGCAGACGGAGGAGTAGTAGTGCTCCGTTAGGTTGGTGGTACGAGTAGGTGGTGGTCGGGCGGCAACTCTCTGGGGCAGATGCCGTGCCAGCAGGCCAGGAGCGCTTGGAGTTCTCTGACGAGCGCAAAGAGGCTCAGGCGCCCGGGAGTGGAACACCGACTCGCCCGCGAGCGCGATCACCGGCCTACCACTGGACGTTCCTCGCACAGGTCACCCACCACGGCCAGCCTACCCGTCCGTTCCTCTCTTTCACAACCTCGCCGTCACAGACCTCTTCGCCGACGCCCACAACTCCAAGCAGGTCCCCGCGATCCAGCCCCTGATCGACCAGGCATCCGGCCGGACAAGCGCAGCCGAGACGATCACAGCGCTCGACACGCTTGACGGGCGCATCCGCGAGCACCTCTACGTGCTCGGAGACCTCACCAAACCGCAGTACGTCATGCGCCGCCAAGCGATCGAGGGAGAACTACAGGGCCTCGGACCGCCAGCCGAGCCAGCCATCGACTGCCCCCGCGCGATCATCGACGACTTCCGCCGCTTCTGGGACCTGGAGACCCAGCCCGCCGAGCGCCGCAAGCTCCTGCTCTCGCTGTTCGAGCAGGTCTGGGCGCACGAAGGGCAGATCGTCGCCGTGCAGCCACACGACGCCTTTCTGCCCTACTTCCAAGCGGTCCAACAAACTTCACAGCACCGATCAAGAAAGTTCGGTGCCGAAGGCGGGAGCGACGGGGGTCGGGTCCGGACTTTGCCCCCGGATCTGGCGGAGATCGAGGTGTGGCGTGAGCCGCCGCCCGTTGTGCCTGCGTAGGCTGAGGTGCGCCGCGGACTGCCGGCCCAACCGGACTGGTGGTCGCAGGCCGGCGTGGTCGAGGAAGTCCAGTCTGTCGGTGCGCTATATGCTCGCCGTCTGTGAATGCGAACGAAGGCAGTCGGCGCCGCGAACTGCCGCAGCGCCCACGGCGGAAGCAGTGGCCGGGACGATGGAGGGGACGGGTCGCACGCCTACCTGCTCGCCAAGTTCAGGCTCGCCACGGCGCTGTTGCACGCGACAGCCACGGCGCGCGATGCGAAGAGCGCCGCGGCGAGGCAGATAGCTCGAGAATGCCCAGGGGTGGTGTCGGGGATGCCGCAGGAACCGTCCCGGTTTCCGGCGCCCCCACCCCGTGTCAGGGGCGAAAACGCCCGCCTGACCCAGCAGAAGCAAACGATCAAAGGGGAGCTCGGTGCGGTACTCGCCCAGCCCGGCGAGCGCTCGGATCGCCCGGCTGAAGAAGCCTACGCCGCCGAAGTACGCCCGCTGTCGTGGAGCAACCCGGCGATCGCCTCGGCGCTCGGAGCCACGGCCATGCGCGAAGGCGTCTCCGCCCCCGCCCCGCCGTTCTGCGCCGACGCAAGAGCGTGGGCCCAGAGCGGCTATCGCGCCCTGTCGGCGGCCAGCCGGGGATTCGAGGCTTCAGAAGCAGCGCGGAGGAGGAACTCCGAACTGAAGGCAGAACGTTACCTGGGCACGCTGCTGAAGCTGAGCATGCTGCTGGAGCCTTACGAGAACGCATCGGATCGAGCGCTGATCCGCAAGACCAACGCGGTCGAAAGCAAACTCCTCGCCAACGGCGAGGCCGGCCTGCGGACGTTTCTCGGCTTGGCTCGAATCGTCGGGTTCCCGCACGCCGAGACCGAAGAACCACCCAAGCGGATCACTCTGGGCCACGGACGCACCGCCGCCGGCACTCGCATCGAAGTGAGCACCGGGTCCGGCCCGCTGAGCACTCCGGGCTCTTGCCATCGGTGGGCGACGGTCGCATACACCCGGCCGGACGCTCCCGAAGTGCTGAGCGTGGGCGGCCCCAACAACCCCATCTGCCTCTCCCCACCCCAGTACCGGCACCCCGCGGTGTTCTGCGAAGCGGGCATCGAGACGATCCAGACCGCGGTCCCGGCCTCGGTGCGCTCGGTCAGGCTGGTGCTCGCCGACGGACGGACGATTCAGTCGCGCGTGGTCCGCATACGGCGACGAGATGGTGGCCCTGCGGGCATCTACGCCCAGGAGATCCGTGGCAGCACGAGCCACGCCGTGTCCCTCGTCGAGCTGGATGCCGGCGGGGGCGTCGTGCTCACCGTGAAACTGTCGCGATACCGCTGTGTCAAACCACGCAAGGAACCGGAAGAACGCCTGACGGGCACAAAGCTCGCCAGCGGGCGCACCCCCGAAGGGGAAACGTTCACGATCAGCACTTTCGGCAGTTTCAACGACGAGCCTTCCCTCAGCGTAAACACCGGTCTCGACCCGGAACTCAATGAACCAGCGATCGGACTCGGCGCGAGCAAAGCGTTCCCCTGGTCGCTGCAGATCGGGTGCGTCCCGCACCCCTACGCGATCCTCTACGGAATCCTCGCGCCACCAGGAGAGTCGGTGGTGGCGCAAACCCCCCAAGGTCCCGTCGCGCTGAACGTCGTCCCGGTACAACGGCGCGTGCACGCGAAGGGGCCGCTCGTCTACGGCGTGTTCAGCGCGCTGCCCTCCGCACTGACGGTGCTCGGGGCGAACGGCTCGACTGTCTACACCGAAAACCTGCAGGCAAAGGCGACGGAAGCGGCGCAGTTCTGCGAAGGCTACGCGGAACCGTGACAGACACGGGCTCGCTCAACCGCCGCCGTAGCTGACGCGCACCAGCGCCAGCCCGTGCGGGATCCTGCCGACGTGCGAGTGCGGGCGGCTGGCAGGGTAGTACGAGCCAGGCGCTATGCAGCTGCCACGACGACGCTGCACCCGTCGCCGTCGAACGCCTCCAGCGCGTTGCGCCGTGCCCGCTGTCCGATGAGCTGCGGCTCCCGGCCGGTGGGCGCGATGTCGATGGCCAACTCGATCCCAAGGGCATCGGCGAGACGCATGAGCGTCGGGAAGGTGGGGTTGTGCTCGCCGCTCTCGAGGCGCGCGATGGCGGGCTGGGTCATCTGCAGGCGCTTGGCGAGCGCGGTCTGGCTGAGGCTGTGCTCGGCGCGGTAGGAGATCACCTTCACCGCGACCGCTCGGGCGAGCGCGGTGCGCTCCCACTCGCGGCGGTACTCGGGGTCGGCGTCGAGGTGCTCGGCGAGCACCTCCTCGTGGGTCGGTAGGTCGGAGAGCTTCATCATGGGCTCCCAACTATACCAAACTTGTGATAGCTCGTGGGGCTATGGCTCGATCTCGGCGAGCCTGGTCTTTGCGGCTGCTATGGCGCGCTCGAAGCCTGCCTTGTCCTTCTGCGCAAGCTCGGCCGGGGTCATACCTCGCTCCTCGCGTAGCTGGCAGATCGCGCGGCCGAGCGCGAGCAGCAGCTTCCGGTCTTCCTCGGACGGCACGCGCCGGTTCATCGCTGCGAGCAGCTTCTCAAGCAGCGGGTTCTCCTCGGCCAGCAGCTCGTCCTCATCCGGGGCTATCAGGGTCCTCGACGGGCTCATACGTTGCTCCCTTCGGCTTGGGCTATGAGGTCAGCGAGCTGGCTTATGCGGGCCTTCGCGGTCGCGCGGGCCTCGTCGCTGACTTCCGGGTCTTCCTCGACGCTGTGCTCGGAGGCGATGCGCGTCAGCAGTGCTCGCAGCAGCGCGTCGTGGTGCTGGCGCTCGTCAACCTCGACGGCGGTGGGCCTCGATGGGGTCGATCCAGCCCACGACATCGAGCAGCGCCCGCGCGCCCTCCGCGCGCGCTAAAGAGCCGGCGACCCCGGCGCTGATGTCCGCGCGGTTGCGAGGCTCGATCAAGCCGCTGGCCTCATCGAATTGGCCGTGCAGGTCGAAGTACAGCCCGTCGCGCAGCAGCGGGACAAGCTCCTCGGGGATGACGATGGTCATGGTCTGCTCCGTTCCGGTTCGGCCGAAGGAGCCGCCCGGCGTAGCCATGACTGGACCCGCAGCCCGGAGAGCTACGGTGTCGAGGGTGGCATCCGAAGCGACGACTTCGGTTGTCCACGGGCCGGGCGGGCGCTTCCGACGCTCGCCCGGCCACATGATGTCTTTGGGGCGGGAGAGCAGCAGAGCCCGCGCCGAGCCGCAAGAGACAATTTGCTGCACGAGAGGCCGACGCGAGCCTCGCCCGGCAGCCGCGCGGGGCGGTTCGGAGTCGATGTCGCCTGGGACGCCGGTCCCTATGTATGGTATGGGGCCAGTGAGGGATACCACCGAGCCGCACGCCGTTTCATCCGGCGGTTCTCGCACCGGACTGTTGGCTCTGCTGCTGGGCGCTCTTGCGCTGGCACTGATGGCCGCCGCCGGCGCCTCCCCTCCCTCCGCGGGTGGCGATTTGGCGCAGACCGGCGAAGTGGTGATCGGCGTTTCCGGGGAAACGGTTCCCGGCAAGTTGCCTCGCTCGCGCATGGCTCCCGCGTTGCTGCGGCTGGGGTTCACCTCCGAGACACCGAGCACGCCCACAACCCCCGAACTCACCGCAATCACGCTCGAACTCTCCCGCAACCTCGCAGTTCAGACGATGGGTTTGCCGAGTTGCCCGATCGCGGAGCTCTACGAATCCTCAGATGCGGGGCAGGTATGCGCAGGATCGCTGGTCGGCCACGGCTCCGTGACCTCAGAAGTGACCCTTCCAGGACAGGCGCCCGCGACGATCGAAGGGCGCCTCTCGGCTTTCTATGACCTCGGGGAAGGCCAGCCCCGTATCCTTGCCCAGGTCACAAGTACCGGCGCTTTGCCACTCACCTACGTAATCCCATTCACGATCGACAAGACTCAAGGCGTCTACGGGACGATCCTATCGGTGGAGCACATGCAGTTCATCGTGGGCGAGTGCGCGCGAGGGCACCCAAACTGCTTCTCTCAGACCTACACATACAAGGGCATCTACGGACACATCTCGAAGTTCGAACTCACTCTTGACCGCCAATTCGTCCATGCAGGCAAGAGGACCAGCGTCGTGAGTGCCGATTGCCCCGCTCGCAATGGCTCATTGAGCGCGAGCTTCCCCCTCGTGAAGGTGGACCTCGCCTACCCCTACCCCGACGCGATCTCGCGGAGCCAGGTCGCAACCAGCCGGTGCGAAGTCTCAGCTCCGCGGCGCCGTCGCCGAAAGAGGTCGTAGAGCAGCAGCCGTCTTCGACTCCACAACGGCTTGCGCGCCGCCCGTCATGCGCTGCCGTCAAGCGATATCCACCCGCCCGGCAGCTGCACGGAGCGGTTGGACTTGAGATCGGTTGGCTCCCGGGTTAGGGGTGTACAAGAACGTTCGGGGGTTCCTGGCGCACCCAGCGTTCGAACTGAGAATCAATTGGCTTGTCGCACGCTTGGTCCAGAGCGTCTGCGACCTTTCCCGTTTCTGCCACCAGGGGACGTAGTTCCGACCCAAACAGGGGACGCGGCCCTGAGTAGTTGGTAAAGGGTGGCTCGGCGCTTACGTGCGGTAGCGAGGAGCAGTCCTGCCCAGGTGCGCCGTCGGCGAGGATGTCTACGTGCTGAGCGAATGCGGGTGTCGGCTCGGCGCTGCGGGCTTCGACGCGCAGCGTGATCGACGCGGGTGTTGGTGCTGAGGAGCCGCGCGGGAGACGGTTGACGACCACGACGAAGATGTGCCGTGGTGCATCGCACAGGGCAGCGGCCGCGACATACTGAAACCGGGTCGATCCTGTGGCGGTGACCCGCAGGCCAGCCGCGGACCCGCCGAGTGTCAGCGACGCCAGGGTGAAGTCGAATTGAGCGGGAACCGTGATCTGCACGATGTGGATGCGTGATCGCGCGGCAGCCGCGAGCGGGGGAGGCGGGGTCGCAGCGCGTTCACAGGGAGTTGATCATGCCGCCGCCGCACCCGGCGCTACCCCGAGGGCCACAACAGCGATGAGAGCCGTCCACCAGCGCACGCTAGAAGCATAACGGCCCACCATCTGCCACGGCTACAGGCCGTAGCGGGGTCAGAGGTGCGTTCGATGATGTCGGAGGTGGGGTTTCGGCTTCTCAGGCGCTGGTCTGATCCCGAGTGCTTGGCTGATCTCTTCGACCAAAGACCATCCTCCCCCTTCGAGCTCTGGCTCGGCCTTGCCGTCGATCGTCAGGCTCACGCGGCTGTGTAGGGTGTTGATGTCCGCAACGGCCAGCGGGGGGGCGTTCGGACTGGTGTAGAAGCTGAGCTGAGCGCTCCCGCCAGCGAACTCCAGCAGACAACACCCCCGCCGGCCAGGCTGGTTCACCCGGAGTTCGTTCAGCAGCGTCACGATCTTTTCGATCCGTGCGACGGAGGTGACACGCGAAGGCAGCCGTCTCAGGATTGTCAGTCGATTGAACTCTGGCCCCGACGAGCGCCTGGCCCAACTGTGAACGCTGATCGTGAGCAGGCGCGCGCCGGCGGGAATCCTCTCGGAGGCGGCGCGGGGGGTGATCCATACGACATAGGCGTCCACCCGCAACGCCGTTGACCCGTTCGCCAGCCGCACCGCGTCCACGACCAGCGTGCCGGGGCTTCCCGGCCACCTGAATCCCGAGAACGTGTTTTCAGGGACGTTTGGTCCCCCGAGGCCGGTGCCGGACTCCGACCGCGTGGTGCCGGGCGGGAGATGTGCGTAGATGTAGGCGAGCGTTTCGGCGGGGGTGACGGGGACGAGCCACCAGGCGTGCTCGTCCACCGCGTTGGGGGTCGGGGGCGGCCCGTACGCTGGATGGGCGAGCAGCGAGCCAGCTTCCGGTGGATCGGTCGAGGATTCACTCGACCCCGACGGCAGCGGGACCTCATTATCAGTGAGCATGGCTGCGGCGTCGGCCAGCGCTGATGACTCGCATTCGGGAGCGGCCCCTTCGCGCCCGTGCGCAGCGAGCGGACATTGGCTCGCCAGTTCGCTCGCGTAAGCGCTCCCAGCGGCAGCGACGAAGCTGATAGCCGCGAAAGTCGCGGCTATCAGCAGCGAGCAGGGTGTCATTGACCAGCGCCGCATGTCCCGCAGAGTGTAGTGCCGAGGATCGGCGTCCTCTCCAGCGGCAGCGCCTCGGCGCTTGGCGATGA
>Ga0210408_10000461_pt1 | contig 52335 bp, 42 predicted proteins | sample IncBWH4MmetaG_FD_155471 | JGI IMG/M metagenome (GOLD analysis project Ga0210408, IMG submission 155471) | Forest soil microbial communities from Barre Woods Harvard Forest LTER site, Petersham, Massachusetts, United States - Inc-BW-H-4-M | ecosystem: Environmental > Terrestrial > Soil >...
GGTGGCGCGAATGATCATGCTGGGGCTGCACTTCACGCGCACAGTGCCGTTCCGGGCGGTGTATTTACACTCGCTGGTGCGCACAGCCGGCGGCGAGAAGATGTCGAAGTCGAAAGGCACGGGGCTTGATCCGGTGGCGTTGAATCAGCAATACGGAACGGATGCGATGCGATTTTGCCTGGCGTCGATGGCAGCGCCGGGGACGGATATTGTGTTGTCCGATGACCGGTTGGGTAGCGCGCGGAATTTTGCGAACAAGATCTGGAATGCGTCGCGATTTTTGTTCATGAATTTTGAGAAATTCGAGCACGGGCCGCTGGAAGAGATAGCGGGGCCGGAGATTCGAGCGGGCGCGCCTTATGCTTCGGGCGCAGAGATTGCGCTTGTCGACGGTTGGATGTTCGCGCGACTGGCTACGACGATCAGCCTGGTTAACGAGGCGTTGCAGGGTTACCGCTTTCACGAAGCGGCGCAAGGGGTGTATCAGTTTTTCTGGGGCGATTTCTGCGATTGGTACATTGAATGGGTGAAGCCGGAGTTGCAAAGCGCTGATAGAGAGCGGGCCGTGGCGGCTTGGCGGAATTTGTTTGCGGCGCTGGATGCGGCGCTGCGGCTGCTGCATCCGTTCATGCCATTCATCACGGAAGAGTTGTGGCACCAGTTGCCGCAGCGGGCGGGGGCGAGGTCCATCGCGCTGGATGCTTTTCCGGAGGCGAGCACGACGTGGAAAAACGCGCAGGCTTTGGAACAGTTTGGGCTGATTCAGGAAGTGATCGTGGCGTTGCGCAACATCCGGGCGGAAATGAAGCTTGATGCCAAGAAGAAAATCGCGGCGGAATTCTCCAGTACGGATGCGCGGGTGCGCCAGGCGATCGAAGCGAGCCGGGAAGGGATTCTGCGGTTGGCTTCGCTTTCGGATTTGAAGGTCGGAGCAGAGCGGCTACCGCAGTCTGGCGGCGCGGTGCGCTCGACAGCGCTGTTTGATGTGCGCATCGCTTACGTGACAGAGGGCATTGACGTGGAGGCGGAGGCGGCGCGGTTGCGCAAGCAGATTGAGGGATTGGAAAAGGCTATCGCGTCGAAGGAAAAACAGTTGGCTAACACCACATTTCGCAGCCGTGCGCCGGAGGATATTGTGCGCGGGCTGGAAGCGACTCTTGCGGAACAGACGACGGAATTGCGGAAACTTCGATCGCGGCTTGAGGAGTTCCAGACGGCCGCATAGTGGCGGGAAACGGTTCCCTTCCATGAATTGGCACTCTCAGGAAATTGATGATTTGGTGCGCCGGGCGTTGGCCGAAGATGTCGGTTTGGGGGACGCTACGACTACGGCGATTGTGCCGGCGGGAACGCCAGCGAGGGCGAGAATTCTGGCGCGGCAGACGCTGGTGTGCGCGGGATTGCCGATTGCGGAGAATGTGTTTAGGGCTTTGGATCCAAAGATACGCTGCGGATGTCTTCATAATGATGGGTCGTTTGTGGAAGCTGGCACGGAACTGATGGAGGTGGCCGGCGAGGCGCAGGCGATTCTCACCGGGGAACGGACGGCGCTGAATTTTCTGGCGCATCTTTGCGGGATTGCGACACTGACGCGGCGATTTGTCGAGCAACTTGCGGGGATGCGGGCGCGGATACGGGATACTCGCAAGACGACGCCGGGAATGCGGACGCTTGAGAAATATGCGGTGAAGTGCGGCGGAGGCACGAATCATCGGTTCGGATTGTTTGACGCGATTTTAATCAAGGAGAATCACGTTGCGATTGCGGGCGGCGTAAAGGCGGCGCTGGACAGAGCACACGCGTATACATCGCTGAAGATGGCGGCTCCGCGCGCGGCGAGCGCTTACGATGCGGCTGGACTGGGTCCGGAGATGGTTGGGCGTGGCCCGCTTGCGGTGCAGATTGAGGTGCGTAACGAAGCGGAATTGCGCGAGGCACTGGGGGCGGGGGCGGAGGCTGTGCTGCTGGACAATATGACTCCGGAAGAGGCGCGGCGTTGCGTGCAGTTGGCGCGAGGGCTGCGGCGGGATTGCGTGATTGAGATTTCCGGGGGGATTACGCTGGACAATGCGCGGGCTTACGCGGAGACGGGGGCGGATTTTCTTTCTTCCGGGGCGCTGACGCATTCGGCGCCTTCGGCGAACTTGAGCCTACTTGTGGAGAGCGTGCGGTGAACGTAAGCTTGCGGACGTTCGCGCTGAGCGAGCACACATGAGACGCAGCAAGAAGACGATTACGGAGACGCTGCCAGGAATCACGGACCAACGCATCGCGGCTTTGGTTACGCTGCTGGCGGAGAACGCTACGATTGTGATCAGCGGAGCGCGAGTGGCGCGGGGGATCGGCGTCTCGAGGTCGACGGTTTGGAAGTGGGTGGAGCGGCTGCGCGAGCTTGGTGTGCGGGTGAAGGGGCATCCCCGGACTGGATATTTCTTGGAGCGCGTGCCGGACATTTTGACCGCGGACATGCTGCGGCAGCGGTTGAAGGGCAGTTTGTTCGGGAAGCGCATTTATCATTTTTTTAAAGTGGATTCGACGAATCGCGTGGCGCTGGAATTGGGGCACGCGGCGGAGCCGGAGGGCGCGGTTATTTTGGGAGAAGAGCAAACGGCGGGGCGAGGGCGCGCGGGACGCGGATGGCATTCCGAGCGCGCCGCTGGGATCTATGTGACGCTGCTTCTGCGGCCGAAGCTGGCGCCGGTGCAGGCGCCGCTGCTGACGATGATGGCGGGACTTTCGGCGCACACAGCGATTCAGGCGCAGACCGGGCTGGCGGTCGACTTGAAATGGCCGAACGATTTGCTGATCGGCGGGAAGAAAGTGGGCGGGATTTTGACGGAGATGCACGCGGAGCCGGGGCAAGTGCGATTTGTGATTGTGGGGATCGGGCTGAACATAAATCAGGAGAAATTTCCTGCGGAGTTGGCGGCTAGCGCTACGTCGCTGCGCGTGGAAAGCGGGCATGCGGAGTCGCGACTGGAGTTGCTGGTGCGGTTGCTGCGAGAATTCGAGCGTGACTACAATGAGTTTTTGAGCGATGGGCCGGCGGCGGTGATCGAACGATTCACTCGCGTTTCAAGTTATGCGCGAGGGAAGCGTGTACGGGTCAGCAATGGCAAAGAGAATTTTACGGGAACGACGGCGGGACTGGGGCCGGAGGGATTGTTGCAGGTCAAGCGGGATAGTGGACAAGTGACGACGGTGATTGCGGGCGACGTGACGGAGGCGCCTTAGATGCTGCTAACCATCGACGTCGGGAACACGAATACGGTGCTGGGCGTTTTTCGCGGGGAGGAGCTGATTGCGAATTGGCGGCTCACGACGGCGCGGCAGCAAACGGTTGACGAGTATGGCGTGCTGACGCGCAACTTGTTTACGTTGGCTGGGCTGGATCGTGACTCGATCAATGGAGTGATCATCAGTTCGGTGGTGCCGCCGGTGAATTGGACTCTGGGGGAGATGGCGCGGATTTATTTTGGACAGAAGGCTCTGTTTGTCGAGCCGGGCGTGAAGACGGGAATGCCGGTGCTGGTGGACAATCCGCTGGAGGTTGGGGCGGACCGTATCGTGAACGGCGTGGCGGCGTTCCACAAATATGGCGGGCCGTGCATCGTGGTGGATTTTGGCACGGCGATTACGTTTGATGTGATTTCGGAGCAGTGCGAGTACTTGGGCGGCGTGATTGCACCGGGACTGGGGATTTCGTCGGAGGCGCTGTTTGCGCGGACGGCGAAGTTGCCGCGGGTGGAGATCAAGGATCCTGGGAAAGTGATCGGCACGAATACGGTGACGCATATTCAGGCGGGGCTTTATTACGGTGCGGTTGACATGGTGGACGGGATGCTGACGCGGATTAAGACGGAGCTTGGGAAGGATGCGGTGGTGGTGGCCACGGGGGGACAAGCAAAGCTGGTCGCGAAGGGATCGAAACATATCCAGCATACGGATGAGTTTCTGACGCTTACAGGATTGCTGATTATTTGGAACAAGAATCAGGGTACGGAGCCGCGGAAGATCGGCGGAGGGGCCCGCGAAGTGCGCGCTATACGCGAGGTACGCGAGCCGGTGGAGACGAAAAAAAAGGTGAATTGAGCGGCGTGGCGCTGGGCGCGCTGCGACGCGAGGCCGCAGCTTCAACGACATGGATGGCTGGAACTACTTCAACTACTTCACGGAAATCGAAGAGTATTTCTGGAAGAAGCGCGGTGCGCATCTGCTGGTGTCGCCGCTCGACTGGGCGATCATGGAGACCTGGCAGCGCGCGGGTGTGCCGCTGGAAGCGGCGCTGAAGGGAATCGATCGCGCGTTTGAGAGTTACGGGCGATCGCGGCGGGGAGCGGGAAAGCCGCTGAAGAGTTTGGCGTATTGCACGGATGCCGTGCTGCAGGTCGCGGAAGAGGGGCTCGAAGCAGCGGCGGGCAGCGCGCCGAAGAATGGGCGCGAGGCGAAGGAAGTATTCCCGCGCGAGGAGTTGAAGGCGTATCTCGCGAAGAATGCGGATATGGTGGCGACGGCAGCGGAAAAGATTCCAGGTGGTCGGCCGGAAATGGCCGCCCGGCTGGCCGAGATTGCAGGATCCGTGAAGGCCAGTTCCCTGCTGCTGGATTCTCCTGCGAAGGTGGACTTGGAGGATTTGGAGCGGCGGCTGACGGTGCTTGATGACAAGATATCCGCACTTCTGATGACGCATGCGACGGAAGAGTTGATGATGCGCATTCGACGCGAGGTCGATGGACAGTTGTCGGCCTACCGGCGCAAAATGAAAGCGGAGCAACTGGCGCTGGTGGAAAAGAAGTACACGCAGAAACGTTTACTGGAAGAGTTTGGGTTGCCGCGGCTGAGCCTCTACTACTTTTCTTGAAAATTCTGTAAGCGGACGCTTTTCTTTCCGTGCGAATCGTCGCAGAATAGGACCACATTATGCCTGATGAGTTACGCATATCGATTGAGAAGCTTGTGTACGGCGGCGACGGATTGGCGCATGCCGACGGGAACACTGTTTTTGTGCCTTACGTGTTGCCGGGAGAAGAAGTGCGCGCGGCGGCGAAATCGAAGCGCAAGAAATTGGTTTGGGCGCAACTGCTGGAGGTGACTTCGGCTTCGGCGCAGCGCGAGGGCGCGCGGTGCCCGCACTTTCAGACTTGCGGTGGCTGCCATTACCAGCACATTCCGGCGGCGGAGCAGTTGCGGCTGAAACAAGAGATTTTGCGGGAGACGCTTTCGCGGCTTGGCGGAATTCAGTGGAACGGGCCGATTCAGGAGCACTCGGCGGAACCTTATGGATACCGGAATCGCGCGCAGTGGGCGGTGCGCGATGCGAAGCCACGCGCTATCGGATATTTCTTGCCGGAGAGTTCGGTGATTGTGCCGATTGATGAGTGTCCGGTCTTGTCGCCGTTGCTGGCGAAAACGTTTGGGCAACTGCAAGAACTGGCTCGCTCGAATCGACTGCCGGAGAAGGCTGTAGAGATCGAGGCTTTCACGGACTCGGCAGATGCAAAGATCGCGCTGAATATCGCATTCGAACGTTTTTCAAAGCCGGCTGCGGAGTTGGCGGCCGCGTTTCGAGAGGCGTTGCCGCAGCTGGAAAGCCTGTTGCTGGCTGATGAGAGCAAGGATCGGTTCGAGTTAACGGGGCCGGGATATTTGTTCCACGAAGCTGGAGGATTTCGTTATCGCGTCAGCCATTTGTCATTTTTTCAGGTGAATCGATTTCTGGTTGAGGAACTGTTGCAGACGGTCGTTGGCGGGGCGAAAGGGGAAGCGGCACTCGATCTTTATGCAGGCGTGGGTTTCTTTACGTTGCCGCTGACGCGAGCGTTCAAGAGAGTGGTGAGCGTGGATGCAAATCTGGCGGCGACGCGCGATCTGCACGTCAATGCGGAGAACGCTGGCGCGCAAGTGATTTCCCATAACGAGCACGCGGAAGAGTTTCTGCGAAAGACGAGCGAGAAACCGGATTTCGTGGTGCTTGATCCGCCGCGATCAGGGTTGGGAGCGGATGCGGCGGGCAAACTGGCGGCGTTGAACGCTGCCGAGATTGTTTACTTATCTTGTGACCCGTCGACCCTGGCGAGAGATCTCGCGGTGCTGACGGGATCGAAGAAGAGCGGGGCTGGTGAAGGCGCCGCCATTCGTTATGAGATTTCGGAGATGCACCTGTTTGATCTTTTCCCACAGACGTACCACATCGAGACGCTGGTGCGATTGAAGCGTGCTCCGTGAAGCTTCCGGCCGTGGCGATTACCGCGGCGTTTGCCTGCGGTGTCGCTCTCGGCCTGTGTCCGCCAATTGCGCGGCTGGCTACTTCTCATTTTTGCCTTGCGGCGGGATTTGTTGGCGCCGCTTTCCTGGCTGTTTTTGCGATCGTTCTGCTGAACCGCCTACGCTTCGGTGAGGCTGCCGTTGTCTCGGGCATCAGTTGGGTCTTGATCGGCCTGCTGGGAGCTTGGATTTCGGAGCAACCACTTCCCTGCGCTCACGTAATCAACCTGATCGAAAACGGAAAGATTGATTTACACACACCGCTGCGGTGGCACGGAACGCTGCGCGATGAAGTGACGAAATTGCCTTGGGGATTTGGGCTTGAAATCGAATTGGGCGGCGTGGACTACGCGAATACGCAGCTTGCGGCACGAGGAGGACTGCGACTGAGCTTTTCGCCGGGGCTGGAGGACTCGCCTTTGGCGGAACTTCACGCCGGAGATGATGTGACCGCAGTCGCGCAGGCAAAACGGCCGCCGGTGTTCCGGGATGAAGGCGTTTTCGATCGGCGCGCGTACCTGGCGACGCAAGGGATTGATTTGGTTGCCGCGCTTCGGTCAGCGGAGTTGATCGAGCGCGTGTCCGCTGCGCCACTTTCTGCCGCTTCCGTGCTGGCGCGTGTTCGACGGCGTTTGCGAGGGGAAATCGACACGCTGTTTGACGGGCGGCCGGAGGTTGCTGCCGTGCTGCGCGCGATGCTCCTGGGCGATCGCAGTTTCGTCGAGCGGGATGAAAGCGTGGATTTTCAGAAGACAGGAGTATTCCATGTGCTTGTTGTCGCAGGATTACACGTTGGTGCACTGGCATTTTTCTTGTACTGGATCGGACGAAAGTTGCGGCTTTCGCGGTCGGCGAGGATGGTATTCACGCTGACCATTCTGTTCGCGTATGTGGAGGTTATCGAGCAACGCCCTCCTGTGCTGCGTGCCGCTTTGATGGCTGCGATTGTGGTGCTTGGCGGCTTTTTCTACCGCCGGCTTGACGTGTTGAATTCGGCGGCGATTGCGGCGTTGGTGCTTTTGGTGGCTCATCCGCTGGCGCTGCGCGACTCTAGCTTTCAACTTACGTTCCTGGCGATTGGCTGCATCGCAGGCCTTGCGGCGCCGTGGCTGGAGAGAAATGTCCAGCCATATGCTCGCGCATTACGCGGATGGCGGGACGTGACCCGAGACGCAGCGCATGAGCCACGCGCGGCGCAGTTCCGAATCGATCTACGAAGTGCTGCAAGCTGGCTATTCGCGCGGTTGCCGCGGTCGATAGCGACGCCTGTCGAAAACATCTTTGTCGGCGGACTTGGGTTCACGCTGCGCGCTTGGGAATTGATGGTGCTGACGCTGGCCCTTCAGATTGGGATGTTGCCACTGATGGCGCGGGATTTTCATCGCATCACGCTGGCGGCGCCGTTTGTGAATTTGGCCGCGGTGCCACTCACAGGCGTTATCGTCCCATTGGGATTCCTGACGCTCGGCAGCGCTCTGCTCTCCCCCGCTTTAGCCAGGATGTTTGCGACGCCGCTTGCCGCGGTCACACTGGCGCTCTTGCGGATCGTGCACTGGTTTGCGCACTTGCCGAGATGGAGCTATCGGATTCCGGGGCCACACCTCTGGCTCGTAATTGCGTTCTTTGCGTTCGCCCTGTTGCTGGGGGCGAGCCTGCGAATTGCTCATCGGTGGCAAAGCAAAACCGTGTCGGGGCTAAGCGGGGGATTGCTAGCGTGCTCGCTAGTCATTGCGTCGTTTCCGTTTTCTCCGGCGTGGTCAGCGGGAAAGCTGGAGCTGAGCGTCCTGGATGTGGGGCAAGGAGACTCTCTGTTCGTTGTGTCGCCCGGGGGGAGAACGCTGCTGATCGATGGCGGCGGCGCGTTCGGCGGATTCGGCGGACAGGCCATTCGGGGAATCGATCCGGGAGAAGAGGCGGTTTCACCTTACTTGTGGTCACGCGGCTTCCAGAAACTGGATGTGGTGGCGTTGACGCATGCCCATCAGGATCACCTTGGGGGCTTGTCGGCGATCCTTAAGAATTTTCGCGTGGGGCAATTATGGATTGGGCGTGAGGTGCGTTCGGCTGCGCTGGCAAGACTTGAGCAGTTGGCGAGAGATAAAAATATTGCTATCGAACACGAAACGCGCGCGAACCATTTTGCGTTTGACGGTGCGCAGGGCGAGATTTTCTGGCCGCAGACCTTGGCCGCGGATTCCTCGTCTGCGGCGAAGAATGACGACTCGCTTGTTTTGCGGCTACGGTATCAGGAGCGCGCGATTTTGCTGTCCGGCGATGCGGAAAAGGAAGCGGAGAGTGAAATGCTTGCCGAGAACAGTGAGGACGAGCTGCAGGCGGAAGTGCTGAAGATCGGGCATCACGGCGGGAGGAATTCGACGACTCCGGACTTTTTGGCGGCGGTGAAACCGCGCTTGGGAATCATTTCGGTCGGCGAAGACAACGCGTATGGCCACCCCCATGCGGAGTTGCTGGAGCGGCTCGCGAATGCAGGCGTTCGCGTTTTGCGGACCGACCGCGATGGAGCCGTGCATATCCTGATGGATAGCAAAGGACTCGAGGTCAAGTGCTTTGTTCCGTGCTTACCCGGCGGCGTGGATGGACTACAAGCGCAAGCGCCAGATCACGACAAAGACGACGAGTAGCAATAGGAAGCCGATGGCCGCGCGGTATTCGCGATTTTTCTGGTACTGCGCGAAGGAGAAGGCACCGGGATTGTCCGTCGAGAGCTTTGCCGGTGTGAACCTGGGGAAAAATAGGGGTACGGTTCGCGCATAGTTTTGAAATGCATCGCCGTGATGTTGGTAGAGTTCGCGCTCTTCACGCCGCATGACGAAGGAGTAGAACAATGCAAAATAACAAAACAAGATCAGCGCGGAGGACCAGGAATACGCGGCGACCGCAGCAGCGATAATCAGAATGAAGCTGCCCAGATAGAGCGGATTACGCGTGTAAGCGTAGGGCCCGGTGACGGTGAGCACTTGTTGCTTGTGCAGATGGCCGGCGGCGCGCGCACGAACCCAGAGTCCAATCGCTCCGATAAGAGCGCCGGCTAAAATGCTTTTTGGCGTCGGCCGCGCGAGAAATAAAACCACGAGGGCTAGCGGATAGCCGAGGCGTACGCGCCAACGCGCGAAAAACGCGGCAGCGCTCATCTCCGGTCACCGAGGCAGCGGGAGACGGCCTCGAACACCTGATCGACAGCGATGGCGAGCATGGATGGGTGTGGCTGAGAGCCGCGCGCATGCGTTGTGCGCACGTTGGGAGCGCGCAGCACGATATTTTTCTGACCGCTTGAGGGTGTCCCGCCTGCTGGATACGGACCATTGCGCGCGGGATTGGTGGGACCGAAGAGTGCCACCGCGGGTGTGCCCAATGCGACTGCGAGGTGCAAAGGCCCTGTGTCGCCGCTAACGATGCACGCGGCACCCCGTAAGAGTGCCATCAGCTCGCCGAGATTGCCGCGGAAGACGTAGGGGGCAGCACTCCCGCTTGCGCGGAGCAAAGTTGCGGCCACATCGTCGTCATCCGGCCCGGCGTTGATGACGCAGCGCAATCCTGGAGATTCTTGCAGTTTGCGGCATAGGGCTGCGAAGCGCTCGGCAGGCCAGCATTTGGAGCGCCAGCCACCGCCGGGGCTCAAGACGACGTAGCGGTCAAGACCCTGCGCACGCAGACGTGCACAGACGGCGGCTTGGTCCTGCTGCGGAATTTGCAGGGTTACGCGGGCAGTGCCATGTTGCGCGCCGGCACGCAACGACAGATCGCCATTTTGATCCGCGACGTGCGCCTTGCTTGTCTTCACGCGATCGGTGTAGAGCAGCGGCACGCCGAATTCGCGAATTGTCGCGGAAGAAAAGCCGATGCGTGGCGTTACCCCGCCGAAAAACGGCAGCATGGCTGACTTCCACAAACCTTGGTAATCGACTGCCGCGCTCCAAGAAACTTGCCGCAAGCGTGGAATCAGCTCACGCAACGAAGATAGTGCGCGCGTTTCGACGGTCCACACTTCCGATGCCAGACCGCTGCTTTCGACCAGAAAGGCCCATCGAGGATGCGTGAGCCAAACTATGTTTGCCGAAGAGAAAGACTCGCGCAGACCAGCTACAGCGGGGAAGGTGTGAACGATATCGCCGAGCGATCCGAGCCGAACGACTAGAAATCGCGGCTCAGACATGCGGCGCCTTGCGCACGGCGTCGAGGAATTCGCGCGTGGAATGGTCCTTGGGGTCGCCTACGATCGCTACGCGGATGCCCAGGCGGGCAGAGGTTGCGCGCTCCGGCACAGAATCGGCGGTGTAGTCCGTTCCTTTGGCATGGATGTCCGGACGCAGATCTTGCAGCAAAGCTTCCACGTTAGGCTCGCTGAAGAGAAGGACGTAATCGACGGCTCGCGCGGCGCCGACTAGCGCAGCGCGTGCAGTCTCGGGCAGGATTGGGCGGCCGGCGCCCTTCAGCGTGCACACGCTGGAGTCCGAGTTCACCGCGACAACAAGTACGTCGCCTTCGCGGCGCGCGCCTTCGAGATAGCGAATGTGGCCGACGTGCAGCGTGTCGAAGCAGCCGTTTGCCAATACTATAATCTTCCCGCGACGGCGATGCTCCGCGAGCAATTCCCCAAGACGGTCACGCGTGACGATTTTGGATTCGGCGCTGCGCATGGTTATGCACTGGAGCCGGCAGTTTCGCGGCGAATCGCTTCCAAAAGCTCGGCGCGCGAAACAGTGGCGGTGCCGCGCTTCATTACCACGAGTCCACCGGCGATATTGGCGATATGCGCGGCTTCCAGCGGGGATGCGCCGGAGGCCAGCGCTAGAGTGTAGGCGGCGAGCACGGTGTCCCCGGCGCCGGTGACGTCAACAGCTTGGTCGCTGCCGTGAACGGGGATGCGCGTCATGCGGCCGCGCGGTTCAAAGAGGGCCATACCGTGACGGCCACGCGTTACGAGCAGAGCGCGCAGCTTCATGGCCGCGAGGGTTGCTTGGCCACAGCGGGTCAGCTCGGTGGAGTTCGCGCCGATGGTGGTGTGATGCAGGGCTTCGAGTTCCGCCTCGTTGGGCGTTGCCGAGACGATTCCCGCTTTCGCGTACGCTGCTAGTTGATAGCGGGCGTCTAGCGTTACGAGGAGTCCGCGTTTGCGTTTCTTCGCGGCTTGACGCACCAACTCTGGGCTGGCAACGCCGAAGCCATAGTCGGAGACCGCGAGCGCGTCGGCGGAACGAACCCTTGCGGACAAGAGTTGCTGTAATTTCTTGCGGGCGGAATCCGGAAGCGGGGCTTGCGGCTCGCGATCGACGCGGAGAACTTGCTGGCCAACGGTATGGGCCCAGCCGGCGACGAAGCGGGTTTTGGTTGGCGTAGTCCAGCCTTTCACTCGAACGATTCCGGACACGTCCTTGCGCTGGCTCCGAAAATATTCGAGCAGTGCGTCGCCGGCAAAGTCGTGGCCAACGGCGGTAATGGGGCGCACTCGCGCTCCCAAGGCAGCCAGGTTGTTTGCGGCGTTGGCCCCTCCACCCGGCACGACCTGCGTCTCGCGATGCCTCAGGATGAGCACCGGTGCTTCGCGGGAGACGCGGGAAATATCGCCGAACTGAAATTCGTCGGCGACAAAATCGCCGAGCAGGACAACTGTTTTCGAGGAAAATTTCTCGACGCATTCCGCGAGGGCGAGCATGTCCACGGAGGCTGGGGGCGTTTGCGTAGGAGCGCGAGTCATTTGGGCTGCCTCAAGATCCAGTCCGCGGCTCCGGCAAGATTGTCAGCAATAAAGTCCGGAGGCGCGGGCCATTTTGCCGAGTGCCATTGAATTTCGCCCTCTCCATAGCCAGTACGCACCATGATTGCGCGCGCTTTGATACTGCGGGCCAACTCGATATCTCGATAGCGATCACCGACAATAAAGGAACGGCGCAGATCCACGCTGTGTTCACGTGCGGCGCGCTCGACCATTCCGGGTTTAGGCTTGCGGCAGGCGCAGGCGTCGTCTCCTTTGTGGGGACAATAATACAGCGCGTCGATATGCGCGCCCTCTTTGGCGAGCTGGGTTGTCATCAATTCGTGAACGGCGCCGACCAGGGACTCCGGAAAGTACCCGCGACCAACTCCGGACTGATTGGTGATCACGATGACGAGTAACTTGGCCTGATTGAGCTGCCGGATCGCCTGCCCGGCAAATGGAAACATATGAAAACGGCTGACGTGATTCAAGTAGCCGACCTCTTCAGCGATGGTTCCGTCGCGATCGAGGAAGACGGCCGGACGAAGCGTTGCGGCTTCAGCCAGAAGCCACCTCCGCAGAACGAAGCCAATTGCTAGCCGCTGAGTCGACTGCTTCGCACTGGACGCAAGTCATGCAGCGGTGGTCAATCGGGCAGCGCCGGAGGAAACACGGGCTGCAAAAGGGTTTTTCTTGGACTATGGTGCAACGCGACGTGATCGGGGCTGTACCGTGAGGATCCGTAGGACCAAAAATGGCCACAATGGGAAGACCGACAGCGGCAGCAACGTGCATTGCGCCGGAGTCGTTGCCGACAAAGAGTTGGCAACGCGAAAGGAGCGCAGGTAGATCGGCGGTTGTCGTCTTACCGACTAGGCTAATCGACAGGCCCCTTATTCCGGCGGCGATCGCGTCGGCGACCTGTTGCTCGGCTGCTGTTCCGAAAAGGATGATGTCGGCGTCCGTGTGCAGGCGGAAACGATTTACGAAATCGGCGAAACGGTCTGGCGGCCAGCACTTCGCGGAACCGTAGGAGGCGCCTGCGCCGATGGCAATTCGAGGGCGATCTTGGCGAGCGCGGACGGAAAGTAGGTTTTCTTCTGCGCGGCGAGCCTGCTCTTGTGAAACATCCAGCTTCACGCACGATTCTTGCGGTAGCGATTTGATCCAGCCGGCGCGGCGCAAAAGCTCGAGATAATAAAATTGCTCGTGAGGCGGGATTTCGCCGCGCTTCGGGACGGCGATCCTCCTGGTCAGCAGTAGGCTGCGTCCATCGCGTGCGTAGCCGATGCGCTGGGGGATCCTAGCGCGCCACGCGAGCCATGCGGCGTCGAAGGCATTCTGGAGCAGCAGGGCGACGTCAAAGTTCTGCGCTCGTAATTCGTGGGCTAGACGCAAGCGCCCGCCTATTCCTGCGTGCACTCCCTTGGGATCGTAGGCGAGGAGCTCGTCGCAGATTTTCTGGCCACGATAAATATCAACGACGTAGGGCCGCGCAAGAATTGCTATCTTCGCGTCTGGGAAGCGCGCCCGAACAGCCCGCAACGCCGGTAGCGCCATGATGGCATCGCCTATCCAATTTGTGGCACGAATCAAGATTTTCACGCCGCCGCTCCGCGGGCCGCAAGTTTACGGTCAATAGCGTCAAGCAGTTCGCTTTCAGCCGTGAAAACGAGATCAATCACCGCAATCCAGATTGGCAAACGAGGATTTGCATGGGGAAGATTCTCGGCGTCCTTCTCCGTGGTTACCAACGCAGTTGCATGGGAGGCCTCCGCACGCGACTGAAGGCGCTCCAACTCCCGTGGTGAATATTTGTGATGATCGAGAAAGGATTTCTTCTCCGCCACAGGCACATGCCAGCGGCTGAGGTCGTCAAAAAAAGCCTCGGGATTGCCTATACCGCAGAACGCAAGGAAAGGACCAGAACCTATTTCGCTGAGACATTTTGTTTCCGAACGAGACCCGAACACACGGAAGCCAAGCAGCCTAGTTTGTGCATAAAAGATCGAGAACGTGTGAGCATCTCTGGCCTCAATGACCGGCCTCTCAAACTTTCTTGACACCACAAGAATATCGGCCCGCCGGCAAGCTTCAATAGGCTCGCGGAGCGGACCGGCGGGCAGCAACCATTCGTCCTTGAGTTTACGTGAACCGTCAAGCATCACAATATCCAAGTCCCGGGCAAGCTGCAGGTGCTGAAAGCCGTCGTCCAGCAGGAATATATCGATTGCGTTGTTCGATTCGAGGCGACTTCCGGATGCTAATCGGTCAGGGCCGATACCGAACAGAACTTTACCGCCGAGTCGCCGTTTGAGCAGCTCGATTTCGTCACTACTGCCGCGGGAGCCTCGATAACCTCGGCTGAGGATGGCGATCCTTTTCCCCTCTGCCAAAAACTTTTCGGCCAGCCACAAAATCATCGGAGTCTTGCCGGTTCCTCCGACAGTCAGATTGCCCACGCTGATCACCGTTGCTTTCAGGCGCCTCGGCTTGAGTAATCCCCGCGCATAGGACGCAAGGCGCCACCGAACGTACAACCCGTACAACTTAGAAAATGGCCAGAGGATAATTCGGAGGCCACGCGGCAGGTTCATCGGACTGGGCTGCCTAGATACTTGGAGATTTCCGCGAGGGCGCGGTCGGTCGCACCGCGGCTGCTATCGACCAAATGCTTTGCGTTCTCTCCCATTCTTTGGCGGCGCTCGGGATTGCGCAGCAACTCGATCCAGGCGACGCCCGCATCTTCCGGGCTCTCCACCTGGATGGCGGCATCCGCGGCGACGAAGCGCGCAGCGATCTCCGCGAAATTCTCCATGGACGGTCCGAACACGGGAATTTTACCGAAAGCCGCGGGCTCCAGAATATTGTGCCCGCCTGAGGGCACCAGGGAGCCACCTACAAATGCGCCGTCGGCCAGCCGGTAGACTGAGGCCAGTTCGCCGATGGTGTCGAGCAAAATCACAGTTACATCCCGCGGTATCGAGCCATTGCTGCCCGGCTTCGCTTCTGGCGTGTGAGCGGGCAATGCGAGCTGCGAGCGGCGAATAAATTTGCGACGCGATTCGTGAATGAACTCCGCGGTGGCCTCGAAACGTTCCGGCTTTCGAGGTGCGAGAACCAGCAGCGCGTTGGGGTGCTCGCCTTGCAGTACGCCGAAAGCAATCAAGGCGAGGGGTTCTTCCGTGGCCACCACGCTGCCGGCGACAACGATTGGTGACCGGCCTTGCCGGCGAGCTTCTGCTTCGAGCCAGCTTGAAAGAGGAGTTGCGACGGGAAGCTCCATATCGTACTTGAGGTTGCCGCTCACGAAAACGCGATCTGGGGGCGCGCCAAGGGTGCGAATGCGCTCGGCGTCTTTTTCGCTTTGCATCAGGAATGCGCTCGCATTGGCCAACGCGCTTCGTAGGAAGGGACGAAGGAAGAACCCAAATTTGGCAAGATAGCTCTGATATCGCGCGAAGGAGCGGTCCGAAATGCGCCCGCTCACAAAAAGCACCGGAATATGTTCCCGCCGTGTCTCACGCAAAAAATTGGGCCAGATTTCCGTTTCCAAGACCACGACGAGAGCGGGCCGGACCGCACGCAGCGCGCGGCGTACACAAAAGCCCCAGTCGAAGGGGAAATAGAAGACGGCGTCGGCAAAATGCATTCGTTCGCGAGCGAGCGACTGACCCGTGATGGTGGTGGTTGAAACAACAAGCGGACGGTTTGGATGCGCGTCTTTCAGGCGCTTGGCGAGGCCGATGCTGGAGAGAAGCTCGCCGACGGACACAGCGTGAATCCAAATCGCGCCCGAACGATCCGCAGGCAATTTGCTGAAAGGCGCAAAAGACAATCCAAGCCGCTCGCGCAAGTTCGACAGGTATTTTTTCTGACGCAGCCCTTTGACCACCCAATATGGCGAAAGCAACAGGGCTGCGGCCCCCATCAAAAAGCTATAGATGAAATACACTAAGCGTGGCTCCGGTCCCTTAAACGTCGCCGCCGCGCCATTCGAGCAAGGCACAGGGCAACCCTGTACGTCCCCCAGGAATCGAAGGCGTCGAGATGAGAAAAGTCTATTATAACCTCATGCGGAAGCGGTCTCTCAGAATTCCCTTTGTTGCCGCGTCCGTCCTCGCTGCATTGACCGCTAATTCCGCAGGGGCGCAGCTGGCTCCGCTACAAACTGCCTCACTAGAGTCGCACGAGGGCTTGACGATCTCCGCCGATCCCTGGACCGATCCGGCGAAGTACAAAGATAAATTTCCCAAGAAGTCGCCTTACGCAGCGGGGGTTCTTGCGGTGCAAGTCTCGTTCCGCAACGATTCGGATGACAGCATGAAAATCAACCTGTCCAGCATTCGCTTGACCGTGCACCTGGACGCCGAGAATACTCAAGAGCTTCCGTCGCTTAAGCCGGACGAATTGGTGCAAGCGGTGCTGAAACCCGGGGGAAAAGACCCGACCGCGACTCACAAAAAGCTGCCTATCCCCGTCAACATTCCCAAAAGTGGAAAGGACAAGAACGCGGATGAGCTGCAACGGGAAGCGCAAGAAGCTGGCATACCGACGGGAGTCATCGCGCCACACAGCACGGTGCAAGGGCTGCTGTATTTCGACCTGCAAAAACAATTTGACCTGCTGGATACCGCTCACTTGTACGTGCCCGATCTGGTGCTGATGCGCGGAAATCGCGCGCTTACTTATTTTGATATCGATCTCAGCACGCACCGAAACCGCTAAACCGCTGCATTCAAGCGGGCTTCGGTCGCAATCGTGCTCTCACTGATTCGATTTGCACAGCTTCGTTTGCGCGCATCGCTTCGCTCGGCTAACATGACTATGCAAGAAAACCTTTTGCCCCGGGACTCATGCTCACTCTTCTCGAAGAATTAAATCCAGAACAACGCGCGGCTGCGGAGACAACGGAAGGCCCGGTCTTGATCCTCGCCGGCGCGGGAACGGGAAAAACGCGCGCCATCACTTTCCGAATGGCGCACCTGATTGCCAGCGGCGTGCCGGCCGAAGCGATCCTTGCGGTCACATTCACGAACAAAGCCGCGGAGGAAATGCGCAATCGCGTTTCTGATTTGCTGCTGCGTGCCGGCGTGCCACCGGCGCAACCGTGGCTCTCCACGTTTCATTCGTTGTGCGCGCGCCTTCTGCGTCGCGAAGCCCCCAGTGCCGGCCTGCCACGCGATTTTGCCATTTACGACGATGATGACCAAGTCGCCGCGGTAAAGTTGGCCATGGCCAACCTCGTGATCGACGATGACGCGCTGACCCCGCGAAATGTTCTGAGCCGCATCAGTTACGCCAAGAATCACGCTCAGAGCGCGGAGAAGATGCGCAGCGAAGCGATCGACAAGGATGGCCGGCGCGTCGCCGACATCTACGCGGCCTACGAGCAACTCCTGCGACAAAGCAACGCGCTCGATTTCGATGATCTGCTGCTTCGCACCGTGAAGTTGCTCCGCGACTCAACTCCGGTTCGCGAAAAGTGGCAGTCGCGCTTCCAATATATTCACGTGGACGAATACCAGGACACCAACCGCGTGCAATACGAGCTGCTGCGGCTTCTCACCAGTTCCAAGCAAAACGTCTGCGTAGTCGGTGATGAGGATCAATCGATCTACCGCTGGCGTGGCGCGGATGTATCCATCCTGATGAGCTTTTCGCGCGACTTCCCTTCCGCGCGTGTCATCAAGCTCGAGCGCAATTATCGCTCGACGCAGCAAATCCTGGATGCCGCCGGCGCCGTCGTGGCCAACAACCCTGAGCGGCTCGGCAAATCGTTGAGCGCGCAAAACGGCTCCGGCGCCAACCTGAAATATTTCGAGGGAAGGGACGCTCACGCTGAGGCGGAATTTGTCGCGGGCGAGCTCGAGCGCATCCTGAATGAAGACTCGTCTCAGACTTGCGCGGTCGAATACCGCACGAATTTCCAGTCCAGAGCGTTTGAAGAAGTCTTTCGCCGCCGCGGGCTAAGATACAAGCTGGTCGGGGGCTTCAGTTTCTACAATCGCGCGGAAGTGAAGGACGCGCTGGCGTACGTGCGCCTCGCGATGCATCCGGAAGATGATATTTCGCTGCTGCGCGTATTGAATGTGCCGCCGCGCGGCATCGGCAAAACTACCGTCGATGCGGTACAAGCCACAGCGCGTTCGGATGGTACGAGTTTGTGGGCAGCGATCGAGAAATTCGTTTCTGGAGCCGCGGCTGGGCGCGCGGTAGCGCCGCTTCGCGCGTTCCAGGAAATCATTGCCAAGCTTCAACAGGCCCTGGCGATCGCCGAACCTCCTGATTTCTTGCGTGCGGTTCTGGATGAAACCGGCTACATGGGTATGCTGCGCGACCGCAACACGCCTGACGATGTTTCCCGGATCGAAAATCTCGAGGAACTCGTTCGCGCCGTCGCGGAAGGCATCGAAAACGGAGAATCCTTTACCGACTTCTTGGACGCCGCCGCTCTGGTCAGCGACGCCGATGCGTTTGAAGGCAAACCCGGCGTAACGTTGATCACGCTGCACAGCACCAAAGGCCTCGAGTTCGACCACGTATTCCTGACCGGCATGGAAGAAGGCATCTCCCCGCACAGCCGCGCGCTCAATGAAGAGAAAGGCATCGAGGAAGAGCGCCGCCTGGTGTACGTGGGAATGACGCGAGCGCGAAAATCACTGACGCTCACGCGCGCTGTGTACCGTCGCATTTTTGGCAACGAGCAGCAACTCCGCGCTTCCTTGCCCTCGCGGTTCCTTGCCGAAATTCCGGGCGAGCTGGTGGAAACCGTGCGCGGCTCCATGGCTGAGATTGGTCAGACGCGGCGCTATGAACCTGATCCGGAATATTCGTACTCGCCAGAAGAATTCCTGCGACGCGTGCGAGGACAGTCGGTTCCACCATCGACGCCCCGACGGTCTTCGACGGGCTCAAGCGCGTACAGTCGGCCTCCTGCAAGGCGCGGCGCGGATGCGAATCCGCTTCTGGGGCAAAAGGTTCGCCACCCGAGCTATGGAGTTGGCACCATCGTGGGCGTCGAAGGCGACGACGAGGACCGGCGCGTCTCCGTCAGCTTTCCCGGGCGCGGCACAAAGAAGTTCGTCGAACGCTACGCCCAACTCGAGCAGATGTAGCGCCAAGGCAACGAATGTTGCGCCTCCGCGCCTCTCAATGTACATTGAGGCGCGCAATCCTATCTGGCAGAGCGTATCCGGCAGTCCGGTCTGAACTCACACGGATGCGAATCGGAGAGTACGAGTGGCGTCACCTCTGTTCCGGTGCAAGGGTATCGACCAGTTGTTGTCGGATTCGGAGAACGCCGAAGTTCGATTAAAAAAATCGCTGGGCTGGCTCAGCCTCACCGCTCTTGGAATTGGAGCGGTGATCGGCTCCGGCATTTTCACCATCATCGGCACAGCTATCGCCGGCCAGCAGCTTCAAGTCAAATCTGTTCTGAACGCGCCTCTGCTGGAATACCTCATTTACCATTCGGCTTCTTTCGGGCGTCCCGGCGCCGGTCCTGCCATAGCTCTTTCTTTCGTCCTCGTGGGTATTGTCTGCGGTTTCGCCTCTGTCTGTTACGCCGAGCTCGCCTCCATGATTCCCATCGCGGGCAGTGCGTATACCTACACGTACGCCACCATGGGCGAACTCATCGCCTGGATCATTGGTTGGGATCTCATTCTCGAATACGCGGTTAGCAACATGGCCGTCAGCGTCGGTTTCTCCCAGCATATTGTCAACCTGTTGGATTGGTTTGGCCTTCATCCCGACCCGCGTTGGATCTCCCCAGCGTATCTTCCGGGCGGCCTCGCCGATTTGGAAGGAAATATGCTTTATGCCCCGGGCTGGCATCTCGGCTTCAATTGGCCGGCGTTCATCATTGTGATGTTGTTGACGATGATCCTGGTGCGAGGCATACGCGAGTCGGCCGAAACCAACAATGTGATGGTGCTTCTGAAAATCGTGGCCATCCTCGTTTTCATTACCTTCGCATCGCGTTTCATTCACCCCGCTAATTGGCATCCCTTCGCTCCCAACGGATGGCCCGGAATTCTCACCGGGGGCTCGATCGTTTTTTTCACCTACATTGGCTTTGATTCCGTCTCCACCGCAGCGGAGGAATGCAAGAACCCGAGGCGTGACGTCCCTATCGGCATCATCGCTACGCTTGCGGTCTGCACAATTCTCTACGTCGGAGTAGTCGTCGTCCTGACCGGACTTGTCCCTTGGCAAACTTTGCTGGACGACGCCGCGCCTGTCGTCAATACTCTGAAAAAGCTTCACTTTGGCGGAGTTCGGCTCATCGTTCTGATAGGCGCGCTCATGGGAATGATCTCTTCTCTGTTGGTGTTTCAAATCGGGCAGGCACGCGTGTGGTACGCGATGTCGCGCGACGGACTGCTGCCGCGCATTTTTAGCCGTGTGCACCCGCGTTTCTGCACTCCGGATTTTTCGACATGGATGGCGGGGTTTCTCGTGGGTATCCCGGCGGGCCTTCTTGATATTGGAACATTTGCCGATCTATCGAATATCGGCACGCTGTTCGCATTCGCTCTGGTTGCAGCGGGAGTTTTGATCCTGCGTTATCGCGAACCGGATCGTCCTCGTGCGTTCCGTGCGCCTGGTGGTCCAATTGCGCCGATCGTTACGATCGTAACCTGCCTGCTCTTGATGGCTGGCTTGCCTATTATGAACTGGATCCGATTCTTCGTATGGCTGGCCATCGGACTCGTGATTTACTACAACTATGGACGGAGACGCAGCACGCTACGCGCCGCCAATCCGGTTTAGAGCGTTTTGAATGGGACGCATGTTCGTGAATCCATTGCAAAAGTGCCTCAGTGCCAGCCTCGCTATCGCTGTGAGTTTCGCGGTGCTTCCACGCCGCTCTTGCGCTTGGGGCGGCAACGGACAGAAGGTTGTCGTCAATCAGGCCATCGATACGTTGCCCACCGAGTTGCGCGCATACTTCGAGAACAACCGCTCGTTCGTCGTGCAACATGTCACCGATCCGCTCGACGCTGAAGCCAAAAGCCCGACCCTGCGGCGCAATCATTTCATCCGGCTTGATAAGTACGGGCGCTTTCCTTTCGACGCTCTGCCGCGCAGCTACAAGGCCGCCGTAAACAAATTCGGAAAATCCAAGATCGACTCCACCGGCTTGCTCCCTTGGGAAATTGGCGTCTATAGTCAGAAGCTCACTGAGGCTATGAAGCTTGGCCACTGGGACGAAGCGCGCCTTAACGCCGCGATTCTTGCCTTCTACGTTGCCGAGGCGCACGACCCCTTCAATACCACCGAAAATTTCGACGGCCACCTGACCAACCAAACCGGTATTGACGAACGATTTGGAACAACCCTCATCGATCGCTTCTCTTCCTTTTTCCCCATGCGTCCGAACGACGGGGCCTTCATCAATGATCCGACTGATCACGCTTTCGAGGCTTGCCTCAGTGCACACAGTTGGCTCGAGATTGTCGAGCTTGCGGATCGCAACGCACACTTGGAGAACAAGTCGTACAACGATGAGTATTTCGATCGTTTTTACAATCTATCGGCAGGCACACTGATTCGGCAGCTCTCTGATGCCGCCACAGATGTCGGCTCGTACTGGCTCACGGCATGGACGAATGCCGGAAAGCCCGCTTTGCCACACTAGTGTCAACTTCTTCCGCTATGCTCCCCGAGAGCGTTGCCTCACTTCCCAAAGCGGAGTTGCACCTTCACCTGGAAGGCTCCATTCAGCCGAGCACCGTTTGCGCGCTCACTGCGCGGCACGGCATCACGCTCACCGAAGAGGAAGTGCGGCGGCGCTATGCCTATACGAATTTCCTGGAATTCTTGGAGGCCTTCAAATGGGTGACATCGTTTCTGCGTGAACCGCAGGATTACGCGCTAATTACCCATGACCTTGCGGAGCAGCTCTTGTCGCAGCGGGTAGTCTACGCCGAGGTGACCATTTCCATTGGCGTGATGCTGTTGCGCAAGCAGCGCCCGGAGAGAAACTTTGAGGCCATCCTACGGACGGCCGAAGGGTTCAAGAGCCGCGGGCTGCGCTTGAATTGGATTTTTGATGCCGTTCGTCAATTCGGGGCTGAAGCCGCGATGCGTGTCGTCGAAGCGGCCAAGCAGTGTGGCTCGAAGTCCATCGTGGCGTTCGGGATCGGCGGCGACGAGTTGAGTGTGCACACTCAGGAATTTCTGGGGGCCTACGATCAAGCTGCGGCTTTGGGACTTCACCGGCTCATTCACGCCGGGGAGGTTGGCGGGCCAGAGAAAATTCGAGAAGCCGTTGAGATTCTCGGTGTGGAAAGGATTGGACACGGAATCGCTGCGATAAATGACCCTGCACTGATGGATTTGCTCGCCCATCGCCGTATTCCGCTCGAAATTTGCCCCGTCAGCAACATTCGCACCGGGGCGCTCGCGCGGCAGTTGCGTCAGACCGAGGCGCGCATCGAGGACCATCCGTTGCCGGCTCTGTTTCGGCACGGCATCCCGGTCGTGCTGTCCACCGACGATCCGGCAATGTTCCGCACGACCCTAGCCGAAGAATACGTGCACGCTCATCGGCTCGGCATGACGGAAAATGAACTGAAACGTTTGGCGCAAATGAGCTTTGATTTTGCCTTCGAGCAGCGACACTCTCAAATTGCACGTTGAGACTTACATCTCGAGCGCGAGCAGCGTTCGGGCAAGCTTGCGCTTTTGCGCGCGCGTTTTCATCACGGTCGGAAGCACCTCAACCCTCATTTCCAGCTTGCGAATGGACTCCACTTGCGTTCTGTCCGCCGGATCGATCACAAACGTCCCCGTAAAATCGGCGTACAGCTTAGCGACACCGTAGGCCGACGCTTCATGCCCAAGCTCAGCGAGCATTTTGTCAGACGGACCCTTCAGCGATTTGCCGCCAACAATCGGGCAAACAGCAATGACACTGGTTTTGCGCGCGCGCAAAAGCTCGCGAATGCCGGGCACCGCTAGGATTGGACCGATGCTGATCAGCGGATTGCTGGGGCAGATCAAAATCCGACCCGCGGCGCGAATCGCGTCGATAACGTCTCTTGCCGGGCGAGCTTGGTCAGCACCATCAAAGCGGATACCCCGCACAACTGGCTCGGCGCGGCGCTTCACCAGATACTCCTGAAAATGAAGCTCGCCTTCCGCCGTGTCAATCATCGTCGGCACCGGGTCGTCACTCATGGGCAAAATCCGCGCCTTCACACCCAGCGCAAGCCGAATCGCCTCCGCCGCATCGCTCAGCGATTTGCCTTCGGCCAGCATCGCCGAGCGATGAATGTGCGTGGCCAGATCGCGGTCGCCGAGATTGAACCAGTTGATGCGGCCGAACGCTGCAAGCCGTTTCAGGGCGTGAAAAGTCTCGCCACGGTAGCCCCAACCTTTTGCCGCATCCACAATTCCGGCGAGCGTATAGGTGACGATATCGAGGTCCGGCGAAATTTGCAGGCCATGCAAAGTGATGTCGTCGCCGGTGTTCACGATCACGGTCAAGTCGCGTGAATCGATGACGTCGTAGAGGCCGAGTAAAAGTTTGGAAGCGCCGACGCCACCGGCCAGCGCGGTTATATTTTCGTGTTTTCGCGAGGGCATGAGACCGGGTGGCCGCTACGCCGCAAAACCGTCGGCATCGGCCAGATGCTGCGCGCGTTCGCGCACCTGAGCGGAAAGAAAATTGCCGCTTGCCACAAATTCAGGATAGAGCGCGAGCCGTTCTCGCAGTGTGAACCCGCGAGCTTCCGTTTTGGCGCGCAACTTTGCGATTTGCGGCCAAGCCGCTTCGGGATTGATGAAATCTTTCGTGACCGGGGAAATCCCACCCCAATCATTGATGCCCGCTTCGAGTAAGCGCGGGAAATCGGCGTAGCTGAGGTTCGGTGGCGCTTGCAGGTTCATGTGCGGCCCCAAAATCAGTCGCGCAATGGCAATCGTGCGCAGCATATCCTCCATCGATGGCTCCGCGTGGTGCGCCATGGGAATATCCGGCTTGGCGCGAAAGTTCTGGATAATCACTTCCTGAATGTGCCCGTACTTTTCGTACAGCGCGCGAATGGCGAACAAGGAATCGACTCGCTCCTCGAACGTTTCGCCAATTCCAATCAGGATTCCGGTAGTAAACGCCATCGAGAGTTTTCCGGCCTCCTCAATAGTGCGCAGGCGCAGCGCCGGAACTTTATCCGGAGCCTTGAAATGCGCCAGACCATCGCGCATCAGTCGCGTGCTGACCGTCTCTAGCATCAACCCCACGCTTGCGTTCGATTCTTTGAAGCGCTGCAATGCCGCGCGATCCATCACGCCGGGATTGGCATGCGGCAGCAAGCCGGTGCGGTCCAGAACCATCTCAGACATCGCGGCGGCATAGTCCAGCGTGCGCGTAAAGCCTTGCCGCTGCAGAAACTCACGGGCTTCTGGGAAAATGCGTTCCGGCTGATCGCCGAGACTGAACAGCGCTTCTTTGCACCCAGCGTCGCGCGCCTGCTTGGCTGACGCCAGGACTTCGTCGGGCGTCATAAAATGCGCGCCAGCCTGCCCCGGATCCTTGCGGAAGGTGCAATAGCCGCAGTAATCGCGGCACAACGTGGTCAGCGGAATGAAAACTTTTTTCGAGAACGAAATGATGGTTCCCTTGCCGCGAGCGCGCAACTCCGAAGCCGCAGTTAGAAGATCCGCAAGCGGCGCCTCCCGGCCCACGCGAACCGCAATCTCACGATCGATCGAGACAGCCTCCCGCGCAACCGCAAGGTGCTCTGAAATCTCGTTGCAGGCAGCTCTTTCGGCGGCTGCACGTCTTGATTCCGATTGCGGCAGGAGTTCCATGGTCGTTTCCGGCGCGGCGGCAGTCTCTCGACTCCATCTTAGCGGAATAAGTCTTCGTGTGCAGGGCGGATGATCCGCGTCGCAGATTCTTGCGCCGGCCGATATTTGTACCCACGAATGATGACGGCAGGGACGCCTTCGCGCTTGCCCATCACCAGTCCCGCTGCCGCGGCCAAGTCATCGGCGACCGCAAGAACGGTAGCTTGCAGCGGCTTGCGATGCCGATCGCGTGTGCCGCGCAGATCCACCAACACGGGAATTCCTGCCGCGCCGATAGCAATGTTGGTCAAGCCCAGTCGCCAGGGCCTGCCAAACGTGTCACTGATGATGACGCCTAAATGCTTCTTTGTCAGATTACGAAGGTCCGCCGCGAGGCGGCAAGCAGAGGCATCGGGATCGAGCGGTAACAGGGTCACGACATCATCGCCCGGCACATTGGAATGATCTACGCCTGCGTTCGCGCAGACAAAGCCGTGGTGCGTTTCCACGATTAGCACCGGATGCTCACGCACGATCCGCCGCGACTCCCGCAAAATAATCTCGACTAAGCGCGGGTCTCTTCCTCCCTTGCCGGCCAGTTGCAGGGCCTGAGCGGAGGGTTCAGTCGTGGACAACCTCGCGAGCCGTCCTTCCGCTTTGGACACAACTTTTTGCGCAACGACCAGAATGTCTTGGTCTTGGAATGCGACCTTCCCTCTGCGCGCTGCCGCGACGATGAGGCGGGTTAAATCATCTCCCTCCCGGATCTCCGGGAGTCCGGCAAGAGCCATCATTTCGATGTGACGTCTAACTCGCCGCTTGGCGTATCGCCTGTTTACACTCTTTGGCATAGTGACGCACAAAGTTTATGCGATGCGCAAGATTAATACATTGATCGAAGATAACCTCGGAAGAGTTTGCGCCTGCAAAAATAAAACGGGCGGGGCATGCCTTGCGGCAAATGCCCCGCCCGAATTTTGTGGCTAAGAACTATCCCTTCGTCGGCTTTTCCTTCGGCTTCTCTTGCTGCTTTGGCCGTTCTTGCGGCTGTTGACGCGGAGGCGGCGCCTGTTGCCGCTCGGCCTGAGCCGGACGTTGCTGCTGATGCTCTTGCTGCTGACGTTGCTGTACCTGCTGCTGCTGTTGAACGTGTTGTTGCCTCAGGTCCTCGAGCTGCTTTTGTTGCTGCTGTTGCATTTGCTGTTTGCGCTGGTCGTCAGCTCGCTGCTGGTCCGCGCGCTGCCGCTCTTGCGCTTGTTGCTGCTCAACGCGTTGCCGCTCCTGGTCCTGCTGCCGGTGCAGGTTCTCCAGCTCTTTCTGATGCTGCTGCTCGAGCTGCGGATTGCCGTTAGGCGGCGGGCTGGCCTGCCGTGCCGACGGTGGCCGATCATTGCGTGGATTATTGGGCGGCTGATTGGACTGCACGTTCGCCGGTGCATTGTTCGGCCGGTCGTTAGTGGCCGGACGATTCGCCTGCGCATTCGGAGCTGGATTGTTATTCGGCGGAGGGTTGTTCGATCGCTCGTTACTGGGCGGACGCTCGTTAGGTTGTACATTCGCCGGCGGATTGTTTGGCCGATCATTCGGATTGGCTGGCCGCGCCGACGGAGGACGATCTGTGCGATCGTTGCTCGGCCGCTCGTTAGAAGGTTGCGTATTTGGCCGGTCGCCGCTCGGCGGACGGTTGGGCTGCACATTATTAGGATTAGGCCGGTCGGCATTTGCGGTCGACGCGGGCGGCCGGTTACTTTGCTGAGCGTTGTTCGGTTGCTGCCCTGAACGATTTTCCTGCCCAGGACGATTCTCGTTCTGCGGCGCTACCGGCCGATTGCTGGCGTTCTGTTGAGGAGTAGCGGGCCGAGCGGGAGGCGCCATCCTTACCGCCGCCTTGGGCTGCTCTTGCTGCTGAATCTGGCGTTCTTGCGAAACCGCGAGTGGTCGCCCGCCGTTTTGTTGAATGGCAACCTGTTGTCTTTCGAATCTTGGCGGAGGCGGTGGCGGAGTACTCTTTGCCACCACCGCGCGGTTTACGACGGCATCTGGTGGTCTGACGGCGCCAGTTCGGCCCGCGCCGATGACGGACTGCCTCGTGGGCTGTACTGCCGGTGCAGCTGTAACCACCGGAGCGCTGGCCATTTCTCTCTCGTTGACCCTTACAACGTTGTTATGCACGGACTGTCCGCTGGTGAAGGTTTGCGTGGAAGTGGCAGTCACCCCACCGGACACTCGCTGATTCACATAGGTAACGTTCGTGACGTTTTTGTTGACAACCACATTGTTGTAGTAATTGTTGACCACCGTGGTGTTCACGGTTGTGTTGGTAACGTTGACCCGATTCACATACGCGCGACTCACCCGATACGAAGGCACGTAAATTTCACGCGGTCCTAGCGGGAACCAGCCCACCGCAGCGCCTCCCACACCGACAGCAAACCCGCCTCCGCCGACCCAGGCAACAAGAGCAGGCGCATAGACAGGACGCACATACGCCACGCCCACTACCCCCGCCGGCCGGCACGGCACCCATCCCCACGCGCCGCCAACCACAACCCAGCGGCCATAGTGGAACGGTGCATAGCCCCAAGGCTCATCTTCAACCCAGGTATAACCCCATGGTGAAATCCAAACCCAATGGCCATAGCGATACGGCGCCCAGCCCACTACGGTCGTGTGCGGAAACCAAATAGTGCCGTAGTCCGGCGTGTCGCGCCAACCGCCGTACTCATCGAGGTCTTCGTATCCAACGGCGTCGTCGGAAACATAGCGTCGCGAGGCCGAATGATCTTCGCGGCGGTCGCGTTCGTAGGACCAGCGGTCCAAGTCGTCATCGCTTCCCACGCCTTCGATGTCCGCATTTAACTGATCGGTCCCGGTGAAGATGCCCGTTTCGTCAGCATGCACTGTGTATGACTGCCCGCCACCGGTGACGTCACCTTGGCCATCGCGAACCACAACCATCGTCGTGTCGCCGGCTTCGTTTACATTAATTCGGTAAATGCCGGGACTCGTTGCAGTGAAAGCCAGGTTCGGCGTGTCGACTTCGAAAATTTCGTCACGACCGAGACGCTGCACGCGAATTCGCAACGTTCCTTCCGTGAGCTGCAGTTGCGCGGTCCGGTCGTCAAGGTTCAGAAACGAGAAGCCGGTATTGGCTCCGAGCCGGATGGATGCCGCCCCGAGATGCAGCTCGGCGCGTGAATCGTGATCGGCCCAAAGTTTGTCTCCCGTGGTCATGGGCCGGTTCACTACAGCGCTCACCCAATCGTCCGTGCCTGCGGGCTGGAACGAAACGGTGCCGTCGACGTGGCTGAGACGAGCTACGCGAGTTGGCGGATCGTCGTCGTCAGCCGCAGCGCGCTGCGGAACTAAAAATGTCACCGATAGTGACAGAGCGATCAAACTTAGAAATTTAAGCCCGTGTTTTCTCATATTCAGATTCTCTCCTGAACCTGACGCGACATGCCCGCCGCGTTCGTTTCACTTGGTTGGATCTGGAGCCTAGGAGCCGATGGTACGAGTATGGACCGCATACGGAACGTGTCTCCATCGGGCTTTTTCCGTATGTCCAATCGGGAAAGGCCCGATCCTCTCTGTTGGTAAACACCCCCGGCGCTGAAGAGTTGTGAGAAGCTGCACTACGAAAATGCGCACAAAAAAAAGCCCGCCCCAAGAGATTGGGGCGGGCTGTCAATGCAAGACTTAACGTCCGTGAGAGCTGCCTCCGTGCGAACTTCCGCCGCCGTGAGATGCACCTCCACCACCATGTGAGCTTCCGCCACCACCCCCACCAGAATGCGGGGCTCCGCCGCCACCGCTACCGTGAGAACTCCCCCCTCCGCCACCATAACTACGGCTAGGCGCCGAATAAGTGCGGCTCGGCGCGGAATAGGAGCGCGAGGGCGCTGAATAACTACGGCTCGGCGCGGAAGGCGCTGAGTAACTGCGGCTTGGCGCTGAATAGGAACGCGCCGGCGGCGAGTAGCTTCGACTCGGCGCAGGGGAGGAACGCGAAGGTGAAGGTGAGTTTGAGTATGCGGGCCGATTGCTATTCGATGGTGCGCTCGAGCGTGAGGGGGGCTGATAGGAACGATTATCGTTCGCGTTGCCACGACCGCTATTCGATTGCACGGAAGACGGCCGATTACTGTTAGCCGGCGTGTTCACGCTTCCCGACGTCCGGCTATTTCCGGAACCAGCCCAAGGTGGCCTGTCTGCACGCGCGGATGGCGCGGCCTGGCTCGTGCCACTCGGACGATTCGACGATGCGCTACCGAATCCATGTGGCGCGCGACCGCGATCCGTGGCGTTTCCTTGCGCCGACCAATTCCGCGATCCACCACCGTTCGTCGGGCGATTGGCCAATGCGTTGCCATTCACGGAGCCACGTCCATTCACGCCCGCACCTGCGGTGGCGGAAGGAGGCCGATTGTTAGCCAGCTCACGCTGCCGCGAAGACATCGCGCCAGTGTTAGGGGAAGTTCCGGCGCCATTGCGTGCGCCGAAACCCGCGTTATTTCCTCCACGATTCGCTCCGGAGTTCACCGAACCATTTGCAACGTGCCCAGCGGATAATGTGCGAGTATCCATGGTGCGAACGGGCATATGAGAAGCGGCCGCGGCGGGAGCCGTGCGCGCCATTACCGAGCGGTTCGCAACCGACGATGGCGGCGTCGCAACGTGTGACCGGACATTCGCCGTGCCGGTAAAGCTGGTTCGCGTAGGCGTGAAATTGGTGCGATTGGTAACTTGCGCACCGCGCAGCGAGGCTTCCGTCACCCGCGTCGATCCGCGATTTACCGCCTGCCCATTCACAAAGGTGTTGCGCGACGCTGCCGTTACCGCGCGAACGTTATGCGCATACGCGTAGTTGAAGTTGTTGCTGTTGCGATTCAGAGTGTTGATGTTCGTGATTCGCGTGTTCGTAATGTTCACGTTGCGGAAGTAGTTTCCGCTGGTGTGGTACCAAGGATGAAATGGTTCGCGAAACCCCAGCGGGAACCAACCGACTCCGCCGCCAAAACCACCGCCGAAGCCGACGCCAAATCCAAATCCGCCGCCGAGGAAGCCAACGAACGCCGGTCCATAGAACGGGCGACCATAAATCGGCCCTGGGCACCAGCCCCATGCGCCACCAACATACGCCCAGCGTCCGTAGTGAAACGGCGCAAAGCCCCAGGGAGCATAATCCACCCAAGTCCAGCCCCAAGGGCCAACCCAATTCCAGTAACCATAGCTATACGGCGCCCAGCCTACTTCCACGGACCTGGGATACCAAACCGGACCATAGTCCGGCTCTTCGCGCCATGAACCGTTATCATCTAAATCCGAGTAACCCGGTACCTCGCGCGAAACGTATTTCGCCGATTCGGAGTGCTCTTCCTTCAGGTCGCGGTCCGCAGCCCAACGATCCAAATCATCTGGAGCCGGGGCCGATCCGACGTTGTACTCCGGCTCGTCCACGCCATTCAGTTCCGCTTGCTCGCCGGCATGCACATCGTACGTCTTGCCACCCGCGGTAATCTCCCCTTCGCCGCGAATCACGGTGATGCGCGTGCCGTCGCCGTTCTCGTTTACATCAACGCGGAACGCCCCTGCTTCCTTAACTGTAAAAGCGGCGTTCGGAGTATCTATCTCGTATAAGTCGCCTTCGCGGAGTTCCCGCACGCGGAAATTCACCGCGCCTTCGGCGATGCGCGCTTGCAGAATGTTTTCGTCCAAATTCAGAAAGGACAATGCTGTCATGCTGCCCAGGTGCAACGAGGCTTCGCCCGCCTGCAGCTCCGCTCGCGAGTCCTGGTCTGTCCAAAGCTTATCTCCAACGGTAACCGGACGATTCTTGGCTGCCGCAGCCCAGTCTTCCGTGCCTGTAGGCTGAAACGATACGTTTCCGTCCAAAAAGCTGATGCGCGCAACGCGCGACGGTGGATCGCCTTCATCCGCTCGCGCCTTGGGCGCGATAAAAAGCAATAAGCCGGCCAAGCACATCAGCAGGACCGTCCTGCTCTTACCGGCAAAAGTGGCCTTCATGTCATTTCCCCTGTCTCCGGCCGCATGCCTCATCCCTCGGCCGATCCGGGAGTACATCCACTCGAACATGGGAACCTAGCCTTAATACTCCCACTCGTGTAACCCAGCGGCCAGAATTAAGTTGCTTCGCTTGTTCTCATTTTGCGACGGCCCTCCCCGTCCTTTGGCCATATGGTACTAGTACTATAGGAACTGCCCCAAAATCCGTCCCTTAGAACAGGCGGCATTATCCCTCCCGCTCCCTACACTAGCGTATTGGGAGCGCCTCTGCGCTCCGGGAGAATGCATGCGTGTGGACTGGTTGGGTGTGGCGGCACTGACTCTAACTGCAGCCGTGGCAACGCCGGCGCAGACTTGGCGTCAAGTCGGGCCTCCAGGCGGAACGGTAATCTCGCTGGGGTCTGATCCCCGGGACGCCAACAAGCTCTATTTGGGGACCTCGGACGGCCATGTATTCACCTCCTTGGATGAAGGTGCGCATTGGCAGCTGCTGAGCCGTATCGGCCTGGGCCAGGATGACATGGTCACACATATTATCGTCGATGCCCGCGACTCCAAGCGCTTGTTTGCCAGCACCTGGGCCCTCTACACCGGTGGTGGCGGAGTGTATCGCAGCAACGATAGCGGCCGCACATGGCAACTCGTAGGTTTGGGGCACGAAACGGTTCGGGCCCTTGCGCAGTCCCCCAGGCATCCGAAGACTTGGTTGGCCGGCTCGCTGACAGGGGTTTACCGTTCCACGGACGAGGGCGCCAATTGGGAACGCATTACTCCCGCAAAACATGACGATCTAAAGAATTTCGATTCGGTGGCTTTTGATCCGCGCAACGACAAGATTATCTACGCCGGAACCTACCATCTGCCTTGGAAGACAACAGACGGAGGCAAGAACTGGTCTCCTATCTCCAAGGGCATGATTGACGATTCCGACGTCATGAGCATCATCGTCGATCCGGCGAATCCGGAGAACGTCCATGCTACCGCTTACTCCGGCATCTATCACAGCACCAATGGCGCCGGGCAGTGGAGCAAGTACAAAGGAATTCCTTTCGTTTTTCGGCGCACGCAAGTGATCCGTCAGGATCCGCAGCACCCGGAAACTTTGTACGCGGGCACCACCAGCGGCCTATGGAAAACGACCAGCGAGAGCGGCCAATGGAAGCGAGTCACCCCGGTCGACTGGGTTATCAACGACATCGTGATTGACCCTAAGAATCCGCAGCGCGTAATTATCGGGACCGAGCGCGAAGGCGTTCAAATCAGCGAAGATGGCGGAACAAACTTTGCCTCCGCAAATGCAGGCTTTCATCATCAGCACATTCTGGACGTGGCCATGGACCGCGAGCGCCCGGAACGCGCGGTCGTCGTGCTCACCTTTGACACCAACGCCTTCCTCGCCACCAAAGACGGCGGAGCTACTTGGGCGCCGCTCGGACCGGGCCTCAAGCGCACAGACCTGAAACATGTTTACGCTTCCCCAAGCGGCTGGTGGGCTTCTCTCAACAAAGGCGGTCTGATGAAGTATGAAGAAACCGGCGCGAAATGGGTGAGAGCCGGACTGTTCGCCGGCGATTCCGTTTCTTCCATCCCTTCAAAGGGCAAGAAGGGCGCAGTAGCAGAGCGCTCCGCGACATCCAAGGCGCCTCAGCTGCTCGCTTTCCAAGTGAACGACCTCACCTTCACGAGCACAGCGTGGTACGCCGCGACGAGTGCAGGAGTGCTCGTTTCACGTGACCGGGGCACTGAGTGGAAGCCAGCCGGCAACGACGGATTCATCCAGCAAGCCGCGCAATCAGTCGATGCTTCCGGGGACGGTTCGCACGTCTGGGCTATCGCTCAGCGCAATCTGCTCTATTCCGCGGATGCGGGCGCGCATTGGGACGCGAAGGAGCTTGCCTTTGCCTCCGCAGGTAACCTGCGAGTGCATCGGCTCGATGACGCCAGCTTGTTGATGACTTCCAACTCCGGACTGTACGCTTCCAAGGACGCCGGCCGCGGGTGGAACCGCGCCGATATCCGCGACCTGCAATTCCAGGACGCCGCCGGTTACGGCAATGCGTTGGTGGTTTCGCTGCAGCGTCACGGCCTGCTCGCTTCCCTCGACGGAGGAAAGTCCTGGCAGCGCGTGACTAGCCCATTGGCCGAGGGTTACTTTCCGGTGGTACGCACGCGCCGCGATGGCGCGGTGATTGCCGCTTCTGCTACGGAAGGACTGCTGGCCTATGAACCCGACGCACGCGCCGCGGACGCCAATCTCAGCGGCTCGGTATCCGCCGGAGCACAAAAGCCACGGCACTAAAATCTCCACTCTTTTTGTCGCAGGCGTCGCGAAAATCGCGGCGCCTCTTCGCATGACCCTTTGCTATACGGCGGCGCCGTTGCCGCCAATCTGATAGCCCACGCCCCGCACCGTCCGAATCAACGGGTGGTCATAGCCCGTATCCACCTTTCTGCGTAAATAATTGATGTATACGTCCACCACGTTCGTCATGGTGTCAAAGTTTAGCTTCCACACTTGCGCGACGATGGCCGTCCGCGTCACCGGTTGCCCCGCGTGCCGCATCAGAAACTCCAATAACGCAAACTCCTTGGGGCTGAGCTCGATATTCTGCCCCCCGCGCTGGACGGTGTGATTCACCCGGTCCACGGCAAGATCCGCCACGGTGAGAATGGCGTTTGCCGGACGGTTTCCACGCCGCAGCACCGCTCGTATGCGCGCAGCAAGTTCCGCAAACGCAAATGGCTTGGCAACGTAGTCGTCCGCACCGGCGTCCAGCCCGCGCACGCGCTCCTCCACCACGGAGGAGCCGGTCACCACCATTACCGGCAAATCCGGCTTGCGAGCACGGATGCTTCGCAGCACATCCAGCCCAGCCGCCCCCGGCAAGTTCAAAGCCAGGATTACCAGATCGAATGCCTGGCTTACGGCCAGGCGCTGCGCCTCGCTTCCGTCAGAGGCAAGCTGCACAGCAAACTGTTCCTGCACCAAACGCTGACGTAGAAGATCAGCGAGCGGTGCGTCATCTTCAGCGACAAGGATGCGCATCGGCGGCACACTCGGACAGCAAAATTTGGAAGGGGGTACGTGCAGTGTGGCGGGCACACGCAAAAGTGTCAAGGCAACTTCTCAGCAGGTTGGCGCAAACGTTATCAGGTCCCTGCCGCACACCGAACTAGGTCGGCCACAGTCAATCGACGCCTGCGCAGCTGCTGGCCTTTCAGACTAGCGAGGCTGCCTGCCGCACGCGGGCAATGCGAGCGCTCTTCGCTTATTGCCAACTCACCGATGGTCCCTAGCGCAGCGCCGACTTCAACCGCTTCGTCGTCTTCAGCAACTGCCGCTTCAATACCTCCACCTGCTTGGCGATTTCTTCCAACTCCTCTTTGGCCATAACTCCAGCCTTGGCCACCTGGTGCGCCTTGCGATCCGCCTTGCCCATGGCCTTTCCAATTCCCACCGCTACCCGCGCTAACCTGTTTCTCCGAGCCATCTTTCCCTCCGCAACAGACGCCCGCCATCCTATACCCCAAAATCTTCGCCGCCAAGCTCGTTGACGGACGAAGGCCCCTCACTCTCGCTTTGTGTTACGATTTCCCCGCGTTAGGGACGCATCCGGTCCGCGGAAAGGGTAGAAGCCCACCCATTGCATTCCATTTTCGCGAACCTTCTTTCAGCCCGATTGTGCGGACAACGGGCGCTGTCATGAAAGGAGGTCGCCATGTCGACCATTCCACAAGACGCTCCACGCTCGCTTCCCGATCGTCCCAATCTCCGCCATCTGAAGGATCAAGCCAAAAACTTGCTGAAGTCCGGCAACGCCAAATCGCTTTCCGACGCCCAATTCCAAATCGCCCGCCTCTACGGATTTGCCAGCTGGCCCAAGCTCAAAGCTCACGTGGAGTCGCTCGAAGAGTTCGGCGAACTCAAACAAGCCATCGACACCAACAACCTCGAACAAGTGAAAGCTCTTATGTCGCGCAACCCAGCGCTGCATCGTGCTCCGCTGGGCTATGCCAAAAACGGTCCGCTCACCTGGGTAGCGGAATGTCGCATTCCCTGGGAGCCGCCCAGTTCGCAAAGACTGGCCATCGCCAAGTGGATGATCGAGAACGGATCAGACGTGCATCAGGGCCATGACGGCCCACTCATGCGCGCCGCTCTCTTTGGCCATCGCATCCCCATGATGGAGCTTCTTCTCTCCTACGGCGCCGACGTCAACGCCGAATGGAACGGCTATTTCCCCATCATTTTCGCGCCATGCGAAACAGTCGAGCCAGCGTCCATCAAATGGCTCTTGCAGCACGGTGCAAATCCCAATTGTGCCAATCCCAATCGCAAATATCCCGGCACCGCGCTCGACTATGTCATCGGCACCTACGGCCGTTCGCAGCAACTCGGCGCCTGCATCGATATCCTTCTCGACGCCGGCGGCGTCACCCGCCACAACGTCCCCCCTGTGCTCGACCTGCTCCGCGGCCGTGTCGATCATCTTGCCAAACATCTCGATGCCGACCCCGCGCTGCTGCATCGCCGCTTCCCCGAACTCGATTTCGGCGTCACCGGAGCACGCCTCCTCAGTCTACGCGGCACAACGCTGTTGCACGTCGCCGCCGAATACGGCAACACAGAAGCCGTAGCACTGCTTCTCGATCGCGGCGCCGACGTCAACGCCAGCGCATTGCTCGACGATTACGGCGTCGGCGGGCAAACCCCAATATTCCACGCCATCACGCAGTTCAACGATTGGGGATTGCCGGCAGCCCAGTTACTAGTAGAACGCGGTGCCAACCTCTCGCTACGCGCCAAGCTTCCCGGCCACTATGAGCGCCCCGGAGAAATCGTAGAATGCACCCCGCTAGCCTACGCAAAGCTCTTCCCCGGAACCGAAAACAAAACCATGGCGTTCCTCCGCGAACACAACGCCCCAGCGTAGCGGCTCAGGTGGCATCTGCTTATTTGAGCTGCACCGCGGGGCTACCCGGTAACCCCCGAGGGTGCCCACTTGCCATACGTGTGCAGGCTTTTGCACCTAAGCGGAAATCGGCCTACGCCCGTTACTCTGGCTTTCTTCCTAAACTCTTCATTTCCTTCATCCCCGATGGAATTGAGCGTGCTCCCCACCCAGCGCATGGACTCAATCTTCCCGCACAAACCCATGCCCTACGCACTATCGGTCGCGCTGCTCGCCATCTTCGCGCTCGCGGCTCCAGCCGCGCGGGCTGACGGCAGCGCGACCATCGTGTTTCAAGATCTCACCGACCAACTCTCCGCCTCCAGCACCTCCACCAGGGCCAGTGCTACCTGTGGCACTCCAGGCCCGGAGGATTGCACTCTGATCTTGTCGGCGCCGGCGGGCGCGACTTTCTCCGGTACGACGCTGCCATCTGTCTATATCATCGGCGAAGCCAACGGAAACGTCAGCGACACCATCACCACCACCGGAACCAGCGGAACGAGCATCACCAGCATCACCATCAAGTTCAGTTCCGACACTGCCGAAGGTGTCCCGTCCAGAATCGGTTTCTGCATCGCTGAACCCGCATCCTGCCCTGATATCCAGGTCACGGAAGACGGCACTGTGCAGACTGCCGGCACGGTCAAATGGTTTATGCCCGTGGACGCCGGCTTTTGCATCGCGGAACCTCAGTCCTGCGCTAATGGCATTCCCGGCGTAACCATCACCGACACCATCCAGTTTCAGTCGGATACCGATCCGCCCGTCGTTCCCGAGCCTGGCACGCTGCTCCTGCTCGGCACCGGCCTGTCGACCTTCGCCGCAATTGGCTCTCGGCTACGAAACGCCGTCTTCCCGCCCAACGCTAGTTCAACGAGCTCCGTGAATGGCGCTCGCCATAAAACCCACGGAAGCGATTAGCATGATTCCCGTAGCGGCCCAACCCAGTATCCGCAGATAAGCGGACAGCGTGAATTTCCCCACCACCGCCTTTTTCCTCGACATCAGCATGAGCATGAGCATCAGCGGAACCGACACCACTCCGTTCACCACCGCGGACCAATAAAGCGCACGTATCGGGTCAATTCCGACAAAGTTCAGCGAGGTGCCGATAACAATCGCCGCGGCCAGCACACCGTAAAATTTAGGAGCCTGCCTGGGTTTCCTTTCCAAACTGGCGTGCCACCGGAACGATTCCGATACCGCGTAAGCAGCCGATCCCGCAAGCACCGGAATCGCCAACATCCCGGTGCCGATAATTCCCAACGCGAAAAGCCCGAAAGCCAGATTCCCTGCTAGCGGCTGCAAAGCCTTGGCGGCGTCGGCCGCTGTCTTTATTTCGCCGCCGCCCCCTGCCACGTGCAGCGTAACCGCCGTGGTAAGAATGATGAAGAACGCCACCAGATTCGAAAATCCCATGCCCACGCGCGTGTCTGTGGCGATGCGTCGAAATTGCGCCAACGCCTGGGACGGTTTTTTCTTGAGCGGGGATTCATGCGTATTGAGCCGCACATCCTCCGCTTCTTGCGAGGTCTGCCAAAAAAACAAATACGGGCTGATCGTTGTGCCCAGCACCGCCACCAAAGCCATCCAGTACGCGGAACTGAATGTGACGCTCGGTATCACCGTGGCGCGGATCGCTCTCGCCCAGGGAACGTGAACCACAAACGCCGTCACAACATACGCGAACAAGACCAACGTCAACCACTTCAAGTAATGCACATATTTTCTGTAAGGGACGAAAACCTGCAGCAGTAGCGACACCGATCCTAATACCACGGCGTAAACGTTCACCGAGCCACCGATTACCAACTGGGTTGCTGCTCCCATCGCGGAAATATCCGCCCCGAGATTAAATATATTGGCCACGCACAACAGCAGCACCAGCCCATAAACGACCGGTTTGGAATAATGCCTCCGCAGGTTCTCGGCAATCCCCACTCCCGTAATTCGTCCAAGGCGTGCGCAGATCTCCTGCATCGCCGCCATCAGCGGAAACGAAAACAACATCGTCCACAGCATTCCGAACCCGAATTGCGCGCCCACTTGAGAATAGGTCGCGATCCCGCTCGGATCGTCATCCGCCGCCCCCGTGATCAGTCCCGGCCCCAAATGAGGCCAAATATCTGCCGACGGCGGCGCCGCGCCAGTCGCCTCCCGGGGTATTACGCCGGTCGATAATTCGGACATTCCATCTCCACCCTCTCCATCAATGAAACCGTAGGAAGGCGCGTCCGCGCGATCAGTTCGATTTCTTCCGCGGAACCTTGGCGCCCTTCTTGCGAGCTTCCGAAAGTCCAATCGCAATCGCCTGTTTTCGGCTCTTAACCTTCCCCCCTTTTCCTCCCTTGCCAGACTTGAGCGTGCCACGCTTTCGGCGACGCATCGCGCTCTTCACCGTTTTTTGTGCTGCCCTTCCATAACGAGCCATCTTTCCTCCTGTTTCGACAAAAAGAGTCGCGGGCAATAAGCCACTCACCTGGCAAGGCTCTCCCCGCCTGTCATTGGATATGACGGCGAATCCCACAATTCACCATCCCCCGAAGCATTTAAAAAAACACAGACTTATGTGTATTTATTTCCTGAGAAAACGGAATGGTCGCTGGCGTCGCTTACCCGACATTTCCCGTTGGCGCGTTAATCGGGCAGGTCACTTAGTATCCGCGAGAAGTTGTCTCGCCCAACAACGTTTGACAATGGCAGAACACTCGGGTAACAGTGACTATTGTCGTGCCAAATCGTGCCATCGAGATACACGATTCAATCCTCGCAGACGTTTCAATCTCGCAAGGTGAAGCGCAACTCCATTTCTCATCGGTGTATATCCACCAAAGCGAGGGTATACCGGGCCGTGATGCCGGCAGCGGCTGGGTTCAGAAGGCAATACTTCGCATACATAATGCCAAGGTAAAAGGTGCGTTTTCGGAGTTTCCAGTGGATTTGAGTGGTGGTCAAATTCAGGTTGGACAGAACCTCTTGGACAACGAAATTCCTGTGCCTCTGCAGCACGAAGGCGTATTTGAGTTGCGCTTGGAGGCAATGTGGCAAAGACAAGAAGTTGTTTCTTTCATAGGCAGCGGTGCGGAATTGGAATTGCTCGGTGAGCCAGAATATGTGGAGGAGTTTCGTCCGTAATGAGGGAACCTCTAACCGTCCATTTGGCATAAGAAGGTGGAATGCCATCCATGAAGACCACTGCGCGAATTACTTCGCAAGCCGCCGCGTCAGGTGAGCAGCACCTTGCGTCCTTTATCAAGAAATTTGACTCGAAAAACGCAGCTTTGATCCGTTCAGTGCGCAAAGTATTGCGCAAGCGTCTGCCCACTGCCAATGAACTGGTTTACGACCACTATAACTTTTTCGTGATTGGATACTGCTCGACCGAGCGACCATCTGATTGCATCCTCTCCATTGCCGCAGGCGCGAACGGAGTTGGGCTGTCGTTCTACTACGGCGCGACGCTTCCCGATCCGCGTAAGTTGCTCCTCGGCGGCGGCAGCCGAAACCGCTTTATCAGGATCGAGTCGGTTGCGACGCTGACGCGTCCAGAGGTTGCGGAACTCATCGCCGCCGCCATCGCACAGGCTAAGAGGCCGTTGCCCGGGAGCGGCAGAGGTAAGCTGATCATCCGATCCATCTCGAAACAACAGAGACCGCGCCGCAAAGCCTCGGTTTAGCGCGATTCTGGGCGAATCGTCGGCAAGCAGGCAGCAATAGTAAAACTTCATTTGCCCTACCCGTAGCCAGGTCGTGATAAGCCGGGTTGCCGGACAATGAAATCCACTTCTCCGGTGAGTACGTTAACTAGGCGTGCGTCCGTTAGCTCTGACAGCAGCAATCGCCGTAAAAGCCTTAGCGCCGTTATTTGCCTTCGCTCTGCGCTACACGCGCCTTCACCAGTTTCTTAACAAGTGCGCTCGGCAGTGGCTTGCGCGTGGGAAACTGGATGGTCCCTTTGGATGTGGAGAAGCCTTTAAGTTCGCTCTCGAACGCCTCAATCACGGCCGCCGTCGGAAATAAACTGCAATGCTTTGCAAACGCGGCGAACCACACCAGCACCTTTTTGTGCTTGAACGCCGGCATTCCATAGCTGATGACCTCGGTACTTTCCGGCGGCACCGCGGACCGAATCAAGGCGCGCATCTTTTCCAAGGTCGTGCGCGCAGGCTCCGGGACGCCGGCAAGGTATTCATCAACGCTTTTCGGAGTCCCACTCGCTTTCGGCCCAGAGCCGCGAGTGCCGGATTTCACTTTTTTCATACTCGCCATGCTACGAGAAGTTCCACTTCAAGTCGATGCCCTGGACGGCTTATGATTAGCCCCCTATGAAAAACACTTTGTCCCGTCGTGATTTCGCTCGCTCCAGTGCCCTCGTTGCGGCAGCGTTTGCCGCTCCAAGCGACATCCTCGCACTCGCTCAGGAACACACATCCGCTGACCAACCGTCGCCTTTTCGCCTGGGCCTGGCCAGCTACACTTTCCGCAACTTCACTCGCGCGCAGATGATCAGCTTCATGAAGCAGCTCAACGTGCTCGCCCTGAATGCGAAAGACGCGAAGGATCATCTCCCCACGGACCCGCAAGCCGAGGCCGCCGCACTGGCCGATTATGCCGCCGCGGGCGTCAAGCTGCACGCCGCAGGGACCATCTATTTCCCGAAAGACGAAGACGCCGACATCCACGGCAAGTTCGAATACTGCCAGCGCGCAGGTATCCCCGTCATTGTCGCCGGCGACCCCGCTCCGGAAACTCTCCCGCGTATCGAGAAATTCGTAAAGGAGTACGACATCCGGTTCGCCATCCACAATCACGGCCCAGAAGACAAGATCTGGCATTCCCCGCTCGATGTATTGAAGGCCGTAAAAGGCATGGATCCGCGCATGGGCTGCTGCATCGATGTCGGGCACACGGTTCGCGCCGGTACGGACGTCGTTCAGGCCATCAACGAAGTGGGCCCAAGGCTTTTCAACATGCACGTGAAAGACCTCACCAGCTTTCAGAGCAAGGAGAGCCAGGTCGCAGTTGGCGAAGGCATCATGCCCATGCGCAAAATTTTTGAAGCCCTCATCGCCATGAAGTACAACGGCTTCGTCGATCTCGAGTATGAGATTCATCCCGACGACCCCATGCCCGGCGTGATCGCCAGCTTTGCCTACATGCGAGGCGTGCTAGCGGGCCTAGGGTACGGGAGTCAAAGCACGCCATCATGAGTGCGAAAAAAGCACGACCTGCAAACATCACCGAATACATTAGCGCCGCTCCTAAAGGCGCTCAAAAGAAGCTGCGCGAAATGCGCGCCTGCATTCGCAAAGCTGCGCCCGGTGCCGAGGAAGGCCTGAAGTGGGGGATGCCGGCCTTTTCCTATCGGAGGATACTGGTCACCTTCGCCGCGCACAAACATCACATCGGCTTCTATCCCACGCCCTCCGCAGTCAGCGCCTTCGCAACGGACCTCTCGAAATTTGCCACGGCCAGAGGCTCAATCCAGTTTCCGCTCGATAAGCCTCTTCCTCTCACCCTCATCCGCAAGATTACCGCCTTCCGCGTTCGCGAAAGTTCAGAGCAAGACAAAAAATGGAAAACGACGGCTTAAGACCGGTTTAGTTCGACCCATCGGGACAGGGACTCATTTTTGTCCTTTCGACCAGTTACATTTGCTTTTTTCACGGCGTAAAATGAACCGTGATCGTCAGTCCCCAGCCCGTTCCAGCCGGCAATCTTCGCCATACCTGCATCTCCCGCGCGACATGGCATACTGAGGCTCGCGTGCAGAACGGGCAAGTCCCGGCGTTTTTCAGCCAAGCCGAAAGATCTCAATCCTCACCTCGTTTTTTCTCGCACCCTGAAATTTCGCCAAATCCTTTCTTCTCATACTCTTGCGCGCTCTTTGTCGTCACCAAAAAAGCTAAGTCCCTTACAATCAATCGCATACACGCTCTTTTGCGAAAACACCCGGTGGGGGGTACCTCCGCAAAGCGTCCCTTCAAAATCAGCAACATACAGACTCTTTTGTTGCGCTTTCCCGGCAACCCACTTATCCTTGCCATCCTTTGCGAGGTCCACAGTACCTCGCAGCGCAAGTACTTCATGCAACTGAACCCCAACCTGCTCAAAGCCACCGTCGTCGGCGCTCTCGGCGGACTTCTGTTCGGCTTCGACACTGCCGTCATCGCCGGCACCACGCACTCGCTCACCCTGGCTTACTCCCTCACCCCGCGGCAACTGGGATTCACCGTTTCTGTGGCGCTGATCGGGACGGTCATCGGCGCCATGTCCGCCGGCATTCCCGGCCAGAAATACGGTGCGCGAGAGACTCTGCGTCTCTTGGCCGTTTTCTACGTGCTCTCCGCGCTCGGTTGCGCATTTGCCTGGAACTGGCACACGCTGCTTATCGCGCGCTTTCTCGGCGGCCTCGGTATCGGCGGCTCGTCCGTGCTCGGTCCCGTGTACATCGCGGAACTAGCTCCGGCGAAAATACGCGGCCGCCTCGTCGGCATGTTTCAAATCAATATTGTCATCGGCATTTTGCTGGCCTACTTGTCGAATTTCCTGATCGCGCGTCAAGGGCTCGGCGCGATGGAATGGCGCTGGCAGTTCGGTGTCGCCGCCCTCCCCGCCGTGCTTTTTCTGGTCATGCTCTTCGGTATCCCGCAAAGCCCGCGCTGGCTCGTCACGCAAAACCGCGTCGAGGAAGCCCGGCAAATCCTGCGGAAAATGGGCGCCGACGATCCCGAGACCGAACTGCAAGAAATCGTCAGCTCCATCCATCTGGAAAGCCTGCAAAAAGCCGAGCCCTTATTTAGCCGCAAATATCGCGTGCCCATCTTTCTGGCCATCACCATCGGCATGTTCAACCAACTCTCCGGCATAAACGCCATCCTCTACTATTTGAACGATATCTTCGCCGCCGCCGGTTTCAGCAAGCTTTCGGGCGACTTGCAGGCCGTCGCCGTAGGCGGCACGAACCTACTGGCTACGCTTTTGGGGATGTCCGTAATCGACAAGTTGGGACGCAAGACACTGCTGCTAATCGGCTCCGTCGGCACGGCGTTGTGCCTCGCGGGCGTCGCGCGCATTTTTCTTACCCACCAACATCAGGACTATCTGCTGTGGTTCCTCGTAGCCTACATCGCGTTTTTCGCGATCTCCCAAGGCGCGGTAATCTGGGTCTACATCAGCGAGGTGTTTCCCAATCGCGTGCGCGCCAAAGGCCAGGCTCTCGGCAGTTCTTCGCATTGGATTATGAACGCGGCCATTGCCTACACCTTTCCCCAGGTCGCCAAATCCTCGGGCGCCTATCCGTTTGTGTTCTTCTCCATGATGATGGTCGTGCAATTTTTCGTGGTGCTGTTCCTCTATCCCGAGACAAAACGTGTCTCCCTGGAACAAATGCAGCAACGTCTAGGAATCGACTGATGAACGTGGGACAGCCATTTCTGGCTGTCCGCAGGCAACCAACAAGTGAGTGCAAAGGAGCAAGCAACACAGAATCATCAAGAAACTTTCACGCTAGGCGTGGATGTCGGCGGAACAAAAGTTGCCGCTGGCCTGGTAGACGCAAAGGGCACCATAGTCTTCCAGACGCGCGTGCCGATGCCCGCGCGCGAGGACGCCGCCGCCGGTTTCGCGGCGTTAGAGCGCGCCATCCATGCGGTTTTCGATGCGCAGCCGCACGGGCGCGCATCGCTGGCGGGAATCGGCATCTGCGCGCCAGGTCCGCTCGATCCCATTCGCGGCGTCGTTTTGAATCCACCAAACCTGCCGTGCTGGCGGAATTTCCCTCTCGCCGCGGAAGTGCAGCGCGTTTTCCAAGTTTGCGCAACGGTAGACAATGACGCCAACGCTGCCGCACTGGCGGAAGCAGTCTGGGGCGCAGGCATCGGATTTCGTAACGTGTTTTACGCCACGCTCGGCACCGGCATAGGCACCGGAATCGTCCTCGACCGGCGCATCTATCACGGCCGCACCGGCAGCGCCGCGGAAGGCGGCCACGTCAGCATCGATTACAACGGCCCGCGCTGCGGCTGCGGAAAACGCGGCTGCATCGAAGCTCTCTGCTCTGGCCCAGCCATTGCGCAACGCGCACGAACTCTCCTGGAAAAATCGAGCCAGCCATCGCGGATGCGCGAACTCGCCGGCGCGAACCTGGAGCACCTGACCGCCGAGCACGTTGCGGAGGCGTTTCACGCAGGCGATGCGCTCGCCAAAGAAGCTCTCGAAGCAACTGCCGATTTGTTGACCGTGTGGCTCGGCAACATGATCGATTTACTCGAGCCGGATGTAATCGTGTTCGGCGGCGGCGTGTCAAAGTTGATGAGCGATTTTTTCCCGCGCATGCAAGCCGAGCTACCCAGGTGGTGCATCAACGCGCGCTGTTGCGAAATCCCCCTACTGCTCGCCAAATACGGCTCCGACGCTGGGATCGCCGGCGCCGCCGCCCTTTGCCGCTCATAGCCACGTACTGCAAGTTACATTGCGTCGAGCGCCCAGATCAGAGGTTTTACATTTCAGTGGTTGACATCAGGTAAACAGAAGTTATGCTTATGGCTCCCCGCGAGTCTTCTTTATACACGGACTCAGAGTTGTGCTTAGCCCTCACACAACCCGATAAACGAACAGGAGCGACATCGAATGCGTCCTCGATTGAAAGTGGTTTTGCGTTTGGCACTTGTAGTGGCGTTATTTCCGTTGATGGTTTCCGCACAGTCTCAAACCGTCCGGCAAGTTCCGCGGAGTCGAAGCGGCCCGTTGCCGGGACCGGCACCGATGAGCCCGAATCCCACACAAGGACCTGAGTTCGATTCCACCGTGGTTGGTGGCGATGCCGACAACGGCGACGACGCAGGGTCCGGAATTACAATCAACCGGACGATTGCCAAGGGAACCGGAGCCCCGAACAACCATGGCGGCAATGGGAAGGCCAAATCGAATCCTGAACTTGCACTTTCCATAGACGGCATCAACCATTTTCAGCAGCGCTTTGTGGCCGGCGGCGCGAATCAATTTTCCATCGAGCCTCCCGACCAGGGACTTTGCGTAGGGAATGGTTTTGTGCTGGAGACTGTGAACGATACCTTGCGGATTTTTGACACCGCTGGAAATGCGATAAACGCCCCAACCGCACTCAATGATTTCTACCAATATGCCCCGGCAGTCAATCGCGCACAGGGCACTTTTGGTCCGTCGATTACAGATCCGAGCTGTCTGTTCGACACACAGACCCAGCGCTGGTTTCACGTGGTATTGACCCTCGATCGCGCAACTCCTTCTTCGCAAGCGCTCTCCGGCACGAATCATCTGGACATAGCCGTCAGCCAAACGGCCGATCCCACCGGCGCGTGGAATTTCTACAGCTTGCCAGTGCAGGACGATGGAACACAGGGGACGCCAAACCATGGCTGCCAGATGCGCGTTAAGGGAGTGCTCGTACCCGGTCCGTGCCTGGGCGACTATCCCCACATCGGAGCGGATGCCAACGGTTTCTTCGTGACCACCAACGAATTCAATCTATTCTCGCCGGGCTTTTTTCATGGCGCGCAGATCTACGCATTTTCCAAGGCGCAGTTGGCGACGGGCGCAGCGATGGTCAACGTAGTGCAGTTCAACACTGCGGACCCAAGCCAAAACTTGCTGCTGGACGGAATCGCACCCGGCTTCACGGTGTGGCCGGCGACTTCCACGGGCAATCAGTTTGAGGGGAGCAAAGGCGGCACAGAGTATTTTCTCAGCTCGGACGCTGTTTTCACGGATAGCGGGACGGCCAATTGGGTTCGCCTATGGTCGGTGACCAATACCAGTTCCCTGAGCACTATGCCGCTGCTAAGCGCCGCGTTCAGTGTGATACCGACGATCGACTACTCGATACCGGCGGACAACGCCGTTCAAAAAGGAGGCGACGTTCCGCTGGCGACATGCCTGTCGGATTCCACATTGCAAGTTACGCCCACTTTGTTTGGCTGTTGGAGGCTGGTCACCGGTGGTGCGGGGCCATTTCCCAACACCGAAAAGAAGGTGAACGTTAACGATTCGCGGATGCAGCAAGTAGCGCTCGCGAACGGTAAGTTGTGGGCCTCGCTGGATACCTGGCTGACGATACCGGGAGATACGGCAAATCGCGCGGGTATAGCCTTTTTTGTGATCAATCCGCATTCGGGAAAGGTGGATCAGCAGGGCAATGTCGGAATTGTTGGCAATAACCTCTCCTATCCCGCGATTGCGGTCACCCAAAGCGGCAGAGGCGTAATGGCGTTCACCGTGCTTGGCGAAGATAACTATCCGAGCGCGGGCTACGCAGGAATTGACGCCAAAATTGGTGTCGGCGACATCCACATCGCTGCCGAAGGCGCGGGTCCGGATGACGGCTTCACCGGCTATAATCCAGTTGCCGCGTTTGGCACTCGGCCGCGTTGGGGCGATTACGGAGCGGCGGCCACCGACGGCAATACCATTTGGATCGCCAGCGAATACATCAACCAGACCTGCAGTTTCGACACATTTATTGCGACCAACTTCCGCTGCGGTAATACCCGCACGCAGCTGGCAAACTGGGCCACGAGAATCTCCAAAATCGTCCCTTAGCTTGCCGGCTGTTTTCGGAACGCAAAGAGAGCCGCTCTTCGGAGCGGCTCTGGACCCGGGTGCGTCCGCCCTGACGATGGCTCAGGGCATCATCCGTTTCATGCGTGACTGCACAGGCTCGTCTACAAATTGGGCCAGAAGGGTCTCGCAGGTCAGGAGAGTCGCTCTTCGTACTGGCTCTCTTTATGTCCAATAACGGCCGGAGACCCGTTAGGCCTGCGACCGCATTTTTAACAATTCTGCGATTGACATAAGCGCGTTTACGACTTAAATAGTGCGAGCAAGGCCGCCCTCGCCTGTAGTGCACCTAGTCAGCGATTGGAGTCGTTGCGGTCCGCTTGGATTTGGTTTCGTTTTTGGGGTCCAAATCCTCTGCTTACGCATCTCAATTGTACCATTCAGGCTCCACTCCGCTTCGGGGAGGAAATCTTGAAGTCCCGCATATTCCTCTGGACTGATTTACCGAGAAAGCCCCGCGTCAAATCCCTGCTCCGTCTTTCGACCTTGCTGGCCGCCACTCTTTTCTTTGGTTTGGGCGCGCCTCTTTTCGCTCGCGCTACAACTGCCGCTGATGCAGAGGATGCCAAGGTAGGTTCAGCGGAACCTTCGAGTGTTTCGATCCCAGGGCCCCTACGCTCTTTTTTGCGCATGGCGGGGATTAGTCAGAAGGTCTCGCCTGAAGAAGTTGTGCCTTTGCTGGCTCGCAATGTATTTGTGTTGGGCTACGAGAATCTGTCGCCCAAGGGCCGGCCTTCCGAATTTCTCGTTCTCTTGACTCGCTATGTGCACCAGGCTCGCGAATTGACTGTTTTGGCGGGTCCCGAAGGTGTCCTGCACGTTTCCAGTTGCGAGGAAGCGCAACCCCTTCTGAAAATCCTGGGTTATCGAACGCGGACTGACTGTGGACAGCGCAGCACGTTCTTGGAGACCGCCGATCCGCAAAGGGCGTTTCTCACCATCGATTCGGGCTTCCCGTTGCCGGACCTTGAGAAATGTCTTCAAGAGGGCCGACCTTTCACCTATTCCTTCCCGACGTCACGCGTACCTGCGCCAGCCGTGGAATTCGATTGGACGAAGAACGGGAAAAAAGTCGACGCCGTAGACATGCTGTTAGCCGATCCGGAGTTGGCTCGGTTTTATTGGGCGTTGGCACGGCTGGATGCGGAAACTCTGTCCGCGCTGCGCGAAGCGCATGTGCTCAAGAAAATGGTTCCGGAAGCGGCGGCTTTGGATTTCTACGGCAGGCGCATTTGCATTCGATCTGGGCGAGTGATTGTGCCCGGGGGATCAGCAGCGGTGCCTGCCTGGAAAGAACTGGTCGGAGCCGATCCTGGCACCCCGGGTGAATTCATTCCTAGATTGATGGCCAAAGACAGCGGCTGGCTCGCCGCGTATTTTGACGACTTGTCGAGTTTGCCTTCGTCCCAACAAGTTCATTTCACGGACCCGGCGCGATTGCCGCGTTTTTATGAATTGCTGCGCGGCAAAGACTTTTCCGATGCTCGAATGGGCGTGTTTCGGCAGGACGCGGGTTTGTTTTTCTTGATGAGCCGACTTCGGTGGGAGCCGGATGGCAATCCATACGTTCCTGGAAATCTTGAGGTATGGAAGAAAATCTTCGGGCAACGGATGGACTCGAAAATTGGGCGCGATTGGGGGCGGCGAGCCGCACACTGGGACCGTCCATCTCAATTACTGGAAGCTCTATCCGCGATTTCACGAATAAGTAGCGACAAGAGTCCTTTGCAAAGCTACCTCATGCTGAATGAGCTCGACGCCCGGCGCTCTCCGGAGCACCGTCTTAGGCCCGAGACGGTGGCGTTGCTGGCGGGCAAATTTTCGGAATTCAGCGACCAATATCTGGTTTTTTCAGAATTTCCGGATTTGGACGATGCTTCGATCGCCGCCTTCCTCCAAAGCATTACGAGCCTTGACGGTATTTCCAAGAACACCCTGCGGGGCAACGCCTTCGGAACCTTTCAGGCCAGCGTGGGGCTCTGGCAGATATTGGCACGGCAGGGCGAGATCCCAAGCGCCTCCTTGAACGACTCCTGGCAGAGGGTGGTCAGGCCTTTTCGCAAGATCGGCTCCGCAACGCAGTTGTTCGATGCGGGCCGCACCGCCGTGAACGAACTGCTGTTGGCCGCTACGGCCAAGCCCGATGCTCCTCAGGACGCGATCATCAATTTGCTTGCAGGTCCGCATCAGACGAGCGCGGAAGCTCAGCGCATGCATGAACTGATCGCCAACAAAATCCGGTCTGTATTGGATGAGCAGCGTTTGGTTTCCGTCGACACGCTATTGGCCCTGGGGGACGGCCTCGGTGAAGCTGCGCGTGGAAACAGGTCAGGCGATAGCTTGCTTCCACTAGCGGCGGAACTCCGAGAATTCGAGATGCCCCAGCCAATTTTCCGAAATAACGAAAGAGATGAGTGGGCCGCGGGGATCTACAATAACCATCATACGGAATCGCAGATGCGCACGAACTTGGCGAAGGTGATTCGTTCGCCGCGTTCTCCCGAACAACTCGCCGAGGCCCGCGGTCAACTAGCTCCTTTTTTGCGAGACACGCTCGTAGGCCTGAATTACGCTTACTATGAGCCTCCCGGGGCGCAGATTCTCCACCACAATCCCCTTTTCGTTCGCTCACATGATTTTACAGGCGAGACGGTTATCGGCCTGGAGCGACTCTGGCGGGCGCCTGTTTTGTTCGGCGCAGGATCCCCGGCAGGTGGAGGGGCACATCTGGTTGGATCATTGGCGGATTTACCCTACGTCCTTGCAAGCGCCGAGCAGGATTTCGTCGCGCCGCAAAACGTGCAGGCGCTGATCTGGCGAGAGCTGGTGCCCGGCCTTTTGATCAATGCGGTCGTGCCCCGATGGTGGAACGTGAGTCAAAACGAGCTTCACGCCGTCAGGCTGTATCAACAGAGCGGCGAGGAGCTATTGGCGGCTTCCGTTCAAAATGATGAGTTGCGTAACCAGATTATGAACATCCTCTCGTATCGCATGATTCCGCAGCGTTCGGAGGGAGTGGAACAGGCTCTTCGTACAGGACGCCTGACGGAATTGCTTTTGAAGTTGATGCCTGCGGACACGTTCTATCTGGCCGTCGAGTACCAACAAAGATTTCCGCAAGAGCCGAGTTTTTTCGGAGAGGCCGGGAAGGAGCTTGCGACTCTCTCGCAGCTGCACCCGGACGAAGTCAACTTGGAACGTTTGTCGCGAGACTTTGGAGTGCCGCATCGCGTATTGGCGCAGAGTTACACACGTGAGCTGCTGGACCTGCCGCCTGCCCCGCTTTTCATGGGCTACTCTAGCCGTTTGTTGGCCGAGACTTGGGATTCCAACAATCTATATTGGGCTCGTCTTGCAGACGAAAAGGGCTATTCACCGGTAATGCTGAACCGTCTGGTTCCTGAACTGACGCGTCGCATGGTCGAGAAAATTTTTGCCACTGATTTCGAGGACTGGCCGGCGCTATTACGCGCCGTTCGAGAGACCGGTGAAGAGTTCCGGCAGGGCAAGATCGTTGTCTTGTCGAAAAGCGCTAGCTTTCCTGGGCCTTAGATCACGTCCGTTCGATTCTTCAACGGACCGCTCTTGCGGGTAGAAAAGCGCGCGCGATGGGACGTAAACCTATGGAAAAACGTTCTCTAGTTGTGGCGATCCTATTAGGACTGCTGTGCGTTTCCACGGTTACAACCAATGGGCAGCAAGACTCGACGCGCCTCCGTGTCGTTGTCAATCTCGTGCAGTTGAATGTGGCCGTAACCGACAATCAGGGTAAGTACATAACCGGCCTTCGTCCTTCGGATTTCGCGATCACTGAAGATGCCATTCCGGAAAACATCGCCACATTCGAAGAGGGGAATGGCCCCACAAGCAGACTTGCAGACATTGCCCCGGATCCTAGCGATGCTGCCGGCAAATCTGCGACCTCGCAAAGCGGCTCTCGGATGCAAGGTTCTGTGGCAAGCGCTTCCTTGCAGAACTCGCTCGAACCGCTCGGTTCGGCCGTGGCCGGGGCCAATGTCTTCATCTTGTTTGATACCAGCAATTACATGTACCGAGGCTTCGTCTTTGCGCAGGATGCCATCGCTGATTTCGTTCGCTCGTTGGAAAGTGCAGACAAAATCGCTTTCTATTCCTACAGCCGCGATCTTTACCGTGCGGCATCTTTGACCGCTGAGCGGTCGGACGTGGTGCGCGGTGTGCGCACGAGCGTGGCCGGGGACGATGCGGCGCTATATAACTCATTGCTGTTGACAGTTCAGGATGCCGGCCAGCAACCGGGAAGAAAGGTGATCGTGGTGTTCTCCAACGGCCCCGACAATGCCAGCATGGTGCCCCCGGAGGATGTGGCCGAGATGGCCCAATCGGCAGGAATACCTATCTACATGATAAGCACTCGAGAGGCGCAGCTTGAGCCGGTTTCCACCGCTGTTTTTGAACGAATGAGCGCGGCCACCGGCGGCAAGGCCTATTTCGCCAAGAGCTGGCGGGATGAAAAGAAGGCGTTTGCCTCTATCCGGGACGATTTAGCGCATCTATATTCGTTCAGCTATTATCCCAGACCAAATCCCAATCGCGGATGGCGCTCCATCAAGGTGCAACTAGTAGGCGAACACTTGAAGAAATATCATATCCGGACACGCAACGGATATCGTCCCAAACCAAATCAGTTTTCGATAGGTAATGAGCCTCTTGCTTCCGAGTAAATTCCGAATTCACGATTACTGCCTAGAATTTTGCCAATACTGTTGCCCGACATTGCTAAAGACAGCTCGCGCACTCCGGGCTTGGTATCAGAGCACAGAGCGATTCGAGAAAAAGCCAATAAGAGTTAGCGGTATGGCGGAAGCGTGTGGGAGTCGAACCCACCATTCGACCCGCTAAGGACCGAATCGCCGGCTTTGAAGGCCGGGGAAGTCACCGGACCCCTTTCGCCTCCGGTGAAAGTATAGCAGGGGCCAAGAAGGAGATTGGGAGGGAGGACTAGGAAGGAAGAACAAGACCGGCGGAGCATGCTGCACCGCTACAAGGGATGGCGCGAAGAAAATGAGATGGTTTTCAGTCGCGCGTTGCGTGCTGCTGCGTTAGGTTTGGGGTAATGCCTGCGGACGGTCAGGCCCGTGCTACTGGGAGGCGTGGGCGTGTTCGGTTGCGGCGCGCTGGGTGCGGATCAGGGCGGCGACCAGGTCGTAAAGTGCGGGGCTGGTGCAGACTTCGTAGTACGGGTGCGAGGTGGGCACGCCGATTTTTCCATCGGTCAGGAGCTCGCGGGCCAAGCCTTTGCGGAGGACGAGAAGCTCGACGGAATCGCCGAGTGGAACTTCGCCGAAATAGAGCGTGACATTTTCTTTTCCCCAGGGCATTTCGAGTTTGGTCTCGATGGCATCGAGGGAGATTTCCTCCGCCAATTTCTGAAAGCCCTCTTCGTTCAATTCGATGCCGTTCATGTTGAAGCGCACGAGAAATTCGTCGAGCTCTTCGGGGGAAGCGCCTTGCATAGCGTTGAGAAATTGAAACACGGAAAAATGCGTCTTCTGCGCGCCGAGCAAGCGCTTGGCCAGTTTGGCGCAGCCGGAAAGACGGTCGGAGAGATTAAGGGCTTTGGAAATCATGATGCGGGAATCGCCGTCGGCCCAATAGGTGGGCGCCGAGCCCTGGAAGGCGACACCGATGCCGAGCTCTAGCGCCGGAAGATCGCTACTGGCGGCGCGATCGTTGTAGGAATTACAGACGATTAGAATCTGGCGCGAGAGGATGCAAGCTTTGGCCACCGCACGCGCGTAGGCCAGGTTGGATTCCGTCTCGAAGATGGCGAGGATCACGGCGTCACCTTCGATGAATACTTTTTTTGCGTTGAAGCGGTCGAGAAGTTTCTTGACCGGTTCGTGCAAATTCAAACTGAAGTGCGAGGCGGGGCTCAAACCGCGCGAAAGAAGATCCTGGGTCATTTTTGTGGAGCCGCGCACATCGGCTTTGATG
>Ga0210408_10000462_pt1 | contig 52241 bp, 51 predicted proteins | sample IncBWH4MmetaG_FD_155471 | JGI IMG/M metagenome (GOLD analysis project Ga0210408, IMG submission 155471) | Forest soil microbial communities from Barre Woods Harvard Forest LTER site, Petersham, Massachusetts, United States - Inc-BW-H-4-M | ecosystem: Environmental > Terrestrial > Soil >...
GGCGGATGAGGGGAGCCGGCTGGGGTCGGAGATTTTGCGGGGAGGGAATCGGTATAGTGCTGGGGATGTGCCTGGCGATGATGCGATGGCGGAATTTTACGAGACGGCTTGCTCGGTCTTGGGGCGCGCGGGATATGAGCATTATGAGATTTCGAATTGGGGGCGGGCGGGATTTGCTTCGCGGCACAATTTGAAGTATTGGAGGCGCGAGGCTTACTTGGGATTTGGGGCTGGGACGCATTCGTTTTCTGGGACGGAGCGATGGGCTAATGCGCATGATGCGGCAGAGTATGTGGGCGCGATTACGGCAGGGCGATTGCCGGTGGAGCAGCTTGAGAAGCTGACCGCGGAGAGTGCGCTGGAGGAGGAGTTGTTTTTGGGGTTGCGGCAGTTGGGTGGGATCGATGTTGGACGGATTGAACGAGAGTATGGGGTTTCGTTGGACTCGCGATTTGAGCGGTTGACTTCCGCGGGGTTGATTGAGCGGGAGGGAAGTTTGGTGCGGTTGGCGCCAGGGAGGGTTAGTGTGTCCAACGAAGTGTTTGTGGAACTGATGAAGTGAAAGAGTTCGAGGGTGAAAAAGTAGAAGAGTCAAATCGCAGAAGAAGATAACGCAGACACGGGAGGGCGCTGAGGTTCGCAATGGAAGAAAAGGCTTAACACAGAGTTCACTGAGGCCGGAGTACTGAGGGCACAAAGAAGATGAGGCGCGAAGAAGAGAGGAAGAGGAAACGTGGGTACTGAGACTCGGACGGATGTGGTTATGGAGCTGAATCGAGCTGGGGCGCTGACTGAGGGCGTGGTGGATTTGCGCAGCGATACGGTTACTCGGCCTTCGGCGGAGATGCGGGCGGCGATGGCTGCTGCTGAGGTTGGCGATGACGTTTATGGGGAAGACCCGACGGTGAACCGGTTGGAGGCGCGGGCGGCGGAGATTTTCGGGAAAGAGGCGGCGCTGTTTGTGCCTACTGGATGCATGGGGAACCTGATTGCGATCAAGGTTTGGACGCATCATGGCGATGAAGTGATTTGTGAAGAGCGCAGCCACGTGAATTTGTATGAGCTGGCGTCGATGTCGGCGATTGCGGGGTGCATGCCGCGGGTGGCGCGCGCGGAAGATAGGATCTTGAGCTGGGAGCTGATCGAGGCGGTGATTCGGCCGAAGATTTATTACGACTCGCAGACGGCGCTGATTTGTCTGGAGAACACGGTGAATATGTGGGGCGGGACGGTGTATCCGACGGCACAGGTGGATGAGATTTGCGATGGCGCGCATGAGATTGGGTTGAAGGTGCATATGGACGGAGCGCGGATTTTTAATGCGGCTACGGCGCTGGGAGAAAAAGTGTCTGGGATGACGCGCAAAGTGGATTCGGTGATGTTTTGCTTATCGAAGGGATTGGGCGCGCCGGTGGGGTCGATGATTGTGGGCTCACGGGAGTTTATCGAAAAGGGCCGCGTTTACCGGAAGATGTTTGGCGGAGGAATGCGGCAGGCGGGCGTGATCGCGGCGGCGGGCTTGATTGCGCTGGAGAAGTCGCCGGCTCGGCTGCACATTGATCATGAAAATGCGCGGCGGCTGGCAGAGGGGATTGCGCAGATTCGCGGGTTGCGGATCGATCCAACAAAGGTGCGGAGCAATATTTTGATTTTCGATTGTTCTGGGACTGGGAAGACTGCGGTGGAATTGTGCGAGGCGCTGCATAGGCGTGGGATTTGGGCGCAGGATACGGCGCCTTATTCGGTGCGGTTGGTTACGCACGTGGATGTGAATCGCGAGGGGATCGAGCGGGCTCTGGTGGTGTTGGGGGAGTTGGCGGGGGACGCGTCTGGAAAAGCAGTGGCAAGCCGCAGCACGCCACAAAAGGTGGGAGCGTGAGGACGGTGCGGAGTCAGTTGACGATTGCTGTCGCGATTTGCGGAATCGCGGCCGCGGTTGCGGTGTCGGCGCAGCAGCCGCATAACAACGTGCGGAAGGCGCAAGAACGCAACGCGGGGGCGCCTACGGTGGAGCAGGCAAAGGCGTTTTTGGACGATGCGGAGAAACGGCTGTTCGACGTCGGCGTAAAGGCCCAGCGGGCGTCCTGGGTGGAGGAAAATTTTATCACGGTCGACACCGAGCAAATTGCGGCGGATGCCGGCGAGCAAGCGAATACGTTGAGCACGGAATTGGCGAAGCAGGCGGCGCGGTTCGATGGATTGAAACTGCCGCCGGTGATGGCGCGGAAGATGTTGCTCCTCAAGCTGGCGTCCGGTTTTCCGGCGCCGAATAATCCGATGGACCAGAAGGAATTGGCGCAGGTGCTGGCCTCGCTGGACGGAGACTATGGAAGAGGAAAATGGTGTCCGGAAGGTGAAAAAGGGAAGTGCCTGGATGTTACCGCGGTTGGGAAGGTGATGGCGGAGAGCCGCGATCCGGAAGAGCTGAAGCGCGCGTGGATTGGCTGGCACGCGGTGGGCGCGCCGATGCGGCAACGCTACGCGCGAATGGTCGAGCTGGGAGATAAGGGATCGCGGGAGCTGGGATTCGCGGATGCGGGGGCACTATGGCGTTCGAATTACGATATGCCGCCGGATGCGTTTGCGAAGGAACTGGATCGTTTGTGGGAGCAACTGCGGCCGCTGTATTTGTCGCTACATGCGTACGTGCGCGGGCAGCTTGCGAAGAAATATGGGAAGGAAGTGGTGCCCCCGAATGGGCCGATTCCCGCGCATTTGCTGGGGAATATTTGGGCGCAGGAGTGGAACAACGTTTACCCGCTGATGGATTCGCCGAAGCCGGAGCAGAGTTACGACCTGACGAAGATTCTGCAAGAAAGGAAGACCGACGCGCACGGCATGGTGAAGTACGGCGAGAATTTTTTCATTTCGGTGGGATTTGCGCCGCTGCCGAAAACATTTTGGGAGCGGTCGCTGTTCACCAAGCCGGCGGATCGCGATGTGGTGTGCCATGCGAGCGCGTGGGACATCGACAGCAAGGACGATCTGCGCGTCAAGATGTGCATTCAGATTACCGAAGAAGATTTCAGGGTGATTCACCACGAGTTGGGGCACAACTTCTATCAGCGCGCGTACAACACGCAGCCGCCTTTATTTCAGAACAGCGCGAATGACGGATTTCATGAGGCGGTGGGGGACACGATTGCGCTGTCGGTCACCCCGGAATATTTGAAGCAGATTGGATTGATCTCGACGGTGCCGCCGGCTTCCGGGGATATCGATTATTTGCTGGCGCAGGCGCTGGAGAAAGTGGCGTTTTTGCCGTTTGGGCTGACGATTGATAAGTGGCGGTGGGAGGTATTCTCCGGACGGGTCAAGCCGGAGGAGTACAACAAGGCTTGGTGGGATTTGCGGCGGAAGTATCAGGGCGTTGCGCCGCCAGTCGCGCGGACGGAGGCGGACTTTGATCCTGGCGCGAAATATCATGTGCCGTCGAATACGCCGTACATGCGTTATTTTCTGGCTCGGATTTTGCAATATCAATTTCAGCGGGCGCTTTGCCGGGAGGCCGGGATTTCGGGGCCGCTGCATCGCTGCTCGATTTACGACAACAAAGTTGGCGGCAAGCGGTTGAACGAGATGCTGGCGCTGGGGCAGAGCAAGCCGTGGCAGGAGGCGCTGGAGACGTTGACGGGTGAGAAAGAGATGGACGCAAGCGCGCTGGCGGATTACTTCGCGCCGCTCAAGGTGTGGCTGGACGAGCAGAATAAGGCGAAGGGCTACTCTATCGGTTGGTAACAGTCCGGGAAAAGGTCTCATTCAGGGTTGGCGGTGAAAAAGCCTCAGGTCCAAAAGGCGAACCTGAGCTACAGGTCTTCGTGTAAAATACAGATATAAGCCACACTTTTGCTGGCTATAGGTAAAAGTTAGGCCAGCCGAGGAGTCCCGTGGATTTCACCTTTACTGAGGAGCAGCAGCAGTTGCGGCGCAGCGTACGCGAATTCGCGGAGGGCGAAATCGCGCCGCATGTGATGGAGTGGGACGAGGCTTCGCATTTTCCGATGGAGATTATGCCGAAGTTGGGCGAAATGGGACTGCTGGGCGTGATCTTTCCGGAAGAGTATGGCGGGGCGGACCTGGGATACATCGAGTACGCGATTGCGATTGAGGAGCTGTCGCGCGTGGATGGCTCGGTCGGATTGATTGTGGCCGCGCACAATTCGCTTTGCAGCAATCACATTTTCAAGTTTGGGAATGAAGCACAGAAGAAGAAGTATTTGTCGCCGCTGGCGCAGGGTAAAAAGATCGGGGCTTGGTCGCTTACGGAGCCGGAGGCTGGTTCGGATGCGGGCGGCACACGAACGACGGCTCGGCGCGCCGGGAAGCATTGGGTACTGAACGGCGCGAAGACGTTTACTACCAACGGGCATTATGCGGACGTTTGCGTGGCAATGGCAGTCACGGACAAGTCGAAGAACTCGCATGGAATCAGCGCGTTCATCCTGGAAAAAGGAACGCCGGGATTTAAGCCCGGGAAGAAAGAGAACAAGCTGGGGATGCGGGCTAGCGACACGTCCGAGGTGATCTTCTCTGACTGCCGCGTGCCGGAAGAAAATTTGTTGGGGGCGGAGGGCGAAGGATTTATCGGCAGCTTGAAGATTTTGGATGGCGGGCGGATTTCGATTGCGGCGCTTGCGCTGGGTATGGCGCAGGGCGCGCTGGAGGCGGCGACGAAGTACGCGAAGCAGCGGAAGCAGTTTGGGCAGCCGATCAGCGAGTTTCAGGCCATTCAGTTCAAGCTGGCGGACATGGCCACGCAGGTGGAGGCGGCGCGGTTGCTGGTGTATCAAGCCGCTTGGCTCGCGGACCGCGGCGGCGAGCGGTTTACGCGCGAGTCGAGCATGGCAAAGCTTTTTGCCAGCGAAGTTGCGGTGCGCGTGGCCAACGAATGCGTGCAGATTCACGGCGGATATGGGTTCATCAAGGATTATCCAGCGGAAAAGTATTATCGTGATGTGAAGCTGTGCACCATCGGCGAGGGGACGAGCGAAATTCAGCGATTGGTGATTGCCCGCCAGCTACTCGGCAAGACAAAATAGGGTGATGCGCCTGGCCTGCTCGAGCGCTCCACAGGAAAGCAATGTCGCCGTCGATTGAGACTTGGGCGCTGCGGGTGTGCGCGGGGGACGTGCGGGCGCTGTCGCGAGCCATCACGGCCATCGAAAATCACGAGCCGGAAGCGGAGGAGTTGCTGCGGCTGCTGTTTCCGCGGACGGGGAAGGCTTATCTCACCGGAGTGACGGGCGCGCCCGGGACGGGGAAGAGCACGCTGGTCGACCGGTTGTCTGCTCATTATCGCGGAAAGCAGGAGCAGGTTGGAGTGATCGCGGTGGACCCGACGAGCCCTTACTCGGGAGGCGCGATTTTGGGCGATCGGATTCGCATGCAGGGGCATGCGGGCGACGCCGGGATGTTCATTCGCTCAATGGCCACGCGAGGATTCCTGGGTGGCTTGGCGCGGGCAACTGCGGAAGTAGCTTTGCTGCTTGATGCCGCCGGCAAACAGCAGGTGCTCATCGAGACTGTGGGGGTCGGTCAGGACGAAATCGATATTGTGCGACTGGCGGACTGCGTAGTGGTGATGCTGGTGCCGGGCATGGGCGACGACATTCAGAACATGAAAGCCGGGCTGATGGAGATAGGCGATATTTTCGTGCTGAACAAGTCGGATCGCGAAGGTGCGGACCGTTTGGAGCAGCAATTGAATGCGATGTTGTCGTTGGTGATGCCGCGGGATGGCTGGCATCCTCCCGTAGTGCGAACGGTGGCGTCGGAGAACAAAGGTATCGAGGCGCTTGCGGATACCACCGGGCGCTTTCGCAAACATTTCGAGGCGAGTGGCGAGCGCGAGCGCAAGCACATCGAACACTGGAAGCAGCGGCTGGTGGAATTGCTGGAGTCGCGATTGTTGCAGCGGGCGCTGGGAGGAGCGGGTGGCGAGGAACTGCTTACGGAGTTAGCGCAGGAAGTGGCGGAGAGGAAAAGGGATCCATTTTCCGCGGTGAACGATATCTTGAAGCGCAGCGGATTGGATGGAGCGGCTTGATGAGGACAAAGAGGTTTGGGGGAAATGAATGACGGCAGGTCGCGAGAAGAAAAGCGATAAGGGAGCGGCGGAGGCGACGATTGGGATTATCGGGGGTAGTGGGCTTTACTCCATGCCCGGCCTGAAGGATGCGCGCGAGATTCGCGTTAAGACGCCGTTCGGAGAGCCATCCGACGCAATCGTGGTGGGTACGCTGGAAGGGAAGCGCGTGGCGTTCTTGGCGCGACATGGACGGGGACATCGCATCTTGCCGGGCGAGATCAATTTTCGCGCGAATATCTGCGCGATGAAGCAACTAGGAGTGGAGCGAATCATTTCGGTCAGCGCGGTAGGCTCGCTGCAAGAGGACTTGCGCCCAGGGGAGTTTCTCGTTGTCGATCAGTTTGTGGATCGCACCAGGAGCCGCGTCTCGACATTTTTTGGGGGCGGGCTAGTCGCACACGTAGCATTTGACAAGCCGACGTGTCCGCAGACCTCGGCGGTGCTTGCGGACGCCAGCGCGCGGTGCGGTGTGAAAGCGCATCCACGCGGCACTTACGTATGCATTGAGGGGCCCCAATTTTCAACTTTGGCCGAGGCGCATCTGCACCGGCAACTGCGCTTTGAGGTGATAGGCATGACTAACGTGACCGAGGCGAAGCTGGCGCGCGAAGCAGAGATTTGTTACGCGACCATCGCCATGATTACGGATTACGATTGCTGGCACCCGGAGCATGAGTCGGTGACGGCAGCGCAAATCATCGCGACGCTGAACCAGAATGCAGAGAACGCGCAAACAGTTTTGCGGGAAGCGGTGCGTGCGATGCCCGCAGATCGTAAATGCAAGTGCGGTGGGGCGCTGCGGCACGCTTTGGTCACGGACTTGAAACTGGTTCCACCGGCCACAAAGAAGCGCCTTGCACCGATCATCGGCAAATATCTTTCCTAGGAGAACATCGTGTCCTTACTCGTGGTTGGCTCCGTGGCGTTCGACGCGCTCGAGAGCCCGTATGGCAAGGTGGACCGTACGCTGGGCGGAGCAGCAACGTATTTTTCCGTGGCGGCAAGTTTTTTCACGCATGTCAACCTGGTGGCGATCGTGGGGGATGATTTCACGGAGAAAGACGCGGCAATCTTTCGAGGGCGGCACATCGACGTCGAAGGACTGGAACGCGTGCCGGGGAAGTCTTTTTTTTGGGCCGGGAAATATTCGGAAAACCTGAACGAGCGCGTGACGCTGGCAACCGAGCTGAACGTGTTCGCCGACTTCAAACCGCGACTTCCGGAACGTTACCGTGCGAGCAAATACGTGTTCCTGGCGAACATCGCGCCTAAATTGCAGCACGATGTATTGCAACAGGTGACGAAGCAGCCAAAGATCGCGGCTCTGGACACGATGAACTACTGGATTGAGCGCACGAATGAGGACCTGCGCGAAACGCTGAAGCACGTGGATATTTTGATGATCAATGACATTGAGACGCGGCAGCTCTCGAACGAGCACAATCTACTGCGTGCGGCGCGTCATATTTTCAAGATGGGACCCTCGACGCTGGTAGTGAAGCGCGGCGAATACGGCGCGATGATGGTGGATACGCGCGGTGTGTTTTGCGTGCCGGCGTTTCCGCTCGAAGAGCCGCACGATCCGACGGGCGCCGGAGATTGTTTCGCGGGCGGATTCATGGGCTATTTAGCGAGCGCTGGAAACAAGAGTGATGCGTCGCTGCGACGGGCGATGGTTTATGGCTCGGTGCTGGGCAGCTTTTGCGTCGAGAAATTCGGGCTGGAGCGCTTGCGAACGCTAAAACGAAGCGAGATACACGCCAGAGCACGGCATTTCGCGAAACTAACGCAGTTCAAGCTCTAAATAGTAAAATTGGCGTCGGTGCGAGGAAATTTCGCGCTAATCCAAAATGCTCTCCCTCCATGAGATTTTCTTGCGTCTGAGTTTTGCGGCGCTGCTGGGTGCCGCGATTGGCGTCGAGCGCGACCTGCGCCGCCGCCCGGCGGGTATCCGCACGAGCGCCTTTGTTTGCATGGGCTCGGCGCTCTTTACGCTGCTTTCGTTCCAACTGGCGAAAATGTATGGCGACACGTCCTCGACGCGTATCGCTTCCAATTTAGTGCAAGGAATTGGTTTTCTCGGTGCGGGCGCAATTTTGCGAGAAGCCGGCGGCTTGGTTGGTTTAACCACCGCGGCAACGATTTTCGTCGAGGCGGCCATAGGGATGGCCGTGGGCGGGGGGCTGTACGCAGTCGGAGGATTAGCGACGGGTGTGGTGCTGTTTGGGCTGGTGTGTCTCGGCTGGTTGGCGCAAAGAACAAACCTGAAGGCGCGGACCATGGCCTTTCGGATTACCGGAAGTCATGCCGAGAACATTTCAGCGGAAGTGCAGCGATTGTTAGTCGAGCTGAAGGTCAAGCCGCACCAGTTCCGAGTCTCCATGGTTGGGGTGAGCACGGTCGTGGAGTTTCAGGCGGAAGTTGGCTATCGGCAACAGGAACAGATTGTGGAACGGCTTAATCGGGTGGGCGTGGTGACCGAGGTCACACCGATCGAAGGGCACCACGAATGACGCCGAATGCTTCCGCCAAATCCGGAGTTCGCTCAGAGGCCGCGGTGCGCAAACCGAAAGCTCTTGAGCCCGGTGCAAGGATTGCGGTGTTTGCACCGGCTTCCCCGGGCAGCGACGCGAAGGTTGCCGCCGGAATCGCGGAACTAAGGCGCCGGGGATTCTCCGTGGAACAGCCCGCGGCGCAGCGGCCTGAGGGTTATTTCGCTGCGAGCGTGGAGGGCCGGCGCGCCGAGTTTCTGAGGCTACTGGGCGATCCGAACGTGGATGGCGTCATTGGCGTGCGTGGGGGTTACGGCTCGAATTACTTGCTGGATGCCGAACTTGCAGCGGCGGCAGGCGAGCCCAAAGCGCTTCTGGGCTTTAGTGATTTGACCTCAGTGCAAATTTTCTTGTGGCAACGGTGCCGTTGGGTGACGTTTTATGGGCCGATGGTGGCGGCCGGGTTGGCCGCAGGGGCGGGCGCTTCCAACGGCTATGATGAGGAATCGCTGCGATCGGCAATCAACGCGGTGCACGCCGGCTGGAAGATTTCATTGCGCGGTGAAGCGCTCATCGATGGGGAAACGGAAGGCCGGCTGCTTGGCGGGGCCATGACGCTGGTCGAGGCGACGTTTGGCACGCCATGGGAGCTAGATACGCGTGACGCGATTTTAGTTTTGGAAGATCGCGGGATGAAGCCGTATCAGGTGGATCGCGTTCTGATGCATTTCAAGCAGGCGGGGAAGTTGGATGGCGTGAAGGGAATTGTTCTGGGCGATTTTCCGGAGTGCGAGCCGCCGGTGACGGGCAGCCCGACGGTGCGCGATGTTTGCGCTCGAATTCTTGCACCTCTTGGCATGCCGGTCGTGTTTGGCGCACCGATTGGCCACACTACGCGGCCCATGCTGACCATTCCGCTGGGCGTGAACGCGCGATTGCGTGCTGCCGGAGATGGCACATTGGAGATTTTGGAGGCGGCGGTTACTCGATGAGCGAAACAAAACACGTCCATGTGATCGGAATTGGCGGCTCGGCTATGGCACCGCTGGCGGGAATGCTGCGTGAGCACGGGTATCGCGTAACAGGATCGGACAGCGGCATATACCCGCCGGCGTCGACACTGCTCGAAAGCCTCGGAATTCCCTTCCACCATACATTTGACGCGGCGCATTTGCAGCCCGCGCCGGATTTGGTGATCGTCGGAAATATCATTGCGCGCGGAAATCCGGAGCTGGAGGAAGTGCTGGACCGCAAAATTGCTTACCGCTCGTTGCCGGAGATTTTGGAAGAAGTGTTTTTGCCGGGGCGGCATTCGATTGTGGTCAGCGGCACACATGGAAAAACAACTACCACCGCGATGCTGGCGTGGATTTTTCATAGCGCCGGGCGGCGGCCAAATTTCCTGGTTGGCGGAGTCGCCGAGAATTTCGGAAAGAGTTATGGCCTGGGCGGCGGTGGGGAATTTATTTTGGAAGGTGACGAGTACGAAACGGCGTTTTGGGACCGGGGGCCGAAGTTCTTCCATTATCACCCAGATGATTTGATCATCACTTCGCTGGAGTTCGATCACGCGGACATCTATGCGGATTTCGAGGCGTATGAGCTGGCGTTCCGGCGGCTGGTGAACCTGGTACCGCGCAAGGGGCGCGTGGTGATTTGGGGCGACACAGAAGATTCCGGGCCGGCGTTGCGACGTGCAGCGAGCAAGGCTTTTTGTCCGGTCGAGACGTACGGATTTGATGTGCGCAACGATTGGGTCGCGAGCGGTGTTGTGGTCGACGGCGAAAAAACGCGGTTTCGCGTGATGCACAGGAGCAAGCTGTTCGGCGAATTTGAGCTTGCCGCAACGGGACGGCACAACGCCCTCAACTCGCTGGCGGCAATCGCGGTGGCGCACGGACATGGGATCGGCGCCGAAGCTCTTGCAAAGGCGCTGGCCACATTTCGCAGCGTGAAGCGTCGAATGGATGTGAAAGGCGAGCACGGAGGCATTTTGGTGGTGGACGATTTCGCGCATCATCCAACGGCGGTGCGGGCGACGATTGAAGCGGCGCGGAGCCGCTGGCCGAAGCGACGCCTGTGGGCGATTCTCGAGCCGCGCTCGAATTCGATGCGGCGTAAAGTGTTTCAGGATTCGCTTCCGAAGGCGCTGGCTCTTGCGGATCGCGTCGTTCTCGGCGGCGTGTTTCGCGCGCAACAACTCGGCGATGACAACCGTATGGATCCTGAATCCGTTGCCGCGGATGTCCGCCAATTGGGTCGTGAAGCCCGTACTTTTGCGGGTTCTGATGCCATCGCGGATTACCTTTCGGCAGAAGCGAAGCCTGGCGACCTCTTGTTGATTATGTCCAACGGCAGCTTCGATGGGTTATGCGAGAAGCTAGTGAATAAGCTGGACCGCGTAGTAACCGCCGAGGCTCCAGCGCGGTGATGATTCCCCAACCCGGGCGGTATCTGGCGCTTCGTACCCTGTTGGCCGTCTCGTATTTCGCGCTCGCAGCGAGTGCAGCGCGGGCCACGATTCGTTACACAGTTTCCATCGACCACCCAGAACGTCACATTTTCCACGTCAGCATGGAGATTCCGAATGTAGCCGGAGAAGTGACCGTGCAGATGGCGGCGTGGAACGCGCTCTATCAGATTCGCGATTTCAGCGTGCACGTGCGCGAGGTCGAAGCGTTTGCGGACGCGAAGCCGGCAGCGCTTGAAAGAGTGGATAAGCTGACGTGGCGCGTAACGGGCAAAGGGACGATCACGGTTCGCTACGAGACTTATTGGGACGAGCCCGGGCCGTTCGCGACGCAACTCACCAGCGAACATGCGTTCATCAATGCCGCAATGATTCTGATGTATGTGCCGAATCGGCGGACCGAAGAGGCTGAAATCGCAATGCCGGATATTCCGCTGGATTGGCAGGCTGCCGCCAACACGCCCGTTCAGTCGCTATCGTCTGTGGGCCGCGCGCGCAGCTACGTTTTTGGCGCGGCGAGTTATGAGGCCCTAGTCGATGCGCCTATTGAAGCCGGTAAGTTTGAGCAGTTTGATGTTCCGGGAATAACCCCGCCCATTTCCGTCGTGGTGCACGGCGACAAGTGGCACAAGAAAGAGATTCAGGAAGAGTTGAGGCGGATTTGCAGTTACCAGCTGAGGCTCATGGAAGGGGCTCCGTACGAGCACTACACGTTCATACTTCACCTTGGTGAAGCCGCAGGCGGCGCGGGCGGGGGAATGGAGCACGCCAATTCCACGGCGATTTCGCTGCGCTCCGAGGAGCAGTTGCCCAATACCGCCGCTCATGAGTTCTTTCATCTCTGGAACGTGAAACGGATCCGGCCTGCCACGCTGGACCCGGTGGATTACACCAAGGAACAGTACACGCGCGCGCTGTGGTTTGCGGAGGGTGTTACCAGTACGTATGCGGCGTATACGTTGGTGCGCTCGCAATTGTGGAGTAAGGACCAGTTCTTGTTCGACCTAAGCCAGCAGATCAGCGATCTCGAAGCGCGCCCTGCAAACCGCTGGCAGAGCGCGGAAGAGTCCAGCCTCGACGCCTGGTTTGAGAAATATCCGCTGTACAACCGGCCGCAAGAGAGCGTGTCGTATTACGCCAAGGGGCAAGTGCTCGGCGTGCTGCTCGATATCTTGATTCGCGATCGAACGAACAACGAGAGAAGTCTGGATGACGTGCTGCACTCCATGAACAACGAATTCGCGAGGCAAAACAAGCCGTACCGCGACACCCTGGACGTTCGTTTGATGGCGGAGCGGATAGCGGGCGGCTCGTTTGAAGACTTTTTCGGTAAGTACGTGTCACACGCGGAGGCATTGCCTTATTCGCGGGTCTTTCCGCTCGCCGGCCTCGATTTGCGCACGACGCAGCGCAAGCGCGCGATACTGGGATTTTTCAGCGAGCGGGGCGCCGGCGGCGAAACCATCGCCAGGGATGTAGACCCCGAAAGCGGCGCCGCGCAAGCGGGGCTTCGCTCCGGCGACGTGATCCTCAGTTGGAATGGTTCGGAGCCGCCACGCAATGCGGAGCGGTGGGTCGGCTCGCAAAAGCCTCGCAGTTCGGTGCGCTTGCGCATCCAGCGGGATGACCGCGAGATGTCTGTCGACTTCCGAATCGATGAAGCGACGGAGACTTTTTATCAAGTCGTTGACGATCCGCGCGCGGATGCGAGAGCCAAGCGCATCCGCGAGGGAATCCTGCACGGCAACACACAACCGGTAACGGCCTCGGCGTCCACCTTAGCGCACTGAAGCCCTGCACTTGACGCTGGCCGCGTGATTCGAGAGAGTTCTGCCCGCCATGCTGCGCGCCATTTTCGTCTGCATCGTCCTCCCGCTGTACGCCCTTGTCGCAGGGCCGCCACTTCTTCTGTATACGCTGATTTCGCGTAACCCAAATCCGCTTTATTGGGCGGGGGTCAAAGGCATCGTGTCTATAATGCGGATAGTCGGAGTCAGGGTGCGGACGGTTGGGCGCGAACGCGTTCCTCCGGGCGCATGCCTTTTCGTAGCCAATCACACCAGTTCGGCGGACGCGCCGGCGGTGGTAGGAGCCATCCCGCGACGCGTGGCCATCTTGCTAAAGGAATCGTTGCTCAAGTGGCCGATTGCCGGGCAGGCTTTTACGCTGGCGGGATTCATTCCGGTCAAACGCAGCGAGCGAGAATCGGCGATTGCCAGCGTGGAGAAAGCGACCCAATCGATGCGTGACGGTCAGTCGTTTCTGATTTATCCCGAGGGCACGCGCAGCCCGGACGGCCGCCTGCAAACTTTCAAAAAAGGCGCGGTGGTGATGGCCATCAAAGCAGGCGTGCCGATCGTGCCGATCGCATGCTCCGGCGCACACAAAGTGATGCGCAAACGCTCGCTGAAGATTTATCCCGGTGAAATCCTGGTGGAATTTCTGGAGCCGATCGATGCGTCGCAATATTCCTTCGAGCAGCGCGACGAGCTGAATGACCGCGTACACGACACGATGGCCGCGGGTTTGCCGCCGGATCAGCGACCCGTTGGTTTTCCCGGAGCGACGCCGCCGGAAGGAACGTGAGGTTTCGCAGTCGAGCGACATAGGTCAAGAAAGGACTTTTCTTAATGAAAAACAGAAGCTTTTGGGCCTGCGGGCTTCTTTTCTTGGCTGCAACCGCCAGTATTGGCGCGAAATCAGCGGCGTCCCAAGACAAACCTCTGACAGCTCAAGACGCGATAGCGCGTATTCAAGCGCATGTGGGAATTCCGTGGCAACAAGAGACGGTCGATACATTCAAGGCGGGAAATCCGGATGCGCAGGTCAAAGGCATTGCGGTGACCATGATGGCCACGCTGGATGTACTTCAGCGCGCCGCAGCGTCGGGGCAAAGCCTGATCATCACGCACGAGCCCACTTTCTACAATCACCAAGATAAACCGGACTTGGAGCAAAAAGAGAACGACCCTGTGTGGGCCGCCAAGCGCGCCTTTATTCAGGAACACAATTTGGTTATCTGGAGATTTCACGATCATTGGCACCGCATGAAGCGAGACGGCATTGAAGCAGGAATGGCGCGCGCGCTGGGCTGGGAAAAGTTTCAAGATGCCGGCAATCAATACGTGTTTGCGCTTCCAGAAACAGATTTGGATCATCTGGCGAGCGAGTTGAAAAACCGCCTGAAGATTCACGTCATGCGCGTCGTGGGTGACCCGAAGCTCAAAGTAAGTAAGGTTGCGTTCGTTCCCGGTGCCTCTGGTTTTGCAAAGGAGACACGCGCGCTCGAGATGAGCGACGTACAGGTACTCATCACCGGAGAACCGCGCGAATGGGAAACGGTCGAGTATGTAGCCGACGCAGTGACGGAAGGGAAGCCCAAGGCGCTGATTATTTTGGGGCACATTCCTTCCGAGCAAGCCGGCATGGAGGAATGCACGCGCTGGCTGAAGACGTTCATCACCGAAGTGCCTGTGGAATTCGTTGCGGCGCGCGAGCCGTTCTGGGAACCAAAGGAATAGGCGTGGTCCAGACGCCAGCCACCGCACGCGATTAGCGGCGAGTCTTCAGTTTTTCAATCTCGGATTCCAGTTCCCAAACGCGACGTTGCAGGTCTGGCAGACGATTCAGCGCGGCGGTGTTCTTCAGCCATTGACGATTCTCGATCGCAGGGTAACCGGAGTACAGCGAGCGCGGCGGAATGTCGCTGGGGATGCCGCTCTTCGCGGTGACCACTGCACCGTCGCCAACGGAGAGATGACCGGCAGTGCCTACTTGGCCGGCGAGGATGCAGCCCGCGCCGATTTTTGTGGAGCCGGCAAGGCCAACTTGACCGCAGAGCATCGTGTTAGCGTCCACGCGCGAAGCGTGGCCCACGAGAACGAGATCATCGAGCTTGCTGCCGCGGCCGATGCGCGTTTCGCCGACGGTGGCGCGGTCGACGCAGGCATTCGCTTGTACCTCGACGTCATCTTCCAGTACGGCGGGACCGGACTGCTGCATTTTGTACCACGTGCCATCTTTCTGTTTGGCGAAGCCGAGGCCGTCGCCGCCGATAACCACGCCATTTTGGAGAATGACGCGGTGGCCGATGCGGCAGTGTTCGCGCACAATCGCGTGCGCGTGTGCGAAGAAATCGTCGCCGATTTTTACGCCACGATAAATTGTGACGAAGCTATGCAACACCGCGTTGCGCCCGATTTCTGCGTCATCGTCGATGAAACAATAAGGCCCGATGTGCGCGCCGTTGCCGATGCTCGCGTTCTTGGCAATGATTGCGGTGGGATGAACGTCCGGCTCGTAATGTGGTGGCTGGTAGAAGAGTTCAATGGCATGCGCGAAAGCGAGATAGGGATTCCGCGTCCGCAGGGCGGCGAGCGGGGGCGAGCCAATGCCGCGGTCGATTCGGATCCCGTCTTCAATCAGCACCGCGGAAGCGCGCGTTGTTTTCAAAAGAGGGAAGTAGCGGCGATTCGCGAGAAACGTGATTTGGCCCGGCTCAGCGTGTTCGATGCCAGCGATCCCACTAATTTCGGCGTCGAGCGCGCCTTCCAGCCGGCAAGCAAGCTTCTGCGCAACTTCGGAGAGTTTCATGGACGAGGCTCCTCTTATGCAGAGAAGTCTCGCATAACCGCGGAGAAGTGGCGAGTAACGCGTGCGACTGGCAATCGCATGTCCTTGCCAGCTTTCGCTGCGAGTCACCAAGTTTTCGGATTGATGGTGAATATCCGCGGCTTAGTCGTAGCGCAGCGCTTGCATGGGATCGGTGGCGGCAGCGCGGCGGGCTGGCACAAGGCACGCCATCGCGGCCGCGACGATCAGCAGCAGCGTCACACCAGCCAGGATCAGCGGGTCACGCGAACTTTGTGCGACCCACTTTGTGGCGAGCTTGTCCAACGCGATGCTCAACACAAGGCCAGTCGCTAGCCCGGTACCCACACTGGCCGCTGTGGAGGAAAGCACGATGCGGAACACGTCCGCGGCCTTCGCGCCGAGGGCCATGCGAATACCGAATTCGTTGGTGCGCGTGGCGACTCCATAGGACACGACGCTGTACAGGCCGACGGCTGCAAGCGCGAGCGCCAAAATCGAGAAGATGCCGAACAGGGTAGCAACGAGGCGCTGCTGCGCATATTCGTCCTGGGTGGTAATCCATGCGTCGAGGTCGCGCACGCGCATGGTCTGTTGTTCCGGGTCGATGCGCACAAGCTGCGCGCGAATGTCGTGCAAAAGCGAAAGCGGCGGAACGCGCGTGCGCACCAGAATTTGCGTGAACATCCACATCTGCGTAGTGAACGGCACATAAAGCGCCGGTTTAACCGCGTTTCGCAGGCCATCATCCCGACTATCGGCGACGATGCCGATAATTTGCAGCCAGCCATCGCTTCCCGCAACCGCACGTTGATAGGGCGGCTGATCTTTCAGCGAGGGTATACGGACCTGATGGCCAATAGCGTCGCCATTGGGCCAAAGCTGGCGCGCCATGGTTTGGTTGATGACCGCGAGCGCTCCGCCGCGCATGGTTTCCGTATGATCCCAGAGGCGCCCTTGTGCCAGCGGAATTTTCAGCACCGGGAAATATTCCGGGCTGACAAAGCTCACACGCGCTTCAGGTTTTTCCGACGCGGTGCTGCCCATGATCTCGACCGGCTGAGGCCAGCCGCTTCCCGGAGGCGTTGCGTTGGTGGAGATGCCGGCCGCGACCACTTGTGGCATAGCCGCGATCCTGGCGCGGATTTGCTCGAAATATTCAGAACGATCTTTCCACGATACGTGCGTGTTCTCGTGCACGGGAATTGGCACGGACATGGTGTTGTGCGGGTCGTAGCCGAGATCGGCATTCACCAGGCGGAGGAAGCCTTTGCCCGCGGCGCCCGCGGCGCTCAGCATCAAAAGCGTCAGGGTTACCTGCGCGGCAACCATGGCGCCGTGGCTGCGCCTCGCTCCCACGCTTCCGGCGATGCGGCGCGTGCTGCTCTGCATCAGCCGCGCGATCTCAGGTCGCGAAAGCTGCAGCGCCGGCCAAAGTCCAAAGACAATGGCCGTCGCGAAAGCCAGCGCAACGCTAAAGAGCAGCACCGGAATATTCATTTTAATCACGGATTCCGCCGGGAAGGAGTTCTCCGGCAGCCATTTGGCGAGCAAGGAAAGCCCGCGCCACGCCACGACGACGCCCAGGATTGCGCCCGCCGTGGCGATGCCAAGCGACTCCGTAAGCAATTGCCGAATCATGCGCAGCCGGTCCGCTCCAATGGCCGCCCGGATGGCTAGTTCGTGCTGCCGCTCCGTGCCTCGTGCCAAGAGCAAAATCGAGACGTTCGCGCAGCCAATCAGCAGCAGGGAAGCAACCGCACCGAGAAGCAAATACAGCGTGGGGCCAAGCGGCCTCGCGTACACCTCGACGATGCTTCGCAGCTTCACCTTAAACTTGTCCGGATACTGTGTGGGAGCCTGCTTGGCGAATTCTTCGACGATGGGCTGCAGCTCGGCGCTCGCTTGCGTATCGCTCACGCCTTCGCGGATTTTGAGAGAGGCGCCGTAACGAATATTCGGATCCTGCGACACCTTCAGCGGCAGGTACATATCCGCGTTGCCCCATTTGAAACGTGGCGGCATCACGCCGACGATCTGATACGGCTTGTGGACCAGCTGAAGGGTGCGACCAATCACGTTAGGGTCGCCCATAAAATAGCGTTGCCAAAATCCGTAGGTAATGACAACCACCGGCTGCGGCGATTCTCCTGGCGGCGCGTCCGAGGGGATTAGCCAGCGCCCTTTTAGCGCGCGGAGTCCCCAGTGATTTGGCGCGTTAGGGGAGATATACACAGTGCTCACATCTTCCGGCAGGTCGCCGTCCGTGGTGGTCAGGTTCCACCAGTCCATCAGCGTGACGTCTTCGAGCGATTTCGTCTGTTGAAGTTGGGCTGCCTGCGATCCGCTAAGGCCAGCAAAGCGGTCATGGCCGGCCTTGTCCACGAGCCGCAGCTCCACAATGCGATCGGAGCCTGGGTAGGGGAAGGGATCGATCAACACGGCGTAAATCACGGAGAAGACGGCGCTTGTGGCTCCGATGCCTAGCGCTAGAGAGAGTACAGCCGTCAGTGTGAAGCCCGGGCGCTTCCGCAGTTCCCGTGCGGCATAGCGCAAATCCGATAGGAGCGATTGCATCGTCACCTCGCGGCACTACCGTTGGTATATACGTGTAATGACGGCGCGAGTTCCCTCGCGGTTAGGGCGCGAAGTAAAGATTAGGGGTGTCAGCGGACACTAACCTTGCAGCTTAAGCTCCTAATCGGTGAATAGGCGAGGCTGATTTGCTGCTGCGGCAGCGGCGGCGGCGGGTTTGCGACGTGCGATACCGACTACGCCGAGCACTGTCACTTCGGACAGAGCGCTGCGGGGGACGAAAATGCGGTCGCTCGTGGAATTCAGGTCCGGTGGCGTGATTTGCAGGCCATTGTCGAGCAGGGACAGCAAGTCGTTCGGGACGACACCCTCAAGGGTGTCGTTATCCGTGAAGCGCAGTCGCACCCAGAGGCCATCGAGCTTGGGGCGGCTGAGGAACGCTTTGCGCTCCGGCTCGAAATCGTCCGAAAATTCCCTCACGAAATAGATGGAGCGGATCTTCGCCAAGGGGATTTGCTCGTGCTCCCCGTCAGGAGTCAGGACATCAATAGGATCAGCTTGACCGAGGCGCGTCGGACTCAGATAGCCGCGAAGGGCCGTCTTGTCGAGGAGCACGATCACGACTTTCTTGTGGGTAGAGGCTGGGGCTCGGTTCTTCAAGAATCCGCACGTTATGAATTAAGCTTATTTGCGAAAAGCTGAAATGTATGTTATGTTAAGCGCGTTTTCCCTGTCAAGTCATTGTTTTCATTGGGTTTAGGCCACGGAGCGAGGTCCGTTGACCGAAAAAAAGCAGATTCTGAAGTCGGCCTCGATCATATCCCTGGTCACCATCGTTAGCCGTATCTTGGGGTATGTCCGGGACCAACGAATCGCGTTTCTTCTGGGCACCTCCCTATCTGCTAACTCCTTTATTTTGGCCTACCGGATTCCGAACCTCTTCCGCCGGTTGGTGGCGGAAGGTTCCATGACGGCGTCCTTCATCCCCGTTTTCACGACTTATATGCGGGAGAAATCCATAGCGGAGGTCTGGGATTTCGCGAACCGCTTGTTTTGGACGCTGGCCTTCGTTGTCGCGATCATCACCGTCTTGGGAATGGTGTTCTCGCCGGCCGTGATTCACGTTTTTACCGCCGACGCCAGCAATGTGTCCTGGGACCAAGCCGTCAACCTGAACCGCGTTATTTTTCCCTACCTCTTTTTTGTGGCCTTGGCTGCCTTGGCTATGGGCATCCTCAACTGCTTTCATACCTTTGGGTTACCCGCGGCTACATCTGTTTTCTTGAACTTAGCGGTCATCGTTTTCTCGACCGCATTGGTGTGGCCGTATTTCAAGGATCCGGCGATTTCCCTTGCTGTCGGAGTACTGGTCGGGGGCGCGTTGCAGTTTCTGATTCAGGTGCCCTCGCTCGTGCAGAAGGGAATGAGGTTCGATTTCGGCATATCGTTTTCACATCCGGGCATTCAAAACGTCGCGCGCCTGATGCTTCCGCGCTTCTTCGGCATAGGAATCGGCCAGATCAACCTCTTCGTGGACACCTATTTCTCCACAGCGAGCAAGATGCCTGCAGGCAGTCTGACCGCGCTCTATTATGCAGACCGGGTGATGGAACTGGTTCTAGGTGGGTACGCCATTGCGGTGGCCACCGCTATCTTGCCCATGATGTCGCATCAGGCGGCCGCGAAAGATTATGAAGCGTTAAAGAAAACACTGACGTTTTCCGTGCGAATTGTGGCATTTATTACCATACCGGCCGCTCTCGGCTTGATGATCTTGCGCGAGCCTATTATTCGCGTGCTATTCCAACACGGACAGTTCGTTACGGCGTCCACGCGATTGACGGCGCGTGCCTTGTTGTATTACGCACTCGGCTTGCCGGCTCTCGCGTCCGTGAAGCTGATCGTGCCAGCGTTCTATTCGACTCGGGATACCAGGACGCCGGTGATCGTGGCCGGGATCTCGCTGATGATCAATCTGGTGCTCAATATCGTGTTTTTACAGTTTTTCTTTAAGCGCGTGCAGAACGGCGGCCCCGCTCTGGCCACCGCCATTGCGTGCTTCTTTGATTTCTTCGCGCTGTTTATCATTTTCCGGCTGCGCTACGGAGCGCTGGGGACCATGGAGATTCTGCGTTCCTTTGCGAAGATTTCCCTGTGCGCGGGAATAATGGGAGTAGCGTGCTGGTTGGGCAATCATTACACGGAGTTTGCGATGCACTCACGATTTCTCGTGCAACTCTCCATCTTCACTGGGCTTATCGTGGGGGCGACGGCTCTCTACCTCGGGCTGGCCTGGCTTTTCCGGTGCCATGAAATGGAAGAGGTTTACGGAATCGCTTCACGGCGTGGCCGCAACGGCACGTCCTACGTGGAAGTCTGATGGAAATTGCGACGGTTATCTCTTCATTTCTGATGCATGTGCGCGTGGAGAAGGGGCTCTCTGCGAACACGATTTCTGCGTACAGACGCGACCTGAACAAGTTTGAAGAGTTCGCGCGAAAGCGGAAGCTCACACTGGAGAGTGTGGGCCGGGACGACCTGGTGGATTTTCTGGCCAGCTTATATCGCCAAAAGCTGGAAAGTCGCACCGTGGCGCGGCAGTTGGTAACTTTGCGGAACTTTTTCCGCTTTGCGCAGATTCAGGAGCTGATCCCAGAAGATCCATCCATCAATCTGGAATCTCCTAAGATACGGCGTCACTTGCCAGGATACTTGCGGCTGGAAGAAGTCGAGAAGCTGCTGGAGCAGCCAGACTCGCAGACGCCAACGGGATTGCGTGACCGGGCGATGTTGGAAGTGTTGTATTCGACAGGGTTGCGTGTATCCGAATTGATTGGCCTGGGCGTGAGCGACCTGGACCCCAAAGTTGGCTGCGTGCGCTGCATCGGCAAGGGCGATAAGGAACGTATCGTTCCCGTGGGCAAGAAGGCGCTGGGCATGGTTGACAAATATCTCCGCGAAGGGCGTCCGCAGCTCTTGCGCAATGCAAAAGCCAGTTCCGGCCCGGCGCTTTTTGTGAACCGGCGTGGCGTGGGCCTGAGTCGCGTTGGCGTTTGGAAGATATTGTCGGCATATGGACGGCGCGCCGGCCTGCGCGTCGCGCTGACGCCGCATATGCTGCGCCACAGCTTTGCCACCCACTTGCTGGAACGCGGCGCGGATTTGCGCTCGGTGCAATTGATGCTCGGCCACGCGGACATTTCCACAACGCAGATTTATACCCATGTTGTCGAGGAGCGGTTGAAGCAGATTTACAAGGCCCATCACCCGCGAGCCTGACAAGGGCAAGCGCGTGAAGCGGGCCGGGTGCTCGGAACCCCGGGAATGCATCGAGGACGTCGCGCGGAATCTAGCGCGCTCACGTCAAGGCTAAGGAGAAAGATGCCAGATTACATGTTCTTGCTGGAAAGCCGGTTGTCGCCGGAGCAGCGCGCCGTGATGATGCGCGTGCAGGAACTCTCGGCGGCGATGGGCTTTAACTTGTACTTGACGGGCGGCACCGTGCGCGACCTCATCACCGGAGCCTCGCTGCGTGACCTGGATTTCACGGTCGAAGGGAATCCCTCGAAAATAGCGCGCGAACTGGAAAAAGGCGGCGCGAAAATCCTTTCCGAGGATGAAAAGCTGCGCCACATCGAAGTGCTGTTCGCAGGCGATGTGGAAGGCAGCATTTCGGGCGCGCGCGATGACCATTACGTGCGGCCCGGAACGCGACCGGAGATTCGCTGGTCGACCATCATGGAAGATTTACGGCGGCGCGATTTTTCCCTGAATTCCATTGCGATTTCCCTAAATCCCGCGTCGCGCGGACTGCTCCTCGATCCCACTAACGGCTTGTCCGATATCGAGCGCGGCGAGGTGCGCGCGCTGACCATTCACAGCTTTACCAATCAGCCCGTGCGCCTGCTTCGCGTGCTCCGATTTTCTTCGCGTATGGGATTCAAGCTCGAGGCGCGCACGCAGGAATGGTTTGACCTGGCCATCGAACGTGAATTGCAAAAAACCATCACCTCGGAAGACGCCGGCGGCGAGTTGCGCGCCCTCGCCCGTGAAGAGCGGCCCACGGTCGTATTGAAAGCGTGGGAACAGCACGACCTGCTGGAGGCGGTCAATCCCAATCTCGCCAAGCGGCATCCGGACTACGATGCGATTGCGCGATTGATAAAGGTCCGCGAAGATCTGTTCACTGCCGGGTTCCGTCCGCGCCTGGCGACTCCCATGCAGTTGGCCATTTTCGGCCGGTTGAAGGACCGCGAGCAAGCTGGAGTGCTGTCGAAGGCCGGCTACCGTTCGGCCGAGTCTGACGAAGTTTTGGGCTTCGGGCAAGAGGCTGACGAGGCGGCAAAGGAATTATCCGGCCGCAAGTTGAATGCGCCGATCGATGCCTACCGATTTCTCGAGAAAATGCCGCTCGATCAAATGGCATATTTGCTCGCGGAATCGCGCAACTCGGCGGCGCTCTCGAAAATCCGCGCCTACCTGAATAAATGGCGCCCGGTTCGCATTGGCGTTCCCGCAGTTGCCAATGAGTTGGAAGCGCTGGGTATGGCGCGCGGGCCGAAGTTCGACGCCATTGTGGAGCAAGTGTTTGCGATTCAGTTGACCGGCCGGGGAAAGACTCCGGAAGAGCGTGTCAAAATCCTGCGCAAGCTTTCTGGAATCAAGGAAGCTCCCAAGAAGAAAGAGAAGAAAGGCGCAAAGGGCGGCGAGAAGGCGCACGCCGCCGCGGCCGGAAAGCAAAGCGAGGCCAGCGCCGCAGCGGCCAAAGCTGCCACGAAAGCGCATCACCGCGAACGCCTGGGCGCCGGAAAACCAACGCCCAAGGCCGCGCCACCCGCGCGTGGGAAGTCCGCGGGGGGAGCAAAAAAGAGTGGCGGCCGGAAGTAAGGCCCTGCATTAGCGTCCCCAAAGATTTGTTTGAAATCGTGCGCTGCGGCAAGATTCTGTGACGGCGTGGCCTGTGGGAAACGCAAGAATGCAAGTCGCAAATATATCGCGCAAGATTTATAATTGAGAGACATGGGTCAACCGCAGTTCGTTCACCTGCACGTTCATACCGATTACAGCCTGCTGGACGGGGCTTGCGAGACCTCCGAGCTACTAGATGAAGCGTCGCGGCAGAAAATGCCCGCGGTGGCCATCACCGACCATGGCAACCTGTTTGCCGCCGCGAATTTTTTCTATGAAGCCAGCAAGCGCGACGTCAAGCCGATTATCGGCTGCGAAGTGTACGTCGCGCGCGGCAGCCGCCACGAGCGCGGGGAAAAAACCAACGGCGGCAACGGTCAGGAGCGCGCTGAGACCGAGCCCGGCACGCGCGGCAGCAATCACCTGGTGCTGCTTTGCGAATCGCTCGAAGGCTACCACAATCTGATCAAGCTGGTCTCCGCGGGATTCCTCGAAGGCTTTTACTACAAACCGCGCATTGACTACGACCTGCTTTCCAAACACAGCAAAGGACTGATCGCGCTTTCCGCGTGTCTGCGCGGGCCGGTGACGGAAGCGGTCGTCGAGGAGAAGTTTGACCTCGCCCGCGAAAATGCCTATCGGCTGCGCGATGTTTTTGGCAAAGGCAACTTTTTCATCGAGATTCAAGACCAGGACCTCGAAATCGAGAAGAACGTAAATCGCGAATTGGTACGGCTCTCGAAAGAAACTGGAATCCCGTTGGTGGCCACCAACGATTGCCACTACCTGCATCACGACGACGCCCACGCGCAAGACGTTCTGCTCTGCATCCAGACCGGCAAGACCATGAGCGATGCGCACCGCATGAAGTTTCAGACCGACCAGTTCTATTTCAAGAGCGCCGTGGAAATGGCCCAGGTGTTCGGCGAATTGCCGGATGCGCTCAGCCGCACGGTGGACATCGCGCAGCGCTGCAATGTAAAGATCGAGCGCATTCCCAGCCCGTTCCCGGAATTCCAGGTTCCGGCGGGCCACACCGCGGGCAGCTATTTCGAGAAAGTTGTGCGCGAAGGTTTCGCTTCACGCGTGCCGATACTCGAGCGTCAAGCACAGCAAGGCATGCTGCGCAATCCGCTTTCCGAATACGAGAAGCGGCTCACTTCTGAAATCGAAATGATCCAGAAGATGCGCTATGAGGGCTACTTCCTGATCGTTTGGGATTTCATCCATTACGCGCGCACGCAGGATGTGCCGGTCGGGCCCGGCCGCGGGTCGGCCGCCGGCAGCCTGGTGAGCTACGCAATGCGCATCACGGACGTCGATCCGCTGCAATACAATTTGCTGTTCGAGCGCTTCCTGAATCCGGAGCGCGTCTCCATGCCGGACATCGACATCGATTTCTGCATGCGTCGCCGCGGCGAGCTAATCGACTACGTCACGCAAAAGTACGGACGCGAAAACGTCGCGCAGATCATTACTTTCGGAACGATGGCGGCAAAAGCCGCGATCAAAGACGTAGGCCGCGCCATGGACATTCCATACGCCGAAGTCGATCGCCTGGCGAAGCTCGTGCCCAATACCCTCGGAATCGAGTTGGAGCCGGCGTTGGCGCAAACGCCGCAACTCAAAGCCGCGGTTACTTCCGACGAACGGTTAAAAGATTTGATGGCCGTGGCCCTACGGCTCGAAGGCCTGGCGCGACACGCCTCCACCCATGCGGCAGGTGTCGTGATTTCGCCGCGGCCGCTCACCGATATCGTCCCACTTTACAAGACCAGCCGCGATGAAGTCACCACGCAGTACGACATGAACGCGCTGGAGCGCATCGGCTTGCTGAAGATGGATTTCCTCGGGCTAACCACGCTGACCGTCTTGCAAGACACCGCGCGCATGATCGAACAGAATCGCGCCCTGAAGGTCGAGCTGGACACCCTGGCCCTCGATGACTCGGACACCTACAAGCTTTTCGCGCGCGGCGACACCACCGCGATCTTCCAATTTGAATCGCACGGCATGCGTGACATCTTGCGCCGCTATCAACCCACGCGCATTGAAGATTTAACCGCGCTGAATGCCTTGTACCGCCCCGGGCCGATTCAGGGCGGCATGATCGACGATTTCATCAAGCGCAAGCACGGAACCACAAAGGTCACCTACGAACTGCCGCAGCTCAAAGACATTCTCGAAGAAACCTACGGCGTGATTTTGTACCAGGAACAAGTGATGCAGATCGCCAACTGCCTGGCCAGCTTTTCGCTCGGCGAAGCGGACATTCTACGCCGCGCGATGGGCAAGAAAAAGAAAGAGGAGATGGCCGCGCAGCGCGCCAAGTTCATGGCCGGCTGCGCCACCAACAAAATTCCGGAGAAAAAGGCCGAGCGAATTTTCAATCTGATGGAAGAGTTCGCGGGCTATGGCTTTAATAAGTCTCACTCCTGCGCGTATGCGCTGTTGGCATACCAGACGGCCTATTTGAAGACCCACTATCCCGTAGAGTTCATGGCCGCATTGCTCACATCCGAAGCGGGCAACACCGACAAGATCGTGAAGTACATAAACGAAGCGCGCGGCATGAGCATTTCCATACTGCCGCCCGATGTGAACGAGAGCGACTTGTATTTCACCCCGGTGAGCGAAGCCATCCGCTTCGGACTGGCCGCGATCAAGAATGTGGGCGAGAATACCGCGAAAGCCATTCGCGAATCGCGCTTGACCCAAGGCGAATTTCGTTCGCTGTACGAATTCTGCGAGCGCATCGAATCGCGCTTCCTCAACAAACGAGTTTTCGAGAGCTTGATCAAGTCCGGAGCGATGGATTCTCTCGGCGCCCGCGAGAGCATGCTGGCATCCGTTGACGACGCGGTCATAGCCCTGCAGCGAGCGACGCGCGTCCGCGAATCGGGTCAGCATGGTCTGTTTGGAACGGCTGCGGCGCCCGCGCCTGTTGCTTTCGAGATGCGCGAATCCGAGCCGTGGAGCGAAGAAGAGCGGCTAGCCAGCGAATACGCCATGCTGGGCTTCTACGTTTCCGGCCATCCGCTGGCGAAATATGCGTCCCGCTTGCAAGAGTTGAAAACGATCTCGCTTGCGGAAGTCGAAGCACAGCGCAACGGCAAGGAAGTCACCGTAGCGGTGCTCATCGTGGGTGTGCGGCCCATGCGTTCGCGCAAAGGCGCGCGCTGGGCGATCTACACACTTCAGGACATGACCGGAGTGCAGGAGATGCTGGCGTTTCCGGAGAGTTTCGCCAAACTTGAGAACGTGCTGAAGCCGGGAACGCCGCTGCTGCTGAAGGCGCGCGTACAGATCGAGGAAGCCGGCACGCGCCTTTCGCTGCAAGAAGGACGCAAGCTGGAAGACCTCGGCGAACGCAAGAACCCGCCCGAGTTTCGGGTTCGCCTCGAGATGGATGCGCTGAGCGAAAGCACACTGGACCAACTGGAAGATCTCTTCGCCGGCTGTCCAGGTCCGAGCCAGGTGTTGTTCGAGCTGCATTCGCCCGATGGCTCCGTGGCCGTTCTGCAGGCACAACAGCGCGTGACGGTGAAAACAGAACTGATAGAATCGGTGCGGCAAATCTGCGGTGCGCAGGCCATTGAGCTGGTGATGTGATGACGCCCAGAGAGAAAGCTCCAACCAAGGGAAGCCGCGAGCGCGAAATCGACCGCCTGGAAAGCGAAGTCGAGGAGCTGCGCCATCTTGCCGGCAGCACCGACGGAGACGCGGAGCTTGAACGCATCCGCCAGCAGGTTGCGGAGCTGCGGCGCGAATTTTACCAGCATCTCGGTCCGTGGCAGCGCGCGCAAGTGGCGAGGCATCCGCAGCGGCCGTACACGCTGGATTTCATCGGCCTGCTTTTCACGGATTTTATCGAGATGCACGGGGATCGCGGTTACGGCGACGATAAAGCCATCGTGGCTGGACTGGCGAAATTTCATGGGCGGCCGGTTGCCGTCGTCGGCCATCAGAAGGGTCGCGACACAAAGCAGCGGCTGATTCGCAATTTCGGGCAGCCAAAGCCCGAGGGCTATCGCAAGGCGTTGCGCGTGATGAAGCTGGCGGCCAAGTATGGACGGCCGATCTTTACCTTTATCGACACGCAGGGCGCGTATCCCGGCCTCGATGCGGAAGAGCGCGGCCAGGCGGAGGCGATTGCGTTGAATCTGCGCGAGATGGCCCGTCTGCCGGTGCCCATCATCGTGACCGTGACAGGCGAAGGCGGATCGGGCGGTGCGTTGGCCATAGCCATAGGCGACCGCGTCAATATTCTGGAAAACAGTTTTTATTCCGTGATTTCGCCGGAAGGCTGCGCGGCCATTATGTGGCGCGACTCCTCGAAAGCAGAAACGGCGGCGGTGGCTCTGAAGATTACCGCCACCGACCTGAAAGAGCTCGGCATCATCGACGAGATCGTGCCTGAGCCGGAAGCCGGTGCGCATACCGATTACGAAGCGGCGGCGCGGCTGCTCGATATCGTGTTGGACCGCCAATTGGTCATGCTCACGAACGAGCGCGTAAAAGACTTGCTGGACGCCCGCTACAAGAAATTTCGCAACATGGGGCAATATTTCGACTTCGACTGACCCCAGCGTACGTCCTACTCCGCCCCAAACCCTACCCCGTAGCACATTGGCAACCTCTAACGAGAGCTTTCGTTGTGGCATCCCGCGTCTGCGGTCTACTCTGTTTGCGCTGACTTCTTAGGTGCATCAGAACAGGGCAGCGCTGCCCTCGGCGTGACGCTGGTGCGCGGAAAACAGGACTCGATCATGTCGGAACCGTTCCGTCCGTACGAAAAGCTGGTAGATATTACGATCCTAGGGAAGAAGTTTCAGGTGCCGGAGCGCAACTCGCTTTTGCGTTGCTTCCAGTTCATCAGCCCGGAAACGATTCCGTATGGGCGATTCTGCTGGAATCAAGAATGCCAGTATTGCCGCGTGTCCTGCCAATTGCCGGACGACGACGAATCGCGCGAGATGCTGAGCTGCAAATTCATCGTGATGCCCGGCATGGAAGTGACGGAGCTGAGCCAGGAATTGAAATGGTGCCTGCGCTCCAAGCTCCCTTCGGACCTTGCAGTTCCGAAGTAGCCAGTTTTCCCTGTTAAGCGAAATCCCCCCCCTTTTTCACAATTTTAGAACGCTCCCCCGTGATTTGCGCTCGGCGCTTCGCTCGTCTACGATTCCCTGTGACCATGAGCGAAGGCGTTTTGCGGTGTGACGGCTGCGGACAGCCGGCTTCGTCCGAACATATTGCCAAGCGTTTGCAGCGCCTTGAATGGGCCACGCGCTATCGGCCGGTGCATATCGGCACGTTGCTCCTGGGAGGTGTCGCGCCGGAAAGCGACGCGGATTTTATTTATTCGCCTGCCGGCGCATGGAAGGGCGAGGCGGCGATGCTCCTCTCCGCGGCAGGCCTGATTACGGAGGGGAAAGCCGCGGAGGTAACGCTTGCCGAATTTCAGCGCGGCGGCCTGTTTCTTACCCACGTGCTGGATTGCCCCTTAGAGGGCGGAGGAGTCGGCGGCACTCAACAGCTCCTTGCCAATCGTTTACCGGCGGTGCTGGCGCGCATTCGCCGCTCGCTGAAACCAAAGAGGCTCGCGGCAGTGTCGATGCTATTGCAGGAATTCCTACCCGCTTTCCATTCCGGTGAGTTGCCTTGCGCGGTCCTGCTCGACCAGGGTAAGCCCTTCGCGTTGGATGGAGACGCGGCAGGCGAATCCGGCAAGCACTTGCGAGAAGCATTGGCCAGCCAGGGCGCTTCCGCGCGGCAGGGCTCCGCGTGAGATTGCGGACGCAAGATGATAGAATGCGCTTGAACAATTGGACCGTGTTTCAGGAGTCGCTGTGCAGAAGCGCGCAAAATTTGGTGTCGGAATTTCGATAATCGTTGTGTCTTTGGGCTTTCTCGCCTGGCTTGGCTACGGCGAAAGTAAGACGTACTATCACACCATCGCGGAGCTGCAGACCTTGCACGGCACGGCGCGCGCGCATCGTATTCGCGTAGGCGGGACCGTTGAGGCCGGTACGATCAAGCGCCTTTCCGGGCGCGTGGATTTTGTCCTGGCGGGGGAAGGGAAGCTGCTGCCGGTGAGTTACGTTGGCAACGAACCTCTGCCGGACACCTTCACCGACAAGTCGCAAGCCCTTGTGGAAGGCACTTTGTCGAACGACGGGCAATTTGTCGCTGAGCACGTGCAAGCCAAATGCGCGTCAAAGTATGAAGCGGCGCCCGGCGGCGACGCCAAGCCCAATTCGGCAGCGGCGACGAGCACGATGTAGAGTTGTAGCGCGGCCCTTCGCAACTGGGGCGCTATAGGGGAAGGGCGGACCGTAGTGGATGTTTTTGGTTCCTTCGCATTACTCCTCGCATTTTTGTGTGCCGGATACGCGTTTGTAGGCGGCATCGCCGCCATTCGCACGCGCCATCCGCTGTTGGTGAAGAGCGCGCGGCAAGCGGGAATCGCAGCATGCTTGCTCATTTTTCTTGCCACCGGCAGCCTGGTTTACCTGTTTTTCAGTGACAGCTACTGGGTTTCCTACGTGGTTGCGCACAGCAATCGCGACCTTTCCACCTTTTACAAAGTTGCCGCGCTGTGGTCGGGGCAAGAAGGCTCCTTGCTCTTCTGGAGTTTTCTGCTGGCCGTTTACGTTTGCTCTGTTCTGCTGGTTTACCGCAACAAAAATGGGGAGTTGATGCCGTACGTCGGCGTGGTGCTGGCCGGCGTGCAGATTTTTTTTCTCACGCTCAACAACTTTGTGGCCAGCCCCTTCAAAGTACTGGCGGCGCAGGGAGCAAACGGCGCTTTTGATATTTTCACTCGCGCCGACGGCAACGGTTTAACTCCGCTACTGCAGTATCCGGAGATGGTGATTCATCCGCCGAACCTCTATTCCGGCTATACGGGATTCACGATTCCGTTTGCGTTTGCCCTGGGAGCGCTGCTGGCGCGCTACCCGGGCGAAAAGTGGATTCACCTGACGCGCAAGTGGACCATGATCGCGTGGTGCTTTCAGACCGTGGGCATCCTGCTCGGTGCGCACTGGGCCTACGCGGTGCTGGGCTGGGGCGGCTACTGGGGCTGGGACCCCGTCGAAAACGCTTCGCTCCTGCCGTGGCTGACCGGAACTGCTTTTCTGCATTCCGTGATGATGCAGGAAAAGCGCGGCATGATGAAGGTCTGGAACGTGTGGCTGGTGTTCACCACCTTCATGCTGTGCATACTCGGAACTCTTCTGACGCGCAGCGGCGTGGTCAGCTCGGTGCACGCGTTTGCACAGTCGAGCATCGGGAACTATTTTGTCGGTTTCTTGCTGCTAGTGTTCGCTGTCTGCTTCATCGCCTATGTGAAAAACCGCGATTACCTCAAAAGCGAGAATCAACTGGACTCCATGATTTCGCGCGAGTCCAGCTTTCTGTTCAACAATTTGATTTTGCTGGTTTCGTGCATTGCCGTGCTCTCCGGGACATTGTTCCCGGTGTTTTCGGAGTGGTTTTCCGGTTCGCGCATCAGCGTGGGTGCGCCATTCTTCAACAAGGTCAATATTCCTATTGGGCTCCTGCTTCTGTTTCTCACCGGAGTGGGCCCGCTGCTGGCGTGGCGTAAGACTTCGACGGACAGCTTGAAGCGCAACTTCGGCTGGCCTCTCCTGATCGCTTTGCTGGCTGGCGTCGTCGTTTTTGCGCTGGGAGTGCGCGAGTTCTTCTCGCTTGTCTGCCTGATGCTTTGTGTTTTTGTCACCGCCACCATCGGGATGGAATTTTTCCGTGGCGCGCGCGTCATCCGTGCACGTTCGGGCGCGTCGCTGCTCGCCTCCGCAGTGGAATTGACCATGCGCAACACGCGACGCTACGGCGGCTATATTGTGCACATGGGCATGGTGCTTATCTTTGTGGGCCTTGCCGGCGCGGCGTTTAATCGCGACGCGCAAAAGGATATGCAACCCGGTTCAACAATGGACATCGGTCGCTATAGGCTGCTGTTGCAAGGCTTCGATTCCAAGCCGGAAAAGAATTACACCTCCGAGCGCATGATCGTCGAAGTGTGGCGCGACAACAAGCCGCTCATGATGCTCTATCCGGAGCGGCGCTTTTTTCAGACCAACGAGCAATCCGGGACGATGGTGGCGATTTACTCCACGCTGCGAGAAGACTTGTACGTGGTGTACGCGGGGCAGAATCCGGAAACGCAAGCGCCCGTGATTCACGCGTTCTTGAATCCGTTGGTAAAGTGGATCTGGCTGGGTGGTCTCGTGGTGGTCCTGGGCACCATGGTCACGTTACTGCCGAACCGCCGGGCAGTGCTGGTGTTATCGGGAGCCAGACAGACTGAACTTCAACCTGCAACGCAGCCGCTGGTGACATCGGTGGCGCTTAAGGAAGGTCATGACTAGAAGGCTGATTGCAGCATTCCTTGTTTTTGGATTGACCGCGGCGTCAAGCATGGTCCTTGCTCTGTCTACCGGAGCGCAGGAAGATCGCACTCACCAGATCGGGAAAAAACTGAAATGTATGTGCGGGGGATGCAACGACACGGCGGCGACCTGCTATCACGTGGGGGGCGCCTTCTCTGGTCCTTGCGGCACAGCGAAGGGCATGCTGAAAAAAATCGACCAACAAGTAACGCGAGGCGAGTCGGACGACTTGATCGTGCAATCGTTTGTGCAGGAACTCGGGCAAGTCGTATTGATCGAGCCGCCGCATACCGGAATTGGGCGCTTGGCATGGGCCATGCCGGTGCTGTATTTGCTCGCCGGAGGAATCCTCGTCGTTTTTGTAATCAGCCGGTGGCGGAAGCGCCCCGCTCTGGCGGTCCAAGCGGCTGGTGCGTCTTCCGCGTCGGGCTTTTCGCCGGAATTGCTGGAGCAAGCCCGGCGACGCGTCGCGCAAGATACTGAGGATTAATGACCTGTTTTTTCTTTTTTCCTTTAGCCGCAACGGTTATCACCTCCGCGGATGCCGCGGTTCTTGGCGCGTGTCTCGCGCTGGCCATTTCGACTCTGCTGTTTATCTTCTACATCCAGCCGGATGCGTCCGATCTCGCGCCGCATCGTTCCAAGCTGGATCAATTGATGGAGCGACGCGACACCGTCTACGACAATTTGCGCGACTTGCGCTTTGAGTTCCGCTCCGGAAAGTATTCGGAAGGGGACTACAACGCGATGAAGGTTTCCCTCGAAAATGAAGCGGCCCTGGTGCTCGCGCAGATCGAACAGGTGACGGAGTCGCAAGTTCGGCGCGCACGGGGCGCGCGGCCGATTGAGACGGAGCGTGGTGGGCAATGAAGTGGCTTCGGAGCGCCTTTGTCGTTTTCGCATGTCTGTTGATCGCCGGAGTTTCTACTCGTGCCGGCGAGCTGCATGGCTCTGTCAAAAATGGGACGACAGGCAAGGCCGCCGCGGGGATCGAGGTCATACTGATTCAGTTGCAGGGCGGCATGCAACCGGTGGCCAATTCCAAAACCGACGCGCAGGGACAATTCTCGTTTGACAATCCGTCGGTCGGCGCGCAGCCCATGCTGGTCCGCGCGGTCTACAAGGGAATTAATTTTCATCAGCCTGTGCCGCCGGGAATCAGGAACGTAGAAGTCAGCATTTTCGAGCCCTCCAAAGATCCCAAAACCATTTCCGTGACCTCGCGAATTGTTTTTTTTCAGCCCAGCGGTGAAAACCTCACGGTGGCGGAGGAATACTCGATTCAAAATCATTCGCAGCCCCCGCAAGCGTATTTTCGCGCGGACGGAAATTTCGAGTTTGTGCTTCCGGAAAACGCGCACCTGCAGCAAGTGGCGGCCGCGGGACCAACCGGCATGCCCGTGGTGCAAGCGCCGATTGAAAAGGGAAAAGGGAAGTACGCCATCGCCTACGCGCTACGGCCGGGGCAGAACACCATGCGTTACTCGTACGAAGTTCCGTACCCCAGCAACGCCGCCACGGTTAAGCTGATGACGATTTACCCGGCGGCGCGCCTCCTGGTGGTGGCTTCGCCGGCCTTGCAGGTTAGCGGCGACGGCTTGGAGAGCGGCGGCCAGGAGCAGGGCATGAGCGTTTACGGCCGCGAGAATATTCTGGCCAACAACGTAATGGCCGTGAACGTTTCCGGCACCGCGCCGCCGTTGCAAGCCGGAGGCGCAGAGTCCGGCGGCGCACAAAACGGCCGCGAGGCCGAAGCCGGAGCGCCTGCAGCAAACATTCAATCCGTGCCAGGGCGACTGGATGTGTTGAAATGGCCGCTGATTGCCGGATTCGTGGGCGTTTTTGCGCTGGGCGCGATGTTGTTGGCACGCAAGCCGGTCCCGGCCGTCGCTGGCGATGTAGCCGCGGTGAGCAAGTCAGTTAGTTCGGGTGCGACATCCAACGCGCTTTCGCAAGTAGATGCCGCCGTCGGCACGAGCCTGGACGCGTTGAAGGATCAGATGTTTCGGCTGGAGCTGCGGCGGCAAGCAGGCACGATTTCTGAAGCGGAGTACGCCCAGGAGCGCGCGCGCGCGGAAAAGGTGCTGCGCGAGCTGGTGCGAGGCTGAGCGTGAGTATGCGGTGCGCGGCCCGAGCGGGTGAGGGCGCACGGTGACACAAGCGGAAACGCGTGGCATTGCTCTTCGACTCGGTCTTCGCCTCGAAAATATCGACAAGAGATACGGCGGGCTTTATGCGCTGCGGCGCGTGTCCCTAGAGATTGCCCCGGGTGAGTGCGTGGCGTTAGCAGGACGCAACGGCTCTGGCAAGACGACGCTGCTGCGGATAGCGGCCCAGCTGGTGCGGCCGTCGGCAGGGAAGCTGGTTTTTTCGCCGGTGCAGACGGAAACAGAGCGCGCCGCGAGGAATACGGGATTTGTGGCGCACGCCACTATGGTCTACGACGAGCTGACCGCTGAAGAAAATTTGCTGCTTTTTGCGCGGCTGCTGGAGATTCCGGAGCCTGCGCGACGAGTCGAGTCGCTGCTGCGTGATGTCGGCCTGTACGAGCGGCGCGATTCTCTAGTGCGAACCTTCTCGCGAGGGATGCGCCAGCGCGTGGCCATCGCGCGCGCGTTGCTGCATGAGCCTTCCGTTTTGCTTCTGGACGAGCCCGGGACGGGGCTTGATCCGCAGGGCGTGAGTTGGCTGGCGGAAACGCTCCGTGGGCTGCGCGACGCGGGGTCCACCATCCTGATGAGCCTGCATGGCGAATCGGAAATCTCCGCGCTGGCCACGCGCGCGATACGCCTGGATGCAGGCGCCGTTGTCGCAGACACACAAACCGGAGCTAGCTTGCGGTCGATCCTAACCTTCGCCAATGCGTAGATGAGCCTGCTCTCCAACACTTCGGTGCTGCTGCGCAAGGAGTTGCGGACCGAATTTCGCTCGCGCGAGCTGCTTACAACCACGATCGTTTTTGTCCTGATAATGATCGTGTTGTTCAGTTTTAACCTAAATCCAACGGCGGAGGAGTCGCGGCGTTTTGGGCCAGGCTTGTTGTGGCTGGCGTTCCTTTTTGCGGCGTCGCTAATGTTGCAGTCGTGCTTTGTTCGCGAGCAGAACAACGATACGCTCAGCGCTCTGCGCCTTTCCGTGTCGGATCCGTTTGCTATCTTCCTGTCGAAGCTCTGCGCCAATACGATCTTCTTATTGCTAACGGAGCTCCTGCTGTTGCCTATATTCGTGGTGCTGTACAACGTTCCGCTGCTCGGGGTTTTTCCGCAGCTCGTGCTGGTTTTCTCGCTGGGCAGCCTAGGGCTGTCGGTCACCGGAACCGCCGTGTCCGCGATTTCGGCGCAGGCACGGATGCGCGAGCTGCTGCTACCTTTGCTTTTGCTGCCGCTTTGGATACCGTTGCTCCTTCCCGCGAAGGAAGCGACCGCAGAGTTGCTGGCAGAAAATCCGGTGCTGCGCTGGGACTGGGTCGCAATTCTTATAGTGTTCGACATCATTTTTTTGACGGCGGTATGGCTTTTCGGGGAATATCTGTTGGAGGAGTGAGCCTTTGCGCGGAGACGCGCGCAAATTCGCATACGTACCCCTCCCCCCGGGGTTTCCTGTATCTGTTGATTGCAAAGAGCTTAGGGGTGAAATGACTCGGATCTGTTCATTACAAAGGACTTGGGAATAGTTCATGAGGCCAATCCAACCGGCTGAACGAGAACGATCATGATGGCAAAGGTCTTAGGCGCGGCGGCGGTGGTATTTCTGTTGGGCGCATCGGCCTACGGCGCTTTCTTTGTGGCGCCCAATGAGTTGACCATGGGCCCCGTGCAACGAATCTTCTACCTGCATGCGCCTTGCGGGATGGTGGCGCTGACAGCGTTCCTCGTTTGCTTCGTCGGCAACCTGGGATTCTTGTTCAAACGCGAGGCGAAATGGGATTGGTTGGGAGTATCGGCCGCCGAAGTGGGCCTGGCGTTCTGCACCGTGGTGCTGATCACGGGGCCGATCTGGGCTAAGCCTGCTTGGGGCGTGTATTGGACATGGGATGCGCGCTTGACCTCTACGCTTGTCCTTTGGCTGCTCTACCTCTCGTATTTGATTTTGCGGACGATGGTGGAAGACCCGGACCGGCGCGCGCTGATCAGCTCGTTTTATGGCGTGTTCATTTTTCTGGACGTACCCCTCGTTTACGGATCGATTTGGTGGTGGCGGACGCAGCATCCGCAGCCGGTGGTGTTCACGAGCGGCGGGTTGAATCCGGTGATGCGCAAGATTTTCGATCTGTCGTGGTTGAGCCTGACAGCGCTGATGATTTTGCTGATCCGGCAGCGCTACGAGCTGGAAGCGACGCGGGCCGAAGCGGAAATTCTCGCGCGTGAAGCGGAGGCGGTGTGAAGAATCTTGGAAGTGTGATGACGGCATACATGATTGGTTGGGGAGTCTTCTTCCTTTATTTTGTGACGGTGGCGCGCCGCACCTCCGACCTGCGCAAGGAAGTGGAGCGCCTGAAGCAGACACTCACACGGGGAAAGTAGCGTGGCAGGGAAGAAGCGCGTCGGAATCGTGCTGTTTCAGCTGGGCGGGCCGGACTCGCTAGAGGCCGTCGAACCGTTTCTGCTGAACCTGTTTCTTGATCCGGACATTATTCCGCTGGGCCCGCTGGGAATGCTGCGGAAGCCGATTGCGAAGCTGATTTCGTCGCGGCGGTCGACTCCGGTGGCGAGCAAGTACGCAGAGATTGGGCGGCGGTCGCCGATTCGTTTGTTGACCGAACGGCAGCGGCAGCGGCTAGTTGCCGCGCTGTCACCATGTATCGAACCAATTGCGGTGACGGCGATGCGCTACTGGCATCCCATGAGCGCTGAGGCGGCGGAGGCGCTGCGGAAAGCGGAGCCGCTGGACGATATCGTATTGTTGCCGCTGTACCCGCACTTTTCTTATGCGACCACGCTGAGCAGTTTGAAAGAATGGCGACGCGTGTACGGTCCGGCGGATGGTCGCGCGAAAGAGCATACTGTCGGGCAATTCTACGATCACCCGCTGTATATCCAATCGGTGGTGCAGCGGATTGGGTCCGTGCTGCGGCAGTTTCCGGATAGCTCGCGGATTCATTTGGTGTTTAGCGCGCACGGGTTGCCGATGAGCTTGGTGGAGAAGGGCGATCCGTATCCGAAGCAAATCGAAACGACGGTGCGGCTGGTGTGCGAGGCCGGGGCGCAGCAGTATCCGGGGTGGCCGCGCACTCATTTGCTGTGCTACCAGAGCCGGGTGGGGCCGGCGAAGTGGCTGCAGCCTCCATTGACAGGGACCATCGAACGGCTTGGGCACGACGGCGTCAAAGAAATGCTGGTGGTGCCTATCTCGTTTGTCACCGAGCATATAGAGACTTTGCACGAAATTAATATCGAAGCTCGAACCGAAGCGAAGGGGTTCGGCATCGATACCTTTAGGATGATGCCGGCCGTGGGGGACTCGCCGCTTTTCATTGCTGCGCTGAAAGATTTGGTGCTGCAGGCCGTAGGAATGGAAGTGGAGAATTCGGCCGTGCCTGCTGGGTCACGGGCTTGAAGAAAGCTTAACGCAGAGGCACAGAGTGCGCAGAGAAAGCAGGCGAGAAGCGGATCTAGCTTCGAGACGGTGCTTGACGCCAAAAGAGGCGCGGCTGAGCTATAATCCGCGGTGAGATTTGCGAATGACGACCACGTATAACCCAGGGGTGCACCGGTTCGCCAAGTTCGTTGTGGCCTGGACGGTGCTGCTCTTCATTGCCGGGGCGCTGGTCACTTCCAATAATGCGGCGCTTTCGGTTCCGGACTGGCCTAAATCCTTTGGGACTTGGTTTCCTTCGCTGAGGCAACTGGCTGGCGGGGCGTTTTTTGAGCATTCGCATCGTGTGATTGCGGGCGGCTTGGGTGTTTTTACGCTGGCGCTGGCGATTCTTATTTGGCTTAAAGACAGTCGCCGTTGGTTGCGCTGGTTCGGCGTTATCGCGGTTGCGGGTGTGGCGGTGCAAGCGGTGCTGGGCGGCGAGGTTGTGCGGCAGTTGCTGCAGTATTGGCTGCCGGTGATCCACGCCGTGTTCGCGCAAATTGTGTTTGCCGCGGTGCTGGGGATCGCTGTGTTTACGAGCTCGTGGTGGGTGTCGGAACGTCCGCAGCTTGTGGACAGCGGCACGCCGTCGATTCGCAGCCTGGCGATCGTGAATGCGGGAGTCATCTTTCTGCAAGTCGTGCTGGGCGCGGGGTTTCGGCATTCGGAGATTCCGGTGTGGCCACACATGGCCGGGGCGCTAGTGGTGTTGGGCACGGTGATGTGGACTGCTGTTGCGCTTCGGAAGCGGTTTGGGACGTCGAGCGAATTGTCGCGGGCACGGAGTTTGCTCCACGCCATTTTTGGGGTGCAGTTCCTGCTGGGCTTCGGCGCGTATTGGGCGCGGCTTGAGAGTGTGAAGGTGGGCCCGACATCTGCCACGGTGCTGCTGACGGTTGCGCATACGGTCCTGGGGGCATTGCTGTTTGCGTTTTCCATTTTTATCGCGCTGATTTGCTTCCGATTGGTGCCGGGCAGAAGGGAAGTCGCGGCTGCGGCGCCGAGTCAGGTGGCGGCGCAATGAGCACGCTGCGTACCGCAGAGTTGACGCTGGCGTCGCGGGCGAACGCGTATGTGGCGTTGACCAAGCCGGATGTTTCGTTCCTAGTGCTGATCACCACGGCGGCCGGCTACTACATGGGCGCGCGCGGGCCGGTGAACTGGCTGCACCTGATTCACACCGTTTTCGGAACCATGCTGATTGCGGCGGGCACGGCGGCGCTGAATCATTATGTCGAGCGCGATTCGGACCGCTTGATGCGGCGGACGGCGTCGCGCCCGCTGCCGAGCGGCGTGCTGAAGCCGCGGCAGGCGCTGGCGTATGGGATTGCGTTGTCCGTCGGCGGGGCAGTGTATCTCTATTTCGCGTCGGGCGCGCTTGCGGCAGGGCTTGGCGTGGCTGCTTGTCTTGGTTATTTGCTAGCGTACACTCCACTGAAGAAGCGCACGGTTTGGGCTACGTTCGTTGGCGCGTTTCCTGGTGCGGTGCCGCCGATGATCGGGTGGGTGGCGGCTAGCGGAAGGCTTGACCTTGGCGCATGGCTGCTGTTCGCGATTCTTTTCCTCTGGCAGTTTCCGCACTTTCACGCGATTGCGTGGATGTATCGCGAAGATTATGCGCGTGCAGGAATTCTGATGCTGCCGGTGGTGGATCGCGAAGGTTCTCGCACGTTCCGGCAAATTTTGGTGACGGCGGTGGCGCTGATTGGCGTCAGCCTTTTGCCCGCGATTGCCGGGATTGCGGGCGCGTTCTATTTTTTTGGTGCGCTGGTGCTTAGCGTGGCGCTGCTGCAGGTTTGTATTTGGGCGGCAAGCACTAAGACAAATTTTCGGGCTAAGTGGCTTATGCACGCTACCGTTCTGCATATTCCTTTGTTGCTCGGCTTGATGGTCTACGACAAGATCCTGCGCTGACTGGCTCTAAGGAAAAGCACGATGTTCTCTCATGCGGCGCTCAATGCTTCCCTGAATGGTGTGAGCGCGATTTTGTTGGCTGGCGGATACGCGGCCATTCGCAGCGGAAAAGTCGCGGTGCACAAGCGGTTCATGATTTCCGCGTTTGCGGTTTCTTCGACTTTTTTGGTTTCCTATCTCATCTATCACTATCGCGTTGGGCATGTTGCGTTTCAGGGGCAGGGATGGATTCGGCCCGTGTATTTTGTTTTGCTGCTTACGCATACGGTGCTGGCGATTGTGATTGTGCCGATGATTCTGGTCACGTTGCGGCGGGCCTGGCTGGAACGGTTTGATCGGCATCGGGTTATCGCGCGGTGGACGTTGCCGCTTTGGTTTTACGTGAGCGTGACCGGCGTGATCGTGTATTTGATGGTGTATCAGATGTATAAGCCGGTGGAGTTCACGCGTTTTTAGTCATCCTGCTCGTGTTGGCGAAAAGCCTCAGGTCCACACACCGGACCTGAGCTACAGGTCAGTGGCTCGCACCTCGGTTTTACCGACACAACTCGACGTGGTTTTCGGTCAACGGGCGGAGTGTGGAGTTGCTACTTCCAGCGCGGCGATTACTGCGTCGGTGAATTCTTGGGTGGTGGCGCGGCCGCCCAGGTCGCGTGTGGCGTGCTGGCCTTCGCGGTAGATGCGCTGTAGGGCGGCTTCGATGCGGCGGGCGGCGGGCCGCTCGCCCAGGTGATCTAGCATCATTATTCCGCTCATTAGTAACGCGGTGGGATTGGCAAGGCCTTTGCCGGCTATGTCGGGGGCGGTGCCGTGGACGGCCTCGAACATGGCGGACTCGTCGCCGATGTTGCCGCTGGGAACCACGCCCAGACCGCCGACCAAGCCTGCCGCCAGATCGCTCATCACGTCGCCGTAGAGGTTGGGCAGTAAGAGCATATCGAACTGCTGCGGATCCAGAACCATTTGCATGCAGGCGTTGTCGACGATGAGCTCTTTGTACTCGATGTCTTTGTAGCGCTCCGCGACGGCGCGGACAGACTTGAGAAAGAGACCGTCGCTCAGCTTCATTATGTTGGCTTTGTGGATGGCGTGAATTTTTTTCCGGCCGCTTTTCTTGGCGTATTCAAAGGCGAAGCGTGCGATGCGAGTGGAAGCGCGCTCGGTGATGATTTTCAGGCTTTCGACAACACCGGGAACGACTTCGTGCTCGAGGCCAGAATAGAGGTCTTCGGTATTTTCGCGGACGAGAACGATATCGACATTTTCAAAACGCGATTTCACGCCTGGCAAGTTCTTGACCGGGCGGAGATTGGCGTAAAGATCGAGCGTTTTGCGCAAGGCTACGTTCACGCTGGGGGCGCCTCCGGCGATGGCTGTACCGGTGGGGCCCTTTAGCGCAATGTGATTGCGGCGCACGGAATCGATAGCGGCTTGGTTGACGAGCTGGCCGGCTTCGGTGGCGCTGTCGGTGCGGGCGGAAAGCTCTTCCCAGTCGATCTGCACACCGGCGGCGTCGATGACGCGCCTGGTGGCGGCAGCGACCTCGGGGCCGATGCCTTCGCCGGGGATCAGTGTTACTTTGTGTCGCATAGGCGCATCGTATTGTATGCGATGGGCGTATGCTTGTCGAAAGTCGTTGGCGCAGAGGTGCCAGAAAAGAACGGTCCTTTGTGCAACGGAAATAGGGTTCTGTTATAATGGGTGCGTGAGATTGTCGGCGGCTTGGGGCCGCTGGCGGAGGCGAAAGGAATTATGATCAGTTTGACGCCCGTTGCAAGTACCAAGGTGAAGGAAATCATGCAGATGCAGAGCCCGGTGCCGGTGGCGCTGCGCGTTGCCGTGGTTGGCGGCGGCTGTTCTGGTTTTCAATACCATATGGCGTTTGAAAATCAGACCAATGAGACGGATGAACTGTTGGATTTTAATGGGTTGAAGGTGGCTGTCGACCAGATGAGCTCGATGTACCTGGAAGGCGTGGAGATCGACTACATCGAAACGGTCGAGGGGGCGGGATTCAAGTTCAATAACCCCAACGTAAAGAGCACCTGCGGCTGCGGCAGCTCATTCAGCGTTTAATTTGTGATTGCCGGGGCGGTTTGCTTCGGCTGAGGATTTCCGGGCTCCTGGACAAAACGTTCAGGAGCCTTTTTTATGCCGACCCATTTGGTGCCAAGGCCTTATGCCAAAGGGCGCAGCGGAGTGGGACGCTAGATATCAGGCTGTAGCGGAGGAGCCTCCGGCAGAACCTGCGGGTTTTGTGCGGGAGCTGCTGCCGTTGCTGCCGGCAGGTCCGGCTTTAGACTTGGCTTGCGGTACGGGGCGGCACACGCTGTTGCTTGCTTCGCGTCACCAGCCGGTGACCGCGGTGGATTCGTCGGAGGTGGCGCTGGGGATTGTCGAGCGGCGCGCGGAGGCTTTGGATTACGAGGTCTCGCGCGCAAAGCGCTTGCCGGGGCGGTTGCCGCAGAGTGCGAATCGGCGACAGGGAATTCAGTTGTGGCAGGCAGATCTCGAAGAAGTGAATTTGCCCGCGCACATGTTTTCGTTGGTGATCTGCGTGAATTATTTGCAGCGATCGCTTTTCGTGCAGATGGAACGAACGCTGATTCCCGGCGGCGTGCTGCTGTTTGAGACTTACACGGTTGCGCAGCTCGATTTCGCGGGTGGTCCGCGGAATCGGAATTACCTTTTGGAACGCGGCGAGCTGCGGACCGCGTTTCCCGGGCTGCGCAATTTGTTTTATCGGGAGTTGCGGGCTGGGAAGGGAATTGCGAGTTTGATTGCGCGCAAGCCCTCCGGATAGTTTGTGCAAGGGGCTGAGAAAAGACCTCAGGTGCAAAAAGCGCACCTGAGCTACAGCCTTCGTATCGGACGTTTCTGGTGCGATTGCAATTGCGGTGATGCGACCGTATTCTAAAGAGCCGGCATGAAGATAGCTCTCGCGCAGTTTAATCCCACGATTGGCGATTTCGCGGGCAATTCCGCGCGCATTTTGGATTTGGCGTCGCAGGCGCAAGCGCGCGGCGCCAAGCTTGCTGTTTTTTCTGAGCTTTGCCTGTGCGGCTATTTGCCTCTGGACCTGCTGGAACGTCCTGCATTTATCGATCGCAATTTAAAGGAGTTGAAGGCATTGGCAGGGAAGTTGCCGCTGCCCGCGATTGTCGGCTACGCCGGGAGGGTCAAGAATGGCTCCGGGAAATCGATTGCCAACAAGGCGGCTCTGCTGTGCGGGGGCCGCATCGTTTTTGAGCAGAGCAAAATGCTGCTGCCAACCTACGATGTTTTTGACGAGTCGCGTTACTTCCAACCGGCGGAAAAGCAATCCACTTACGATTTTGGCCACGAGCTTTTGGGCATTACGATCTGTGAAGACGTGTGGAACGACAAGAATTTCTGGGCCAATCTACGTTACGAGCGCGATCCGGTGACGGAACTTGTCGCGCAGGGAACTACCCTGCTGCTGAATATTTCGGCGTCTCCGTACACGATCAACAAACGCACGCTGCGGCTGGAAATGCTGAGATCGATTGCCATGACGCACAAGCGGCCGATTATCTATGTGAACCAGGTAGGCGGCGACGATAGCCTGATTTTCGACGGCGCGAGCATGGCCGTGACCGCGGATGGCCGGCTCGCGGCGCAGGCGCTGGCGTTCGAGGAAGATCTGGTTCTTTTCGATACGGAAACCGGAGAAGGCGAATTTCATCCGCAACCGCCGGAAGAGATTGAATACGCTTATCGCGCGCTGGTGGTAGGGACGCGGGACTACGTTTCCAAATGCGGATTCAAGAAGGTGCTGATCGGGCTGAGTGGCGGCATTGATTCCGCGGTGGTCGCATCGATCGCGGTGGACGCGCTGGGCGCTGCGAACGTGCAGGGCGTGTCGATGCCCGGACCGTTTTCCAGCGAGGGCAGCAAGCAGGACGCGAAGGCGCTGGTGCAGAATCTCGGAATTAACCTGATCACCATCCCGATTACTGATGTGTTCGACTCTTATCGCAAGGCGCTGGCTCCGGCGTTCGGCACGCGTGCTCCGGACGTGGCGGAGGAAAATATTCAGGCGCGTATTCGCGGGAATTATTTGATGGCGCTGTCGAATAAATTCGGGTCGATGCTGCTCAGCACGGGAAACAAATCGGAATTGGCTGTCGGCTATTGCACACTTTATGGCGACATGGCCGGCGGATTGGCCGTGATTTCGGACGTGCCGAAACTGATGGTTTACGAGCTGGCCACTTGGATCAATCGCGAAAGGGAAGTCATTCCTAAGTCGACGATCGAGAAGGCACCGTCGGCGGAGTTGCGGCCGGACCAGAAGGATGAAGACAGCCTGCCGGCATATGACATCCTGGACCGTATCCTGAAGGCGTATATCGAGGATTTGCGCAGCCCGCAGGAAATTGCGGATAAGTACGGATTCGATTTGAAGCTGGTGCGCGACATTGCCATGTTGGTGGACCGCAATGAATACAAGCGCAAGCAGGCTGCGCCGGGTTTGAAGATTACGTCGCGGGCTTTCGGGTTTGGGCGGCCGTTTCCGATTGCGCAACGATTTGTACCTTAGCGAGGGGCGAGTGAAAAGATTTAACACAGAGATCACGGAGGTCAGCGCACGGAGATCACGGAGAAGAATGTTGCCGGCGCTCGCTGCGTTGTTTGCTTGGGCTTGCTTGCCGGTGGTGAGCCAGGGCCAGACGGCGGCATCGGCGTCACCGACCAGTAAGAGCGGAGCGCCGCCGACGGCGGGTCTCCAAAAACGAGTGGAGGCTTATCTACGACATCTCTACGCTTTTGGGCCGGACGTGCAGGTTTCGGTGTCGGCACCGAAGGACAGCGAAGTACCGGGCTTGCTGGAGACGACCGTCGACGTGAAGGATGGGGAAAATTCGCAGTCGGCAAAATTTTATCTCAGCAAAGACGGGAAGTACCTGGTGCGCGGGGAGGCTGCCGATCTATCCAAGGACCCCTTGGCGGAGACGCGGGCACGTATCGACATAAAGGATGCGCCATCGCTTGGCGACCCCAAGGCGGCGGTTACGCTGGTGGAGTTCTCCGACTTTGAGTGCCCGGTGTGCCGCAGCCTTCACGATGTTCTCCGCGGGACGCTGCCGAATTATCCGCAGGTCCGGGTGGTGTTCAAGGATTTCCCGCTCGAGTCGCTGCACCCTTGGGCCCGGACGGCCGCGCTGGCGGGACGCTGCGCTTACCAACAAGACCCGAAGGCGTTCTGGAAGGTCTACGACGCGATCTATGACCAGCAGGAACTGATATCCGCGTCCAATGCCTGGTCGAAGGTGGCGGACTTTGCCGCGGAAGCCGGGCTGAATCCCGATGCGTTCAAAGCGTGTATGGCCAGCCCGGAGGCGGGAGCGGCGATCGACGCCAGCCGAGCAAACGGGCAGCTGCTGGAGGTCGGCAGCACGCCGACCCTGTTTATAAACGGGCGGCGATTGGTCGGGGCCGATCCCAAGACGCTCGAGCAGTACATTCAATACGAGCTCGCGCAGCAGAAATCCTCGAAAAACTAGGTCCGCCCGCAAACTCCACACATTCCGCACCGGCCAGCAGCCCGTCGCCAACAACGGCGGGGGAGAGTGGTCCACTAGTCAAATCCTTTGTATGGGTGAGGTTGTGGAAGGAGGAGTGTAGCGGATTTCTTAGTTAACATAATATAACTTATACGACGCGATGTCAATGGGTTTCTTTGCGATATCCACAGGTTTTTCGCCTCTGACGATTTGGGCAGCTGAATGGAGACAGCGAACATGATCCCGAACCTATCACAGACAGACTGCCTGGGTCACGGCTGCGCATGTTGCTCGTTGTGTTCCGGTGCCGCTCAAGGGTGCCTCTCCTACGTCTGGGCGCTGATTCTTGGATTTGTCTTGGCTTGTGGAGGGCTGAGAGGAGCTTGGCGCGGGGGGTGCGCCAGGCTCCTCTCAGCATTGGGAAGATCGTTTCGTGCTGGCTGCCGTAGGAGGCGACCAAAGAGCCGAAGATCGCGCCGTCACCATCGTTCTCGTACTGTGACTTCCATGAGGATCAAGGCCGAGTCCATCCAAGTTACTCGGAAATATAGGACCGAGTTTGAGGTTTGGTGAACCCTTAGGGGTGGGCCTTGGCCGCTACGGCTCCGGCAGCGGCGCCTATGGCTAGCCATTTGGCGTTGCGGGCGATGCGTTGGAGCAGGCTGCCTCCTTTGACGGCGCGGACGGCTTCGTTGCGCTCGCGGGTCAAGACGGCGGTCTTGGCTTTCTCGTCGGTCAGGTCGGCTTGAGCTGCGGCTAGCTTGGCTTGGCACGCCTTGCAGTCGAGCGTGAAGTCGTACAGGGGCTTTAGATCGGCGGCGGGGATTACGGCGCTTGGTTCGGCAAGCTTTGGGGGCTCCTTTGCGTTGATATGGCTGGCCGAATCTAAACCCTCAGGGGCAAAAAGCGCCCCTGAGCTACAGGGTGGCGCGGACGGCTTGGGGGTCGGTTGCTTCTTGGTGCTCGGAGTAGGGATTGGCCCGGTTGGTTCACTGCCGACCGGGGCCGGCTCGCATGGGACGGATTGCAGGGCGATCGGGACGGGCAAGGGGAGTTGGTTTGGCAGGTCGTGGAGGATTTGTGCTGGCGCTGTCACGGTGCGCTTCCCTGCTGCTACGGTTGCGAGGGTTTGCAAGAGTTGGGCGTCGCGATCGTGCTGGCGAGCGTCGGCTTGCGCCAAGGCTTGACGGCCTGCTGCCAGGTCGGCGGCGAGTTGGGCGCGGTCACGGCGATCGGTGCGCCAGGCATCGAAGACAACGGCGGATACCGCCAGGATGATCAGAAGTTCCGCGAGGCGAAGCCAGAGTCGTGTGGTCATAGGCGTAGGTCGAACACTGTGCAACGTGTGAAGTGATTGGAGATGTGCGGCGGTGGTTGTTCAGAAATCGAAAGTGACTTGAGGTGTCGCTTGCTTCAGGGCCAGATCACTCCGACGGAAAATCAAGGCTAGCGCTGCGCCGCGCAGTGCGGCGGGGTCCATTTTGAAGACTCTAGGCAGCGCAAAGGGAAATGTGGCGAGCACCGTACCGTCACGCTGCATAAGTAATACGCTATAGAGCGTGTCGAGCTGCAACACCACCTTGTAGCTCGCCGCCCCGGCGACAAGAGGCTCGGTCGCGATTGTCGCCGCAACGTTGTTGGAGTTTAGCGACTGCACCGCAACGGTTCCGGCCACGGGCGAACCGTCGTCGAATGCCGCGCTCAAGGAGAGAAGGCTGCCATTGTAAATCCGGAACGAAGCGGTGTCGACTTCGCTGCTGCCAGCGCCAAGCGTCACTACTTGCGTGAGGGTGTGCCGGCCGTCCGGCAAAGTTGCGGTATTCCACGCTCCGCCACAGTTCCCTGCCGCATTAGCACAGGCAAAAGTACCTTTGAAGTCGTACGGGATGGCGGATTCGCAATGATCCGGCGCTCCGGTTGCCGGCCTGTCCAGCCAGTAGCATACGTGCGAGATTCCCGCAGGATTGGCGTTGAGAGCGCTCGCTTGCGAAGAAAACACATACACGTTTCCGGTCAGCACGGAATCGGGGGCAAGAAAACTTGCGGAGGCGCGGGTGGCCTGGCTCGAGACGGCGAGCGCGTATTGCGGAGTTTGCGCACGTAACGAAGAGGCGATCAAGAGCAGCACGGCAAGTACAAACGGTTTTTTCATGGAGACGTACTCCGTTCCTCGCCCGCCTTAAATTGTGTGGTGGCAGCCTTCGCGTGACACAGATAGACAGGCGATCACAAATAACGCGGGTTGCGGGTCAACACTGGGGGTTAAATAGGAGGGGCACAGACCAGCGCGATACTTGGTTAGTTTCATGGTGCGCACTAGACCCAGTCAAGCGAATTCCCTGCCGATGTTCAGAGTTGTTACCAAGAACGTTGTTTCCCTCCGGTGAGTTTGGTCCGAAGTGTGAAATTTGTGACACAAGGTTTTGTTGGAGATCACAAATAATGCGGCTTGCGCGCCAAGACTTGCGCAACGTAGGCAGGATTGCCGCCGCCGTTCCAGGCGAGTAGTGCGCGAGTCGTGTCGCCGGCCATGGCGTCGAATTTCTTGCGTAGGATTTTGCAGCCGATGGCGAGGCCTTGTTCGGGATCGCAGAGCGCGGAGAGAAACAGGGCATCGAAGCCGGTTTCGCGCGCGACTTGGCCCATCACCTGTAGCAGGCCCCAGCTGAATCCGCGGGCGTACGCTTCCGAGGCGCTGACTTTGTTATTCGTATATAAGGTTGCGACGTATTTGGCGAAGAAGAGCGGCTCGTAGCGCATGGCCCACGGATTCCAGGCCGATTCCTGCTCGACGACGGCGCAGACCAGCGCGGGATCGAGCGATTGCGCGGCGGCGGCGCGGCGTGCCAGCATGACCAGTTGTGAAGAGGCGCCCATCGTTCATTTTTTGTAGTATCGTGATTTCCGGCGCTCTATGGACTTCCATGCGAGGTCGATTACGTTAATCGCGATGATTACCGCGGTGCTCCTACCGGGGAACACTGACCAATCCCCTGCACAACGCAGCGTTCCATTCGATCAGCCAGGTGAGTACGAGTTCCATATCCGCCAACCCCGCAGTTAGGAGATGACGCTGCTCCTGGAAGTCGAACCATTCAACGGAGCGTCGGAGAGCCAACTGCTGACCCATTTGAGAACGACTATCGAAGTCAAGCTAGTCAATCACGCCGGACGCACTGTTTGTCAGCCGGCAGGTTCTCCCGGCGAGGGTATAGGCAACGATCACTGGGTTCTGAGGATGGGCGGAGGGGAAGCCGCCTTCTGGCACGAAGGTTGTGCGGAGATGAAACTGAAGCGCTCTGAGTCCTACACTTTAACCATACGCATCCGGGACGTGGATCCGAAGACACCAAAGATAAGGATTCACGCTTCTTTTGAGCGCAGTGATGACTTTGGACCATAGAATTACTCTCTGCGGCGGCGGTGGTTTAGATCAACGAATTGGACTAGCGGTGTTTCGTCGAGCGTAATTCCCTGCTCTGCGGCGATTTTTTGCAGCGCGGTGTAGATGTGCGGCAAATGATTGGTGGCGATGTCGTGTACGAAGGCGCGGTTGATTTCTTCGTTGCGCATGCGGCGGTGCAGCCAGCGCAGGAAGATTACGAATTGCACGAGGACTGGAACTAAAGTAGCGAGCCAAGCCGAACCGTGGGGCATGAGAAATCCTAAGCAGCACGGGCCTCTTGCCTGTGCGTTTTGGCGCAGAGTGAATGTTGACACCGTGCACAGCCAAGAGTGGCTGTGCTACTGGTTCAGAGGAAGAGGCCGGGGATGCCGCCCAGGGTGCCGCCGAGGCTCGAGCCCAGGGAGCTGAAGAAGCCGGTTGGGCGGGAGGCGTTGGCGCGGGTGTTGAGCAGCTCGGAGGGAATGCCGAGGGTGCGGCCGAGGAGATTGGTGTCCACGCCGAAGAGGCCGGAGAGGCCTTGCAGCGCGGCCATCTGGCGCTGGAATGCAGTGTTGCTGAAGGCGAGCTGGTTTTGCTGGGCTTGATTCCCTTCCGCAATTCCCTTCTGGCGCGCGAGGTCGTCGGCGAGATCGGCGAAGCCGGCGGAGTTGCGCGTGCGCACGGCGCGATTCGCGGCGGACTGCTGCAGCGCGTCGAAGGCGCTGCCGAGGGCGCCTTGCGACTGCGCGGTTACGGCGGCTTTGTCGGCGGGACTCAGGCCGGGATGGTTGGCGATGCTTTGGAATTGCGGGACGAGCGAATTGCCGAGCTGCTGCTGATTGCCGAGTAGTTGCTGGTTCAGCGCGTTGATGCTGGCGAGCTGCTGGTCGGTGAGTTGTTGCGTTTGTGCTTGAGCGCCACGGCCCATGGGAATACCTCCGACGGTCGAAATTGGAAAAGCGAAAACTAGAAACTAGAAACACTGCGACGTCCGAACGGCGATGACAATCGAGGCGGCGCGGCGTGGGACGGGCACGGGTGTCCCGTGCCCCTACATGCCGTCGGACTTAGATGGTTACGGTGATGGAGATGGTGGCGCCGTCAGGTTGCGTGGCGCTTAGCACGGCGGTGGCTAGCCGCGCTTGAATCGCCGCTAGTGCTGCCGCTACGGGCGTGGCGTCTTGCGTGTCTTCGGTGTCGAAGCTGAATGTTGCCGCGAGGCGGACGGGGTCGGCTGGATTGAAGTCCCAGGAAGCGGATTGCGTGGTGTTGGGCATGGGTTTCTCCAGATTATTTTTAGTCGCTAACCTGCCTGCGGCTGGCAGGCTGCTAATTTTTTGCAGTACGGCGTCCAGGCGTCGTCACGAATCCAGCCTAGGCGTGTGAGATGCTTACCGAATTTGGTGGCGATGGGCGGCGGCAGCCACGCGTGCACGTCTTCGAGGCCGCGCTGCGAGGCGTCGCGCTCGGCGGCGGCGTGTAGAGCGAGCAGCCATTGCCAACGCTGGCGCGGGGTGCCTGCGCGCGGATCGAGCAGCAAGTAGGCTTCGGCGGTCAGGCGCAGGAGTGCGGCGCCGACGATGGCGCCGCCCGCTGACTCGTCGGTTTTTATGTTCGCGGGCTGTTCTGCGTCTCTCTGTACTGGCGCAGCATGCTGCGCGGATACAAGGGAGTCATCTCCTTGTGACAGGACCAGCTTGGTCACGAACAGCGGATTCCTGAGATCTGGCAGCGGGTAGTCGAAACCTTGGGCCGCGTGGATGGCGCGCAGTTGCGCGAGATCCGATTGCCGATATTCGCGAACGAGCATGGAAACTTTTGGAGCGCGGGAGCGTTGCCTGCCTGCCGCAGGCTCCGGCTTCTTCGATCGAGCGTCAATCTACGAACCTTGCCAGCCGTACAGCGCTGCGTGAATCGCTTACATCGCAAAAGCGGTAGCAATCTACCGCACTCCAAAAAAGGCGGCGTTACAGCGTGACTTGGCGGGGGACGCGGGAGCCGGGGTTTGTTCCGAAGCCGTTGCCGCCGCGGACCTGGCCGTTGGGTAATGCGCCGCTTCCCTGGGATGGTTGCGGAGCGGGGCCGCTGGCTCCGCCGCCTATGACGGCGGTTGGCGGCGTGCCGAACGGTACCGGAGTCGACGGCAGCGAGCCGATGTACTGCGAATAGGCGCGCCAGTAGAGCGTCTGATTGCCGAGCTGCACGTAAAGATTGCGCGATGCACCTAGGAAGTAGACCCGCGGGGCGCTGAATGCCGGTGTTACGTCGGACTCCGCGAAATAGAACAAGCCCGGGCGCGCGTCGGAGGGATCGGCGATGGAGATGTCGAACCAGCCGTTGGCGGCTTGCACGGAGATGGACACGATCGGTGACGGGGCTGGCGCGGGTACGCTGGGGTCGACGCCGGCGCGCTGACTGGTGGCGTTCACGGCAGAGACGATGCGCGTCAGCGTCTCGTACAAGTACGGATCGCGATCCTTTAGCGGAGCGAGTTGTGCAACAGTCAGCATGACGTTGATTACACCTGGGCGACTCCGGCGTCTTCGTCCGCTATAGGAATCTTTCGAGATCTTCCGTGCTCAAGTTTGCGTCACGAAGAATGTTCTTCAAGACTTTGGGGTGGAGCGTCTTCGCAGAGTGGAACGGTACCGTCGCCCTCTTGCCAGCGGCATTCTTAAAAATCATGTGGCTCCCGCTCTGACGGGCTAGTGAGAAGCCGACCTTCTCCAGCACGGAAATAATCTCCCGTGCGGTCAGGCGCGGTAGCTTGGTCATTAGACGGCGACTTCGACGGTGGAGAGACTGACGGAAAGTTTCTCTGGAACTTCTTCTCCGTTGGCCAGGCGATCTTCGATGTGTAGGCGGATGGCGTCTTTGATATTTTCAACTGCTTCTTCGTAGGTGGCTCCCTGGCTGTAGCAGCCTTGCAGAGCGGGACAGGACACAAAATAGCCGTCGGAGTCGGCTTCGACGATGATCGGAAGGGTCAGATTCCTCACGCTCACATTATAGGGTTACCTTGCGACTGTACCAATTGCTTTTTCGCCGATGAATCTGTAGCAGCAAGAAGGAATCAGTTCAGGCCGCGGACTGGGGACCACGGGTCGATCCTCAGCGACGGGGTGAATTTTTGTAGGCGGAACCAGGCGCCAGATTGATTTGTGCTTACCTGGAAGGCTACTCGTTCGCCTAACACGTTGATTGGCAGCTCTAGATCTTTTACTGCTGGAGAGCTTAGCGGTAACGCTTGCTGGGCTTGCGGAGCGCTGGGCGAATTGGTGAAGCTGGTTAGGGCTAGGGAGCCGGCTCCTTCTACGAACATTGTTAGATAGCTGAAGAGTTTGCGGTGCGCGCCTAGGCTTAGGGATTGTTCGACGGCGCGCTCGGGAAAATAGTGTGTGGTGTAGTAGCTGGGGATGGCGGTGCCGTCGTCGGAGAGTTGCGTGGCGGCGAGCTGATAGACCTTGCCGGTGGCGCCGCCTCCGCCCACGCCGGGCACTCCGCCGCCCAGGGCGACTAGCGATGTGCCGTCGGTGCGCTCGATTAGCGCGCAGGAATTTGCGGCGATGGTCCAGGGGGACCATTTGCGCGTTTTGTCGGTGGCGGTTTTGCGGCCGGTCAGCGTGATGTTGATCGGCGGGCGGGCTGCGATATCTTCCGCGGAATCTAGATCGCGGTAATCGAGCATGAGAATTTTGTTGGGAGAGGTGGCTGTGCCCATCGGAGCGCCGACGAAAATGCGGCGCTCTTTTGTGTCGACCGTAACCCACAGCGTGTGGCCGTATTGCCAATTGATTTGATTCCAGGTGGGCTGGATCTCTTGCGAGATTTTTATGGGCTCGCCGCCGTTGAAGATGTAGAGGCCGCTGCGATGCGCGATGACCACCCAGTCTTCGCCGAGGCCGACGCCGCGCACGGAGGGCGTTCCGAGTCGCCGCGACACTTCCGCGATGGTCCACAGCGCCGGCTCGTTTGCGCCGTCGTCTTGCGTTACGTGCAGTGAATGCTCCTTCACAAAGTAGAGGCGCTCGCGGAGCTTGAAGGCGGCGCGAATGGCTTGGCCGTTGTTTTCGGCGACGCTGAGCAGACCGTCGATGCCGTCGTAGCTCTCGGGATCTTCGACGCGGCTGGCGCGCACCAGGGAAGTATTGAGCGGCTGCGCGGTCGGGAAAATTTCGATCGAATCGACGTACATCTGGCCATTTTGGTTCGGGGTGGAGTCGGCGTAGACGCGTAGGACGAGATCGCCGGGAATTGTGGCGAGCGGCGCGGTTAGTTGCGCGGTGAACTCGGCGTAGCTGGTGGTGAGCTGCGCTGGCGTGAGCTGGAGACCGGTG
>Ga0210408_10000463_pt1 | contig 52025 bp, 47 predicted proteins | sample IncBWH4MmetaG_FD_155471 | JGI IMG/M metagenome (GOLD analysis project Ga0210408, IMG submission 155471) | Forest soil microbial communities from Barre Woods Harvard Forest LTER site, Petersham, Massachusetts, United States - Inc-BW-H-4-M | ecosystem: Environmental > Terrestrial > Soil >...
AACCTGGGCACAAGCGACCGCCCCAATCCAATCAATGGAATGCACGTCACCGCGAACTTCTTCAATGTCTTTGGTGTCACACCCATTCTGGGGCGGACATTTTCTCCAGAAGAGGACTTGCCAAACGCGGGTAAGTTCGCCGTACTCACGTTCAACATGTGGAAGAACCGCCTGGGTGGGGACCACGACATTGTGGGTAAGACGATTACCCTCAGCGGAGAGCAGTATGTTGTGCTCGGGGTCATGCCTGAAGACTACCAATCTGATCCACCCACAGATCTCTACCTTCCCGGGCAATTCGATCCTAACAGCACCAATCAGGGACACATGTATTACGTGGCTGGGCGGCTTCGGCCCGACGCATCCATTGCATCAGCGCAGGCCGAGCTGGCGGTCATCGCCGATCAATTCCGTGCAGCCCACTCGGACATCATGGACAAGTCCGAAAGTGTGGATGTGGTTCCGCTGCGGGTGGCCATCGGCGGCGAGGTCCGTCTCGCGCTTCTCATTCTGGCGGGCGCAGTCGCTTTCGTGCTGCTGATTGCTTGCGGAAATGTTGCCAGTCTGTTGCTGGCACGCGCGGCCGGGCGGCAGAGAGACATCGCGATTCGCACGGCGATAGGCGCGAGCCGCGGACGCATCATTCGGCAACTTCTCACAGAAAGCATGCTGCTGGGTCTGGCTGGTGGCGTGGCAGGGCTGATCGTGGGCGGCATCGGCGTTCGCATGCTACTCGCGCTGAGCCCCGGGAACATTCCGCGTATCAACGCTCCGGAACATTCCGTGGGCGGGTTGATGCTTCTCGACTGGCGCATTCTCGTGTTTCTGTTTGGCATATCGCTTGCCACCGGTTTGCTGTTCGGGCTCTTTCCCGCGTTGCGCGTCTCTCGCTTCGACGTGAATGCTGTGCTGAAGGAATCCAGCGGCCGTTCCGGCTCGGGATTCAAGCACAGCCGGGTTCGGGGATTGCTGGTGATCAGTGAGATTGCGCTCGCGGTCGTGTTGCTCGCTGGGGCTGCGCTGATGATTCGCACGTTCGCCGGTTTGCGCTCAGTCAAATCGGGAATCGATCCTTCCAACCTGCTCACTCTGAGGACCGCGATTTCCGGAAGCCGTTACGCCAGCACAGCCCAAGTGGAAAACATGGTGAGGCAGGCGACGGAGCGCATCCAAGCCTTGCCCGGTGTTCGCGTTGCAAGTTGCGCCGTTACTGTGCCTATGGACCAGGTGGGCATCGACTTGCCATTCAATATCGAGGGCCACGCACGGAAGAGCGGCGAAAAATGGGAGGGCGACGAGTACTGGCGGTTTGTTTCCCCCGGTTATTTCGAGGCGTTGCGCATTCCTCTTCTGCGCGGTCGCTATTTCACCCGCACGGATACTGGAAACGCGGCCCATGTAGTGATTGTCAACGAAGCGTTCGCTCGGAAGTATTGGTCGGACGGGGATCCCATCGGGCACCGTATGGAGATCGCTAAGGGACTCGGCGCAGAATTTGACGAACCGGTGCGTGAAGTTGTGGGCGTTGTTGGCAGCGTGACGGAGAGCGGGCTGGCGGGTGGGATGGTGCCCGTCATGTACGTTCCTCAAAGCCAGATTACGGATGGATTAACCAGACTCGGTGCCAGCCTGCTGCCGTTGAGCTGGGTGATACGGACCAGCGGCGATCCGCTTTCGATGGCTTCCACCATCCGCCATGAATTCGAGAGCCTCGATCCCCAGTTGGCGCCTTCGCATGTTGTCAACATGGATCAGTTGATTGCTGAGGGCAACGCGCGGCAAAACTTCAACACGCTGCTGCTTACCGTATTTGCCTCGATCGCATTGCTGCTTGCGGCAGTCGGAATCTACGGCCTGATGTCCTACGCGGTGGAGCAACGCATGCAGGAGATTGGAATTCGGATGGCGCTGGGAGCGGACCAGGGAAAAATCATGAGGCTCGTCCTGGGGCAAGGAATGCGCCTGGCCATGATTGGAACCGCTCTCGGTTTAGCTGGAGCGTATGGCCTGACACGGCTGCTGGCGAAATTCCTGTTTGGCGTGAAACCGAGCGACCCGCTGGCATTTTCAATCGTTGCAGCGACTCTTATTGTTGTTACTTTATTGGCTGCCTTCGTTCCTACCAGACGGGCAATGCACGTGGATCCGATTGTGGCACTTCGACAGGAATAAGCAGATTCCTCCGGCACTCGAACCCTTTCTTACGCTTGTACGATAACACGCGGATGTTCGTCGTTAGTGTTTAGTGGTGGCCGTCGCTGCCGCCGGCTAGTTCGCGGACTATGTTGCCTACGAAATTTTTGGCGTCGCCGAATAGCATTAGGGTTTGGTCGAGGTAGTAGAGGGGGTTGTCGATGCCTGCGAAACCGGCGGCCATGCTGCGCTTGATGACCATTACGGTGCGGGCTTTGTCAACGTCGAGGATGGGCATGCCGAAGATGGGGCTGGAGGCGTCGGTGCGCGCGGCGGGATTGGTGACGTCGTTGGCGCCGATGACCAGGGCGACGTCGGTTTGCGCCATGTCGCCGTTGATGTTGTCCATGTCGAGAAGCTTGTCGTAGGGGATGTCGGCTTCGGCGAGCAGCACGTTCATGTGGCCGGGCATGCGTCCGGCGACGGGGTGAATGCCGAAGCTGACGTCGACGCCGCGCTTGGTGAGGGCGTCGAAAAGTTCGCGGACTTTGTGCTGCGCTTGCGCGACGGCCATGCCGTAGCCGGGAACGATCACGACTTTGTTGGCGGCGGCGAGAATTCCGGCGGCTTCTTCCGCGGTGGCGCTCTTGACCGGGCGCTGCTCCTGCACGCCCGCGGCGGCGGCTTGAATTTGTCCGAAGCCGCCGAAAAGCACGTTGGTGAAGGAGCGATTCATGGCTTTGGACATGATGACGGAGAGGATGAAGCCGGAGGAACCGTCGAGTGCGCCGGCGATGATCAGCAGCTTGCTATTGAGGACGAAGCCCATCGCCGCGGCGGAAAGACCGGCGTAGGAGTTCAAGAGCGAGATGACGGTGGGCATATCCGCGCCGCCGATGGGGATGACCAGCATCACGCCGAAGATCAGCGGGATGATAATCATGGCGGGAAAGAGTTTCATTTGCTCGGGGTGCAGGCACAGAATGACCGCGATGGCGATCGCGAGAGCGAGCATGCCGAGGTTAACGAAGTTTTGTCCCTTATAGGTGATGGGGCGCTGCGGCAAGACTTCTTGTAGCTTGCCGGCAGCCATCAAGCTGCCGGTGAAGGTGAGCGAGCCGAGAATTACTTCCATGGAGAGCACGGCCATCATGAAAGGCGAGATGTTGGGGGCGCGGAGGTAAAACTCCGAGGTACCGACGAGCGTGACGCAAAGCGCGCCGAAGGCGTGGCTGAGCGCGGTCCGCTGCGGCACGGCGGTCATGGCCACTTTGCCGAGGGGCACGCCGATGATGCAGCCGAGCACCAGACCGATGGCGACCAGTTTGTAGTCGACGATGCCGCGATAGAGCAGCGTGCCGCCGATGGCCAGGGCCATGCCTATTTCGCCGGCCCAGACGCCGTGGCGCGCGGTGGTGGGAGAGCTTAGCCACTTCAACGACAAAATAAAAAGTACAGTGGCGATGAGGTATGTGATCTCGATGAGCGTGTCGGTGGGCATTATGATCTCTTCGGCCCGCTGGATTTGAACATGCGCAGCATGCGGTCGGTGATGAGGAAGCCGCCGACGATGTTGCTGGTGGCCGCGACGATGGCGATGGTGCCGAGAATGGCGGCGAGGTTGCTTTTGTGTTCGCCGGCCAGAATGATGGCGCCGACGACGGCGATGGCATCGAGGGCGTTGGTGAGGGACATCAGCGGAGTGTGGAGGAGCGGTGAAACGCGGCGGATGACTTCAAATCCAATGAAAGCAGCGAGCATGAAAACGTAGAGGCTGGTGATGATGTCCAGCTTCATTTATGCGCCTCCCGTGGTGGCTAGTGCCGGCAACTTGAAAAATTCACGGAGCCGGGCGTTCACTACTTCGCCGCCCTGCGTGAGCAATGTTTCGCGAATGATTTCGTCCTTGGGATCGATGGTTAGTTTTCCATCTTTCACCATCAGCAGAAGAAACGCGCTCAGATTGCGCGCGTACATCTGGCTCGCGTTGTAGGGCACGGCGCTGGCCAGGTTATAGAAGCCGATGATGGTGACGCCGTTGACGTTGATTTTCTCTCCGCCCTGGGTAAGCTCGCAATTTCCGCCGCGCTCCGCGGCCAGATCCACCAGCAGCGAACCCGGAGCCATGCCCGCGACCATTTCCTTGGTCACCAGCACCGGGGATCTCTTTCCGGGAATCACCGCGGCGGTGATGACGACGTCATGCTCCGCGATCACTTTGCCGAGCAGCTCGCGCTGCTTGCGGTAAAACTCTTCGCCTTGCGCGGTGGCGTAGCCGCGAGCGTCCTGCGCGTCCTTGGCTTCGATGGGCAGCTCGACGAAGCGCGCACCCAGGCTCTGGACTTGCTCCTTTACCGCGGGACGCAAATCATAGGCGGAAACCACGGCGCCGAGACGCCGCGCGGTGGCGATGGCCTGCAGCCCAGCAACTCCGCAGCCCAGGATCAATACCCGCGCGGGAGTGATCGTGCCGGCAGCCGTGGTCATCATCGGGAAAATCTTGGGCAACGAGTCCGCGGCGATGAGCACTGCTTTGTATCCGGAGATGGTGGCCATGGAGGAGAGCGCATCCATGCTTTGCGCGCGGGTGGTGCGCGGCATCAGTTCCACCGAGAACGAGGTGACGCCTTTGGAGGCGATTTCCGTGATGGTTTCGACGGAGCCGAGGGGACGAAGAAATCCGATCAGCACTTGATCGCGATGAAAGAGCGGGACGTCGGCCTTGCCGGTTTTGTCGTTGGAGCCGTAGCAAAGAACTTGCGTGATGATGTCCGCGGCGCGAAAAACCTCGGCGCGACTCGGCAGGACTTTCGCGCCTTTGGCGACGTAATCGGCGTCTGGATAACCGGCTTCGGCACCTGCGCCCGCTTCAATGACTACTTCGAGTCCTGCTTTGGCCAGATTGGGAATTACGGCGGGCACCAGCGCGACGCGCCGCTCCCCCGGAAAAGTTTCGCGGGGCACACCGACAATCATGAAGCTCCCTCCGATAATGAAGAACTAAAGTCGATTCTGATTCGGATTTAGCTCGGCCGCATTGTACACCGGCCCTGCAAATGAGCGGCCTCACAAATTAGCGCGAGTGTAGAGTTCGCACGACTCGGCAGCCGCTTCCTTCCCCGGCATGAAAGTGACACATGCCGGCGCCTTTGCATTGACAGACCCAACAGAGCGGCATTGTACACCGACTCGCGTTCCATCAAAGCCTTTGGCGCATCTCGAAAGGCTGGCTACTTGTTGGCATACCAATCGGCGTTGACTGGGGTAAAGCTCTGCCACTTCTCGGGGAGGTCTTCGAGGGTGAAAATGGCGGTAACGGGACAAACCGGGATACACGCACCGCAATCAATGCATTCCGTCGGATTGATGTAGAGCTGCTTTTCAGCTTCAAACTGCGGCTCGTTCTTGCGGGGGTGAATGCAGTCCACTGGGCAAACGTCCACGCAGGCCGTATCTTTCGTGCCGATGCAAGGTTCGGCAATCACGTAAGCCATTCAGCCCATCCTTTTGTGCGAGCGCGGTTCGGTGACACCACTCGGACTCTCCGCGACAAGCAAAAATTTCTTATACCACGACCCCAACGGGGCAACAAGCGGCATCCTTGCCGTCTGATTTTTTTGCCTAAGTTGTTGAAAATTTTGGCGGACGGGCGTGCAAGCGGGATTCTATCCTGTGGAAATCCGCCAAATCTCCGAGAGTCTTCAAGTTAGGCATAACTATATGCCATTAAGTGGTTTAGGAGAATATCTGCTAAATCTGCCTGGTCTCCTAAATCCGTATCGAACCCGGCAAACTGGACGCTAAACCAATCCAGTAACTGAGGTGGTGAAGCTTGTCCTCATCCTGGGAATATCGGTAATACCTCTTTGGCGCGATGCTTCGCTCGGAACGTCGTTCGGTTCCGGCCAATCTTGAGGGAGGCTTTGAAAATGGTCCCGACGGAAAGTATTCCTCCCAGTTTGTGCGCAGCAATGGAGGCCAAACCCATTCGGTTTCGGCCTCGTGGTCTTGGCCGCCGAGTTTATTTGGGCACGCCGCCAGTTGAAACGGCTCAACGAGCAGGCAATCAAGCTGGGTATCTCCGTTTTCGAGAGGGAGTGATTCAAAAAGAGCCTTTGGGTTCGCGTTAGGCACAACAAAGTGTTCTCTACATTTTCGCCGATCCTTTGGACTGCGTTCATCGCGTTCGTGTTGCTGGCGCTGGGGGTTGACCTGGGCGTCTTTCACCGGCATTGCTGTTCAAGCTTCCTGGGCAGCACTCATCGAGGAAAGTTGAAACCAGGGTTGGACTGGCGGACGTCGCGCCCACCATTCTACAGGCAGCGCATCTGCCGGTTCGGAATTTCCAACGAGGCGGATGACGAGGGTGGGCCGGCCCCCAAAGCGAGAATTGGCACCGCCAATCTTCTCTATGAGGCGCTGTCGGACTATGCGCAGATTGTCGTGCAGGTAGGAGACAAAGAAGAGATGCCGGAGCGGTGGGACCGCCGCAGTCCGCGCTCGGCGCGAAAGTGCCCGGAGCGCGTACCGAGTTTAAGCAACTTCAAACGAATCCTGTCGAGCAACCAATTCAAATCCTGCTCTCGAATCAAGCCGACGTAGCAGCCGGCCAACAAACGCAGAACCAGATCCCGAAGTGTGCGCTGGCCTCAAGAGTCGAAGACATTTTGCGTGAAGTGCCAACCGCCGCTCGTGTTCACAACGATTGGGGCGAGGAAACCACTTCGGTCCGATTGACGATCGATCCGGATCGCGCCAATCTTGCCGGCATCACAAACTCCGATGTCGCATACTCGGCGAGCTCGGCCCTAGGCGGCATGAAGGTCACCACATTGCGTGAAGAGGATAAGCGGATTCCGATCGTTGTGCGGCTCCGGCCAGCCGAGCGGGCGCAGCTTTCTGATGTTCAGAATCTTTATGTGTACTCGGGCCACGGTACACAAGAGCTTCCCCTCGTTCAGATTTCGTCCGTTCAAGGTGACGTAAATTCTTGTGTGTAAAAGGCAGGAGGGTGTAAGCAGGTTTGGCTGCCAAGCAAAACCTGAACCTTCGAAAAGGAGCTTACACCCGATGCGCAGAGTAATTCCGATCAGCGAGCAATATCCCTGCACTTGCGGCGTCAATCCAGAGGGACGAAGACTTTGTGGAGTTCTATACCGGTAGAGTTAGCAAGGTGACGGACAGTGATGGGCGACGCGCCTTCAGGTGCAAGTGCGTAGAGGATGGTTGCGGGAAGCTGCCCTTCCCAGGTCCAGTGAATGACGCATTGGGGCAGGCGGATTGCAAATCCGGGAGAATACCAGGCCCGAGTTTGAGTCGTGGTGCCGCTGCCCGAGGTAAGCAACAGATAGCGTAACCCTCCAAACTGAAGAATCCACCGAGGCACCATGGTTTCAGCGGAAGATGTGTGAACGTCCGTGCATGGCTGGACCTGTATCGCGGGATGAAAGTGGATGAACGACTCAAGTTTGTGGCGACCCTTTCCACGCAATGAGTCCACGAAAACCCAGGAATTGTTGTTCAGGCGAATGATCGCCCGCGAATGTATCACGCCCAAACGCTGATAGCCTAAGTGCGCTCCTCGCACGAATTGACAGCCGTCGTTTTCTCCGCAGCGAATACGGCCTACGGCGGGACGGCGTCCGACGCGAAAACTGCCCCAGATTTCCGCCTGTTCGCATCGGTCGACACGAATGGTGTTGTGGGCTGCCGTGGATCGTTCGTAGTGACGTTCCGGACCCGGCTCGTAAGAACTGACGCCGGTATCAACGATCACACGCTGGCCGTGCAGCGCTAATTCATAGCTGAGAACATCGGAGTGACCATGCCCGGGCTGATAATCCGGCCCCAGCGGACCACAATCGAAGATGAGAAAGCTTCGTGAAGCGAAATCCCGAATGATCGCGTAGCCGGTATCGCTCAGGGCCCGCACTTCGGTGGCGCTGCGCCCCGAGTTCGTCGCAGGTGTCTCAGCATCGGAGAGGATCTGTGAGGTCGGCCGAGTCACATCGAGCTGTGAATCGTTGAAGAGTGGAATTTCGCCATCAGGGTGGACGATTTGGCCAAGATAGCGAGCCATACGCTCAATGCACTTTGAGACTTCGGATGCGCACTCGCGCGCGTCAGGGGGGCAGGCTTCGAACAAGTGCCGGACATCGAGCAGGTCATCGAGAATCCATGCGTGATACATCGGCGATCTTTCGATATGTCCACCGTCGGGAAGGATTTGTTCGGCGATTTGGTGTCGAAGGAGTTGCTGCCCGAGAAGGCGCCATCGGGAACTTTCCGGAGCTTCGAGGACAGCTCCAGCGAATACCAGAGCCTTAGCATTCTTCAAGAGGTGATTGGCGAGGAGTTCACGTTCCAGCCGACTTTCAAGAGAGAGCACCTGGATACGGAGACTGGCAAGGACACGGTCAATTTGCCCCGAATCACCAAGGTTTCTTGCACGGTCGGCGTTGCGGAGAAGGAATTTGCACCAGTTCACGATGCGCAGTGACAGGAAAAATTGGTGCCAGCCCATTTCCGTGCCGGTAGGGTTTTGGTCGCACCAGCTCAGTGCGATACCGATAGCTTGGCGAAGAAGATTCGAGTCTTCGGACGCACTGAGGTCCACATTCAAGAAGTCACAGTAATTGGCGTGATAGGTCTGACGGCGCGAGACTTCTTTCGACCACCAAGGAGACTGGTGGGAACCCTGAGCGACTGGCTCGCTAAATCGAACGTCACCCGCTTGGATTATCTGACGAGCTAAGATCGGCTGCCATTCAGGAATTTTGGGATGCCGATACGGAACTCTGAGGGCTACGTGTGCTTTCGGCCACCGACTTATGTCATTTCGTCCGAACACACGATGGCGCACGAGGTAGAACAACTGTGAAGCACGCAAATGTTTCAACGTGCGCCAGTATCGACCCACCGACGGAGATGGCATGGCGGAAGCAAAGTCCGGAACAGGAGTGACATCGGGCCCAACCAGCCATGGAGCAAACAAGTAGGTGTTACCGGCGGCTACACTTTCACGAATCAGCGCGCTCTTCATTTTTTTCGACCGCAGTGCAAAAACAAGCGTTTCTCCGGTTTCTCCGTCCGACACGTTCGGGAGCTACTCCTCTGTGTAGAATCATCAATAAATTATCCAGGACAAGTAACGGACTGGCCTAAGCGCCGACCTCAATTATCTTTGGTCCCTGTCCCAACTGTGAACTTCAGGACAGTAGTTTTGCGGCGTGCATAGCCTGTAAATTCGGGCGCATCGGCAACAAACGATTCGAGGGCGAAATTTCATGTTCTGGCGCACGTCATCCTCCGAGCAAAGATCGACGCCCGTTCTAGCGCCGTAGTTAACCAATTAAAGCTCCGCGGATCTCAGCAGACCTGGCCGAAAGCGCCCTGCCAGCCGCAGGGATCAGCGGAGCTGTGCCCTCTGGGCTCTTGGCGGGAGCGCCGGGCTGCTCTGAGTGCCAAAAGGAGCCAATTTGTCCCAACAACTGAAGTTGCATTCACGTGTGCGTAATAGTCTTGCAGCCGGGATCACGCTTGCGTGCGCGTTCTCGCTTTTGTTCGCGCCGGAGGTGAAATGTCAGACGGCACCGACTGCGGGAATCAGTGCAAAACAAACTTCGACTACCAGCTATACGTTAACGTGGACGTCGACGAATGCAGTAAGCGGAGATTTAAACGGTACGCCGGTCCCGGTAAATGGATCAAAAGTTGTTTCGCCCACGACGACGACGACGTATCGGTTCACGGCGAGAAGCGCGTCGGGCGCGACCGACTGGGGCCAGGTCACCGTGGCCGCACTCCAAGGCGGAAGTACGGGCACGGGGAAAACGTACTATGTGGCGCCCACCGGCAGCGATTCCAACGACGGAAGTCCGGCGGCGCCGTTTGCCACCATACAGCGAGCAAGCCGAGCGGTGGCCGCGGGTGATACGGTCATTGTGCGGGACGGGACGTATCGAGGAGATGTCGTCCTCAACGCGAGCGGCACTGCTGGACAACCGATCACTTACATTGCCGAGGACAAGTGGAAAGCCAAACTGGTCGGTACTTCGACTGGCGATGGTTCGTCGGTGATAAAAGTGGGCGGCGCTCATGTAATCATTCAAGATTTCGACGTGACGGGAAGCGACGCAAACGGCATCATCCTGGCTTATACGGGAACGACCGCCAGCTTCAATCAAGCGATCGGCAACTATGTGCATGACATCATTACCCCCTGTGACTCCAACAGTGGAACCGCCATTGAAACCGGTGGCGGTAGCAACTACAGCGGCATCAACCACAACGACATGATCGGCAACCTCGTTGTGAACATCACACCGTATAACGGCTGCCCAGGAGGACATCAGGCGAGTGGACTGTATGCGCAGATCCCCTACTCGGTTATTGCCAACAACATCGTCATCAACGCCGGATATGGCATTCAAAGCTGGCACGCCGCTTCGCACGTGACTGTCTATGGGAATACGGTTGTGAATAACCTTCGGGCTATCACGATTGGAGACGGAGACTCGCCGGGTGGAATGGTCAACGATTACAGCCTGGTGCAGAACAACATCATCTACAACAGCACGAACACGGCGATTGCGGAAACGGGTCTAACCGGCATCCATAATCGGTACATCGATAACCTGATTTTCGATGGCAATACAAACATCAGCCTAAACAATGGATTGAAGGCGACAGGCACGATCTATGCAGATCCCAGATTCGTCAACAATACTGGAACGGCCGCTGGCAATTACCAACTGCAAGCGACTTCTCCAGCCCGTGACTCCGGGCTTGCGCTGGCAGGCATTATTATGGACTTCCAGGGAACGCCGCGACCGCAGTCTGGGCAGGCGGACCTCGGTGCGCTTCTGTATGGTGGAACCAGCACAAGTCCGACACCGACGCCAACACCAACGGGCGTGGTTGCCGCCGGTGTCAAAGCAAGTGCGACCTCGATCACACGGGGCCAGTCATCCGTCATTAGTTGGACGACACAGAATGCAGTAAAGGCGACAATGAATGGGACATCTGTTCCGCTCAATGGCTCCAAGACCGTGTTTCCCACGGTGACTACAACATACAAGGTTATTGCAACGAACTCGACAGGCCAAACCGACTGGGGTTCGGTGACTGTAACGGTGCATTAATCGATGAAGGGGCGGAAGCCGCGGAATTCGGCGGCGACCGCCTCTATTCCCTCAGAGAGCGCCAGTGACGCTCAGGAAATACCTTCCTTACCGGTTGTGTTCATCCGGCGAAACAGACATGCCCCGAGGTCGGTAGCTCCAGACGCCGGCCGCGGCGCTCCATGAAAATCAGTGCGAACAAAGGCTACGGCAAGGCCCTTGCCGCGGGCCGGGGAGTTCGATTGCAGTTGGTAATTGCCGGCGGCCGTTCCCGTGTTGTTGACGAACCTGGGATCTGCATAGATCGTGCCTGTCGCATGCAATCCGTTGTTCAGACTTATGTTCGTATTCCTTCCGAAGATCAAGTTGTTGATGCACCGATTGTGGGGACCGGTCCTGCCCGTCTCGGCAATCGCCGTGTTCGTGCTGTTGTAAATGATGTTGTTTTGTACCAGGCTGTAGTCATTGATCACGCTGCCCGGAGAGTCCCCCGCGCCCACAGTGATGGCCCGAAGATTATTCACAACGGTATTTCCATAAATAGTTACATGCGAAGCGGCGTGCCAGGTTTGAATGGCGTATCCGGCGTTGATGACGATGTTGTTGGCAATAACCGAGTAGGGGATCTGCGCATACAGTCCACTCGCCTGATGTCCTCCTGGGCAGCCGTTATACGGTGTGATGTTCACAACGAGGTTGCCGATCATGTCGTTGTGGTTGATGCCGCTGTAGTTGCTACCGCCACCGGTTTCTATGGCCGTTCCACTGTTGGAGTCACAGGGGGTAATGATGTCATGCACATAGTTGCCGATCGCTTGATTGAAGCTGGCGGTCGTTCCCGTATAAGCCAGGATGATGCCGTTCGCGTCGCTTCCTGTGACGTCGAAATCTTGAATGACGGTGTAGGCGCCCCTCAATCGGATTACGGCGGAACCGGATCTCTTGCCTGTACCCACGAGTTTGGCTTTCCATTTGTGCTGGGCAATGTAAGTGATCGGATGTCCGGGAGTGCCACTCGCTGCGAGGGCGACATCACCTTTGTATGTGCCGTCCATGACGATGACGGCATCGCTGGGAGCGGCAGCTATGTCCGCGCGCTGGATGGTTGCCCACGGGCGCTTAGCACTCCCATCGTTCGTGTCCTTGCCCGCAGGGTTCACGTAATACACAGCGGCTGGCCGCACAGAGTGTGGATCAGCATGACACAGTGGACGTGCGGCGACATAAGAGGCGCGTTCGAGCTGCTGCACTGGCCAGCCTACCAACAAGATGCTCAGCACAAAAATGGCGAAGAGAACGGCCGACGTAGAAACACTGCGCATAATTTTGCGAGCACCGCAGCGGGGGTGGGAAATGGAAGGATGCTATGCAGCGCTGCCGACCGATCGAGCTGCGCTCAATTTCGGCCGGCCACCGTTGGTCCAATTCTCGGCGATGAGCTGGCGGATTCTTTTTTCGTTGCTGTAAAGCGGATGCGTGATGTTGATACCGTGAGCTTCGGCAAGTTTCTGTTGGATTTCAGCGATACCTTGGGCTACGGAGAACTTGACGTTAAAACCGAGAGCGCGCACGATCTTCGAGAAATCCACATCATAGTCACGCTGGTCGACTGCGTCCGGCAGAAACTTCACCCGTGCGGAGGGAATTGCCGAAAGAACTAGGTCAGCGATGTCGATAATGCGATGATTGTTGACATCCGCGCCGACATTAAAGACGCGACTTGAAATAAGTGACTCGTCGCTCGACAGGACAGTCGCAAAGGCAGCGGCTGCATCCTTCACATGCAAGAAGGGCCGGCGTTGGCCGCCGCCCCGAATCTCCAACGTCTCGCCCTTGCACGCTCGCGCGGTTAGGAGATTCACGACCAAATCGAAACGCATTCGATTTGACCAGCCGAACAAAGTGGCCAGCCGCAGGATAGCGGGATGAAAGGAATCGTCGGCCATTGCCCGGAGAGCCTTCTCGCAAGCCAACTTGTCCTGGGCGTAACAAGACAACGGGCAAGTGGCGGATTCTTCGCTGAGGTGGGCGACATCAGAGGTCGAGCGGCCATACACGCTGCAACTGGACGCGAAAATGAACCTGCGAATTCCCAGCCATTTGCAGATGTGAGCCAAGGTAAGGGCGCTGCGGTAGTTGCAGCTGTAAGTGAACTCGACGTCGATCTCGCATGCAGGATCGCCGACGAGGCCGGCAACCCATATCACAGCGTCGCAGCCGTGCAGAAGTGGCAGCACCTCGTCCGAGTGTGGAACTTCGATCTTCTGACTGCGAAAGCAGGGGTGACTACGAAGAGGGCGCAGGGCTTCATCGCCGAACCAGTGTGCATCGATAGCTGCAACCTGGAATCCCAGATTAATAAGGTGAACGCACAGAGTGCTTCCCAAATAACCTGCACCGCCCACGACAGCGACACGATTGATTTTTTCTCCCATGGCAGCGTTCTCCTCTATTCCAAGTCAAAGTAACTTTCGACGCGGATTGCCGATCGTTTAGTAAGCACCAACGTCAAAATTTCTTGAGTTGAACTTTGATCGCGCCTGTTCTCGCTGTGATCTGGGCTGGCCTTTGGGGTGGCCGAAGGACGGACCTAAGTGGTCGTTCCTCCGGACTACGACGATTCGACAACTTGCGCGCTCCTGGACGCGCGCAGGGGACTCAAGATTCCATACTTCGCGACCTCATACCGGCGGAATGGATTAGCACGGGGGAGTGCCCCGCCTTCTCGTGGGTCGCCAGAGGCATGAGATACATCAGCAACATCGCCAGGCCCATGCCGTTCGAAAGCAGGCAGGTCAAGAGACCGCCGTTCGCAAGGGCGAAAGCAGGGAGGCCGATGACCAGGGCCGCCAAACGTTTATCGTGGCCAAATGCCATGGAGTCATACAGCCAGAGTGCCGCGGCAAGGAGCAGTGTGAAGAGCATGATTCCGGTGTAACCGAAGTTAGCATAGGCGTCAGCCCAGAGATTTGCGTTGGCGTTGTTGCTCGCATTGTGAAAATAGAGATAACCAATCAAGTGAGGAGGTTCCACGGCGTAAGGATAGTCGACCATGGACTTCAAGATGCTGTGCCCCAAGAGTGCCTTGGGGTGCGTGGAGAAGAAGTCGTAGTAGTAGCCTGTCAGCAACCCGGGAAGTGCGGTCATGCGAACTACTACAAGAGACGCGGGAATGAGAGTCCAGCCAAAAAACTGCATTGCACCGGTTCCGGCGAAGATCGCAGTCCAGGTTGTAGCTAGTCTCGCTCCGAATGGTTTGCCCGGTCGCATGGCCCACAGAAGAAAGAGCAAGAGACCCGCCGAGAAAAGCATGGTCCGAAATGCAGTGATGGAATAGATCGCAAATTGCCCCAACGCACCGGCCAGAACCCACGCCCAACGCCGCGACCTCAGGCCCATGGCGATCATAAACGGATTGAGCACCCAGGCCTGCCAGCCAATCGCGTAGGCCACGAGACGAGGAGCCTGCTCCAAGGTGTCTTTGAACTGCGCGCGCACGGTGTAAGTGTCTTCCAAGGACACAAAGTGGAACTGAAGGCCAAAACTCGAAGCGAGCAACGCATAGAAGAGGGTGCTCAGGAGAATCAGGATGAGGCTAAATTCATGGCTCTGGAGGTGCACACGGGGCAGAGGCAGTAAGGGAAGGCGGTACACCAATCCCGTCAGCGCGAACACGGCTACCAAGCACCCTGCCAGCAGCACCGGGCCGCGGGATTGATTTTCTAGGGCATAGAGCGGCACCAGGCAGGCGGGAACCAAGACCAGCAGATAGAGCAACCAATACACAATCTGGGAGGGCCGCTTCAACTTGATCGGAATCCAGAGCGAGGGCAGAGCTGCAAGCACCCAGGCGATGACCTCGCGTGTTGGCGTTGCTCTATGTTGAAAGCCCGCGTAACCCCACACCGGAACGACCACCCACTTGTACACAACGACAAAGGCGGCGACGTACAACGCGCAGGCCAACATCATGCCTGCACGGGAACGCAGAAACCTGGCGAACCAAGTACTGCCTTGAGTCGATATGGTGTTGACAGCCATGATTGTAGCTTCGTGGGACTGCTAAACGGCTTTCAGGGCCGTTGATGATGCAGGTATCGCGGTGGATGCGATGCGAAGCAACACGAAGTAGTAGACAACTTTGGAGGCGGTGTTTATTCCGCTCATCGCGATCACCGTGTCGAGCATGGGCCAACCAAGCTGGCGGGCCAAGAAAAACACCATCAGATTGCCTCCAAGGATCAACAGGTCGTAGATCAACTTCAGGCGCTGCCCGCGCAACACGTAAACTAGCCGGCTCAACGGGCTGACAATGAACGACGTGAGAAACCAAGGAGCGACGATCGAGGCGATGGTCCCCGAGAGTACCCATTTGGTTCCAAAAACGAAGAGGAAGATCGGTTCACCAAAAATGAAAATTGCCACGGCCGGAATAATCCCTATGGCCAGCAAGGCCAGCGTGGTTCTGTGAAAGAAGTGCAGCACGCCTTTTGGATTTTCGCGAGCATAAAACGCGGAGCGGCTGTGAAACGCGTCAGCTACGCTGGAGCCGAAAAGGGCTACAGGTACCGCCAGAGCTCTCCACACTAGAGAATAATAGCCGCCGACATCTGCACCATACAGACTGACGAGCAGCGGCAGGGGAAGACTCATACCGAGTTGATTGAGCAGTGAGGACGGCGCGGAATATAGCGGGAATCGCCGGTTGTTCCGCAGCGTTTCGGTAGCATCGCGAAGACTGAGAGTGTACTTGCGCACCACCGGCCAAGTGTTGCGCATCATGCGACTCATCCCGATACCGCGTCCCAACACCTCCCCCAATAACACGCCGAAAGAGTGTAATCCCATCGCTCCCAGAGCGACCTGCGATGCGTTGCGTGCTACGTTCTGAAGGATGACGGCGTTTGCGACAGAGCCTAATTTTTCTTCTCGCAGCGACCAGTAACGCAGGACCGAAAAGAGGCCCGCGAAGAAGATGGTGGGAACCATCAACCCAGCTGCGTAAGCCGGCAACGCGCCGAAGCCCACGAGCGAGAATCGGATCATGGCGTACAGGAGAAGCCCGCCCGCCACGCTAATCGGAATGGCCAACAATATTGACAGTCTCGTAATGTGGGCAGCCTCTTTTTGGCCAGGTGCAGAGACGATGGCGACGTCATACTGCAGCGAAGCGGCAATTGCGGCGATGCCGAGAAAGGCGTTGAAGAGTCCGAGATCGCCGATGTCTTGCGGCAGGTACAACCTAGTCAGGATCGGAGCCGCTGCAATCGTGAATAAGTGACCCAGGGAGGCTCCCCCGCTAAGCACAGCGACGTCGGTCGCGAATCGAAAGCTGCGACGCGCTCTGGAGACTTGCACAAAAATTCTGTGGGTCACCTCCTGTGCCAGATAACTAGTTGCCATCAGATAGTCTCAAAACCGACAAGGTTTGCAGGTTTTCTAAGAGCAGTGATGTTCGACCTCGTGACATCACTTGGGGGCGATCGTATATGGATCTGCCTTTGAATTGAAGACGCGTTGCATCCATCTTTCCGCAATGAAAGTCCGGGCGATATCACTGTGCGAGGTAGTGTCAGTCCTGAACTCGTCGTAACACTTCAGAAATTCCCGCTCATTGAGGATGCCTGCCCGGGAAAGCTGGCTGTTGTGGAACGCGCTCCGGATCAGGCCGTTGAAATCGTGTTTCAGCCAATGCTCCTCGGGAGTCAAGAACGCCTGTTTGTCGCGCCGCCACCGAATGGCGTCAGGCAATTCGGGAAACGCCTTCCGCAGCACGTACTTCGTCCAACCGTTGCGAATTTTCCACTCCGGCGGGAGATTCACCAGGAACTGCACTAGCCTGTGATCGAGAAATGGGTGCCTCACTTCGAGCGAATGCGCCATCGAGTTGCGGTCTTCGTAATGGGTAAGTGCTGGAACAGAGTACTTTTCGATGTCGGCGATCTGGCGGGAGGCGATATCTTTGCACTCCCAAATTGGCAGTAACGCGTGCTCCGGCCTGATCGCGCGGCCGAGCCTCGATGCGAGTGCCGGAATGTAGCGGCGGGCCGAACGCAGCGCGAATTGGCGCATGACCGTGCACTGCCACAGACTCGCAGCAAACTGGAGAATTGCTTGCGCATACTTCCGCTGACGGAACAACGATTTCAGGTGAAAGAAAAAGAATTTCAGGTAGCCGAGAAGGACTTCGTCACCTCCCTGACCACTGAGGAGGACGGTGACATCGGTATCCTGCTTGATAGCTCTGAATAACTTAAACTGTGCCACAACGCTGAAACCGCCGACCGGCTCGTCGCTGTGATCGAGCACGTCGTCGAGATCGCGTAGAGCATCGGTACACGCAAAAACAATCTTGTGATTCGTCAAACCGGTTTTGCCCAAAGCGTCGATAAACCGGTGCTCATCGTAAACGCCGTCCTCGGATACGATCGAATAGGTTGCGACGCGGTCGCTACTGAGTTTCTTGCACGCGACCGTGATAGCTGACGAATCGAGACCGCCGCTCAGCAGTACGCCAACCTTGACATCGCTGCGGAGCCGCAACTTGATGCTGTCGAGAAACAACTCGCGGAACTGCTCAGCAGCACGCCGCGGCGAAGCGCCGCCCTCGTCGCGAGGGAAGTCCCAGTAAGTGCTTTCGCGTATCTGTCCAGTTGCGAAGCAAACAACGACGTTGGTGCGCGGCGCTACTCTGACAATGCCTTGGAAGAACGTTTCGCGCGAGTGGTCCAGCAATCCTTGGGCAAGAAATGCGCACATGCTTTCCGCATTCAGGCGGCGCGCCGGCAGCAGAGGCAGGAGTTGTTTGATTTCGCTTGCGAAATAGAAGCCGCCCGGAAGTTGCAACAGATAAAGCGGCTTGATGGAGAAGCGATCTCGACTTAGCACAAGGCGCCGATTGGGGATGTCAGCGATGGCGAAAGCCCACATTCCGTTAAGCCGGTCAAACCCCTGCTCTCCATATTCACTGTAAGCATGAAGGATAACTTCAGTGTCTGTGACGGTAGTAAATTCGTGTCCTTTCGCCTGCAATTCCTGTCGCAGTTCGAGGTAGTTGAAAATTTCACCGTTGTAGACGATCCAGTGACCCTGATGATCTGTCATTGGCTGGTGGCCGTTCGAGGAAAGATCCAGAATCGACAACCGGCGGTTACCCAGGAACACGTCGAAGCGATCAGTTAGGTCGTCTACCGAGGACTTGAGCGTCAGGGCGCGGACGCCGTGGTCGTCGGGTCCCCGATACGATGTCACGTCGTTGAGCTTCGAGAAACGCTCGAATGCGGAGCGATCGAAAAAATCCTCAATGTTTAGGGCGCCAAATATTCCGCACATGGTATTCAAGACTCCGCTGCGGGCGTACTATGACGAAAGGGGGAATACTACGAGGCCGGCAAAACGCAGTGTCATAGCAGGGTGTGGGACGGATCTCTGACATTGGCGCCTTGCCAGTTCCTGGGGGTCTGGACCCTCGCTGATGACGATGAAAGGCTGCATTGACGACTTGGTTTGTGAGAATCCGCGAATTCCGACAGATATGCGAAGTTGACATGATCGTCGGGAAAGTTACCGAGAAGCGGTTCGTCGCGCAGGAATTCGGGGTCTCTCCATGTAGCTCCGAGCGAAACCACTCGCCGACCCCTTCTTAAGTGTATCGGTGAGCAAATGACCAAGTCAGACGATCGCGCGGGTAATGGACCCTGCACGCCGCGGTAACAACCTCAGATATCGACTGCATCCCCGATCTGCAATCGCTCGACTTCATTTATTGCCAAGCTGGAGCACTTCGAAGAATGCACCTCGATAGGGCATACAGGCCATTTCTACAATCGCCTTCGCATTCTTTCATCTCGTCTTACTGATCTTGATCTTGCTGAGGGGATTTGTTCATCAAAGCAGCTTCTGCTTCGCGGGAGCACGGAGCTGAGAATTCGTTGATGGCTGGCACTTGAGCCGCTTGGCTGTCGGGCTCAAGGCAAACAGCTTGGATACTCGTTGCATTTGTTGTGCACTCGCCCCCGCGGAGCAAATCAAACTGCCATCTATGCCGCGGGCACGTAAGGAACCGGTCGTGATCGATCCATCCGCAGGAAAGATCACCTCCCTGGTGAGGGCAAAAGCGCCGCACGGAATACCGTCGGCCGCCCGCTTCGACAACGATGCGTTGCTCCTGAGTTTCGATCTGCAGCAGCAGGTCACAATACTTGCCAAGATCCGTGGCCTCCATCACGAGGAAGGCATGCAAAAGCGGATCGTAGACGTCTGGACTTCGGCTTAGGCGAACCCGGAAGGTCAACGAGAACTCTTCCCAAGTCAGCTCTTGAGCAATGACTTTTGATATTTGCCAAGCTGGCGCAACGATTTCGTAAAACTTAGAGTCGGTGTTGCGAGACACATACTCTACAACTCTGCGTCCAAAGTCGACGCGCAGCATTATCTTGGGTGCCTCACCGAGCCGAAAATATAGCGGCACAGTGACTCGGTCCGCCAAGCTCAAGCACGCAAGCTTCCTCTCCAGTTCGACCCGGAGCGCTTCGATCGTCTGTTGGACGTTCACACAGCGACGCAAACAAAGGCGTTCTTCGAAATATTCGCCGTAAGAGGCCGCGTAATCGGCGATGTAGGTCTGAGCTGTCTTCTCGTCAAAGCGGCGGTCGGCGAGTGAAATTAGGGTATTGCAGGTCGTGTCCAGTACATCACCCGGCATGATTTCCGGAACAAAGGTTTGAGAGTCTCGCAGCCGCAGGTTGAGGTATTCGATGATCTTCGCGGCCCTAGGAAAGATGTTCACGGGCTGAAGATTCAAATGAAACAGCGTCGGATCCAGAAAGCACACAGGTCCCGCCGACGGGATATACACATCCGGGCGAATCAATTCGATAGCCTTGGCAACCGATTCGAATTTGGCCATGAACTTTTTCTTCGAGAGTGCCTCGTACCTTTCCACGGGGTAGTCGTAACACGTCGGATGCCAAGTCGCGCCGGAAAACTGACACGCAAAGGTCTGAATTGGGCCGTCTTCGCGAACGATCTCAGGCAACGTGTCGAATAACTTGCAATCGTTCAAGTTGAGAAACGCAGTTCCTGCGGCATTTATTAGAATCGCCGAATCACGGTTCAACTGAGAGTCGTCTACATAGAACTTCAGGAATCCGCCCGGAATCTGGATTCGCTGCCGATGCTGGAAGAGAATCAGCTCTTGGCATGCGTAATCCGAGAAACGAGACGACAGCGCCGAACGACTGAAGGCAGGAAGCAGAAGCGAGAACCTGCGGACAGGCAGGCTGTTCAGAAAGTTGATGTCGAGGTGGTCTTGATGTTCGTGGCTGATGTAAAGAAAAATCGAACGCCGAGAATCCCGGAGCTTCTCGTACACAAGGGATGCCAAATGATGATTACGTGGTAGCTGAAACCAGGACGCATCGAACGCACCGGTGGGTGACACCCACGGATCCATGATCACGATGACGTCATCGGTTTCAACCACAAAACCGGCATGTCCCAAAAATGTGATGTGCATTATGGTGTTCCTGAGTCTTTCAAAGGGCGCGCATCACGCCGCGGCTTGGCGCCAGGTGAATCAGTCTTTGCAATCTTGTATCACGCGACGACGGCTTCTGTTTCCGGGACTCGCTGAGATAATAGAGAGGAATAGAATGACAGCAGCGCCTGCTCCTCGTTTGTCCAGCTGAAGCGCTCTTCGACAACTTTGCGCCCGCGCATGCCCATCGCTTGCGCTTCGCCGTCGTTCGTCATCAGACGTTTAATTGCTGCGGCAATGGCGTGGGTATCGAATGGGTCCACGAGTAACCCGCAGCCAGCATCCTGGATAATCTTTCGCCATAGGGGGAAATCTGAAGCGACCACAGGAATTCCCGCAGCCATGTATTCGAAGAGTTTAGTCGGTTGCGAGGCTACGTAGGCTTCGTCCGGGTGCAGTACCAACAATCCTACTCGCACGCCGCTGAGCAGCGATACAATGTCGGCGCGGTTGAGTTCGCCATGCCAGTTGACGTGCTGCCATTGCGGTCTAGCCACCAGGTCATCCTGCAGTGCTTTCTCGTAAAACCAACCTCCCAGCTCAAGCTTTGCGCCGAGAGTTCTGGGGAGCAGATCGATGGCCGCCAACATCTCTCGAATGCCCCGCTGTTCGGAGATCCCCCCATAGTAAGTCACAGCTGGAGAACGGTTCCTCCAATCCAGACAGGTTGACGCAGTGAATTCATCGACAATCACGAAATTATTCACGACGACCGTATTGCTGTGGACGGCGCGGAAACGATCTGCAAGCCCGGGAGTGGCAGTGACCAGTCCACTCATTAATTGTGCAGCGGCCTTTTCCGCGCGCTCGACGACCCACATCAAAGGCTTGCGGACAGGTTTCGGAATATATTCTTTGGAAGTTAATACCGTTCTGGGCAGATCTTCGTGGATGTCATAAATTACGCGCTTTCGCGCGGCTCGCAGGAGGAGTCCGACGGCGAGGAGATCCGGGTCGTGGATGTGGTACACGTCTGCGGCGGCCCGAAATGCTTCCCGGCAAATACCCAACAGTTTGACCGTTATTCTTTGAATGCGGTTGCTACTCTGACCCAATCCCCGAAACTTGACCCCGTCAACTATTTCGTTACATCCATGATTACCAATGGCAAGGACGTCGTAACCCGCACGAGCGAGTGAACGGCATTCTTTGTGAAAGATGCGCACATCCAACGCCGGATGGGCGGAGGTAAGATGCACGACGCGAACCGCTTTTCGGTTAGTCTGCGCCGACATGGGTCGTTCCCCGCAATTGAGAATCCGATGTGAATTTCTCGCTATCCGAGAACTGTTTATCGGTTTTCTTGTTAACGCCACGCCGTTGAAAGAGCGGCTCGAACACTGTCTGCAACAGAATTTCGCAGTCGCTCCGAAGGGTTGCACGCGCAGCGTATTCGCGGTCGATTCTCGCTTTTTGCGGAAGTAGCTGCTCAATGTAAAACGATGTCAATCGTTCGGGCGGGACCTGCGCTAACAAGTTTTCTTCATCACGGAAAGCGATGCTGGCGGCGCCGGTCACGCCAGGCGTGAGTAACAGAACACGCCGATCTGCGATCGTCGCTCTCGACCAGAATTTCTCCAGATCCGGACGGGGACCAACTAGCGTCATATCTCCTTTCAGCACGTTAAATAGTTGAGGCAACTCGTCCAGTTTCCATCTCCGCAGCCAGCGGCCTATCCCAGTAATACGCGGGTCGCCATGCTGTGTTAGCCCCGGGCTGTTTTGCGTTGCAGTTGCCGTCATGGTACGGAACTTTAGCAACTGAAATTCCCGGCCGTAGCGGCCTACTCGCCGTTGCCGAAAGAGAATCGGCGCGCCTGAAGTGGTTTGGATGCCCAAGGCAATCACAAACAACACTGGGGACAACAAGAGCAAGCCAAATGCAGAGGCGGTTACATCCACACAACGCTTGCCCCGAGAGAAGCACCAGCGTGACCCGAGGTCCGAACGTAGGGTTATAGAGGTACTCGTAACCACGCAGAACTCCGACTCTGATCTCAGACTGCGCGCACACGCATGCCTACGCGGTTCTTGCCAACAACGCATTCGACCGCGGTGAAGACTCTTTCTACCTCAGCGTCGCTCATATCTGGATATATCGGCAGAGAGATACACCGCGCGTATGCGTCTTCCGCTCGAGGGAAGTCACCGAAAGAATATCCATAGCGATCACGATAATACGGATGCAAATGAAGAGGAATGAAATGAACACTGGTTCCGATTCCCGCCTCCTTCAGTTGGCGAATAAATTCGCTGCGGCCGATCGCAAGCATCTCGGGTCTAAGCCGTAGGATGAAGAGGTGCCACGAATGAGTGGTGCTCCCACTCGTTGTAGGGGGCATCTCCAGTTCCTCGATTCCGGCAAATCTGCGCAGATAGGTATCCGCAATTTCACATCGCCGCTGGTGGAAGGCCTCCGCCTTCCTTAGCTGCGCCAATCCTAGTGCCGCCAGCAGGTCGGGCATGTTCGCCTTGAAGCCAGCGTCCATCACTTCGTAATACCAGGAACCCTCGCTTGTGTAGCGCTTCCAAGCGTCACCACTAATGCCGTGCAATCGCATTATCGACGCTCGCCTTGCATATTCTTGACTGTCAGTCGTCAGCATTCCGCCTTCGGCGGTGGTGATTGTCTTGGTTGCATAGAAGCTGAATCCAGTGAACTCGGAAATCGAGCCAATCCGGCGGCCCGCATAACACGCTGGCAGTGCATGAGCGGCATCCTCGATCAAATGAATCCCGTGGCGTCCGGCCAGGCGGCGCAATGCGACCAAATCGCAAGGCTGACCCGCGATATGTACGGCGATGATGGCCCGAGTCTTTGGCGTGACTCTCTGAGTGGCGTCGAAGGGATCAATGTTGAACTCGCCGGGGAGGCTGTCGCAAAGCACGGGTCGCGCCCCGCGATAAACCACCACCTCCGCCGTCGCAGCGAAAGTAAAACTCGGCACCAGCACGTCGTCTCCGGCGGCAATACCCGCCGCATCGAGCGCGAGGTGCAGTGCCGCCGTACACGAGTTCACCGCCACCGCGTATTTGCAACCGACAAAAGCGGCAAATTCCCGTTCGAATTGCTGCGTGACCGGCCCGGTGGTCAACCAGCGAGACTCAAGAACCTGACGTACCGCCTGCAACTCCTCTGGGCCGATCGATGGACGATGGAAGGGAATGAAGTTATCTTGCATGATAAGGCTCCAATGGAAGCTGATTAGGCGCAACGGCCGTGGACAGTCGGGTTCACGCCGCGGCTGCGGTAGTACGGCTGGCCTCTTGGCAACAGCCGCTTTCGATGAGGTAGTTCCGCCCGCAAGTGCTGCAGGTCATGGTGTTCGCTTCAACTAGACGAACACCGCAAACACAGATCCAGCCCACTTGGACGGCAGGTACACCCATCACCAATGCGTAATCCAGAACATCTCTTGTTACCACCGCGCCGGCTGCCACAAAACAATAGCGGCCCAACGTCACGCCGCAGACAATCGTTGCGTTGGCCCCGATAGACGCACCTTGTTTGACGAGAGTTGGTTTGTACTCGTGCTTGCGTTCGATGTGACTTCGCGGATTGATCACATTTGTGAAGACTATGGAGGGTCCACAGAACACGTCGTCTTGCACTTCCACTCCGGTATACACGGAAACGTTGTTTTGAATCTTTACCCGGTCACCGATCTTGACGCCCGGACTGATCACGACGTTCTGACCGAGGTTGCAGTTGCAGCCAATTCGCGAGCCGCGCATGACATGGCTGAAATGCCAAATCTTGGTGCCAGCGCCAATTTCGCAGCCGCCGTCGACGACTGCAGTCGGGTCAGCGAAATACTTCGTCGTTGCTTCACGGACCAGAACTGTCTTGGCTTGTGCATGCAATGACCGTTCACAGGCATCGAGTACCTCAAGCACCTGCACGCCATCCCTGCCGCCGGTCCGTGGTGGCCTGCGAGTGAGAACGCTCTCGACGAAGTGCTGGCATTCGTTCCTGAGGGGCTCCTCCGTTGGAAGCGGCACTATCTGTCCTTCGTCCCTGCGAGCCACCGGCAAGCGGTTCAGCCAATCGATCCGATGCGAATAGATCGCCAGCTTACGATCGCGTTCTATGTCATCGAAGACGGCCATTTTCTTCCCGCCAACGATGACCAGCCTTTGCTCTTTGAAGGGATGGAGCCAACTTACGAAGATCTGCGCCTTCACGCCGCTCTGGAATTCGCAGGCCGTCAGAGTAGTGTCATAGATCTGAGGATTGATGTAAGACCCGCCTGTAGCGGTCACGCGGATTGGCATCTCGTCTAAGAGGTAGAGGATGGCAGAGATGTCATGTGGAGCGAAACTCCACAGAATGTTTTCCTCTGACCGAAACTTGCCCCAGTTGAGGCGCGACGAATAGATATACTGGATGCGGCCAAGCTCGCCAGAGCCGATCAATTCCTTGAGTTTTAAGATGGCTGGGTGGTATTGGAGAATGTGTCCGACCATGAGTATGCGGTTTCGAGCAGCCGCGATTTCTACGAGCTCCTTTCCTTCATCAACCCGCAACGCCAATGGCTTCTCGACATACACGTCCTTGCCTGCGAGCAGGCATTCTTTGGCGAGCTCATAATGTTGAGCAGCAGGTGCCGCGATAGCCACCCCGAGGATCTCAGGGTCGTTCAGAAACGATTCCCGCGAAGAGCACGTGTCCACGCCAAACTGTGTATGTGCCTCTTCCAAAGTTTCGGCACGCGTATCGCAGACGCATTTCAGCACACCAAGAGCATGAAAGTTACGCGCGAGATTCCTCCCCCAGTATCCATTCCCAATCAAAGCGATCTTTGGAAACATGGTTCCTCCTTCGACTTCGAATTTTCGCCCGATTCCGTTTTAGAGTTTGCCCCGGTAGAAACGCGAGATGGCCGCAACAACCGCGCGCTGCTGCTCAAAGGTGAGCTCGAAATAGATCGGGAGTGAGAGCACCTGACGGCAGGCCGCTTCGGCCTTTGGAAAATCACCAGGGCAGTACCCGAGATATGCAAATGCCGGCTCGATATGAAGCGGGGTCGGATAGTAGACCTCGGTCGGGATTCCTTGGTCGCGCAGATACCTTTGCAATTCATCCCGACGCGGAGCGCGGATCGAATACTGGTTGTAAACGTGGAAACTGGTTTCGGGCGAAGAAGGCAGTGCCAGTTGGTTCGTCAAACCGAAAACCGCAAACAACTCCAGGTAACGCTCGGCATTTCGACGGCGGCCCGAAGTCCAGTTCTTCAGGTAGCGGAGTTTGACGCGCAGGATAGCAGCCTGTAGTGCATCCAGCCGGCTGTTGATCCCTAGCAATTCGTATTGATATTTCTTTCTTGCCCCGTGAACCCGGAGTGTATGCAGGCGCTCCGCCAGATGTGGATCCTTTGTCGTAATCATGCCGCCGTCGCCTGCTCCACCCAGGTTCTTAGACGGGAAGAAGCTGAAACAGCCAAGAGTTCCCAACCCGCCAATGCACTGATCCTTCCATCGCGCACCAATGGCCTGAGCAGCATCTTCAATCACGACAAGATGGTGTTTGCGCGCGATCTCCAGAATCGCATCGAGGTTTGCGGACAACCCGAACAGGTGAACGGGCATGACGGCCCGGGTTCGAGGTGTAATCGCAGCTTCGATTTTCCGCTCGTCGATGTTGAATGTGTCCGGATTGATATCCACAAAAACCGGGCGAGCCTTCAAGCGCGCGATGGAGCCCGCCGTCGCGCCGAAGGTAAAAGGAGAGGTGATGACCTCATCTTCCGGTTCAACACCAATGGCCATTAGCGCCAGGAGAAGTGCGTCTGAGCCGGATGCACATCCTACGGCGAACTTTGCGCCCACATACTCGGCTATTTCACGCTCAAGTGCTTCGACTTCAGGACCCAGGATGAAGTGCTGCGATTCGAGAACACGAGTGACCGCTTCGAGGACTTCATCGCGAATCTCTGCGAACTGTGCTTTGAGATCCAGAAAGGGAACGCTCGCAAGCGAAGGTCCTGGTGTGACAAGCGAATCGGATCGAGGCAGAGGATTAGTGGGCACTAAAATATCTCCAATCAATTGAATCGGCAAGTCCTGAGCACAGCAACAGTCAAGATCTACAGCTTGTGGCATCGATGGTCGGAACTGAGTGTGTCTTGCTGGCTGCAGGGAAGTGCAGAAGTGAATCACGCTTGTTGGTATAAAAGGCAGAAACACTAGCTATAGCCGCTGTAATCGTAGCGTTTACTCGTGCCGTTCAGGACGACGGCTAGGATCGGCGCCGAGTTAACGGCCTCAAGCATTTCCATGCTCCGCGCTATTGCTCCTCGCGGAGTTTGTCCGGCACGCCCCACCAGAACCACACCGTCCACAAGGGTTGAGAGCGCCAACCCATCCGCATAAGGCATGACTGGCGGCGTATCGATCACAACGAAGTTAAAGTGCTTGCGCAAGTACGCAATCAATGCTTTGACCGGTTCATCGTTCAACAGTTGAATGGCGTCTTCCGTGGGCATCGTCGAGGGAATGATTGTCAGCCACTTGACTGCGGCCGATGTAAAGGTAATCTCCTCGAGAGTTGCCGAGCCTTGCAGATAATGTCTTAGGCCGACTTGCGGAGCCAACCTGAAACTTGCTCCTACCGCGGGTCTCCGCAGATCGGCATCAAGCAGGCACGTTCGGCCATGCTTCGTCAACGCAACTGCCAGGTTGCCAGCGAGGGTTGTTTTCCCTTCTGCCGGTAACGGTGACGTGACAAGAATTACTTTTGGTGCGCGGTCCGGTAATGACAGGAGCAACATTGCCGCAAGTGCATGTACCGCCTCCGACGCAGGCGCATTGGGCCGTCGCAACAGAAAACATTCAGGTATGCCGCATCCGTTGCCGGTACTTCTCTGTAGTGACAGCCCCGTGCGGTTCGGTGCCGGAATCGGCGCTCCGTTATGGCTCGTGTGGATCGCGGGCACGACTGCAATAGAGGGCAAACCGGGCCAATCGCGAACGTCGTCGGCGGTGTGGATGCGGTCCTCGACTCGGTCTTTCACGAAAGCTAAAACGACGCCGCCGATCAACCCTATCAAGGCCGCCGCCATGATGTTCAGGCGCAGGTGTGGACGAGTGGGATCATCGAGCATCCGAGCCTGGCTTACGATGTGGATGTTGCTGGACTTTGACGCTGCGGCGATTCCGGCCTCCTTGATCTTGGCGTAGAGTGCATCATAGAGGTCGCGATGAGCTTGTGCCTCCTTCTTCAGGACGTTGTACTGCGCGAGTGTCGCCAACTCTGTGGTCGCGCCCTTCACTTCTTCGCTCAACAGTCTTTCGCGAGCTCTTGCAGCACGATAGCTAGTCCAAAGCTCGGAAACAATGGCTTCACGCTGTGCCTTAAGGTTACCTCGCAGTTCAGTCACCTGGTTTAGCAGCTTGCGGGCTTCCGTGTGGTTCGGCCCATAAATCACTCTCGATTGAGCCAGTTGCGCTTCCGCTTCCGCAAGCTTCTGCATGAGTGCCTGGATGAAGAGATTATTCCGGACTTGCGGAAGCGAACCGGGATCGCTGGTTGGTTTCAGGAACGCCTCAAACTGAATTCGATCCGATTGCGCCTGTACCAATTGTTTGCTAAGGTCACCCATTTTTTCGCCGTACGTGTTGGAGTTTGGGTCCACGTCAGCGATGCCGGTCTTGGTGGCAAAGTCGGCGAGAGCGCGCGTCGTCTTTTCCATATTCTCGCGGATATCGTCAAGCTGCCGCGAAAGCCATTTTGTGGACTCGGCGATTGCTTTGTTGCGCGCTTCGAAGTTTCGCTCCACCAATAGCTTCATCAGGAAATTTACAACCTTCGCCGAAAGGCGCGCGTCGTGACTGGCAAATGTCACCGCTACCAAGCGGCTTGATGGGTCGCGGCGAATCGAAAGCCGCGATTCGAAGCCGCGAATCGCCGCATTTTCTCCGGGTGTGAGATCGTTGGACTCCTGGGAGGTTGCTGCCCGCGCGGGCACCTTCCCGGTGATCTCTGGATTGGCATCCAGATGGAGCGCTCGGATCGTCGCTAGCGCAAGATCATCCGTTTGAATCTTTAACGCTTCCGTGGTGATGTATTCCGAATCGATCAGTCCCGCACCGGCGGCATCCAGAGAAAAGACCTCCGCTCCGGGCGGATCGATTTGCAGGCGGCCCTCAGATTCATAAACAGGCTTCATGGCGAGCGTCGCCACCGTGGCCAGCGCGACTACGGTGACAGCAAACAGCGTTGACCACCGCCATTGTTTTGTGATGATTCTTAGGGCGCGCTGCCAGTCACTCGGAGGGTGCCTGCGGAAAGCACCTATATTTCTATACCGAACGGCCTCCGACACTCTACCCTTTGTGCGAACGATTCCACCGTTCTTCGCCCGCATGAGTCGAGGTGTGCCCCCAAGAGTTATCTCGGTGTCCCCAGGCCGGGTCGGTCGCCGTCCCGGTGCGGCATCATTGTCATTCTGTTCATTCATCTGTTCACCAAACAGTTATACACTCTCCAAGATAACTTATCAGCGGGTTCCGATCTCACCGGGGAGACGATCGCGAAAAGCTTGCACCCGACTTAACCGGCAAAAAGGGCATGCACACCGACAAGGCTTCAGCTAGTTACTTGCGCGTCGGCAGCATCAAGCTCCAGCAAAATCGCGCGCTGGATCAAATCAATCGAGACGACCAGCCGCCTCATTCCCTTTCGACGGAGAATTTTTCCCTCTAGCCCGGCCAGAGGTCCGGATTTTATACGCACTCGCTTGTCGACAGCTAAGAACGGATACGGTTCTGCCTTGCAGACCGCCAACGTTGACCGCAGTTTTTCGACTTCATCGTCGGGAAGAGCGGCCGCTTTGCCATTAAAGCTGACTAGCCGAATTACTCCGGGCTGAGCGAGGATTCGAACTCTATCTGTGATAATCATCTTGACGAACAGGTATCCCGGGAATAGAGGTAGCTCCACTTTGGCTCGACGCTGGTTCCAGCAGTGCACTGCGCAGTACAATGGTAAGTACGTCTCGACTTCCTGCCTGCTAAGACGGTCCGCGACGGCTTTTTCGTGCCGCGGTAATGTGTAGGCCGCATACCAACGCAGGCTCACATCAACGTTGTTCACTGAGCATAGTTGAGCTGCGGCTTCGCCTATCTCAACCGCATCTTGGTATACGGATAAGCTCATAATAATCAGTTATTTATATTCGGTCTTTGTGCCGTCCGAGCGACTCTGGGCTCATCGCTTTCGTTGGTGTCGGGTTCTGTGCGTCGCACCTTGTCAGTTATTACGGTGCTAAGGCCTCGCTCCGAATCGCACGATCCGATGCGGAGGCAGACAACAAAGCTTGCATTTACCCAAACACCTCCTCCGGGTTTTAACTCTCAACTCTCGTGGGCGGAAGTTCGCTTCCATCCCCGTGACAGCCCCGCTGGCAGACACAACGCGAACAAGCGAATTCACAAATCCTATGGCGTTCCATTTCAGGCTGGCGCAATCGACGCTAAGGCATTTCGAAAATATGTGTCGGTGTAGTAGCACACATAGCCGAGAAAATGTTGAGAGCGAGAACGAAGACGACTCGGGGCTGCCGCACGAAATCTTGGGCCCAGTTCCGAAAGAGAAGTACTAACATTCGTGTATCCGGCGACGCATACGTGTAATATGCGTCGAAGAAATTCGCGCGGACGTCTTAATAATTGGGAATCGCGTGGTTGCCGCACAGACGCCGAGTTGAGCGCGTTGGTATAGGGTTCTATGGATGAAAATTCACCGCGACATGGGACCAGTAGGATAAATAGGCAGAATGACAGGGATTATGAACTCGGTGAGTGAGCGGCGCGAGATCATCCTGGTATTGGAAGATATCGACGAAACGCGTTACCTGCTCGAGCAAATGCTTAAAGGAGATGGCTATTACGTAGATCTGGCGAGAGATGAAGAAGACGCGATTGTGAGAGCGCGCTCCCAACCTCCTGATTTGATTCTTATGAGCTTAGGTCTCGAACGCGAACAACTGGTTGAGACCGCCCTGCGGATACGTCAGGCAACTGCCTTAGGTCCAGAAGTTCCAGTAGTCATTTTTTGTGTCCCAAGCATCCCAGCAGGCGCAGAGATAGAGGTCCATAAGAACATTTATGTGACGAGACCTGATAACTTCGACCAACTTAGAAAGTTTCTGCGCTGGCTTCTCGGACGATTTCCTAGTGCCTAAGTTCAAACGTTCGAGATCCTCTTCGACGATCCGATAGCATTCGCAGACAACCGCCTCCAACCCATTCCGGTCAAGGATTTTAATATGCCCTCGGGAGTAATGAATCAGGCCCGCATCTTGCAGGCGCCCAGCAGCTACGGTCACGCTCTCCCGTCGTCCGCCTAACATATTCGCAATATATTCCTGGGTCATCATTATTTCCGAGCGGTTCACTCGGTCATGGCACAAGAGCAACCACCGGCAAAGTCGCTGGTCCATGGAATGTAGACGATTGCAGACAGCAGTTTGCGAGATCTGGGTAATGAGCGCGTGCGTATAGCGCAGCAAGGTCCGTTGAAGGATACTGCCCCGCGAAAACTCCTCCTGGAGCACTTTTGAGTGGACTCTCAGAGCATCGCCGGCGACCTGCACAACGGCCCGATGAGGAGCACTATCGCTTCCCAAGAACGACGACACTCCGACGACTCCATCATTTCCCACGACAGCCATCTCCGCGGTCGAACCATCTTGCATGGTGTACAGGCACGACACGACGGCAGTAGTAGGAAAGTAAACGTGGTCCAAGCGACCGCCGGACTCATAAACCACCTGAGAAAGTGCGAGGTGGTGTATTGTTGGGCGGAGACGCTCTCGTTCCTCGCTCGAAAGGGAGCGCAAGAGTTGGTTTTCAATCGGCTCTTGCGTTCCGGGAATCATAAACATGAGTACATGCCCCCCTGACACTTCAGGCCGTCACCTGTGTGACCGACTTTGTGCTGTTTGGCGCCGAGAACATATCAGGTAAATGCCCGAGACGCGCTTAGAACATATGCGGTAAACGACTCACATAGGGCTCAGCTTTCCGGTAATAATTTTTTGTTCCGGTAATAAGTTTTTGTTAATGTGCGCTACTACACCGACGCGGATTTCGCGAATGGCTAACGTCTGATTTCCTGATTCCAGTCCAAAAAAACAAGCGGGGTGTTTTGTCAAGCGCGATGTCCAACGCACGGACAATATCTGTAAGCGTGTTGGGGCTTGCTGTCTTGAATCGTTCGTTGTCATCTGATTCCGCGCCCACGTTTACATAATCAACTGCCGCCTCTGCACTTAGGTGGGAATCGGAAAGGCCAGAACCAGATCAATCATGATCTCTGAAATCGAGGATAAAGGCATGGACATAGCACGGCGCACTGTTGTCTCCGCAGTTCTGGCCGTTCGCAATGAAGAACGCTACATCGAAGCCGCTCTAAAATCGCTCCTGCAGCAGGAAACCTGCGACTTCGATGTGGAGGTCATCGTCGTGGACGGCGATTCCTCAGACTCAACAAAGCAAATCGTGGAACGGATGGCGGCTGGAGATCCTCGCATAAAACTTGTGATCAACAAGCAGAGGAAAACGCCCTACGCATTTAATCTGGGAATTCAAGAAGCTCAAGGAGAGTACATCTGCATTCTCGGTGCACACACTACATATGCGAAAAACTACATCGCCGCGTGTCTCGAAGAATTGAAACTAAACCACGCTGGCGGATGTAGCGGTTTGGAGGTTACGCGGCCCGGTTGCGACGGGCTCCAAGCACAACTAATAGCCTGGGCATTGGCTCATCCTTTCGGCACGTCGAGCAGATCGATGCGCACGCGTGGAGCGGGCTTCGCGGACACGATTCCATATCCGATCTTTATGAAAAGTACTCTTCTCGAAGTGGGTGGCTATGATACGCAATTGCACCGCAACCAAGATAACGACCTCAGTCAAAAGCTGCGCTCCCGTGGGTACAAACTTTACATCACCGACAAAACTTCCTGTGAATACTTCGTCAGTCCCACATTGGCAGCGCTCTCAATATACGCTTTCAAAGCGGGCTTCTGGAACCTTATCAGTCTAAAAAGAAATGCGTCGTCCATGGCGGTCCGGCACTTTGTGCCGGGCGCTTTTGTCGCCATCTTGCTGCTCAGTCTCGCATCCCTATTCTTTATGGATACAGCCGGCTCTATCGGTTTGTGGTTACGGTCCCCGTTTTTTCTACTTGGGGCCGTCTACACCACTGCGAGTATTGCAGCTGCGTCTCACATCGCGCTTAGAGAAAAATCGGCCGGCGCACTGCTTGCGCCTCTTGTTTTCCTTCTTCTCCACGTTTCCTACGGCTTGGGCACGCTGTCGGCGATCGTGGTCAATGCGCGCCATCCATCTTCTAACCTCGGCCACGGGCGCGAGGTACTTCTGAATCATTCAGAATCGAAAAGTCGATGCCACTCGTGCGATTGAGGACAAATGCGTAAAACAAAAAGGATTTCGATCTTCCACGTGATTTTGCTCGCCCTTGCTTCGGACGCTTTAGGACAGAGCACACAGACTGAGCCAAGCTCCTCTCCCCCGCTTAAGGTCTCAGACGCCTCGGATCCGCCGGAAGCGCTCGTGAGCAGCGGAGACCTGCTTACAGTAAGCGTCTACGGCGCGCCAGAGTACCGTTACGAAGTGCGCGTGAGTTCCGCGGGCGACGCCTCCTTGCCGATGATAGGCGCCATTAAACTTGCCGGACTCTCCACGTTACAGGCAGAAAGCGTTATTGCGCGAACCTTAGACCAGCGCGGATTCTTCAACGATCCGCAGGTTTCGGTGTTCGTGAAGGAGTATGCCACCGAAGGTATTTCGGTCTTAGGCGAAGTTCAGAAGCCCGGCATTTATCCCCTCATGGGGCACCGAACTCTTCTCGACGCCATCTCTGCCGCAGGCGGCACTACGCCCAAAGCAGGGAAAAGTGTAACCATCACGCATCGTAGTCAGCCCGAAAACCCCCAAACTGTCGAGCTTTCATATGAAGAAGGCCAGTCAACGAGCAATGCGATGATGCGCCCGGGTGATACGGTCATGGTTTCGAAAGCCGGCATTGTCTACGTAATCGGGGACTTGAAGGAACCCACTGGCATCGTCATGGAGAAGTCTCAGTTGACCGTTCTTCAGGCTGTCGCCATGGCGCATGGTACTAATTCGACCGCTGCACTAGGATCGGCCAAGCTGATCCGCAAAGCCAGCATTGATCCACAGGAGATCCCCATTCCTTTGGACAAAATTCTTGCAGCAAAAAGCTCTGATCTTGTCCTTCAGCCGGACGACATTCTCTTTGTTCCGACTAATACGGCAAAGGTCGTGGCTCGCCGAGGGCTTGAGGCGATACTGCAAGCTGCGACCGGAATCGCGATTTATCGCAGGAACTGAATGAAAAACCGCTGAGGATTGGTGGTCGAACCGACTATGACCATTGGGTTTCGATATGAGCGTACGCCATTTTTGAAAATTAAGATTATCCAGATTTTACAGAATTCAGTTAATCAGTATATAAACAAACGATTCCGGACATTTGTTGTGGCAGCTTCGTGGCTGATTGCGGCGTTACTGATCTGTTCTCCAGCCACAGCACAGACACCGGCCGCCGGTATCTCTGCCAACCCAACTTCTATTACGCTTGGCGGCAGCTCTACGCTGACGTGGACGTCGACCAACGCGGTGAGCGCGGATCTGAACGGCACTCCTGTCGCACTCAACGGATCGCAAGTGGTTTCCCCTACCGTCACCACAACCTACCGCTTTACCGCCAGGAGCGCGGCCGGTGCGACCGACTGGGGCCAGGTCACCATTACCGTAACTGGAGGCGGTGGTGGCGGTCCTCTGACTGCCGCGCTGACTGCGAATCCCACCTCGATTGCGCTGGGCGGCAGTTCCACTTTGACGTGGAAGTCGAGCAACGCGGTGAGCGCGGACCTGAACGGCACTCCTGTCGCACTCAACGGATCGCAAGTCGTTTCTCCGACGACCACGACAATTTACCGCTTTACCGCCAGGAACGCGTCTGGGGCGACTGATTGGGGCCAAGTAACCGTGACCGTAGTTTCCAGCGGTGTTTCCGTCACCGGCCAGTGGACCTCCGCTCAGACCTGGCCGTTCATGGCCGCGCACGCAAGTCTCCTGCCGAACAAGAAAGTGCTTTTCTGGCCGTCGTTCAGCAACGGGAATAACCCCACCCTCTGGGATCCGGTGGCCGACAACTTCGCCGCCGCGCCTTTTGCGCCGTACAACATTTTTTGTTCCGGCCACTCGTTCTTACAAGACGGCAAGTTGTTTGTTACCGGTGGACACGCGGGAAACAACAGCGATGGGCTCATCGGCTCCTCCATTTACGACGCAACAGCAAATACTTGGACGAGGATGAGGGACATGAATGACGCTCGTTGGTATCCGACAAATACCACGCTTGCAAACGGAGATGTTCTTGTTGTTTCGGGCTTCACCGTCACTGGCACCTTTAACACAATGCCACAGGTATGGAATCCATCCACCAACACTTGGCGCGATCTGACTAGCGCCCAATTGATGCTGCCGCTTTACCCATGGATGTTCCTGGCTCCCAACGGGCAAGTGTTTAACGCGGGCGACGCTACGGAGGCTCGTGCAACAACGTTAACCTCGCGATACCTCAACACAAGCGGAACGGGCCAATGGACTGCTGTAACGAGCTACAACTACAACGGCGTGCGCGACTACGGTTCGGCAGTGATGTTCGACGGGAAGATCCTAATCGCCGGAGGAGATGGTGCCGTCAACACGGCCGCGACCAAAACCGCAGAGGTGATCGATCTAAACTCGGCAAGCCCCTCGTGGCAGTTCACTGGGTCAATGGCAAATGCGCGTCGCCAGTTCACCCTGACAGTTCTACCGGACGGCAAAGTGCTGGCCACAGGGGGTAGCACTGGCTTCGGATTCGATAATCGATCCAACCCCGTTTTCCCGGCAGAGATGTGGGATCCCAACACCGGATCTTGGACCTCGATGGCCAGCATCAGCGTTTACCGCGGCTATCATTCCACCGCGCTACTCCTGCCGGATGGCCGCGTGCTTTCGGCTGGAGGAGAACAAACCGGGGCCAGCGCGCAGATCTACTCTCCGCCGTATTTGTTCAAAGGCGCTCGACCCACGATCACCTCTGCCCCTTCGTCTGCGAGCTATGGACAGACCCTATTCGTTGCCACTCCGGATGCCGCGAACATTGGCATGGTCACGTGGATTCGGCTGGGATCAGTCACCCACGGGTTTGATCATAACCAGCGGCTGAACCATCTCAGCTTCACACAAGCCAGTGGCGGGCTTAACGTCACAACTCCTGCAAATGCTAACCTGGCTCCCCCGGGACATTACATGCTGTTCCTGGTGAACAAGAACGGCGTCCCATCAGTCGCCAGCATTGTCCGAATCAATTGAGCGAAGACGCGTCATGTGCTTAAAAAATAAGGAAAGACCATGAACAGCAAAGTTCTAGCCCGCATCGGTGCTTGGTTATTGGTGCTCTTGTTCGCCACGGTTTCAGAACTGTGCGCCCAGTCGTACGTAGTCATTGACATCGGAACGCTGTCTGGGGGGAGCGCAATCGCCAAGAAGATCAATCTGAATGGAGATCTCGTTGGACAATCGGGAAGTCTGTACGGGCCGAACACACGCGCCTTCGTCCGAAAGGGCGGTAAATTGTTAGAGTTGGGTACCTTGCCAGGAGGTGACTACAGTTCAGCATTCGATATCAACAAGCGGGGCGCTGTGGTGGGGGACTCCAACACGGCCACCGTGATACGCGCGTTCCTTTGGGATGCCAGTGGAGGAATGCAGGACCTCGGCACGCTTCCAGGCGATAACGCCAGCAGAGCGTTCGGCATCAATGATTCCGATCAAGCGGTTGGATACTCCAGCGGTCCGCGCGGGGTAACGGCCTTTGTGTGGAAGAAAAGCGCGGGTATGACTAGCCTAGGGAGGCTACCCGGGGGCGACGCCAGCGAGGCTCTCGACATCAACAATGTGGGTTCGGTCGTGGGTGACTCGACCATCGATTCTGGCGACCGGCATGCCTTCCTTTGGACGTCCGGCAGCGGCATGCAGGACTTAGGAACCCTGCCAGGCGATGACGCCAGCAAGGCACACAAGATCAACGACACGGGTGACGTGATTGGGTTTTCTGTCGGGCCAAAAGGTACCCGCGCTTTCTTGTGGACATCCAGCGGTGGCATGCAAAATCTGGGCACTCTGGGCGGCGATTTTAGCGACGCGTTCGATCTAAACAACCGCGGCGAGGTGATAGGCACGTCGACGTCGGCCCAGGGAGCGCACGCGTTTCACTGGTCGAGTGGCACAGGGATGCAGGACCTGAATACTTTGATTCCTTCTACTTCGCGCGTGGTGCTAACCTCGGCGATCGGCATTAACAATACCGGCCTGATCGTAGCCATAGGCGTGGTTAGCGCCGATGCTAACCGTCCGCTGGATTCGGACGACCCTCACGATCACGCAGGTCAGACCCACGCATTCCTACTCACACCGCTTCCTGGGGCCAGCGCCGCCAAAGCCCGCCAGCTTCCCCGAAACGCTGCGGAGAAGGATAGAGGAACTGCAAAAGACTAGACGATGCCCCGTTCAGGAAACGACCCTTGGAAGTTCGAGGACCGAGAATCCAGCGGAATCTGCGGCCTTGGCCAATCGCTGGTCCCCGCAGATGAAGCTCCTCCTGGACGGACGCTGCTCGCACCAGGTCAAGCCAGCAGCAAGTTGTAGGCTGTCCGCCGCCCGCAAGCAATGTGTATCCAACAACTGCGTCGCCAAATCGCGAACTTGGTCCACGGGAAGGATTTCCCTCCAGCCACGGCTTAGCAAACGCAGGCGTGCCACCGCTCCTTGTTTGTCGAGGTCGGTTATCTCCTTATCGCGATGGAGGCGGCAAATAGCGCTATGAACCTCTATGAGGCTTCCCCACCAAACCACAGGCGCGAATCTTCTCAGCTGGGACTGGGCGTCAGGACTCGCAGCTTCGTGAACACACAAGGGGACTAACGCGCTCGAATCCCAAAACGCGGTTGTCTTCTTCACAGCTCTTCTTCCCTGTCGGCGAGAACGGCTCGGATCGCTTTATTTCCTGAAACGCTGCCTGTTGGGATCTTCAAAAGTTCCTTTACATCAAGCCGCACCTTGGGGAGGCGCAGCTTCCCCGCGGCAACCAGCACTAACTCCTGGTCGTCGGCGCCTTCCCCCGAAAACGGAACCAGTTTCGCCACCGGGAGATTACGGTCTCGGATCACCACTTCCTCGCCTCCCTTGGCGAAGGTAAGGTACTTGCTCAGCCGGTTCTTTAGTTCCGCCACATTCACACTGCGCATTCGGGCTCTCCTTCTTCATGGCTATTATAGCCATGAATGAACCTCAAGGGGAAGAGCCGGTCCTTACTGTGTTAGCCGAACCACCAAACGTTTTTCCAGCCGGTAAGGGTTTTGATCTGGCGGGTGATGTTGACTCGTGCCATTTAGCGTCCACCTCTGGCGAACTGGACGCTAAAATTGACGCTCGGCGCGCGGAAGTCAAGTTAACACTAACAAAACAAAAGAATTTTGGCGGGACGGGCCTGTAAGCCGGATTCTGTGCGGCGTGCTGACGTAAACGTCGGCACGCTGCGGCGATCATTCCTCTAGGTCGCGCCTCGCGGCGTGACTCCAGCAGCCTACCCGAGGGTTTTCCTCTGCGACGGCTTGCGCCATCGCGGAGGGAGCGCGTTCGCTTTCGCGAATTTGCTCAGCGAGCCGGGCCGGCTCTCCCCTCCTATTTGGCCTTGCACCACGCGGGGTTTTCCAGGCTCCCGATATTGCTACCGGGACGGTGGGCTCTTACCCCACCTTTTCACCCTTGCCAAACGAATCAGCTTTGCCCGGGCGGTAAAGCCCGGAACTTTTTCGAAGACGTCTCGCAGGTTTCCCTGCGCGATGCCACCGTGCTGTTCCGCCGGCGGTATATTCTCTGTGGCACTTTCCGTAACTGAGCCGCACCGCACCGAGCTAAGCTCGACGCTACCCGCTTTACGCGTGTAATTCCAGGCATGCCCGGAACCTGCGTGGCCGTCCCCTGGCGTTACCAGGCGCGTCGCCCTTTACCCTGAAGCCGCCGTGAAGCGGCTGAAGGGTGTTCGTCACCGGCTCTTGCGAGCCTACGACGACGGTGTCCGGACTTTCCTCCCGCCAGGCTGCAGGAAGCCAATCTAAAGATTGGCCACTACAACCCGGCCAGCGATCACCCGGCCCGTCCGCCATCCTTATTATAGCCCGACTTCCCGGCCTCATGTCCTCATCCTGCGGTTACGCTTGAGCAACTGGGGCGAAGCAAGAATCGCACCGGGCGAGTCTGCGACCTACACTTACCGTAAGAGGTGGCTATGACTATTCCCTCCTTGTTTCGCAGCTCCATGCTGCTGGCTCTTTGCTTGCTTTTGGCGCTTCCGGCTTTCCCGCAAATTGGCGGCGGGAATTTAGGAACCATCGGTCCGAGCAAAGGCGAGATCGTCGCGATCATTGTTGGCATGGCGGTGGTTGTGGTCGGAGTAGGCTTCCTCGTCTATCACGAAACGCACAAGCGTTCTTCGATCACCGGATGCGTGGCGTCTGGCGCAGACGGCTTGACCCTGCAAAACGAAAGGGACAAAAAGGTTTATGCCTTGCCGCCGGGCGCGGTCGAACTGAAAGCTGGCGAGCGCGTCACGATCCGAGGCAAGAAGCGCAAAGACTCCGGCGGTATGCTTTCCCTCCAGGTCGAGACGCTCACCAAAGATTTTGGCAGCTGCACTCCCTGATCCTGGCGCATTGCTCCGTGATCTTGCGGGGCGTTGGTTAACAATACCTCCCCCCTCCTCACTCATCCAATGTCGTTAATCAGTTTGCGCCCGCCCCTTAGGGTTTCTCTGGTGCCTTCGCGGGGCTTTGCGGCGCAGCTGCCGATCTGCGGTACACAATCTTCTTCGTCCCGCCTTCACAGCCACCGACGACCTTTCCATCCGCTACTTCCTGGTCCTTCGGGACTATTTCCAGCGAGTATGACTTCACGCCCTTTGCATCCAGTTTGCTTGCGATTTCAGACTTCAGCTCTTCACAAGGCTTTGCTGCCTGCGCGTAACTGCACGCCGGCAGAAATAAAATGGCAGCAAGTGTTAGCCACGTTCTCATCCTGGGATCTCCTTTATTGGGATTTGAGGGCCTACGCCCAGCGTATCAAAGCGCATCTCGACCGGGCATTTCCCTTGCAGTTGCCGTCCTGATTTAGTCAACGATAAGGTTGGGTGCGGTAGCCTTCGCCTCGAAGGCAAAATTCCTTGTACCGAATACTTCACTGCCAACGCGGCACCCGACTACGACTCGTGCGACAAGGGCTTCACATTTTGTTGACATGCAACAATAACGGTTGTGAGGACGAGGGCGTCTAATGGATTAGAAGGAGCCCGGTCCCATGAAATCTCATTCGAGTCACGCAGAGCGAGCCATAGAACGAATCCTGGAGTTGTCCGCGGACGCGCAAATTACCAGACGCATGGTGGCTAAAGACTCGCTGGCGTTCCAGAATTTGACCGGAGCGATTGCAGCGTACGGCAAAGCTCTTGCGCTGCTCACGGCGCTGCAACAGCGGGAAGAGTTCTACGCGATGGTCGCCGCAGCGGCCTGAGTAGTCGTTCGAGGCTAAACCCAAGACCCGCCTTGCGTGAACCAAACCCGCAAGGATGGGCCACGCAGCCCAGTGGTTGCTCGCCGCTCAACGGTCCTCTGCCCAAAATTGTTCCAGAATCTGCCGGCCTAATGTTTTTTCGCCAGGCTGAAGGACATCCGCGGGGTCCACGACGATACCAAGTTCGCGGAGAAAATTTGCATCGTCTGGCGCCAACATTTTATACCAAAGCGGTTCCTGTCGCGGAAGACCAGTCCACTCGGGACGATCTTTGGTGAGCTCCAAGTAGGTGGGGCTACGCTCTCCAAAGAACCACATAGCGACTGTGGCAACGGTCTTGAGAGCGTTCTTAGGCTTCATAAACTTCCGGCGTCCGCACAACTCTTACTTCACACAATGAACGAAATCCGTTTTGGACGCGACAATTTTTCTTCCGATGCGCACGTTTGATAACCGCCGGGAACGGACACGCGGACCCGGGTGTGATCCTCAGTGTGTCTGTGTCAGATCCCGAACACCATGGCTAAAGCCAGCCGCTACATTCGGAGTAGCTTCTCGAATTCACCTTCGGTGAGAACCGCCACGCCTAATTCTTTGGCTTTGTCGTATTTGGAGCCGGGGTCGGCGCCTACTACTACGTAGCTGGTTTTTTTGCTTACCGAGCCGGAGACTTTGGCGCCGTGTTGCATTACCAGTTGGGCGGCTTCTTCGCGGCTGCGGTTGGCTAGAGAGCCGGTGAAGACGAAGGATTTACCGGCGAACTTTTGGGATTTCATTACGCGCTTTTCGGCGGTGGGGCGGACGCCGGCTTTGTCCAGCTTCTTGATGATTTTTTGGTTGGCGGATTCGGAGAAAAATTCGGCGATGGCGGCGGCTACTTTGGGACCGACTTCGGTTACTTCAAAGAGTTGCTCTTCCTTGGCTTCAGCCAAGTCGTCGAGAGAAGAGAAATGCTCGGCTAGGAGCTGGCCGGTGCGTTCGCCGACCATGCGGATGCCTAGCGCGTAAATCAGGCGGGCGAATGTGTGTTTTTTGCTGGCGGCGATTTGGTCGAGCAGATTTTGTGCGGATTTTTCGCCCATGCGATCGAGTTCGGAGAGGTCGTCGAGCCTGAGGGTGTAGAGGTCGGCGATGTCCTTGACCATGCCTTTGTCGACTAGCTGGTCGACGATTTTGTCGCCCAGGCCATTGATGTCCATGGCGTGGCGGCTGGCGAAATGCAACAGGGATTCTTTGCGCTTGGCGGGGCAGGCGGCGTTGACGCAACGGTAGGCGACTTCGCCTTCGGCGCGATGGATGGCGCTGCCGCACTCCGGACAATTTTTGGGCATGCGGAAGGGCTTGCGGTTGGGGGCTTCCTTGGTGACTTTTAGCACGTGCGGGATGACTTCGCCGGCGCGCTCGATGAGCACGGTGTCGCCGATTTGCAGGCCGAGGCGATCGATTTCGTCCATATTGTGCAAGGTGGAACGGCTGACCGTGACGCCGCCGACTTGCACGGGTTCGAGGTGGGCGACGGGCGTGAGCGTACCCGTGCGGCCGACTTGCACGCGGATGTCGTTGACCACGGTGGTTTCCTGGCGGGCGGGATATTTGTAGGCGATAGCCCAACGCGGGGCTTTTGCCGTGTAGCCCAGTTCGCGCTGAATGCCCAGCGAATTGACTTTGATCACGACGCCATCGATCTCGTAGGGCAACTCTTCGCGCTTGGGCTCCCAGGCGTCGCAATACTTGTAGACTTGCTCGATGCCGTCGCAGAGCTTCCAATCTTCGGAGGCGCGGAAACGCAATTGCTTGAGGGCTTCAAGGGAATCGGAATGCTTGGGGAAAGGAACTTCGCCATCGACGAGGAGATAGTAGGCGAAAAATTCCAGGCGGCGGCGCGCGGTGATGGAAGGATCGAGCACGCGGACGGAGCCGGCGGCGGCGTTGCGCGGATTGACGAAAATTTTGCCGCCGGTTTCTTCTTGCTGACGGTTCATGGCTTCGAAGGCTTTATGGGTCATGAGCACTTCGCCGCGCACTTCGAAGCTGGCGGGCAGCTTCAGTTTTTTCAGGGCGGCGAGGTCTACACGCAACGGAATGGAGCGAATGGTCTTCACGTTGGGCGTGACGTCTTCGCCGGTGCGCCCGTCGCCGCGCGTGACGCCGCGCGCGAGGCTGCCATTCGCGTATTGGAGCGAGATGCTCAGGCCATCGAATTTGTGCTCGGCGATGTATTCGATTTTTTCGCGGCCGCTGCCTTGGCGGACGCGGCGATCGAAGTCGGCCAGGGTCTCGTAGGAAAAAGCGTTGTCTAGGCTAAGCATGGGCCGGGCGTGCTGCACGGTCTGGAAGCCTTCGCGCGGCGTGGCGCCTACGCGCACGGTCGGCGAGTCGGGCGTGATGAGCTGCGGATGCGCCGCTTCGAGTTCCTTGAGGCGGTTCATCAGGCGGTCGTAGGCCGCGTCGGAAATTTCCGGCTGGTCCAGCACGTGATAGAGATATTCGTGATGGCGCAGCTTGTCGCGCAGGGCTTCGATTTCCTGCTTGGTTTCGTGTTTGGCGGCTACCGCCTTGGCCATGGAACCCTCGGAAGAACGTTCACTGGAATGCGCATCATATTATATAGAATGGAGGTTTCGCGGCTCGCTGAGCGAGCGCCCAGGACGGTCGATGCTCCCCAACCTTCGCAACGCGTTGTTGATTCACAATCCGAATGCCGGGAGCGGCGGCGGCGGGCGCCGGCGCATGCTGGACGAAGCGCGGCGGATTTTTGCGCGCAGCGGAATCGAGGCGGACCTGCAGGAGACGCGCGGTCCCGGGGACGCTACGGTGATGGCCGAGCGCGCCACGCGGGAAGGACGCCAACTGGTAATCGCGTGCGGAGGCGACGGCACGCTCAATGAAGTGGTGAACGGGCTGGCCGATCAAAATGGGCATCGCGTGCCGATGGCGCTGCTTCCGGGCGGGACGGCGAACATTCTCGCCAAAGAAATCGGTCTTCCGTGGGACATTCCTAGCGCGGCGGAAAAACTGGTGCACGGGGAGATACGGGAGGTGGCGTTGGGATTGGCTACGCCACTGAAGGAACCGAGCAAGAAGCGCTATTTCTTGAGCGTTGCCGGAGCCGGTCCGGACGGCATGATCGTTTACGCCATCGATCTGGATTTGAAAGCGCGCGTGGGCCAACTGGCGTATTGGTGGCAAGGGGCGCGCGAGGTCTTTCGCTATCAGTTTCCACATTTTCGGGTAGTGACGGGCCACGAAAAGCTGGACGTGTCTCTGGTGGTGGTGGGTAGAACAAAACACTACGGCGGGCCATTCCGGATTACGACCGAAGCCGATTTGTATGGCGACCACTTCGAAATGATGGGGGTCACCACGCAGAGCGGCTTCCGCTACCTGAGTTATCTGCCGACGCTGTGGCTCGGTAAGCTGCGCGGCACGGATGGCGTGCATTTCTGGAAGGCGAACAGCATTGTTTGCGAGCCGCTGGATTCCAAACCGGTTTACGCGCAGATTGATGGGGAGCCGCTGGCGCGACTGCCCGTCGAATTCAAGATTGTGCCGCAGGCGCTAAAGCTGGTGGTGCCGAGAGACCCGGCCGCGGCGAAGATTCCCGCATCCAAGAATTAAATGGGCAAGAATTAAATGGACGCCTTTACGCACGGGTTGGCGTCTTATTCCGTCACCCGCGTCGCGTTCCCGAGAGCATCGCGTTGGACCGTGCTGCCAGCGATGCTTGCGGGCATGACGGCCAATCTCGATCAACTCAGTGCGTATGGGGGCCCATCGGCGTTTTTCGAGTGGTATCGCGCGGCCACGCACTCCGTGGTGGGAACGCTACTGATCGTCGTCGTCTTCGCGGTTGCGGTTTTACTGGTCAGCAGGCAGAAGCCCAACGCAGACTCGTTTCGCACCGTTGTTCTCGCTTTAGTCAGTGTCTGTTTCCTTCACCTCGCGATGGACCTTACCCAAAACGAAAGCGTGCAGCTTTTGTGGCCCTTTCGCGCGCGACGATATTCGGCTGACTGGGTGGCGCATTTCGATCTGTGGATCTTGCTGATTCTCCTGGCTGGCGTGCTGCTGCCGCAATTGCTCGCTTTGGTCACCGAAGAAATCGGAGCGAAATCGAAGGCTCCGCGCGGGCGCATTGGCGCAATCATCGCTCTGCTGGCGGTGATGATTTACATCGGGGGGCGCGCTATTTTGCATGGCAACGGCGTAGCCATGATGGAAGCGCGCACGTATCGAGGCGAATTGCTGCGGCGGGTGGCCGCCTTCGCGGAGTCCGATTCGCCGTTTCACTGGCGGGGCATGGTGGAAACCGAGCGTGCGTTCCACGAGTTGGACTTAAGCTTGGCGCGGGGGGCGTCTTTCAATCCGGACGCGGCGGTCGTTTACTACAAGCCGGAATCGTCCGCGACGCTGGACGCTGCGCGCAGCACCGATTCGGTTCGCCGCTTGCTCGCCATCGCAAAATTCCCCAAAGCTACCGTGGAGAAAACGAATACCGGTTACCACGTCCAAGTGCGCGATCTGGCCGAACAACGCGACGCTCGCTCCGGTCCGCGCGTGATCGCGATCGTCCAAACCGATCCGAATGGCAAAGTATTGAGCAACGAGCTCGCCTGGGATCGAAAGTAGTACGTGGAGTGCGGCGGTCTTGTTTACCCTGAGCCTCGAAGGGCCGCCGCTTTCACAGCGTTAGAAACAATGCCAATTCTCCATATGAGCATAGAAATCTCAAACCTTATTCTCTGAATCTTTCCGCTCTTTCAAGACTATCCGCGATACGGCGTAACTCAGCGCCACGAAACCGATCAGCAGCAGAGTGACTTCCAGCTTGTGCGCCATTAGATATGGCATGGCATTAGCGCCATAGCGCACGGCCAAATAACCCACACCAAAATATCGAATCACTCGCGCTAATCCGATCGCGGAGGCAAAACTAGCTAGCGGGACCTCAAACACGCCGGCCGCCAACACAAAAAACTTGAATGGCGTTGGCGGCGGCAGCATCGCGGCCAGGAGCATGCCGCCGAATCCGTTGCGCTCGACCCAGTGACGGATGGCCGCGGCTCGTGCGCCCACCTTCTGATGGAAAGCAGCTTCTTCAATTTTGCGTGCGAGTAAAAACAGCAGAACGCATCCGAGCAACGAACCGAGGGTGGCCATGCTCGCGTACAAGGGCATGCGTGCGGGCCGCCGCATGGAAAGTTCAATCAGCAGCAGATCGTTGATTACGGGAAAAGTCAGAATTGAGGAATCGAGGAACGAAATCAGGAACAGTCCCGGCGCACCCAGCGCTCCCGCAAAGGCCACAATCTTTTGCTTCCAAGCGCCGAGTTGTGCGGGAAATGAAACGTGCTCTCCCCTGCTTCCCTATTGCGAAAAGGCTCCGCGATCAAAATGGCTCATAAAGACTTGCATCAACGCGGTGCGATGCAAATTCGGCAATCGCGGAATTTCGCCGATGACACGCACGTGCCCGAAGCGCTCAATGGTTTCGCGGTTCTCGCGGTTTTGATCACCGATGAGCACGACACCGTGCACCGGCAACTCCGCGGCGTGCAGCGCGGCGAGCGTCAGCAGCGTGTGATTCACCGTGCCGATGCTGCTGCGCGCGGCCAAAATCACCGGCAGCTTGAATTTCACCATCATGTCCAGCATGAACTGCTTTTGATTTATGGGCACGAGCACGCCGCCCACGCCCTCAATCACGACCCAGTCATTATTTAGACTCGTTGGCAGATTGATTCGACCCAGATCAATCTCCGTACCCGCCCAGCGCGCCGCCAAGTCTGGTGAAACGGGTGGGACAAATTTATAGACTTCGTCAATAGTGCGGTCCGTCCCTATGCCGGCCAGGCGCATCACGCTTACCCGATCCGATCCCTCCAGCGTGCCGGTCTGAATCGGTTTCCAATACACGGCGTCCAATGCCGCGCACAACAGCGCGGCAAGTGTTGTCTTGCCCACGCCTGCGTCCGTGCCGGTAATGAAAAAATGATTCCTCAACCGCGCTTCTCCTCAATATGCGCGGGCAGACCAAAATTCTTCGCGGTCAGCGCTCCGAGCAAGTATCTGATCCTGTATAAATCGTCAGGGCTAAATGGCATCCGATTCGGGGGCTAAAGTCTTCAACGTTCCGCACCTTATGTCCGGGCTGTTCGGCGAATGCAGGTTCGTTACGCACCGCGCGCGGTGCGACCGCCACCGGTATCGCTGCCGACCTGGCTACTTCCCATTCCGCTGCGCGGTCCGTCCTAAACGTCCTAGAACGATGACGCATGTTACCATCTGTTTGCAATCCAGTGTCACTCGCCGTCGCGGGAGCGATACCTTTCCGTTAGGTCTGCCGAGCGAAACCGCCGCTCATCCGCCGTAGCCAAGCGCCGCAAAATCTATAGACGCACGTTTGACCCGCCATTAGCGAAATGTTATAAATCAACGACTTCGGAAAGGGTGTGCCGAGCACATTCAGGGTCCCTGCCCGCGGTGCGTAGTGAAGAACGACGCTCGGCGCCTGCGGTTTCAACAAGTTCCGGTCCCATCTACAAAGTGGGGCTTTCTCGTAGTCTGGTAAGCTCCTCCCGGCGCGCATGCCATGGCCTGGCATAGTGGTGTGCGGAAACGGAAAAGGACGCCCAGAAGCGTACGCAGTGAATTCGAAAACTTTTTTGTTCTCACGGAGGAGTGTTAATGCGCACCTGGCTTACACCTGCCCGGGCACTGGTTTGTAGATTCACAAAATTCGGCATCGCTGCCGCCATCGCTTCGCCGCTCACCGCCGTCAGCGCGCTCGCGCAATCATCCGAAGAAGCGGGAGGCGAAGCCAGCCTCAAGCTGCCCGACCTTACACAGGTGCAATTTCTGAATGGCAGCGTCGACGGCCACAAACTTTTGCTCTTCGGTATTCTCTTTTGTATTTTCGGACTGATTTTTGGCCTGGTCATCTATAGCCGCCTAAAAAACCTCCCGGTGCACCGCTCCATGCGGGACATCTCGGAGCTTATTTACGAAACTTGCAAGACGTATCTCATCACCCAGGGAAAATTTCTTTTGCTGCTCTGGCTGTTCATCGCCGTCGTCATCGTTCTCTACTTCGGCGTTCTCGCTCCAGTGCCAGGCAAATCGATTGCCGTCACGCTGCCCATCATTCTGGCCTTTAGCCTCATCGGTATTGCGGGGAGCTACGGCGTTGCGTGGTTCGGCATTCGCGTCAACACTTTTGCCAACTCGCGCACGGCCTTCGCCAGCCTCCGCGGCAAGCCCTATCCGATTTACCACACGCCGCTGGAAGCGGGCATGAGCATCGGAATGATGCTGATTAGCGTTGAGTTGCTGATGATGCTGCTCATTTTGCTTTTCGTTCCTGGCGATTATGCCGGCCCTTGCTTCATCGGCTTCGCCATCGGTGAATCCTTGGGCGCCGCGGCGCTGCGTATCGCCGGCGGCATCTTTACAAAAATTGCCGATATTGGCTCCGACCTGATGAAAATCGTCTTCAAGATCAAGGAAGACGACGCGCGCAATCCGGGCGTAATCGCCGATTGCACCGGCGACAACGCAGGCGATTCCGTAGGTCCCAGCGCTGACGGGTTCGAAACTTACGGTGTCACTGGCGTCGCGCTGATCACCTTCATTCTTCTCGGCGTGAAGGATCCCGGGATTCAGGTACAGCTCCTGGTCTGGATTTTCGTGATGCGCATCGTGATGCTGGTGGCCAGCGCGGCCGCTTACTTCCTCAACGGCATTATCGCCAAAGCTCGTTACGCCAATGTTGACGAGATGAATTACGAATCGCCGCTTACTTCGCTGGTGTGGATCACTTCGTTTGTCTCGATCGCGCTTACTTACATCGTTTCCTACCTGATCATCCCGCAGCTCGGCGGTAACGACACGCTATGGTGGAAGCTGGCCACGATCATTTCTTGCGGCACACTGGCCGGCGCTATCATCCCCGAACTTGTAAAAGTCTTTACGTCCACCGAGTCACGCCATGTCAAAGAAGTCGTGCGGTCCGCGGAAGAAGGCGGCGCGTCACTTGGCATCTTGTCCGGATTCGTGGCGGGAAATTTCTCCGCTTACTACATCGGCCTCGCGATGGTTGTGCTGATGTCCGTTGGCTACATCATCAGCACGCATGGCCTTGGCAGCATCATGATCGCTGCGGCGGTCTTCGCGTTTGGCCTGGTGGCCTTCGGCTTCCTCGGAATGGGCCCGGTAACGATCGCTGTCGATTCTTACGGCCCGGTCACGGACAACGCGCAATCGGTGTACGAGCTTTCGCTGATCGAGCAAGTGCCCGGCATCCAGGCGGAGTTAAAGCGCGACTACAACATTGAGGTCAACTTCGAGCGTGCCAAGACGCTCCTTGAAGCAAACGACGGCGCGGGCAACACGTTTAAGGCCACGGCCAAGCCGGTGCTGATTGGCACCGCGGTGGTCGGCGCCACGACCATGATTTTCTCCATCATTATGGCGCTCACGCACGGACTAACCATTAACGTCGAAAAACTCTCGCTCCTGCACGCGCCGTTTGTCCTCGGGCTTATCACTGGCGGCGCCATGATTTACTGGTTCACCGGCGCGTCCACTCAGGCGGTCACCACCGGCGCCTACCGCGCGGTGGAATTCATCAAGGCGCACATCAAGCTGGACGGCGCCGCGGCGGCCAGCGTTGCGGACAGCAAGCGGGTGGTGGAAATTTGCACACAGTACGCGCAGAAGGGCATGCTCAACATTTTCATCGCCGTCTTCTTCGCCACGTTGTCTTTCTCTTTCGTCGAGCCGTTCTTTTTCATCGGTTACCTGATGTCCATCGCTACCTTCGGTTTGTATCAAGCCATCTTCATGGCCAACGCCGGCGGCGCTTGGGACAACGCGAAGAAAATCGTCGAAGTGGAGATGAAGCAGAAAGGCACACCGCTTCACGACGCGACCGTAATCGGAGACACCGTGGGCGACCCATTCAAGGACACTTCCTCGGTCGCATTGAATCCGGTAATCAAATTCACGACTCTGTTCGGTCTATTGGCAGTGGAACTAGCCGTACAACTGACTGCGTCGCAGGGTGAAAACCTCACGCACGTACTGGCTGCTGCGTTCTTTGCCGTATCCTTCTTCTTCGTTTACCGCTCGTTCTACGGGATGCGCATCCGCGCGGGCGCTTAAACTGACGGCGATTTCGGTTTTTCTAGCGAGGTGACACCGATGAAGAAAATCTTTGCTCTGACCTGCCTTTCGCTTTGCGTCTCCGCGGCTGTTCTCGCACAAACGCAGGTTGACCCCAAATGGGAAATCCACGACCGCAATCGCCCGGTCCCGGCGGTAGTCGACCCTGGGACCGCAAGTACACAAGAAACAACCGGCCGGGCTCCGTCCGACGCCACCGTCCTCTTCGACGGAAAAGATCTTTCCAAGTGGCAGCACAAAGACGGCAGCCCCGCCAAATGGAAAGTAGAAAACGGGTATTTCGAGGTGGTGCCCAAAACAGGCCAGCTGTACACGCGCGACTCCTTCGGCGACTGCCAACTGCACGTGGAGTTCGCCGAGCCAAGTCCTGCAAAGGGTGAAGACCAGGATCGCGGCAATAGCGGCGTGTTTCTCCACGGCCTCTACGAAATCCAGGTGCTCGACTCGTACCAGAGCAAAACTTACGCCGACGGCCAGGCCGCTGCGGTCTACGGCCAATTCCCTCCCCTGGTGAACGCCTCGCGCCCTCCCGGGCAGTGGCAAACTTACGACATCGTGTTCCACGGCCCGCGCTTCGACGCGTCCGGCAAGCTGCTTCGTCCGGCGCACATCACGGTCGTGCACAACGGCGTGCTAGTGCAAGACAACGTCGAACCAACCGGCCCGACAGGCCATCACCAGCGTCCGCCCTATAAGGCCGGACCAGAAAAGCTCCCTCTATCCCTGCAAGACCACAATCATCCAGTCCGCTACCGCAACATCTGGCTCCGCGAACTGAAATAATTTGGAGCGCGGCGGACTTGCCGCCGCTTTTGCGGCTGAGTACACTGTCCAGGCGCGTACCAATACCTCTTTCCTGGCCGGTCGAGCAGACTCTCTGCTCACTTAAGCCCCCGTCGGTCCTCTACAATCTCGAATCGACGAAAACCTGGGCGTGCTTTTATCAAGGGCACGCCACTAAAAGGTCGAACTGCCTCAAGTATCGTCTCACTGCTTAACTTACATCTTGCACCTGAAATTACCTCGACCAGCTTCAAAGATTCTCCGAAACCCAGGAAATAAAACCCATCTACCGACTCGTCTAGCGTCACGCAGCATCGAATCTCCTTTTCATAAGCCCACTTATCGTATTTTGTGAACACCCATGCGGTTGCATCTTCGGGCGTCAAACGTTCTAGAAGCGACAGACGCTCACTTACGTACCGAACTGCTGTTCCCATCTCCTCGGGAATGTCAAACCCAAGACACAGGCCGCGGTGCTTGTCACTGTAATGCGCCCACACGACAGGGTCTCGCCAATCGGCGCTAAAGCAAAGGATGCCTCGTGTATGGCTCCATTCTTTGCGAGCATCGTTCAGAGCTTTCCGATGAGACCTGTCCGCCACTGCGAAAGGCAGCAACTCGAATGGGTCGTTGAGGTCATCCAATGTCGAAATCTTCAACCGCTTCTCTTTGAGAGTTTTCAGGCCAAAGCGTTCGTCCAAAAACTTGTATACGCGTATAGTTTGTTTTCCTAGTAGATTGATCATCGACCTTTTCCATTCTGCGGCGGATCTGCTTGGTCCCAAAACCGATGAATTTACTAACCTAGTCAGTCAACTCAGGTTTACTGTTCCGGTCATCCGTATCCGTGCCACGTAGCCAAAGGTAGCACTCGGCGAGGTCTTTTGAGCAGGCCGGGGCTGAGCAGTCGAACAAATTTCGCTCAAGGAGGAAAGCAGGTTCTTCGTCGCTTCGCTCCTCGGAATGACACCGTATGAATAGTTAGCGGCTAGTCTGATCACAATCACCCAGTCCGCTACCGCAATGTTTGGATTCGCGAACTGAAATAGTACAGGGACACTCCTGCCTGTCCTGCCCACCGCAGCAGCCAGGATCTTTCGAAATATTGGCGGGATTACTTCAGGATTGCCGACCATCGGGAGCTAATGGCGATAAGCGCGTTTATCGATACTAACCCGACAAGCGAGCTGACACCTTCCGGGTTGCCCGTCACCCGCCCAAGGACGACTACGAGGCCGCCGAAGGCTCAAACGTAGTCCGAGGCTAATGGCCAGATCAAGAAACTTTTACGCAGAGTTCGGTGCCACTTTTAAGTGGGAGATTCACGGAAATGAAGCCGTTTGCCGAATCGCGAATGAATTCGAGAAAATCCGGTTCTGCGTTGTCGTTCACGACGTAGCCCCCAATACGAATTTGAGGAGCGATGACCTGGATAAGTTCGCGCGCGAGCGAAGGTTCCTGGGAAACTGGCCAGCCGTCAATCAGAACAAAATCAACAGGACCGCCAAGATCGCTAAGAGTTACGCGCGCGTCTCCCTCTCTAATATCAACGTAGCCCGAAAGTCCAGCGTCCGCCAGGTTGCTTTTCGCAG
>Ga0210408_10000464_pt1 | contig 51944 bp, 48 predicted proteins | sample IncBWH4MmetaG_FD_155471 | JGI IMG/M metagenome (GOLD analysis project Ga0210408, IMG submission 155471) | Forest soil microbial communities from Barre Woods Harvard Forest LTER site, Petersham, Massachusetts, United States - Inc-BW-H-4-M | ecosystem: Environmental > Terrestrial > Soil >...
AGCGTGCGGTGATAGAGATTGCAGGCCGCGTCGATCAGTCGGGTTACTTCCTCCGGGCTGAGCACGGTGGGCAGTCGCTTGCGGGATTTGGGAAATGGAATGTACTCCGCCAGAAAATGTCGGCGCAGAGTCTTTACGAACAAGAAGCGCAATGCGGACACATATTGACTGACTGTGGCCGGAGCCAACTTCTTGGCTTGAAACAGATGAGCCTGATACTGCCGAATTTGCTCGGGCCCGAGCTTGTCCGGTGGCTGGTGAAAATACTCCGCAAAATCGCGGACCATGCGAACGTAGGTTCTTGCGGTACGATGGGAGTAATTTCGACCCTGGATTTCTTCCAGCATCTGTTTGCGTAGTTGGGTCACAGGGACCTCCTTATTTCTGTGACCCAACTTACTTCTTACTTCAATCCCTCACCAACTGCCGATCCTCGAACACGCGCTAGCGTCCGCCGCGCCAGCGGCTTCGTACAAATCTCTATTTCGCTCTTTGACGCTACACGCCTGGCCCCGGGGCACGAGCCAACGCTTGCAAAAGACGCTTAGGGGTATCCCGCCGCCGTTCGCCCTAAGGGCCGATTCTGCATTCCATTAGCCTGTCATATTGTCCGTTGGACCGATCAACGCGTCCGATTAACCCTCCGGTTACTAAAGGTCTGGACACGACCGTGAGTCATCTGGGAATGGCCCTGCTCCGCCTCTAAACTGTCGCCGACACAGCCGAATTTCCGCGTCTTCGGGGGCAGTACGATGTTAATTCCCATCAAGCACGAAAACATGGCGGCCCGGCGCTGGCCAGTGGTCACGCTGGCCTTGATCGCCATCAACACGATTGTCTTTCTCCTCACCATGATTTCGATGAGCGACGAGGCGCCGCAATTGGGCGAGGTGAAGTCTGACATCCTGATCCTGGCCGCGGTGCATCCCGAACTGAAGATGCATCCGGAGGAAGAGCGATTGGTCGAGGGGTTCAAGAAGAGCCACCCGGATCAGTGGAAGAAGGTGCAGAGCCCCTACCGCGACGTCATCAACGCTTACGACGCCAAGATCAAGCTGATGGAGGATCCCGAGAAGCTTCAAGAGGAGATGGATTCTCTGAACGAGCAATACGTAAAGCTCTCGTCGACTTCCATCACCGAGCAGTACGCATTTATTCCGGCGCATCCCAGCGCTGTGAGCTATCTGACCGCTAATTTCCTGCACGGCGGCTGGATGCACTTGATCGGCAACATGTGGTTTCTGTGGCTCGCGGGATTCGTGCTGGAAGATGTTTGGGGACGCTGGCTGTACACGGCGTTCTATCTGATCGCGGGCGCGGCGGCACTGCAATTCCACGCGTGGCTCAACCCGGGCAGCATCTCTCCTACTCTCGGCGCGTCGGGAGCCGTGGCCGCGCTGATGGGGGCGTTCCTGGTCCGCTTCCCCAAGATGAAGATTGAAATGGCATGGATCTGGTGGATCAGCATGCTGCGGCTTCTGCGCACCGGCAATCCGTTCCGCATGTGGCGCTTCAAAGCCAGTGCGTACTGGCTCCTGCCGCTGTGGCTGGGGGTCGAAATCCTCTATGGAACCCTGTTTGGATCGGTCAGCAGCGTGGCGCATTGGGCGCACGTCGGCGGGTTTGTCTTCGGAGCGCTGGCCGCGGTTGCGATTCGCTATTCCGGCATCGAGCAGAAAGCCAACAAGGCCATCGAGGAAGAACTCGCGTGGACCAATGATGCCGAACTCGAGCAGGCCAGTTCGATGATGGAGCATGGCCAACTCTCCGAAGCCCAGAATCTGCTGACCAGCTACGTCGCTGCCAACCCGAATTCGCTCGACGCATGGGCCCTGCTGCGCCAGATTTATACGCGGCAGAGCGACACGAAGTCGTACCTCGATGCGACCGTGAAGACCTGCGGCCTGCACTTGAGGGCGCACCAGATCGAAGCGGCCTTTCAGGACTATGCGGAATTCGTCGACAACGGAGGTGGCAAAATGCCGGCCACGACCTGGCTGGAACTGTGCAAGGGCGCCGAAGAAATGCAGGAGTTCGAGCGCGCTCTCTCCGAGTATCAGGAACTTGCAAAGGCGTACCCCGCCGAACGACAATCGTTGACTGCACAACTCAGCGCCGCCCGGCTATGCCTGAAGAAGTTAAACCGTCCGAAGGATGCTCTCGCGATTTATCAGGTCGCCGCGGCATCACCCGTTCCGCATCTCGATTGGGAGACATTGATTCAGGCCGGCATCAAGGAAGCCAAGGCCGCGCTTTCGGCGGGAAACGCGATAGCCGCCGGCGCGCAGTAGCGAACGGACTCATGCTCTCCCTGCAAACTCCCGGTTCTCCGTGGACACTTTCACCTTTTCGCCCTCTTTGATGAAAAGGGGCACGCGGATTTCGAGGCCCGTCTCCAGCCGGGCTGCCTTGGTACCGCCGCCCGACGCGTCACCTCGAACTGCCGGTTCCGTCTGGGCAACGACCAGCTCGACGAATATTGGCAGCTCTAAACCAATCGGATTGCCGTTGAACTTGCGGAGCTCAACCAATGCGCCTTCGATCAGGAAGTCCAATGCATCCCCGACCATCTGGCCATTCAGGGTAAGGGTCTCGTAGCTTTCCTGGTCCAGAAAATGAGAACCATCCCCATCGCTATACAGGTAGGAAGCCTGTACCGACTCGAGGTCTGGCTCCTTGAACTTGTCGCTTGCCTTGAAGGTCTTCTCAAAGACCGCATTGGTTAGAAGGTTGCGCATCTTCAGGCGTACCAGGGTTTGACCGCCACGAGCGGTGGGCGTGTTCACTTCTGCTTCCAGGCAACAGAAGGGAGTGTTTTCAAACTCAAAAAACGTCTTCCGTTTGACACTAATCGCGTCAATGAGCGCGGCCATGAAGTCCTTTGAAGGAGGTCGGTAACACAACGCATGCCTCCCTGATCGTTTCTTTCCAGTATAGGGTGAAGTACTGCTCGGTTGAGAAGGTGTTAGGGATGGCAGGGGCTGTGAGTGCAAAGGCGAATTTTTCGACAGTTGGGACGCATCAGCGGTAATCTGGTCGTCAACTCAAGGAGGGGAAGACGGAGACTGAGTCTTTCATCAACCATACTCACGTGCTGGACGAGTTCCGAAACAGAGCAATGTCCGAACGCAGAGAGACCGTCTCTGAGGACCTAGACGTCGTGGAGGAAACCTACGACGTCAATCATCCAGATTTTGCGGACGCCTGTGAATTAGGCAAGCAAATGGCACGCATGTGGGCAATGAAACTAAAGGCGGACTTCCCACGAGATCGGTTCCGGGTTTATTACACCCAATACGACAATCCGATTGTTCGCTTTCACAAGGTAAGAGAGAACGAGCCACAATGACTCCGTGACCAGCAGCTAACGTCTGCAACCGATCGCAGCTTCGGCAGCGCCGTAATATACGACACCGACTACCTCGATGCACCGTTTGCCAAGAAGGAGATTCTCCCCAACTGAGCCGGACAACTGTCGCAAAACCAGCGTTTACACTCCAGTTTCGGTTTCTTTCGATTGCTGCACGCCTATCGTCCGGCAGAGCAGGCTCGTATCGTCGGAGATGATGCCGTCAACGCCCAGGTCTGCGAAGCGCCTCATATCCGCGGGCGCATTGACCGTCCAGACAAGAATTTTCTTTCCGGCTCCCTTTATTTTGCGAATCAACTCTGCGTCAACCAATGCGTGGTGGGGAATCACATACTGGACCGGAAGGTCGCCCCAAAGGCGGAGTTGAGTCGTGAACTCACAGATCAGACCGAGTGGAACGGTGGCATCCAGGGCATGCACCGATTTGAGCGCTCCGGGCTGAAAAGAGGAGACAACGAATCCCCGGCGTGGCTTGTGCCTCAAGAACAGGTCGAGCGTAATTCTCTCCAGCCCCTTAACCTTCAACTCGATATCGAGAAAGGAATCGCGGTAGCGCTGAAGCACATCCCGTAGCCGCGGCAACCGGGAAAGCTGCTTCGCTGGCGTGCGTGACACCTCATATCCGGAGACCTTCGCGTCGTGGCACACCACAGCCTCTTCGTCCTCGGTCAGCCGCACATCGAATTCGAATCCGTCGCACCCGTCCGCCAGGGCGCGATCGAATGACTCCAGCGTGTTCTCGGGAATGGATCGGGCGGCGCGCGCCCCGCGATGCCCGAGCAGCAGCGGACGAGTGAGTGCCGGCATGAATCAGTCGAGGTCGAAGTCGCGAATCGGCTTGCCCGTGTCGGGAGTCTCTTTCGCCTTCTTGACGGCCTCCTGAAACTTCTTCTCGAGGAGATCGGAAGCGTGCTTCTGCGCCTCCACCGACTGCTGAAATATGGACTCGCGGCGGCTGTCCTGCTCGCGCATGGCCTTGGCCGCCGCTTCCATGTCGGCGAAGGTCTTCGGCTTGACCGCAGGCGTATGGGCGATGACAGACGCGGTCTCGGTGTCGATCTTCAGCACCGCACTGCAACACGGACAAGTCACTTCAAAATTGGACGGGTTCTTGGCCATCTACGCGAATCATACCGCAAAATCGATTAGACGGTGCAACGAAGGCACCGCCAGTCTTAGCATAGTCATCCGCGGGCAAATTGAAATTGATTTTCACTCCTAAACTCATGACCAGCATGAACTTGACTAATACTTATAATATTGTACGTACATATTCGTAAGAAAGGTGTTCCTTCAGGAACATCTGTGGAAACCTCCCGGTCCGTGGCGGATAAGTCCTTCTAATGCTTCAGCTTGATAGGGAAAATGTGGAAGACGTTGAGCATCTCCCAACCCAGCAGGAAAACCGAGACCACGACGACCATGACGGCCAAAAACTCACCGAATGTCATGCGGCGCCGGCCCGGCTCCATGCGCCGGGTGGCCAGGCTCAGAATGTTCAGCGTGGCAAAACCAAACACAACGGCCCAGAGAACGTTGTAGATATCCTGCCGCGGTTCCCGCGAGAAAAGCGCCACCGCCACTCCAGGCAACATGGCGGCCGAGACGCGTCCCATCGGATACATTGCCAGCACCGCACGCGTGGTTCGAGCAAACCCTGAGACGAAAGCGATTGCCATCGGATCGAGCGTTAGGATCCCCTGTCAGAATGGTTGAGTACTCGATATTACATCGTCATCGGGACGCATCGTCAATCTCTCAACCAGCGGGCATCCACGGGCGACGTTCGGTAATATGGACTGATGGCGAATCGCCGTTTCATCTTCTTCGACGTGGGTAACACGCTGCTCTTTCCTAACCGCGCGCGCTTGCTGGCGCCGATCGCGGCGGAAAAGCATCCCAGCCTTGAGGAGTGGCAGGCACTGGAGCGTCGTACCAAGCAAGAATTCGACCGAGGCTTGATCAGCAGCAAGATCGATCACGGTTTCTGGTGGACGTTTCACACTCACCTGCTGAATCAACAGAACGCATTCGATGCGAGTGTGCGCGACCAACTGGTCGAGAACACACAGAACTCTGCCAATTGGGACCAGATTCTGCCCGGCACACGCGAAGCACTCGATCGAATTCGTGAGCGCTACGCGATTGCCGTGATCTCGAATGCAGATGGCCGCATCGACGCCGTGCTTGGCCGTTGCGGGATCTGCGACTGCTTCGCCAGCATCACCGACTCGGGTAATGTCGGGCATGAGAAACCGCATCCGGAAATCTTCGCGGCTGCGCTGCGCGAGATGAAGGCTGATCCTGCTGAGAGCCTTTACGTTGGCGATGTGTATTCGGTGGACTACATTGGGGCACACAACGCGGGAATGGACGCGCTGCTGTTCGATGTTTCGGGGGCATATCGGGGCCGCGAGCTGCCTCGCGTGGAATCACTCGCGGAACTGGAAAGCTGGCTCGCGAAGTAGCTGGGTTATCTCAACAAGGTGGGGTTGTCATGTTCAATGAGACACGATTCTTTCTTTTTCTGACCGCAGCGGTATTGCTGGCCGTTGCTCCTGGGCCAGGCATGCTTTATGTTCTCGCGCGCAGCCTGGCGGGCGGAAAGCGCGAGGGCGTGCTGTCGGCGCTTGGAACGTTCTTAGGCGGCATGGTGCACGTGTTCGCCGCCGCTTTAGGCATCTCCATCATTCTTGCCAAGTCCGCCATGGCGTTTGCCACGGTGAAGTACGTTGGCGCAGCGTATCTCTGCTTTCTAGGCGTGAGGATGATTCTCGATGCGCGCAAGGAAACGAGCGCCGGTGACCAAATTCCGCAGAACGTCAAAGTCGCCCGCAATCCGCTTTGGCAAGGTGTCGCGACTGAAGTCCTCAATCCGAAGACTGCGCTGTTCTTTCTGTCGTTCATTCCGCAATTCGTGGTTCGCGGAAGCGGGCACGTGTTTTTGCAGTTCGTGACGCTGGGAACGATCTCGGTCGTGCTGAACACAACCGCCGATTTAATCGTAATTGCCCTGGCCGGGCCGCTCGGGGAGCGGATTCGAGCCTCGGCCACATTCCGGCGCCGGCAGCGAACAATCACTGGCGCGATCATGATCGGGTTGGGAACCTACCTCGCAACTAGCGAGAGCAAGTAGTGGTACCAGCATTGCGAGGGCAAGATGCCCTCGCGACAGCCGGCCAGAGGCCGGCGCTAGCCATGCGAAACGAATTCAGGGCCGCTCAGCTTTATTGCTTGCTCGCCGTTTTCTTTTCGGGATGGGCGTACCCTCAACAGCCGATGCCTCGCATTGAGGGCGAAAGCTTTGCTGAACAGAAAGTAACGCTCCCTGACGATGCGAAGGGAAAGGTCGCAGTGCTTGTGTTCGGATTCACCAAGGCATCGAAAGGGCCCACGAGCGCATGGGGCGAAAAGATCTTCTCAGAATTCGGCAATCAAGCGGGATTCGCGCTGTATCAACTGCCCGTGCTCGAAGACGTGCCGCACTTCGTGCGTGGCATGGTGATCTCAGGGATGAAAAAAGGCGTCAAGGAGAATAGGCGCGACCATTTCGTTCCCCTACTTCAGGGTGAATCGGAATTGAAGAAGCTGGTCAGCTATAACGAGCCAGATGACGCTTACCTCGTAGTGCTTGACCCCTCTGGGAAGGTCGTTCAACAAATGCATGGGCCGTTCAGTGACGCCGCCTATGAGCAACTAAGAAAAGGGATTCAAACCCTCTTGCCTCACTGAAGGTCACGCTTGGAACTACAGTTCGACGACCTGGTGATCGTGACAGCTGGAGTTGATGGTTTCATACAACTGATGCAGCAGATCCTGGCCATACCGCGCCAGGAAATAGACACCTCCAATGGTGCGCTCCTGGAGGCCCTTATTCGGGTACAGGGCCTGACTGAGGCCTTCGGCGTGGCGGCTTACCAGTTCGCCCTTGAGCGCCTCGGCGCGGGCAGCTTGCGCGTAGAGCTTCTCGAGTTGATGCTGCATTTTCGAGTGGCAGGTGTCGGCGGCGTCGACCAACGTCTTGTCGAGTTTCTCCAACTCACTCTTCACTGCAGAGAAGTTCTCTTCGAAGGACTTCTTCGCCGCCTCAAAAGCCGCCTGCAGATCGCGTGGCAACTGCTTGGCAGCGATCCGCTGCCGCAGAGCTTCAGGCCCCTCGAACACGTCTGTAATTGTTAATTCATGCTTCTCGATCAGGCGTTGGGATTTCGGTTCCACGATAGTGGCGGAGAAGCGCGGCAGAATCGGAGTTACGCGGCCAAGAAGCGCTTCGTACACCACGCCGGCTTGAGCGAAGTAGGCGGCCTCAGCGGCGCCTCCGGTGTAGGCGAGCGTGGGCAGCAGAAAATCCTGCATGATCGGGCGCAGCAGTACGTTTGGGCTGAATCGCTCGGGATGCGAATCGAGTTCCGCAAGCAGTTGCGACTGCGAAAGCTTCTCAGCGGCGGCCTCGCCGTCGATGACAAATTCGGTTGTGTCTCCGCTCGTTCGTCGCGAGATAGGTGTGCGGGCACCCTGCCTGGTAGTAAACAACAGCACCGAAGATTCGGTGACCTTCACTTGCTGGTGATAGCCTGCGGCCTCAAGTTCCTTGCCGCGGTCATGAAGGCTGGCAGCAAGCTTGTCCGAGCGTTCTATCGCGGCACGATAGATTGGCTCCGCGACGCGGGCAAATTCAGGATCCGAGGGATCCATCAGAATGACGCCCCATTCGGCGAAGACGCGCGCATAGAGACGCGCGAAAGCGCTGCCGAGGGTTTCGCCCGGGCGGTAGGAGTCGCGCAAGGTCTGGGAGGCTTCGGTGTCGCCAAGCAATGCGGCGGCTTGTTCGACTACGGAATTGATTTCGTCTTCGAAGCGAACAGAACTGACGGGAGCCCCCGGTACGTCCTTGCCGGCAGTCGTGAGGACCTCTAGCGAGCCATCGGCCCGAGGGAGTGAAACATGATTCACCTCAGCCAGATCGTGGTCATAGGTAGCGAGCCAAAAAACCGGGACGGCTTCGACTCCCGCGGCAGTCGCTTCATTCGCCAATTTGACGGCACTCAGTGCCTTATAGAGGGAAAATGTGGGCCCGCCGAAGAGTCCCACCTGCTGTCCGGTGACGATGGCGGCGGCGCCTTTGCGGAAGCGGTCCAGATTGGCGAGTGTTTTCTCCGATGCGTTCCAGGAGCGGTTCTGCCGTTGGAGGTTGTCAGTCACATGCTGACGGCGCGAGGCCTCGTACGAAATATGTCCGGCTTCCTCTTTCAGCCACTCATGAAAATACGGGGATCGAGGATAAAAGCTTCGAACTTGGGGAGTGTAAGCCAGGAGATCTTGGAAAAGGCGCGTGGTATGCGGGATTTGCGAGAATGGAATACAGTGGGCCTTCACCGACAACGCTCCTGACACCATGGTTTCGAAGTCTTTGTTTGGACGCGTGAGGTCATGTTTTGAGAGCAGTGGGGATGCATTCGCGTGATCTTAGCAGGCACACACCACGCCGTTCTTGGTTGAGATGCCTGAAATGACCGCAAGATGCAAGATAATGGAAGCGAGATCATAAACTACGAAGGGCACGAAGTACCACGAAGGAAAGAAAAATGAGTTTGGCTGCAAACCCGCTGGAGATCATTGTTCCTGTGACCTTGGAAGGATCGGTCGTTCGGCTCGAACCGATCCGCCGCCAGCACGCAGAATTGTTCTGGGATGTGGCGAAGAATGATCTGGACGACATTTTTCGATGGATTCCCTATGAGATGAAGACTCGGGAGGACTTTCAGACGCTGATCGACAAAGCATTGGCCGAGCAGGAGCGCGGGGAATCGGTAGTGTTTGCCACGGTGGAACGCACCTCCGGACAGACCATCGGCAGCACGCGATTTATGAATATCGATCGCGCCAACCGGCGCGTAGAAATCGGATCGACATGGATTGCTCCACCCTGGCAACGAACCGCTGTGAACACTGAGGCGAAGTATCTGATGCTGCGGCATGCGTTCGAGGTATGGGGCTGCATGCGGGTGGAGTTGAAGACCGATGCGCTGAATCAGAAATCACGCAATGCGATCCTGCGGACCGGGGCGAAAGAAGAGGGGACGCTTCGGCGGCATACGCTTACATGGACAGGGCGCGTGCGCGACACCGTGTATTACAGCATTCTGGACAACGAATGGCCCGAAGTAAAAGAGCGGCTGGTGGCCATGTTCACGCGTTAAAGCGAGTTCAGGCCACAGCCGCGTCCAAGTCTGCCATGAAATGAACTGCCCGGAGTTCACATTTCTCCGGAAGACACTCCATAAAGCAGAGACCGCCTCGCCGAATCAGCCACCAATCCATCCACCCGGCATTTTGGTGAAACTTACTCTCATTCGGGTGCGCTGACCAATACTGCTAAACGAGTGAAGGTCGATGCTTTTTTGTAGGGATTTGGCTTCCTGAGTGTCGTCAACACTACTGCAAATCCGGGTCATAGCATCCACGTCTTCATCGGAAATCCAGCCACTCACCAGAGGCTGAAACATCTTCACCTTGTTATTGGTGGACAGCAGATTGATTTCGATGCACGAATGCGCGTTCACCCAATCGCGGACCTGATCATCATCATTGATCCAGTAAGGACTGGGAGCATTTTCTGAGGCCAGGTCTCCGACGTTTTGTTTTTCCAGCACTCCGCCGCTGATGGCCATCAGGTTGGTCTGGTATCCCTGGGTTGCAACCGTGTGGCGAACACCGCCCCACGTGCCCCGGATCGAACTCATGATCGATTCGCTGTATCGATCTTCCAGACCCAGGATGTGGCCGAACTCATGGGTGGGAGTCCAGGTGAAGGCATCACGTTCAGTCGCATTCAGCGTCATCGAGCGGTCGAATAGCGGATAGTCGGTGACGTGCGAAGGACCGTCGCACTTGAGCGCCTCGATTTGCGTTGCGTCTCCCGCCCGAGAATCTTTATCGCGAAAACGAACGCTGATGTTGCAGGAAACCGAATAGCCATCATCGAAACTGTGGGTCCATGTGGAATTGACGTTTCGCTCGATGGTAGCTGCCCGGGCGGAAGTTGCCTCCGGGCCATAGAGTTCCATGTTGCCTGTGATGCTGACGGAGTTTACCGTGCGGTCAACGATGATCGAAGGTGCGGGCGAAAATCTCCCAACGGGCGGCACTGGGTCACTCATGAGTGGCCTCCTTTTAACTCGGAAGTATCTTCGGGGGGATCCCGAATGAAATCGGGAGGGAAGGCGGAAAGCTTACCACGAAAGAAACATTTTTGGGAAGTTCGAAGTTTCGACCACTGGATCTCTCACGTCGGAAGTAGAAAAGCAGACGCCCCGGCGATAAGCGGATATTTCATGCGGCTATCGCACACTTCGCTATTCACAATAGACTCTGACCTTGACTTTGGTGTTTGCGTCTTTTTGATCAACGTCGACGGTCACGTCGTTCAAGTGTTCAACCAGCTCTTCCAAATTTTCCGGCTTGATTTGCGTCAGGTCGACGGCGAGGCCCTGTTCCTGCATGGCGTCATTGGCGCGACGCAGGGCCGGCGCGGGAATCAATCCGGCCAGGCGCACACCCGCGCGCAGTAACTGCATGGGGACACGGACGTTGACCTTGGTTGGGCCCTCGTGGCCACCGTCTTCTTCGGAATCAACCACCACGCGCAGATATTTGGGACGCGGCTTCCCTGCCCCAGATGATCCAATGTCAGACGATGCGGGAGACGCCGGCGCTTCCATGGCGGCGATGAGACGCTCAGCTTCGTCGGCGCTGATCTTTCCTTCGGAAAGCATCTGCAGAATTTGACGGCGATGTTCGTTCATAGTGGCTCCTTACGATTCTTTTCGCTCTTTCGGTGCGGGCTGAACACGCACCCTTTCAAACCGTGTTCCATCGCTCGGCGTCCTACAGGATGTGGAACGACAGGCCGGCGCTGCGATGTTCGACCTCGACGTTCGTGTCAGCCAGCGCGTTCAGGATCTGCCACATGACCGCAACTCCACGGAGCGGGTTCACGCGGCATGCCAGGCACGCGATGAAGATGAAGGGCGAAAGTAAGACAGCCAACGGCAACAGCAATACCCAGATCAAGAAAAGCGGCACCCACAGCCGAAAAGTGCGGCTCTCGTGGTCGCGCAGGCTGACGACGGCGACAAAAGGAATCATTGCAAGGCCTCCATCTCGCGAATGGCATCTTCCGCGCTGATCTCTCCTCGCTGCAACCGTTCCAGGATTTCGGACTTCGAGGGTCTGGGGTTCGTCTCGACGAATTCAAGGCTGTTGGCGATACGGGTCAGCCGCGACTTGATCGTGGGATAACTAACACCGAAGATGCGCTCCATTTCTTTGATCGAACCGTGCGAGCGGACGAACGCGGTGATAAAAATCTGATCGTCGACGGAGATGCGTGCCAGTTGGGGGAGTTCGAAACTACCCTCTATGGTGATATCTTTTTCGGCTATGCGAACTCGCTCCACAAGGACCCGATGACCTTGGGCGAGCTGAGCCAGTTCCTGCCAGTCCCTCGGAGTGGTCTTTGTAGAATCCATCTATATCTCGCATATCGATACATAAATTAATATTATTAATCTGTCAACTTACTTTTATTTAGTTTATTAAGTAATCCCAAAGACATTATTACCTGCTCAATCTATTCCTGTTGACAACAATATACCTTGCACTACATAGTATGCCAGTGCGTGACGCCATCAACTCCGATCCAGTCAGCGACAAATGGGAAGTCCAGCTTCGCAAGGGTTGTCTCGAACTGGCGATTCTAGCTGCGCTGTGGGGCGGAAGGCGTTACGGGCTGGAAGCGCTGCGACGTCTGGAGAGCGATTCGGATTTGATCGTATCGGAGGGGACGGTCTATCCCCTGCTCAGCCGGCTGAAAGCGTTGGGGTTGGTGCAGAGTGAATGGGTGGAATCGGATACGGGGCATCCGCGGAAATATTACGCGCTGACGACGGCCGGAAGGCAGCGAGCCTTGGAGATGGCTGCCATCTGGGCGCGGTTTTCTTCCAGCATGAGCCGGTTGCTCGCTCCGTTGAATGAGGAGAAATAGATGGCGATAGCGGGCGAGGCACAGCAGAAGATCGAAGCCTATCTCAATAGAATCCGCGGCCGATTGCGCGGCCTCCGGGCGGAGGAGAGGCGGGAGATTCTCGAAGAGTTGCGAAGTCACCTCCTGGAGAAGGCTGCGGCAGGCGGAATGACGGGAGCCGCAGTGGATGCGGCGCTGGAATCACTGGGCAGGCCGGAGGAACTGGCTCTGGAGTACGTCACCGATGAACTGCTGGCGCGCGCCGAGGTCAGCCGGTCTCCTTTGCGCATTCTCGACAGTCTGTTCCGCTGGGCCAGTCTGAGCATCGTGGGATTCTTTGTATTGCTCGGGGCAATCACCGGGTACTTCCTAGGAGTGGTTTTTCTTTTAGTGGCGGCGTTGAAGCCGTTTCACCCGGAAACGGCAGGATTGTGGGCTTCTCGGGATGCCTCTGGAGATCTGACTCTCTCGGTCCACTTGGGGTTTGGCTACGCGCCTGTTGGCGGCCGCGAAGTGCTGGGCTGGTGGATCGTGCCGATCGGACTGCTGGCGGGCGGCCTCCTGGTGATTCTGACCACACGTTTTGGGCTCTGGTGCGCGCGGCTCTATCGCGCGTCGCGGGCGCTTCCAGGCCGCGGATGAGTGCGTTTACGAGAGCGAGGAGACGTACTACGAATGAACGCATCGATTTCCGCAAACACAACGGCGGTTACAGGTGGCACCGCCGTTTCTCTGCAAGCTCAGCGACCGTCGGCCGGCCAGAGATGGATCTCTCTCGGAGAATTCTTGCTGGGAAGTGCGATTGTGATCGGGCACAACGTGTATCGCGTTGTGCCGAACGAGGTGCCGATCCTTTTCGTCTTCGCGTTGATTTCGTTCCGGCTGCGCGACGGATGGAACGCGCTCGGTCTGCGCTGGCCAGTGTCGTGGCGGCGGACAGTTTTGATCGCGCTAGGTGCGGGTGTCTTAAGAATCCTGATCGGCGCGCTGGTGATTGAGCCTGTCACCGCCCACTTTTGGCCGCCGGCGGTCGCACCGAGTGGCATGAACGAGATTGCGGGCCAATGGGTGGGGGCCCTCAAGTGGTTCCTGCTGGTTTGGACCTTCGCCGCGTTCGGCGAGGAGATTGGATACCGAGGCTATCTGCTGAACCGGGCGGCGGACGCGGGTGGCCGTTCGAAGGCTGCCTATTGGGTTGGGGTTGTTCTGGTCTCGGTGCTCTTCGGGTACGGGCATTACTATAAGGGGCCGGCTGGAGTCGTAGACTCCGGGATGGCAGGGCTCGTTTTGGGAGCCGCGTACGTTCTGTCCGGACGGGATTTGTGGGTCTGCGTATTAGCGCATGGATTCATCGACACGATTGGATTGATCGCTGTATTTTTCGGATGGTCATCGTGACCCTGGCGATGCGAAACCCCGAAAATCCTTGCGTCCACGCGAAGGACTCCGCAGCGTTCGCACTAAGAGCACGTCGCAACAGATTGGAACCAAAGGGCTGCCGAGGGCATCGAATACGTTGACTTCCGTGGCAGGGCAACCTAGTCTGGAAGTGGTTCTTTGCAAGGCCAACCCACCAGTGGGGGCGTCACGGCTTCGACGGAGATGCTTACGGCCAAGAGGCATGCCGGGGTGCACACACCCGTAATCGTGGGCAAAATGATAATTGCCAATCAACAGATGGCATACGCAGCCTAACTAGTTTAGGCAGCCGTCCCAAGAGGCTTCGCCCGTGGGCCTCCGAAGGACGTCACACAGCGGGCTGCTCTTCTCTTCTACGTCTGGGATGAGAGGCTAAGACCACAGGCTAGCGGAACGCGTTTCTTGTCGGTTCTGAGCGCGGGCCGCGAACGTCCCAGGGTAATGCCTGGGGCATGAACACGACTAAGCATGTAGTTCTCTTGACCAGTAACATTTTCGGACGCGGGTTCGACTCCCGCCGCCTCCACCACTAACTAATTTGTTTTCAATATGTTACAAGGATTATACTATATTTATCTTTAATTATCCGTATTCAACGACAAGATGATAATGAGCCAACCTAACCGAAGCACATCAAAACCCGAGGGCTCAGTCATCCTTCCCAATGTGTTCGGCGGCAATGCGAAATCCAGTATTCGCTGCTGGTCCGCCAGCGTACACGGTGCCCTGGAAGGGCACTTCCTTCAAGTCACTTCCGCTCCATGGATTGATCCGGCAAGGCATCGAGCTCCGCACATTCGCTAGGCAAGCGATAATCAGCTTACCGCCACCGACAGTTCCATGCCGAGCTTACCCGCACCGGAATGACAAGGTTGAAGAGAATGATTTCGGTGCCGGCCACGAAGATGGTAACGGTGTGGCCGACGCCCCAAAATGCTCCGAATCAGGACCGCCCGCATGCTGCTCCGCTGATTACTGACGATGGTTGTGGGACTGCGATCAAGTGGTCGGGGTCGGTGGCATGAAGCATCCCTAGAAAAAATCCGACCGCGAGGAAGGAGAGAAGGCCGGTCATATGTTCCAGTTGGATTTACTTAGATCGATCACTAAGATCGATTGCTCAGACCGTTGCTGCTTGGCGCGACTCTATCAGGCGCGCCGCAAGAAATTCCAAATACTCTTCCATCCCCTCCCCGGTCTTGGCAGAAAGCCTCAAAACCGGCATGCCCGGGCGCACAGCCTGGATGTTGTTGTATGCGGTCTCCCAGCTAAATTCAACCGCTGCCGCCAAGTCAATCTTGGTGACGACTGCGACGTCGGCGCTGTTGAAAATGGTGGGATACTTCAGCGGTTTGTCCTCGCCCTCGGTTACCGAAATGAGCACGAGGCGGAGGTCTTCTCCTAAGTCATAAGAAGAAGGGCAGACCAAATTGCCCACGTTTTCGATAAAAAGGAAATCCAACTCGTTAAGATCCCATTCTTCCAGCGCGTTTTGAACCATGGCGGCTTCGAGGTGACAAAGAGTGCCGGTCGTGATTTGCTTGACTGGGGCCTGGCTACGCGCCAAACGCAGGGCGTCGTTCTCGGTTGCAAGGTCCCCTACCAACGCAGCCACCCGGTAGTCTTTCCGAAGCAGCGTGAGAGTTTTTTCCAGGAATGCAGTCTTGCCCGAACCGGGGCTGGAGACTAGGCTCACCACGAACACACCGGCGGCCCGAAAACGTGCGCGGAGGCTCCGCGCCATCACGTCATTTTGCTTGAGCACATTCTTTCGGACTTCAATCAAACGGGGTTCGGGACGCATTCCTGTATCTCCAGGGCAACGACTTCGAGTTCTTTCCCCTGCACAATCTCGGAGCAGGGAGTACCGCATTCCGAGCAACAAAACAACTGCATCGAACTGAGGGGGCGCTGCGCTCGACAACGGGGACAAAAGATCACCACGGGAACATCCTCCACCAGCAAGCGCGAACCCTGCAGCGCAGTACCTTCGCAGGCCATTTCATAACAGGAGAGGAGAGCGTCTTTCACCACGCCGGAGAAGGCGCCCAGCTTTAAGTGCACGGCATTCACCTGAACGCCACGGCGCTCGGCCTCTTCCTCGGCGAGTTCCACGATGCTAATGGCGATAGAAAGTTCATGCATAAATTGACTCGGTGGCAGGTTCGCCCGCCTGCTGCGTGGTGTCGAAGCGGCCGAATGCCGCCAGTGCCGCCTGTCCCAGGCTGATGCCACCGTCGTTGGGCGGGACCGCATGGTTTGTCCACACCTGCAACGATCCGTTCGTCAGCAGAGACTTCAAATCTTCCAGCAGCAACTCGTTCTGGAAGACTCCTCCGGAGAAAACAACAGTATCCAGTCCGTGACTTCTGGAAATGTCGTTCACGGTATCGCACAAACCCTGAGCGATTCCGCGCTGGAAAGATCGAGCAATTTGCCGCACATCGCGGCCGCGCACCCGGTCTTGTGCAACTGCCAGTAGCAGCGGGCGAAAATCGAGTTCGCCGCCGGCGAAGAAGAAGGGATAGGGCTCGGTCAAGGGCGCGCGGCGGGCGAGCTGCTCCAGCCAGATCGCCGCCTGTCCTTCAAAAGAAACCTCACGGGTAAACCCGAGAAGAGCTGCCGCGGTGTCAAACAGGCGTCCGACAGAAGTGGTGGCGAAGGTGCGAACATCTCTGCGTATCAACTTCATCGCTTTGCGGTAGCGATCGGGAAAAGCGAAGGGCTCGGCAAGCATGTCTGGCAAACTATCCACCTGAGTCAGGAACCCAGCCGACGCCTGCACCGGAAAATGCGCGGCAGCGTCCCCGCCTGCGAGAGCCGCCTGACGCAAATGAGCAACCCGGGTGAATCCCTCGTGCACGCTGCCGACGAAGACCTCTCCGCCCCAGATCGATCCGTCGTCTCCATATCCCGTGCCATCGAAGCTTACGCCTACGACTGGTTTCCTCCACTCTCCCCGTTCCGCCAGCACAGATGCCACGTGGGCGCGGTGGTGCTGTACTGCATGGTTCTGCTGGACTCCGAGTGTTGCCGCGTGGGCGGTCGAGAGATATTGTGGATGAAGATCGCGGACCAAAAGAAGTTCTTCCCGGCGAACCTCGTACATCGAAACCAGATCCTCGATGGTCTCGTGAAACGCGCGCAGCGACTGGTAATGGTCCAAATCCCCAATATGCTGGCTTACAAAGGCCTGCCCGTCCACAACCAGCGTGATTGTATTTTTGAGGTCGGCGCCGAGCGCGAGAATGGGACGCTCAGCAGGGAGGGCTGCAACTGCTCCCGGAGCGTAACCACGAGCGCGGCGCAGGACCACAGGGCCGAAAGCGCCCACACGCGCCAGGGAGTCGTCCACTCGGCGCGCGATGGGCCGCTGCCCAATCAGAAACGAATCGGCGATTCCTGAAAGACGCTGCAATGCGTCTTCGTCCTGGTACGCGATCGGCTCACTGGAGCGATTCGCGCTGGTCATAACCAGAACCTCCGGAGCCCCGGACGCGAATAGCAAGTGGTGCAAAGGGGTGTAAGGCAACATCAGGCCGAGTTCGCTGTTCTCTGGGGCAACTCCGCTGAGTTCGATTCTCGCGGGCGCGAGCACGATGGGACGGGCGACGGAATTGAGCAGCATTTCCGCATCCGAAGAAAGCTCGACCAGGGTGCGGGCCACCTCGACATCCCGCACCAGCAGCGCAAGAGGTTTTTCTTTCCGATACTTGCGATCACGCAAAGCCGCCACGGCAGCGGGATTGCGGGCGTCGCATGCCAGGTGGTATCCGCCGAGTCCTTTCACGGCGAGAATCTGTCCGGCGCTAAGGAGCTCGGCCACCCGTCGAATGCTGCGTTCGCTTTCACGCGTGGCCCCATCATTGTCCGAGGGAGAATGCGCCGGAGGCTGCGGGTGAAGATAATAGCCGGGACCACAATCCGAACAAGCTACCGGCTGAGCATGAAAGCGTCGGTTGCCCGGGTTCGAGTATTCTGCAGCGCAGTAGTCGTCGAGCAGCCAATTTTTCAAGGTGGTATTGGGCCGGTCGTAAGGCAGAGCCAGGACGACGGTGTAGCGCGGCCCGCAGTTCGTACAATTGATATACGGATACCAATGACGGGGATCGGCAGGGTCGAAGAGCTCCTTCAGACAATCGCTGCAAACGGGCAGATCCGGCGAAATACGAGCCGTTGGGCGTTCCCTTCGCTCGCTTGTCCGGATGGTGAATTCCTGCAAGCCCACTGGCTCGGCAGGCAGCACATCGATTTCCGCGATGCTGGCTGCCGGCGGCGGCTGCGATTTCAAGTCCCGAACAAAGGCTTCCAGCCCGGTCGCTGCGCCTTCGAGATGAATTTCAACGCCCTCTTCCGCATTCAGCACCCAACCGTTCAGGGTATTGGCGCAGGCGAGACGATACACAAAAGGACGGAATCCAACTCCCTGCACTACTCCCCGAACTCGAATCGAACAAGCGCTCGCCATATCTAGGTTTTATCTGGCCTACTCGTCTACTATGCAACCGTGTCCTTGCCATCCCACCTGAACCACCTTGCCGTCCTCGACCAGGATGGGTACGGTGCGCTGTCCCCGCGCTATCTCGCGCATGCGTCCGCGCGCGGCGGGATCGGCCTCCACGTCGTACTCGACAAATTCACGGCGCTTCCACTCCAGCCACTCGCGCATTTCGCCGGTGTGGGGACAACGAACGGTTCCATAAAGTTCAAGCATAGAATTCAAGCCTGCCCGCGACTCACCCCTCCTGGTTCAGCATCTGCAATGATTCGCGGATGACGTGATAGATCGAAGCCTGTACTTCCTGAATGCGGGGGATGTAGTCGCAGTTCACAACCACGGGAAGGTCGGCCAGGTGCTTGCGCTTGATTTCGCCTCCGTCGTAGCCGAGCAGCGCCACGGTCAACATATTCCGTTTCCGTGCCTCCTCCAGCGCCATAATGATGTTTCGCGAGCCGCCGCTGGTGGAAATGCCAATCGCAATGTCTTCCGGCCGAGCCTGTGCGATCAACTGGCGAAGGAAAATCGCATCGGTGCCGATGTCGTTGGCGACGGCAGTGATATTCGCGGGTTCCAGTGAGAGTGACACCGCGGGGAGGGATTGATACCCCATCGGCGGGAGCACACAATCAATAGCGAAATCGTTGGCGTCGGTCGCAGACCCGCCATTGCCGAAGACGATGATCTTGCCGCCGCGGCGCAGCCTCTCATGAATCGCCAGGGCCGTGCTGGCGATCTGCTCAGCCTCGTCTCGCGCCACCTGCTCGCGCAGCTTGGCGTCATCGTGGGCTTTCATCAGAATGGAAGATGTCACTTCAGCAACCAGTCCGGCAGTTCCCTGCTTCTCCGTGCCTAGAAACGGGTAGAGAAATCCCGAATCTCCAACTTCATGGCCCAGTTCACGGTGTTCAAAAAAGACGTGTACCGTCTCCCAGAGAGTGTGATAAAGGATCTCGATCATTTCCTGGTGCATGAACGGATCTTGTGTAGCTGCATCCACCGCGTAGGAACCTGCGATGCCCGGAAGTGCGAAGGTCATCGCCTGTTGCAGGTGCGCGTGCTGCAGCGTGGCCCAGACTTCGGGATCGCCCTCCGGCGGACCGAATCCCATGACGATGTCTTCGGGATGAAGGATGGCTTCGAGCCACGGTCGAAAAAGAACCGACAGATCCAGCGCGGGCAGTGCGCGCTTGCCCACGATGACTGGATGAACGAACTCTACCGATACGTGCTGCGCATCGGTGGCATAGGGTCCGCGTCCGAAAGCTAGCAGACGCCCTCCGCGCAGAAAACGCTCCGACATTTCACGGCACGCTTCGGCTAGCCGTGGTGCTTCGCGTGAGAAGAAGCTCTCAAACAAACGGTTGCGCTCAAGCAGACGCTCTTCGACTTGAGTCGCGAGTTTACATGCCGCTGGCATAGCGTCTATTCCCGGCAAATCGTTTTCTTCATCTTCGTTTAACAAATTCGCGGCAATGGATCGCCGACCAGCATATCTACGATCCTGCTGCCGCCGTAAAGGGTGGTCACGAGCACCGTCCCGGCAGGCTGTTCGCGGACTTCGCCGATCACCTGCGCTTCGCTTCCGCCCGGCGCCAGGCTCAGTGCATTGATCGCAGCGTCGGCGTACTCGGGGGAGACAACTGCCAGAAACTGCCCCTCATTCGCAATGTGCAGCGGATCGAGTCCGAGCAACTCACACGCGCCGCGAACGGTGTCGCGCACTGGAATCTGATCTTCAAAGAGAATCATCCCCAGCCCGCAATCACGAGCCAACTCATTTAGCGAGGTCGCGGCGCCGCCGCGAGTCGGATCGCGCATCCAGCGGATGCCCGGCCCTGCGGCGTGAATGAGCGCTTCAACCAGCGAGAGCACGGAGCGACTATCGGAGCGAAGATCGGCTTCGAAATCAAGCTCACCGCGCGCCAGCAGAATGGTGATGCCGTGATCGCCGATTGGTCCGGAGAGGAGAATTCTGTCGCCGACACGCACCGAGCGAGGGTCGATGGTCACTCCAGAAAGCGGTCGGCCGATACCAGTCGTAGTGACGTACATCTGGTCCGCTTTGCCGTGTTCAACGACTTTGGTGTCACCGGCAGCGATCCGGACACCAGCGTCCCGAGCGGCCTTCGCCATGGCTCGAACCTCAGCTTCGAGAACCTGCGTCGACAACCCGGCTTCTAGCACATAACTGACCACGAGGGCTTGTGCCCTTGCGCCCGAAACCGCGAGGTCGTTCACCGTACCGTTCACCGCAAGTTCACCAATAGAACCGCCCGGAAACCGCAGTGGCTTAACCACGAAGCTATCGGTGGTGATCGCAACGGCCGTGCCGTTGATGTCGACGTGCGCGGCATCTCCGAGTGGGCCGGGCGCCGCGCCAAAAAGCAGGGGAGCAAAGAGTCCTTCGACGAGCTTGCGGCTGGCCTTGCCCCCGGCGCCGTGAGCCATCTCAATCTGGGGATCGCGGAACCGCACGGGTGCGGATTCGGCAAGCGTGGCAGCCTGAGCGCTTACGCGACCGAGTTCAGACTTACCATTGCCGCCTTGCGGTGTTCGTAGTTGTGATATGCGGCGCATGATCCTTCCGATGACACCATGAGTGCACCGATCGGATGCTCCGGCGTGCACTCGCGGCCAAAAAGTTTACACTGATGCGGCTTCAGCACACCCTTCAGCACTTCACCACATTGCGCGGCTTTAGGATCGGTCACCCGAATGCCAGGGACCGCGAAGCGTTGTTCCGCGTCCCATTCGGCGTACTTGTCATTGATGCGCAGTGCGGACTGCGAGATGAATCCTAGACCGCGCCATTCAAAATAAGGACGAAGCTGGAAGACCTCCGCCATGGCACGAAGCGCGGCTCGGTTGCCTTCCCAGGGAACAACGCGCTTGTATTGATTCTCCACCTTTGCCTCTCCCGCGCTCAGTTGGCGCAGGAGCATCACAATGGATTGCAGCATGTCGAGCGGCTCAAAACCTGAGACCACGATGGGCTTGCGTTCATTCTGCGCGATCCACTCGTAGGGACGGCAACCAATTACGGTCGAAACGTGTCCGGGGCCGATGAAAGCGTCCAGACGCATATCGGGGGAATCCAGAATTGCACGGATGGCCGGGATGATGGTGACATGGTTGCAGAATACCGAGAAATTGCGGATGCCCTCGGCCTTGGCGCGCATAATGGTCAACGCGGTAGACGGCGCCGTGGTTTCAAATCCGATGGCGAAAAACATGACGTGCTTTTCGGGATTGAGCCGGGCTAGCTTCAGAGCGTCGGAAGGCGAATATACGATACGTACGTCCATGCCCCGGGCTTTGTGTTCAAGCGGACTGCCCTGGGTGCCGGGGACGCGCATCATGTCACCGAAGGCCGCGAAAGTAACGTCCGACTGCTGCGCGATGGAAAGACCGTCGTCGATCCTACCCATGGGAAGCACACAGACTGGGCAGCCGGGGCCGTGGATCAATTCGATGTTTTCCGGAAGTATATCTTTCAGGCCGAAGCGATAGATAGCGTGAGTATGTCCGCCGCAAACTTCCATCATGCGGTAGTGGCGTTCCGTACGGGCGAGGCGGCGAATTTCTTCTGCCGCCTTCGAAATCAGTTCGGGTTCGCGGAACTCGTCAACGAATCTCACGCGGATCCCTTCCTCGCGGCTGGACGCGGACGGGCCTCAATTCACGTCCTCCAGTCCGTATCCCCGGACTTCCTGCATCGCTCCGTCAATCTCTCCCAGCATCCTGAGCGTGTTCATCTGGTCGGCGGCATCCTGCTCGCTGATCTTACTCATGGCAAAACCCACATGCACCAGGACCCAGTCGCCGGGTACCGGCTTATCATCCTGCAATAAGCCCAGATCAATCCTGCGCCGCACGCCGACCACATCCACCAGCGCGGAGTCGAGGTTTTCGGACGAGATCTCGACAATCTTCCCTGGTATGGCTAGACACATGCGGCATCCTCCCACGGCATCATGATTCGCTCCATCCCAATCCACCGATTGAAACTCCCGCCGCCCATAGGCCGCTCAAGCCTGTTTGCGGGCCGAAATATCGAACGACAGCTTGAGTTCATCCTTGAGCCTCACGGTTCCCCCAAGAGCAGAAACCGGGCGAATCTCGTAATCGCTCTGGCGAACCGAAAACACTCCCGTCGCCCGCAGCGTCTTACCGTTCAGCGAAACTTGCGCCGACACCGGCTGTCCGCGCGTAACTCCGTGCAGCGTCAGTTCCCCATTTAAGGCCACCCAATATTGCCCTTCCCCGGTCTTGCTGGCGGAGAGGCGAGTGCACTCATAGACAATGTCAGCAAAGGAATCCGACTCAAGAACTTCCTCGTGCATCTTGCGGTTGATTTCCTCTCGATCCTTCTCACTGACGTCATCGGTCATGTTGAGCGAAGCTGCACGAATCACCATGCGCAAGGAGCTTTGGTCGATCGCGGCGGGATTCAGCAAGATTTCTCCCTCGAAATCAGGAACAGCAATCGTCGGGCTATGGCCCAGTGCCGAAAGCAGCCCCGCGACGAACGCCCTGACCTTGAAGTTGCTCCCCCTGGTCTCAATGATGTAGTGAACCGTGGCGGCCTCCGGTATTACTGTTGGATCGATGGCGTAATGCACTCTAAGAACCTCCTCCAAAAACTCATAACGTCCAACTTTCATAGTTCGACGGTCTTACTCCGCCTTGCGGGCCACCACATAAAACGAGAATTTCAACTCGTCCAGAAGTTTCAAGGTCCCCCCGGCGATCGATGCGATACGAATATCGTAGTCGGTCTGCAGCAGCGAAAAGGAGCCGTAGGCGCGGACACTGTCAACTCCGAGAGACGCTTGCGCCACAACATCCTGATCGTTGGTAACGCCATGAAGGGTCAGTCTCCCATGTACATTGAGGCGGTAAAGATCTTCCTTCAGTTCGTCAGCCGCCACTTCCGTGCTGTCGTAAGCAATCTCCGGGAACTGCGCAGTTTCCAGCACCTCGCGGTTCATCACCCGGTGAAGCTCCCGGCGATCGACTTCCGAAAGCTCGTCCAGAACCTCAAGTGATCCGGACTTCACCCGAACTTTGAGGGACACACCCTCGAGTGTGGGGGAAGCCATTTGAGCCACGCCGCTCCAATCGCGAATTGCGATCTTTGGGCTATGGGCCACCGCCGCAATCAAACCACTGGCAAAGGCTTGCACCGTAAACTGACTCGTTCGCGTATCGACCACGTAACGAATACTTGCAGAGCTGGTCGCTGCAGAACTTATCGCCATCGATTATCCCTCCGGTACCATACCGGTAAGATAGCATAAGGTTACGGTCGGCTTGCCCCTCCGAGTGAAGCGAGTTGTTCTTATCCTGCCTGAGTAATCTTTACATGTTAGTTAGTCTCTCTAAGTCAGTTAGTATCTTTACATAGAGCGCAATTTCAAATAGCGGTCCAGATCCGGCAGGGCGCCCTGAGCCAGATTCCCCAGGCCGAACTGGCTGAGATACCGCCTCGCGATCGGATTGGAAAGAATCAGGCCCGCCCCGAACACCACCAGAGCCACTCCGCTCAGCATGAATAGTGTGTCTTTGTCACTGGTTCCGTTACCATTTTCTTCCATTGCCACGGCAGTCTCCTTTTTGTTGCAGGATATTTACTGGGCCGAACCCGTCCCGCCCTTGTTCAAAATATTGTCGATCAACGACTCCACCAGCTTGACCGCCTCCTCCACTGCAGCCTCAACCGGCGCGCTGAGTCCTATCTGACCTTCTTCGCCTCCGAAGGTTTCCGGCTCGCAGCCGAGCACCAGCACGTTTTTTACATCGATATTCATGGCCCGCGCCATGCGCAGCACGCTCACGGGATTCATGGCATGGGCTTCGATCGCCTGCGGAGCGCCCGAATCATCCAGCCCTTTTAAATCCGGTTCGATCACGTACAGCGTGCCCGGAGCCTCGCTATGCGGACATGCGTCCACCAGGATCGTGGTCTCGTATCCGTCTTGCAGTGCATAGGCCAGGTCGAAACCGCGAATGCCAAAGTCGGCCACGCGGACGGCCTGCGGCAGGTCCCTGCTGCCCAAGCGGCGAACCACTTCCACGCCAAACGCGTCATCTCCGAGGAAGATATTGCCAATGCCGGCGACGAGAACCGTTGGTTTTCGCAGTGCGGTGATTTGCGGGACCTCGTCGGGTGAGAGCGGTTCCACTTCTTCCGCATCGAAGAAGAAGCGATGGCCGGGCTGGCGGAGCAAACCCATATCTTTGCCGGGGTCGTCGTCCAACACAACGCAGACGTGCTGCTTGCCTTCGTAATCCTGTTCGATGCATTCGATGGTGGCAATCTGGCCGGCGAGTGCGATATCCATCACATCGCCGCCCTTGCGCGGACGCAGACGCACGCGGCTTCCAGGCCGCACCTCGACTCCAGCAATTTCCAGATGATCGAGAGGAGTCTTTTCTTCGAGCAACTGCCATTCCCACTCATTCATTGGGTCTCCTCCTTGAGTGGGCGGAGACTGCGCAGAACTCCGTGCAACTTCATGAACTGCTCCACCGGCATCGCTTCTGTGCGTTCCAGCATCTGGCGGGCGCGTTCGTCAGACTGGCCCATCTCTCGCTTCTCTTCGTCGGTCAGCGTCATGATTCGTAGCGAGAGAATCTCATCAATCTCAGTTCCGTCAAACAGGTCTCCGGCACTCTCGGGAGCAATCTGGGGATAGTCATAGAGAATGATCGGAGAAGAGAGTACGGTGTCGTATTGTCCCTCCTCACCGACGAGGACTGGCCATGTCCCAATGTTCTTGCAGCTCGCAGCAAGTTCTTTTGTTTGCTCTGGAGGTGCGAGCAGCGAAACAAACTTGCCATCCTGCACGCCAAGGATGGTATGAGCCGAAACCAGAGAGCTTCGCAATGCCTCCTCGCGACTGGCGCTCTCCGCGCCGTCAAATGCCGTCCGGTTGCGAATGCATACGCTGACTTTGAACAAGTCCTCGACCACTCGCTCGCTCCTGACGTCAAGCATTCCCTGGAGAGCATTTTGTTCGCGGACAATAACACCGGTGATCCGCCCTTCTTCAGTCCTTAGCTGCTCAAATTGCCTCGCGGCGCGAAAACTGAACGACTCCGAGAATGGATTGTGAATGAGTGCCCCAAGATTGCAGATTGGCACGGTCACTTCGCGCTCAACCGCCTCCTGCCAGGGCTGGTAGACGCGACCGTTTACCGTGAGCCTCTCTACCAGACGAAACTCGGGCACTTCACCCGGCAACACATCGTCCGCAGGCGAGGTTACTTCCCCGACAGAGCGCGCTACTAACTGGAGAAATCGCACCCTAACTTCAAGCCGGGTCACAGACCCGCCTTCGACCAGGCACTCCGTCTGCATGGTCCAAGCTTCGGTGCCGTTCTGCGCTTCGCTATAAGACTCCGGACAGAGGACACCGAAATTCCAGCGCTGCTGATTCTTCACCGACGATGGCCTGTAGGGATAGAGCATGTATCCCTCGTACAACACCGCTTTCGCGATCTTGTCCACCCTGTCGAGATTCACTACATCACCTTCTCTTCAACTGGAATAATGCTCTCCAGCGCGTCTTCCCAGGTGGGAATGCCGTGCCGGGTTTTATATTGATTCAGCCGGTCGAAAGCGTCCTTGTGCAAGCAGAGCCAGGCGCTGTTCGGATAGTAGGACTCCATCATGTCGCGCCAGACTCTTACCGGCAGTTTGAATCGGGCTTCCTTGTCCCAGGAAATGGGCGCAACCTGCAATCCGTCTTCGGAGCTGGCATAGAAAACCGTTCCACTGAACTGCACGCAGACCGGGACTTCGCCATCTCTCAAGCCGTCGAAGTATTTGGTCGCGGCTACGTTGAAATCGAAACTGCAGGGCACCGGAAGATCGGTCAGAGTGGTTCCCTTAAACGACGGCACGACGAGATTGGCGTGGGTCCACAAGAGACTTCGCAGGGTTTGGCCCCAGCGACTGGGCGCGCCAAACAGGTCGAGCAATCGCTCCTGATCTTCAGTCGTGTACTGGCGGCGGGTAACTTCGAGTTGAATCTGGCAGCGCAGCGCGACCGTGTGAATCCTCTGCTCGGGATTAGCGTCGGTCAGGCGCAGTTTGAAGGCCAGCAGCGGCGAGGCGGCGTTGGCGACGACCTCGGCCCCCTCGACTTGAAAGCTCAGATCAGGCATGAGACTCCTGCTCTAGTTTGGAGGCGTCTTTGGTCTCAACCGGGACCTCGACCGATCGCACTTTAACGCTGCTGAAAAACTCGCCCAATTCCTTCCACACTTCCGTCCCGCCGGAAAGACCCTTCCAATGCACGCGGATCAGGCCCACCAGTTTGTAACATTCGTCGATGGGAAGGAGATAGTACTCGGCTGCCGAGTATCCGCGGGAATAGCCCAGGCGGTTGACTAGAAGCCCTTCCACATCCGATTCCATTTCGTTCAGAATCGGATTGCGCGCAACGATGTCGTTCCAGGATTCCAGCGCGAGCAGGGACTCCGTCGCACCCGCGGGGCTCGGATAAAGGGCGATCACCCGGTCCTCAAGGCTGCTTCTGAAAAAGAAAGCCATGTTGATGGGGACCATCAGTCCGTTCCACTCGGCGTCGGTGAGATTGAAGCCGGGAAGAGATCGCACCCGCCGGGGCACGCGCTTGAACTTCACTCCCTGGCCGCTGAACAGAATCGCGCAAGCGTCGCAGCTGCAAAGGAGCTTACGCTGCGCCACCTCGATCAGATGTGGATGATCGGGGCGCAGGCCCACGCTGCACAACTCGCAACGTTCGGGTGGACGCTCGCGGCGCGCAAACTGGCGCAGTGCCCCAAAGCCATCGATCGGTTCCGTAAATTGTCCTGCGCTCATGAGTTCAACGTCCAGGTTTCCCAGCGACCCTAGTCCGTACCCTGCGGTCCCAGCGACATCGCCGATCCACTCATCAACTTATCCAATGCCACGAACCCAGAAGCGGGCTTCTGTTCAAGACCTTCGATGGCCAGCAAACTCAAATCCGGCGCCGCGTCGTACATCGCGCCCTCCAGGGTGGCCTGCACGGTTTTCGCAGTTGAAACGCACGTGTGGGAACCGATTTCAACCCGCAGGCGGATTGCACCATCGTTCACACCGAGCAGTTCTACTTCGCAGCCCTGTTTTCGCAACTGCGGGCGAATCCGATCCACTGCCTTCACAACGCGGCTTTCGAGATCATCGGGGTGAAGGCCGTAAAGAATCAAAACACTGCTCACCAGCGAGTCGCGGCCCAGCCGGTCAATCATTTCCATACCCGGCTCCCCGGCCGCGGCGATGATTTCGAGCGCCTTCTCCAGGGCCGCGCCATGCAAGTCCATCAGCGACTGGATCAAGCCCTTAGCGGCCGCGCGAACCGCGGGGTCAGCGATCGATTCCATTTCCTGAACCAGCCCGCCGATCCGCTGCATGTCTTCCCGAAAATCTCTGCCGTCAGCCACAATGCTCCTGTTCAAACCTTCGCTTCCAAAAACGCTAGTCAGACGCTAAACACAATTAGGAGTGAGAGCGCAGTTTTGAGATGCCAAGTGCGTCGCTAAGAGACCCTACCCAGCGATCCGCACCTAGCGATTCCTGACAACTATCACCCTCACTCCTTCGTTATCCGTAGGACAGGTTTAGGGTTGGAGACCAAACATGGGGGAATGATGCGTCTCCAACACTTTGCCGTTCCCCAGATACATGTGCACACCGCACGGCAAACAAGGATCGAAACTCCGCACCGCACGCATGATATCAATTCCCTTGAACTTGTCCGGACCGTTCTCCTCAAAGATCGGGGTGTTCTGCACCGCGTCCTCGTATGGACCCGGAGTGCCGTAGATATCGCGTGGATTGGCATTCCAGGGGGTCGGAGGATACGGGTGGTAGTTCGCGATCTTCCCTTCTTTGATCACTACATGGTGCGAGAGCACGCCACGAACCGCTTCGTGGAAGCCGCAGCCGATGGCTTCCTCGGGCACCTTGAACTCCGTCCAAGTTTTGGTATGTCCGGCGTGCAGTTCCGCCAGCGCCTTTTCCATGAAGTGGAGAGCAGCGCAGGCGGCATAAACCTGGAAGTAGGTTCGCGCCCGATCGCGTTCGATAGCGTTGCTCCACTTCGGGATCTTCCACTCGAACTCGACCTCAGGCAGCGAGGTGGTCTTGGGCAGGTACATCTTTACGCTGCTACCGGTGGACTTGATATATCCAATGTCAACCAAGCCAGCTAGCGCCGTCGTCCAAAGGCGAGCGATCGGACCGCCTCCGGTATCCATCGCCAGATGATCGCCTGTGCGCTTGTCGAGCCACCGCGGCGACATCACCCAGGTGTACTTGCCACCGAAGTCGCGCTTCTGCGGCCGAGGAATCGTTGTCTGGTTCCAGGGATGGTTCCGGTCCACTGGATTTCCGAGAGGATCGGTCTTGACGAACGTTTGTGAATTCTTCCAATCGTCGTAATAAGAACTGCCCAGCAGAATGCGGATGTTCAGGTTGATGTCCACCAGATCTGTGGTGACGAGCTTGCCATCGACCACAATACCCGGAGTGACGAACATGCCGCGACCCCAGTTCGTCATGTTCTTGTAGGTGTAATCGCAGACATCGGGATCGTTGAACGATCCCCAACACGCGAGCAATACACGACGACGGCCCACTTCTTCGTAGCCGGGAAGAGCCTGATAAAAGAAGTCGAAAAGATCGTCGTGCAACGGCACGACCTTCTTCATGAATTCGACATACTTCATCAGGCGGACCAGGTAGTCGGTAAAGAGCTGGATGGTGGGCACCGTGCCGACGCCGCCGGGATACAGAGTGGAAGGATGAACGTGCCGGCCTTCCATCAGGCAGAACATTTCCCGCGTCATGCGGCTCATAACCAGGGCTTCGCGATAGAAAGATCCGGTAAACGGGTTGAGCGCAGTCATGATGTCGGCGATGGTGCGGAATCCGTGCAGATTGGAGTGGGGCGCCGCCGTCGATTGCGCTTTCGCCCAGACCTTGGGGTTGGTCTCCTTGACCATCTGCTCGCAGAAATCCACGCCGACGAGGTTGTCCTGGAAGATATTGTGATCGAACATGTACTCGGCAGCTTCGCCGAGATTGACGATCCATTCGGCAATCGGAGGAGGCTTTACCCCGAACGCCATGTTCTGCGCATAGGTGGCGCAGGTGGCGTGGTTGTCGCCGCAGATACCGCAAATGCGGCTAGTGATGAAGTGAGCGTCGCGCGGGTCCTTGCCCTTCATGAAGATGCTGTACCCGCGAAAGATGGACGAGGTGCTGTGGCACTCGACCACATGGCGGTTCTCAAAGTCAATCTTGGTAAAGATGCCCAGGCTGCCCACGATCCGGGTGATCGGGTCCCAGTTCATTTCCACCAGGTTCCCCTTCTTGCCGGAAACATCTTTCGTCGGTGCGGTAATAGTGCCCATTCGATCGCTCCTTTTTCTGTCTCGGCGGCCTCTAGCCGATATCTCGGGGATTTCTCAGTAAGACCGTGGATGGTATCCAGTCGTCAGCTCCGCGCGCGGATGACGCCACTTGGGTTCCTTGTTAACGGTGGACTGGGTCATGGTGCGTAAGGCGCGAATGGCGCGGCCATAGGCGCCGACCGCAGCGCTGGAGACCTTCGCTCCCGGCGGCTCATCCATGAACGGCATGAACTTGTCGGGGAAGCCAGGCATGGTGCAGCCGATGCAGATCCCGCCGACGTTCGGGCAGCCGCCGATTCCGGCCATCCAGCCGCGTTTCGGAACGTTGCAGTTGACGACCGGTCCCCAGCATCCCAACTTCACAATGCATTTGGGTGAACCGTAGACTTCGGCGAAATCGCCCTGCTCGTAGTAACCGGCTCGATCACAGCCCTCGTGGACCGTCTTGCCGAACAACCAAGTCGGCCGCAGTTGGTCGTCGAGCGGAATCATTGGCGCCAGTCCAGCCACCTGGTAGAGCAGGTAGAGTACGGTTTCCATGAAATTGTCGGGCTGCACCGGGCATCCGGGAACATTGACGATGGGCAGTCCGGCTTTCGACTTCCAGTCCCAGCCAAGGTAGTCCGCCAGCCCCATGGCTCCCGTGGGATTGCCTTCCATGGCGTGAATCCCGCCGTAGGTGGCGCAGGTGCCGCAGGCCACGACCGCCAACGCTTTTGGCGCGAGGCGGTCGACCCATTCGTTGGTGGTAATCGGCTGGCCGGTTTTTGGATCGGTGCCGAGGCCTGCCCAATAGCCTTCCTTCTTGATCTTTTCGTTCGGGATCGAACCTTCGACAACCAGCACAAAAGGTTCGAGCTGGCCTTTCTCAGCCAAATACCAGAACTTCAGGAAGTCATCTCCGTTCTCGTACGCTAGGACGGGATTGTGCAGGTGCACCTTGGGGAGTCCCGGGATGGCTCCCAACAGGACGTCCTCGATGCTGGGCTGAGTTGCTGCGGTGACTGAAACCGAATCTCCATCGCAGCCAAGACCAGCGGTGATCCAAAGTATGTGAACCTCGGCGACGGGCGATGGTTTCTGGGTAACCCGACCGTAAGGGACTGTCTCTGCTGCCATGACTGCGTTCTCCTTTCCGATCAACTTGTTAAGGGCGGAGACCGACGGATTCTTGGTCTTCTTGGTCTACGAACAGGAATCACGCTTCGAGAGCAACCTAGAGCAGTTCTCTCCGTTCCCAGAATCGGGACCTGAAGTGTGCGGGGATAGAATCAACAATCCCGAGGTGACCTACAAGCGGGAGCACCACTTTTTCAGTTCCGTACTATCACTATTTTTTGTATCGGAGATTCCCTGATAACTCGGGCATCAACACTACGCGGGTTTTTCGTTCATGGTCCACTCAATGGCGTGCTGCATGAGTTCACGAGCACTGCGCAGCGACAGCTTTTCCTTGATGTGGGCCTGGTAGGATTCGACGGTCTTTATGCTTATGTGAAGTTCCTCCGCAATTTGCCTGGTTCCGTGACCCTCTCCGATCAAGCGGAACACTTCGAGTTCGCGGTCGCTGAGGTCGGCGATCGTGGAGTTCCTCATAGTCCCGGAGCCGGTGATGTAATGCTTGAGCATCTTGTTGGCGATGCGGTCGCTGACGTAAATCTCGCCTCTCAGAATGCGGCGCACGGCGACCAGCACTTTTTCCGTGGCCTCCTGTTTCATGATGTAGCCGTTCGCGCCGGCCCGCAACGCGCGCTCCGCATAAATCGACTCATCGTGCATGGAGAGAATCAGCACGGGCAGAGTGGGATGAGTAGTACGGATATTCTTCAGCAGATCGAGGCCATCGGGGCCATTCAGCGAAATGTCAACGATGAGAACATCGGGGTGGGCCGAGTTCAGGACGTGCATCGCACCCGTCGCCTCTTCGGCTTCGCCGCAGACCAGGAGATCGGGCTCCCGGTTGATGAGCAGCGCCAATCCCTGGCGCACGATGGGATGATCATCCACCACCAGAATTCTTCTCTTGGTGACGTTCTGGTTCTGCGAGGCATGGTTCTGCGCTTTGTGAGTCACGCTCATGTCAACTTTGTTCCTTCCCCGGCAAGGGGCAGGACCGGAAACAAACACGTGACCATGGTGCCGCCGGTTGGGACACGCTGCACTTCGAGAGACCCCCCGACCATTCGGGCTCGGTAGTTCATCAAATGCAGCCCCATTCCTTTATTGCCAGGAACAACGCTACCAATGCCGAATCCGTCATCCTGGATTGTAAGCGTCCCCTGATGCTCGACAGCAGCCAGGCGAATGACGATCTGGTGGGCGTGACCGTGCTTGATCGCGTTGTTAACCGCCTCCCGCGCAACATAGTAGAGATGCGTGGCCACCGTATCGTCATGAATCAGGACGGGAGCAAAACACTGGAACCGGCAGCTGACCGCGAACAGGTCTTCCACTTCGCCCGCCCACTGCTGCAGGGCTGACATCAATCCCTGCGCGTCCGAAACCACCGGAAGCAGTCCACGCGCCAATTCGCGCGTCTTGTGGATGGCCTCATTCACCAGGTTCACGATCTTGCCGGCGTCTCCGGCCTCAGGTAGACCTTTTTCCACCAACTTTTGTTCCTGCACCTTGCTCATGAAAGCGATGCCGGTCAAATGCTGGCCCAGGCCATCGTGCAGATCCTGCCCAATACGGCGCTGCTCGCGGGCGCTGATTTCCAGAATTGTTTTCTCCAGATGTTTGCGCTCGGTGATGTCGATTCCGGTCGCGATAATATAAGCAGGCGCACCGTCATTGCCGGGAAGGACCGCACTCGACCATGCGATCAGGCGGCGCGCGCCGTCCCGCTTGACCAGGTAACCCTCATAGTCGCTGGTCAACTGGTCCGAACAGAGTTGCTGAAAATCTGATTTGAACCGATCTACTTGTTCCGGGACCATCAACAAGTCCCAAATCTTCAGGCTCGCAACCTCCGCGAAGGAATATCCGCTGGTTTGTTCGCACGCACGGTTGAAGCGGATGATGCGCCCTTCCGGATCAAGCACCACCACCAAAGCCCCCACTGTGTGGAGGATGGCAGAGACTACGTTGCGCTCTTCCTGCAGCGCTTCTTCAGTGCGCTTCAGATCGGTAATATCAAAGCCCACACCATGTATGAACCACGGCTCGCCATCCTCCTTGCGGATCATCTTGGCTTCGCAATGAAACCAAATGCTTCTGCCATCGCGTGAAACCACACGATAAGCGGAACGCAGAGGCTTGCCGGTAAGAAACATCTCGGCCGCTTCGGTGCTCCAGCGCTGTTTGTCTTCGGGATGGATACGGCTGTACCAGCCGATAGGATCTTCCAGCCACTCTTCCTGGGAGAACCCCAGCGCGGCTTCAATCTGCGGGCTGACGTAGGCCTCGCCGATGCCGCGATCGAGATAAGCCATGAACACGACTGCGGGGATCTGCTCTACTAGCGCTCGGTATCTGGCTTCCAGATTCGGCAGTTGCGCGTCGTCTATGCTTTGCGAATCGGAAGACCATCCCTGGTCGGGACGCTCCGGTGGATACACGACACGTCTGGCAGTTGCGGGATTGTGGCGGCGGCTGAAGACTCCGGCGAGGGCCTCGAGAATTTCCTCAGCCTCAACAGGATTCAGTTCGGGTTCGGCGGCTAGCTTTCGGTTCATGTTTTTGTGCTTTTGTTGCGAATTGCCCGCGCCGGCTTGCGCCAACTCGGCTCCTTGTTCAGCGACGCCTGTGTGAAACGGCGCAAAGCGTGAATCGCGCGTCCGTACGTCTGAACCGCAGCCGAAGACAACAGCGAACCCGGCGGCTGATTCATAAATGGCATGAACTTGTCAGGAAAGCCCGGCATGGTACACCCGATGCAGATGCCGCCCACGTTCGGGCATCCGCCGATCCCGCCCATCCATCCACGCTTGCCCACGTTGCACTGCACCACCGGCCCCCAGCATCCCAGCTTCACGATGCAAAGCGGTGATCCGTATTCATCGGCGAACTGCGCCTGCTCGTAGAAGCCGCCGCGGTCACAACCTTCGTGCACCGTGTTGCCAAACAACCAGGTCGGCCGCAAGCCCTCGTCGAGAGGAATCGTAGGCGCGCGGCCCGCTGCCATGTAGAGCAAATACAGAAGCGTTTCCATGAAATTATCGGGCTGCACCGGACACCCCGGCACGCACACGATAGGAATCTCCCCTTTCGACTTCCACCTCCATCCCAGGTAGTCGGGAAGTCCCATACATCCCGTAGGATTGCCTTCCATGGCGTGAATGCCGCCGTAGGTGGCGCAAGTTCCTGCCGCCACCACCGCCCACGCGTGTGGAGCGAGACGATCGATCCATTCACAGGTGGTGATCGGCTGACCGGTCTTTGGGTGAGTGCCCAGGGAAGCCCAGTAACCCTCTTCTTTATTGTGTTCGTTCGGGATGGACCCTTCGACCACGAGAATGAAATTGTCCATCTTCCCTTCAGCGGCTTGATGGAAGGGCTTCATAAAATCGTCGCCGTTGGCTAGGGCAAGAAAGGGGTTATGCAGAATCACTTTTGGAATCCAGGGAATTTGCCCGAGGAGAATATCTTCGATGCTGGGCTGGGTGGCCGCGGTCATCGCGATCGTGTCCCCATCACAGCCCAGGCCGGCGGTGATCCAGAGGACATCGATCTCGGTAGCCGCGTCCTTATTCTTAGGCCCGAACGCCATTCGTTGCTCCGTGGACGACATCATAAGCCCTTTGATTCTAGAAGAGAAAGTCCAGACAAAAACATTCCTCGTTCGCTTGATTCTCGCCCGCCGCGCCAAGGCGGCCTCGGATAGTACAGCTTCACGCTGGACTATTGTTCTTGGCCTCAGACGGCTGGAACCCGCAGACATTGTCAAAGGGGCAGGCGATACGAAGCGCAAACAATGATGGCAGATCGAGTGATCAAGACCAAACGGTCCTGTAGTTCGCGTGTCGCCTGACGATTCTGCCCGGATCGGGCAAGCCGGAAGTTACGAGAGAGCAAGCAAGGCGTAGCGAGGAAATGGCAGGTCGGTGGCCTGCGGGCTGAGAGTTTTTTTCCCAATTCAGCCCGGTGAATCTATGGGATACTGTGGGCACTGATGGGATTTGCCGGACTCAGAGCGAGAGTATTTTCGTACAATAAACGTACAATGGATCGGGCAATGGGGCCTTTTTAGCCGTTGTGGCAGTTCCTAGAATCAATAAGTTACGTGTTATCAACACCCTAAATAGTTCGACTCCCGCCGCCTCCACCAATTATCTTATTTATAATCTATAGCTTACAAGCAATTTGCGGCGGGTTCCTACCCGCCGCGTTCAAATCTTTTAAAATCGGTGGCTTCGGTTGACGTCTTTTTGTTTCGTACAACTCACGGGCTTCTAAGAGCTCCTCCACCGCGTTTCCGATCAACAACTCAACCCGTCAGAGTGGCCGTTGTCGTGACCCACTCAGTGACCAGCCGATGTTCGCCCACGCATCGGCGCAGAAAACTTTCATGAATCGAAGGACGAAGCAAGTAAGGGTCGCGGGAAAGGTGCCCCGACCCTCGCGCTTGGGCTGGATCAGAAGAGTCGCAGTACAAAATCCTTCAGATCGCGGCGCCAGGTCTGCCACTCGTGGTCGGTACCAGGTGATTCGTAGAAGACGTGCTGGATGTTTGCTTCCAGCAGGGACGTATGCAGTTTCTGGAGTCCTGCGCGCATTCTCTCCGGCTCATTGGTTCCAACACCGAGCCAGAGCAAATGCACTTTCTTGGCAAACGCTGCTGGATCAGCGAACACTCCGTTGTAGTCGGTCTTGGGATCCAGTTTGCGATTCCCGAGCACGAGCATCCCGCCCGCTCCGCTGAAGCCGCCGATGTAAGAGAAGAGATCGAGATGATCCAGCGTGATCTGGTAGGTCTGCATACCTCCCATCGAGAGACCTGCCATCGCACGATGGTCGCGGTCGGATAACGTGCGGAAGGTGGAATCAATGTAGGGGATCAGGGATTGTGTTACATCATCTTCGAATGCCGCCGCCATATCCTGCATCGCCTTCAACATTTCAGGTGATCCAAACCCCTTTGCGAACAGATCGACAGGCGCCTGGCCCGCGCGGTGCGCGTAGCCGTAGGCCATCACGACGATCATTGGCTTGCAACTCTTGGCCGCGATCAAGTTGTCCAGGATGAAGTTCGCGTTGCCCTGACGGACCCAGCCGGTCTCATCCTCACCGGCGCCGTGCTGTAAATAGAGCACCGGATAGCGCTCTTTTGTTTGCGCATCGTAATTCGGCGGCAGATAGACCAGCGCATGCCGCCAGCTACCCGTTATCTTCGAGCTGTACCAAACCTCCCGGACCTGGCCGTGGGGCACATCCTGAGGCGAATAATATGTCGAGCCCGGCTCCGGAACTTCTACGCCACTTGCCGGCTTTCCTCCTCCGAAGAAGGCGTGAGTGTTGGGATCGCTGACCTCGGCGCCGTCGATGATTAGCGTGTAATAGTGAAAACCAGGAACCAGCGGCGCAGTGGTAACCGTCCAGAATCCGTCCTGCTGTTTCTCCATGTCCAGTTTCGGACCGCTCCAGAAGTTCAATCGTACCTTCGTAGCGTCTGGAGCTTTCACGCGAATCTGTACTCTCCCGGCACCGTCAACGCGCGGATACTCTGCTGCCCAGACATTCGTCGTAGAGAGCTGAAAATTGCCTGATTCCTGTGCCCAACAAAAACTCAAAGACAAGAAGACCAGTATTGCGAATGGCCGCATGTTTTCTCCTTCGTTGCTATCGAATGTGAACCATAGCGCCGGCCCAGCGATAATTTTGCAGGTTCAGACTTGCCATCCGCCGGATCAGCCTGGGGGCGTCACTGCTCAACTGAGACGACGGTTATAGACTTAGGCTCCAATTTCAAAGTCAGCTTGCCACCCTGAACCTTCGCTGAGATCGGCTTCGGTATGACCGTATTAGCTGCGTCGAAAGTATTGACACTGTCGACCTTCGGCGCTGTCAGAGTTTCTCCGCTCGCTGACTTGGCTGTGATACCAGCCAGACCCGCTTCGACTTCGACCGGCTCGTTGGGGTCGAGATTGGTGATCTCCAGCCACAACTTGCCGTTCGCGTCTTTGGCTGCGATCGCGTCCAGGCGCGGCAAAGCCACAGCCCCATGTGTGTACCAACCGGCGTCAAAGGTCACTGGCACGAATGTTGCGTCCTGAAACGGCACATACATTTTGAAGACGTAATAGGTCGGAGTCAGGACCATTCTTTCTTTGTCTGTGATGATCATCGCCTGCAGCACATTGATCATCTGCGCTATGTTGGCGCCGCGTACCCGGTCGGCATGGCGGGCGAAGATATTAAGGTTCAGGGCTGCGAGGATCGCGTCACGCAGGCTATTCTGCTGGACCAGAAACCCCGGATTGCTACCCGGCAACGGTGCGTACCAGCCTCCCCATTCGTCAACAATGAGCGCTACCTTTTTGTCAGGGTCATACTTGTCCATGATTGCCGAGTGCTTGCTGATGAGACCATCCATCTCCAAGGTGGATTTGAGGATTTGGCTGTACTCAGTTTCACCAAATCCCACCGACGTATAGGAAGGCGGCCAGTGCACCACCGTGTAGTTGTGCATGGAAAGACCGTTGATGTCCCAGCTCCACGTGTGTTGCTGATAGGCCTTCATGACGGTTTCCGTCCAATCGGTCCATCGCGGGCCGTCGCTGCCAGGGCCGACGGCGATTTTCAGCATCTGGTGCTTGTCTTGCTGCTCCGGATTGAAGTTGCGCACGAAGCGGCTGTAAATCTTCATCTGGCTCACGTAGTAGTCGGGCGTCATGTTTCCGCCACAGTCCCAGCTTTCGTTACCGATGCCGAGCAAGGCGAGTTTGTATGGAGTTGGATGCCCGTTGGCGGCACGTTCCTTGACCAGCGTCGTCGGTGCTGCCGCCGTCATGTATTCCAGCCACTCGGCCGCCTCCTGGGGAGTCCCGGAACCGACATTGACGGAGACATACGCTTCCGCTCCGATCTGATCGATGAAGTCCATGAACTCATGCGTTCCAAACGTGTTTGCCTCAGTCACTCCGCCCCAGTTGGGGTTGAGAGTTACTGATCGCTGAGGGCCGATGCCCTTACGCCAGTGATACTCATCGGCGAAGCAGCCACCGGGCCAACGAACGTTCGGAACCTTGATCGCTTTTAGGGCGCCCACAACATCGTTACGAATTCCACGAGTGTTGGTGATCTTGGAATCGGACCCGACCCAAATGCCTTCGTAAATGCCGTGTCCAAGATGCTCTGCGAACTGCCCGAAAATGTTGCGGTCGATCTTCGCACCGGGTTTGGATGTGTCAATCGATAATTCAACTTTTTGGGCCGTGATTATCGGCGTGATAACCAGAACGATCAGCGCGAAGACGACAAGAAGTGAACGCATAGAAGTAATGTCCTTTGAAACAGAAGTAATAATTCAACGGCACTCGAAGTTGGCTGCGTCTTCCGTATCTCCTTGCCCCTTGTAGTGAGCATGCTTCGGATAAGGACACAGCGGGCGGCTGCGCCCAGGAAAGGCCTTTCCAGTCGCCACCACTGATGTTGGCGTTGTGCCCTTTTCTACCCAGTTCACCATTGCGCCCAAGAGATCAAACTGATCCAGCGCCTGCCCTCCGCCACAATGGCCCATTCCTGGGACGAAATAGAACTGACTCCACTTCGCCACGGCGTCGAGGCTCCCGTTTGCAGCCGCCATATTCTTGTAGTACTCGAACGTGTCGAGAGGCGAGAACCACGGATCGCTATCGCCGTGGTAGAAAATCAATTTCCCTCCGTGTGCGGAGAATGTCGTCAAATTCGTGGACATCGAATCCACGAGCGGCTGGCTGGCTGATAGATCTTCCTTATCAACGTCCATTGTCATGTCCGTCGTCGCAGGCCCGAAAATGCCGGGTCCGGGTGAAAGCAATCCTCGGAACGGCGGCCCGTTCGTGATGCCCGTGTCGTAAAGGAATCCAGCATAGACTTGGGTTCCACTCGACGTCTTCGGCCCTCCCAGGGCCTTCTTGATGGCGGCCGCTTTTTCCGGAGCCAAGCAGGAGTTACTCGTTTCGCCCTTGCACGCCAACATCTCGGGGTCGAAGTCGCACGCGAGCGGATCGGAAATCAAGCCGTCGGCGATGTCATCTTTGGCGTCGCACTGCTTGATGAGAGCATCCCTGACAAGCTTGCGGTCATTGTCTGTAATCGATTGCTCGATGATTGGTTTCCCGTTTGCTTCTTTCGGAGCAGCTTGATTGAAGGCGATCGGAATCCATCGGCCGATCGCGAGATTGGAAAACCCAGTGCGCATCGCGGGATCGCCGGAGATGATGCCATTGAAAACCGTTGGATAACGCTGTGAAAGAATCATGGCTTCGCGCCCGCCGGTGGAGCATCCAGAGAAATATGAAAAGGCTGCCGGTTTGCCATAGTGTTGCGCGATGAGTTGTTTGGCTAATGCAGCGACCTCAGCATTCGCGAGGTAAGCAAAATCCAGATACGCCTGCTGATCGCGCATGAAACCGAAATCAAATCCTGGGTGGCGGCTCCTATGGCCCGAGTCCGTGCTTACAACGGCGAATCCGCGTATGAGCCCAGGCGTGTCTCCGGCGGCGTTCAATCCAACGGGCGGAAGTACAATGCCGTTGCTACCTCCGCCACCTTGCATCAGCAAGTCGCGGTTCCATTGGTCGGGCATGGCCAAGGCGAACGTGATTCCAAACTCTTCTCCGTCAACTCCAGTGCGCCGATTCATTACACCTTCGACTCGGCAATATGCAGGCAAAGGTGCGGTGCGAGTCTGGTTCCAGGGAATGGCCTCGGTGGTTCCGGCAGCAATGGCCGACGCCTTGGTGATTTCAACATTCTCGGCTTTGAAGTTGGTCAGCTTCGAACAGGAATTCGGTGCCTGTGCCCAGGCATAACCAGTCGAGACAAATACCAAAAGCATGTTTCTAAAGAAGTTGGTATCCATATTGCCTCAATCTCTTAACCTAAAAACTATTCCGGCAGAATGATTTGTCCTTTGACTTCAAAATTCCCGTTCACTGAAGGAACTCCGGTTCCGGGTTGACCGCTCCCGATAGAGACTGTGTACTTGCCTCGCGCCACGATGATTTCCCCCAGATCAGTGACCATGCTGAGATCGCGCGGGTTCAACTGGAACTCGACCTTCTGGCTCGCTCCGGGCTCCAGATGGACACGTTGAAATCCGCGGAGTGCGCGCCGCGGCGCACCGGACACGTCGGGAAACTGCAGGTACAGCTCGACGACTTCGTCTCCGGCAACCTTTCCAGTGTTAGCGACCGTGACGGAGGCGTGCAGTGGATCACCGGCGTTGCCTAGGGCGTCCGGTAGCATGAGATTGCTGTAAGTGAACGTTGTGTAGCTGAGGCCGAATCCAAACGGCCAGAGTGGTTCGCCCTCGAAGTAGCGATAGGTGCGTCCTTTCATTGAGTAATCTTCGAAATGCGGGAGCTGATGGACATCTTTGTAAAAGGTGACAGGAAGACGTCCGGCGGGGTTGTTCTTGCCGCTGAGTGTTTCAGCGATAGCGGCTCCGCCTTCTTCACCGGAGTACCAGGACTCGAGGATGGCGTTGGCGTGCTCCTTCGCCCAGTTCACGCTGAGCGCGCTGCCGTTCATCAACACGACGACGAGAGGCTTGCCAGTCGCGGCAAGCGCCTCGATCAGATCCTCTTCTGGCGTTGGTAAATCGAGGCTTGTACGGTCGCCTCCGGAAAAGCCGGCCTGACTCACAGGCATCTCTTCGCCCTCAAGGCGACTGGTGATACCGACGACTGCGATAACGACGTCGGCATTCTTTGCAGCCGCTACTGCCGCAGGATCGGGCACATTGTTTACGCGTGTCCACAGCAACTGCGCTTCTCGCTTGCCCTCTCCGGTGCGGCCATAGAGGACCTCGAGCTTTACAGGGTGACCTTTTTCGAGGTGAACCGGGCTCAGATTAATGTTCTTGCCCCAGAGCGTCGTAATCTCCCTGCCATCGACTGACAGGCGACCGAAGCCGTCGACACTGAGTCCCAATAGATAGTCCCCAGTTGCGGTAGGGCTGAGAGAGCCAGTCCACTTCACAGATAGGTCGTGAATTCCTTTCGCCTGTTCGGGAAGACTGCTCTCGTTCAGATTCACGGCGGACTCGACCCGCGAGGTAATGGGAGTCGGCTTTGCCTCAAAGCTGGGACGCGAACTGTATTCGGCGTTGAGGCCAGGCTTGCCATCCGGCGTGGTGAGAACGGATGAGGGCACGGGGTCTGCCTTGTTCGAAAGAAATTGAGTGCCGGGCACGTAGGTGATCTTCGCCTCAGGAAGCTCGCCTTTCATTCCTTCCAGCACCGTGACTGTGTGTGAGGTACTGCCGTTGTAATTGCCGAGCAGGACGGCGGTTTGATCGGCGAGCGGACCGACGATGGCGATGTGCTTGGCAGATTTAAGCGGGAGGACGCCATCGTTCTTGAGCAGAACCATCGATTCGTTGGCGATGCGACGCGCAAGCTCGCGGTGTGATGGACTGTCAAGTTGCGTCTCGTCGATGTTCATGTAAGGCACCGTCGCGGGTGGATCGAACATGCCGAGACGGATGCGAGCCGTAAACAGACGAACAAGAGCAGTGTCGACCGAGCTTTCCGGAAGATATCCCTGCTGCACAGCCTCGACGTAAGGTTTGTAATCGTGGTCGTCGCTCACTTTTGCGAAATCGATACATTCGTTATCCATGCCGCGGATCACAGAGATCGCTGAGGCCTGTGGCTGCGTTGGGCGGTAGTGGTGGCCATTAAAGATGTTGCGAACGGCGTCGCAGTCAGAAACAACATAACCCTGGAAATTCCAAGCGCCGCGAAGAGTCTGTTGCAGGAGAAATTGGCTCGCGCACGCAGGCTCGCCATTGATCGCGTTGTAAGCACACATGACGGAACCCGCCTTGCCCTCAACGACCGCCGCGCGAAATGCCGGCAAGTAGGTGTCTTCCTCGTCGTGCTTGCTGACGTCCACGTCAGTGAAATGGCGCGTGGGTTCGGGACCACTGTGAACGGCATAGTGCTTGGGCGTAGAGATGACGCGGTAATAATGGGGATCATCGCCTTGCATACCGGTCACAAACGCGACGGCCAAGCGAGCGCTCAGGAACGGATCCTCGCCATAGGTTTCCTGGCCGCGTCCCCAGCGCGGATCGCGAAAGATGTTGACGTTCGGCGCCCAGAAATCGAGACCCTCGAAAATGTTGGAGTGCCCGGCGCGTTCGTGTTGAGTGTGTTTGATTCGCCCTTCAATGCCGATGGCCGTTGCCATCTCATGAATGCTGGACACATCGAACGTGGCGGCAAGACCGATGGGTTCGGGAAATTCGGTAACCCCATCGGAAATGACGCCGTGCAAGGCTTCACTCCACCAATCGTAAGAAGCAATATTCAAGCGCGGGACGGCTCGTGCCTGATTCACAAGCTGCGAGGCCTTTTCTTCGAGCGTCATACGGTGGACGAGATCGGCCGCGCGCTCTTCAGGAGAGAGTTTGGGATTCATGTATGGCAGGCCGGAAGTGTCCTGCGCCAATGAGGTGGAGGCTAGAATGACAATGATGACTGCGGCCAGAGCGAAAATTCTGTAATCGTTCATTTCTACTCCTGGGCTCCCAATACGTCCTTAGCTGTTCGCGGCGGTTCTTACCGCGCTTGAACCGAAAGTGATTGTCCGTTGTAAACAACGAGCTTGTCCGGGTTCGCGGTCGGTTCAAGTCCTGTCCCGTGTCCGGCAGATACCAATACCACCTTCATCTCCATGCTGGCGGGCATTCCGGGGTATTCCCCTTCTCGCTGACCAATCGTCAAAGTTCGGTTTGACTCCGACCAGTGCATTGGGATGACAGAGTGCACACCGTGCTCATAGTCGTAACCGTCGCCGGTGTCTTGATAGAGGACGAATTCTCCGTCGGCACCTGTATAGATCCTCAATTCGATAGGCCCCGCAGGTTTCTCGTCCGCGTACTCTATTTCGGGACCGAGGGGAAGAATCGAACCGGCACGCACGTAGAGGGGAATGCGATCGAGAGGCGCGTCAGCATTGATCTCGCGGCTTCCATTTGTCGAAGCTCCCGTCCAGAAGTCGTACCAAGCTGGGGCGTCCGGCAGATACAAGGTTCTGTGAGTAGCATCTGGCTGCAGCACAGGGTTGACGAGGAGCGCAGGTCCGAACATGAACTGATCACCAATGTCCCGAACTCTGACATCGGCGCGCCAATCCATTACCAGTGGCCGCTGGATCGTGTAGTCGTCGTTTGTTACTCGCCACGCCAGGGAATAGACATAGGGCATGAGGCGATAGCGCAGCTTGTCGTAGTTGATAAGAATCGGCTCGACCTTATCGAAGGCCCAGATCTCATTCTGCGGACGGTGACCATGCGTGCGAAAAATCGGGCAGAAGGTTCCGTACTCGAACCAGCGTGCATAGAGCTCCTGGAATTTTGGGTCCTCGACAGGGTTGTCATGCGGCGGCCAATACCCGCCAATATCGGTTGTCCAATAGGGATATCCGGAGAGCGCGAAGTTCAACCCTGCCGCCACTTGGTGCCGCAACCCCCAGTACGAGCCGTACACGTCACCTGACCAGACTGCCGCTCCAACTCGCTGCTGGCCGAGGAACGCAGACCGCGTCAGCAGAAAAACTCGCTTCTGTTCAGTGGAAGCTTTCCAGTGTTCCTGGACCCCCAGCGTGTGCATGAACGGAAAGATGTTCGTGTATTCGGCGCCGCTGCCGATTGAGATCTTCTTATCCCGCAAAATAGCGTCCCCCATGTGGGGCCAATATTCTTCCGGTTCCGCGCTGTCGAGCCAGAATGCGTCCCAACCCAAAGAGAAGAGCTTGCCAGCAAGGTTGTTCCAATAGAAGTCACGCGCTTTGGGATTCGTAGCATCGTAAACATGGGCATTGGGGACATCCAGGTGTTGCTGCGTCATTTGCAGGAAGTTCTGAGACTTGGAATCAAACAGCCCCCAGACGGAAAGCATGGCATGGACGTGTTCATCATGGAGTTGCTTGAGTTCGCCGGGAACGTCGGGGAAATTGGAATTGAAGATCGGATCACCTTCTGATTTCCACCAGAACCAGTCCTGAACAATTCCGTCGAGCGGTATGTGCTGTTCGCGATAGCGATGTGCGATTGCCAGAACTTCTTCTTGCGAAACATACCGGTCCTTCGACTGAAAGAATCCGTACGACCATTTCGGCAGCATCGGGGTGTGTCCGGTAAGATTTCGATACTCGTGGATGAGCTGACCCATCTCTGGGCCGTAAATGAAGTAGTAGTCGACGGCATGACCGGCAAGTGAATCCAAATTAAGTTCCAGCGGGAAGCGATTATCGACATGCGTCAGCGAGGCTGTGTTCCACATCAAGGCATAGCCTTTGCTCGACAACAGCAAAGGAATTGCGACATCGGTGTTGTTTTGCCCAAGTTCGACGGTGGCGCCCCGATAGTTGAACATTCCGCTCTGGTGTTGGCCCAAACCGTAGAAACCTTCCGAGAAATCCGGGGCAAACCTGTCTTCAACGTGAAATGTCTTCTCGCCATTCAGTTCAGCAGGTTCGTAGGTGCGGGGAATCGTGTTCCGCTCGCGCAAGAGATTATCGCCCCCTACCGTGCTGAATTGGACATTGCCCCACCTGAGCGAGAGCTCAATCTTCAGCGTATCGGTGGTGAGGATCGCGGCATCAGTTGTTTCTGACACTTTAAACTTTGCACCTGGACATGATTCCTTTGAATCGAGCATCCACGGCTTAATTTGTCGAGTAGTGGGCGGTTCGGGCGTAGACACGAAATGGATAACGGAGGGACGGCAAACGGAGATGTGAACGCTCTCGTTCCCGATCGTCGCGCTAATACCGTCCTGAGCTTGCGCGTACTTGACTGGAGGTAGCGGGGGCGCATCCCACAATTGGGCAGTTGCCTGTTTCGCCATCCAGGTTAGGCAGCACAGGCCGAAGAAAAGAGAAGTCCAGCTCGATAGAAGTAAGGTCGATCTCATACGCATGACGTTATCGCTAACTGTAACGAACTGCGCAAAGCAAATCCAGACGACAACAAAGTTCTGCCAAGCGAGGGAGCCGTTTTAACGGCTTTGGTTTCGTTTGACTCCTGTTCGCGCCTTTTTTGAAATGTTCTTACTCATGCGTCGTTGTGTCGATTCGCGCACAACCAACTCGGGCTGTAGCACCAAAGTTTGCGGCTTTGGCGGCACTTTCAAATTCAGAATGCCCAATGCAATTCGCGCAGCCTCTTCTCCTATTTTCCGGCTGTGCTGGTCGATGCTGGAGAGTGGAACACGTAGCGAATCATCGTAGTGGAGATTTCCGCAGCCCACGACGGCCAAATCCTCTGGGATTCGAACTCCGTGATCCAGCGCATAATTCATGGCGCCCATTGCCAAAGGATCGTTGAAGCAGAATAACCCGTCAGGTCTGGGATCGAGGCTTAAGAGTTGGCGCATGGCTTCTGCGCCGCCCTGTTTGGTTCCGACATCTCCCTTGCGCTGCGTGATGATGTAATCGTCGATGATTTTCATCCCAGCTTGCGCGAGCGCGCGCTTATATCCTTCCATCCGCCGAATCCCGGGACTGATCTTCGGTCCACAAATGTGAGCAATCGTTTTGCAGCCGATATCAATCAAGTGCTTCGTGGCGAGCATTCCCACGGATTCATCATCTACACCGACGAAGTTCGCCGAAAGACCCGGCAAGCATCGATCGATCAATACATATGGTGTGTTCTGTCTTTCGATGTGAAAGAAAACGTCTACGGTCGTGCGGCACGATGCAATAATTAAGGTATCGAGCCGGCGTGCCAGCAGGTGATTGATCTCGACCTCCTCAAGATCCGGCTCTTCGTCGGACGAGGAAACGATCAGATAGTAGCCGCTTTGTCGTAAGGCTTCGGAGAGAGACTTGGCAATTTCCGCAAAGAAGGGATGCAGCAGATCAGGAACAACCAGGCCCACAAGATACGAGCGCCCGGTCACCAGGCTACGGGCAGCGAAGTTCGGACGATAGTCCAACTCTTTCACGCGCGCCAGAACCCGCTCGCGGGTCTCCTGTCCGATGTCAGGATGATTTCTCAGGACCTTGGAAATGGTGATCATGGATACTCCAAGGTCTTTCGCGATGTCCTTCATTCGTATGTTCATAAGCAGTCCGTCACTCTAAGAAGCTCAAATCGCCGTCTGTGAAGTAACCTTCGACCGTAATAGGGTCTTGCCACGGAAGCCAGTTTTCGGTCCCGAGCTTCTGTTGTTGACATCGATAACTTTACCGATTACTTTCCCCCAAGTACAGACATGAGAGCGCTTGTGCTTCGCAAACCGGGCCAGGCTGATCTGGAGACCGTCGCTGATCCGGTGCTCACAGAGACGAATGTGCTGCTCAAGGTGCGATTCGTAGGCTTCTGCGGAAGTGATCTGAATTCATTTCGCGGACTCAATCCTCTCGTCACATATCCTCGGATTTTGGGGCATGAAGTAGCGGCCACCGTCCTTCAAGACCTCGGACGCGAAGCCATATTGTCCGCCGGCACGAACGTAGCGGTCTCTCCATACACCAGCTGCGGGAAATGCTCTTCCTGTCTGCACGGACGTTCGAACGCTTGCCAGTTCAACCAGACTCTCGGTGTGCAAAGGGATGGCGCACTGACCGAATTCATTGTGATGCCGCGAGAAAAACTGTATCCCGCTAGGCTGACGCTGAAGGAGTTGTGCCTGGTGGAACCTCTTACCGTGGGATTTCATGCCGTCACACGTGGACGTGTAACCGCCAACGATACGATTGCGATTTGGGGTTGTGGCGGAGTGGGCCTTGGGGTCGTAGCAGCCGCGACTTCCCGGCGTGCGCGAACGATCTGTATTGATGTGGATGACGAAAAACTCGAGCTGGCGCGCATGGCCGGCGCTCAACTCACCATTAATAGCACGCGAGAGCCGCTACACGACCGATTGCTGGAAATGACCGAAGGCCGGGGACCGGATGTTGCCATCGAAGCGATTGGCACCGCAGCTACGTTCCGAGCAGCGGTCGAAGAAGTCGCATTCACCGGACGCGTAGTGTACATCGGATACGCAAAGGAACCGGTCAGTTACGAAACCAGGTTATTCGTTCAAAAAGAATTGGATATTCTCGGCTCCAGAAACGCACAACGGGCGGATTTCGAGGCCGTCATCAAGCTTCTGGAAGCGCAGACGTTTCCCGTTGATCAAGCCGTGAGTCTGGTTGTTCCCCTTGAGCAAGCAGCGGATGCACTGCGCTCCTGGAGCGATAATCCATCACGTTTCAGAAAGATTATGGTCAACATGGATTGATGTTCTTTTTTTGGAGCCGCGTTGCTGCTCGACCAGAAATTGCTGCCGAATTGAGCCGGCAGAAATCGACGATGCGTTTGACGAAAGGGCAATAATGCTTTCACCTCGTTTACTCTCAATTCTAAAAATTTACGCAATTTTATTGCTGTCGTCTGCGGTTTCTATGACGCACGCCCAGAGTGCCACGGCTCCAACCGCCACTCAGGAGCCGGCTAGCATCGATCAAACCTGGCAGAAAGCGAGCAGCAAATACGATTCAGAACGCGTTACGTTGCTGAAAAAGGTCGACACCGTGGATCAACAGGGTCCGTTCCGGGCAGACTGGGAATCACTTCAGAAGTATGAGGTGCCCGAATGGTACAAGGACGCGAAGTTCGGCATTTTCATCCATTGGGGAGCTTATTCGGTCCCTGCTTTCGGCAACGAATGGTACCCGCGAAATATGTACGTGCCAGGATCGCCGGAATATAAGCATCACGTGGCGACCTACGGTCCTCCGGACAAGTTCGGCTACAAAGATTTCCTCCCTATGTTTAAAGCCGAACACTTCGATGCAGCTGCGTGGGCTGAGCTATTCAAGAAATCAGGCGCAAAGTACGTCGTTCCTGTGGCAGAGCACCATGACGGCTTTGCCATGTATGACAGCGGATTGAGCGACTGGACCGCAGCCAAAATGGGACCGCATCGCGACACCACGGGAGAACTGGGCAAATCGGTGCGGGCTGTTGGACTGCACTTTGGAGTGTCATCGCATCGAGTCGAACACAATTTTTTTCTCGGCGTGGGCCGCAATATTTCCTCTGATGTAAACGATCCGCAATACGCGGCATTCTACGGACCTGCTCACAACTGGTTATCGGCCCCCTGGGGCGTCCCTCTTAACGATGACTTCACTTACGTCTCTTCTGAATGGGCCGACGACTGGCTTGCACGCGGCGGGGAACTTGTGGAGAAATATCATCCCGACATTGTCTACTTCGACTGGTGGATCGGACAGGCTTCGATCCGCCCGAATCTCGCCAAATTCGCCGCCTTTTACTACAACAGTTCTCTGAAGTACGGTGATCACGTTGGAGTGATCAATTACAAAGACTATGCCATGCAAGAACACTCTGGCGTGCTCGACCTCGAACGCGGACAGCTTGGCGATATCCGTCCCCTGTATTGGCAGACCGACACTTCTGTAAGTAACAAATCATGGGGCTATATCAAAGACGACACGTTCAAGTCGCCTGAGTTCGTGGTCCATCAGCTCATTGATATCGTCAGCAAGAATGGCAATTTGCTGTTGAACATCGGTCCACGATCTGATGGCGCCATCCCCGAAGAAGTGCAGCAAGTGCTTCTCGATGTCGGCGCGTGGCTGAATGCGAATGGGGATGCGATTTACGGTACTCGGCCGTGGAGGATCTATGGCGAAGGTCCAACCAAAGTAACGGCGGGATCCTTTCACGATACCGACACGACGCGCTATACAGCCGAAGACTTTCGTTTCACGACCAAGGGCAGTGTGCTGTACGCGATCGGGCTCGACTGGCCGACCAATGGCGAGGCCGTGATTCACGCGCTCGCGTCGACCGCCGGCAGCGAACATGTACAGTCCGTAACCTTGTTAGGCAGCGATGCGAAACTGCAGTTCGACCAGCGCCCGGACGGCCTCCACGTCCGGATGCCGGCGCAGGCTCCAGCCAAGTACGCTTATGCACTTCGCGTGATCTTCCCTTGAAGCGTGAGTAATATCTGCTGTTATGACACACCCAAGACCTTGTGCGAGCCGGAGATGTCCGGGCAGGCGTTGACGGAACTGCATATGCTCACAAATCGGAGACGCTTCATCAAAACTGCCGGTAGCATGGGAATTGGCGCACTTGTGCCTTTTCATCTCGTCGATGATCAAACACCAGATCGAATTCCCTCGGAGCCACATGGCCTGCTTGCTTACTGCTTATTAGATGTGCGTTGTCATATCATGCTGGGCAAAGGAGCAGTATCAATCCGAATCATGTTCACGCGAATCATCGTTTGTCTTCTCTTGACCCTGATCTCGGCCCCAGGCTTGTCTGGCGCTGATTTTACGATGAAGGTGACCGACAAGAACTACCTCGATACCCAAGGCTTCAGCGTATTTCTTTACGACAGCACGTACCATCCCATTTTCGTGGACCAGAAGAACACGGCGATGGAGATGATTCTCCACGGCCAGCGCATCGCCACCAACGGCGACGTGCGCCTGATGCCCACGCCCGAGCAGTGGGACCTCGTCGCAACTCTCAAAGATCGCCATGCCGATAAAGCGAACAACCGGCTCAGCGCCGACCTCGCTTTCCCGACCTTTGACTTCAGTTACACACTGGAAGTGGCTGCGGAACCCGGCGGCGTGAAGGTCAGCATCAATCTCGACAAGCCGCTACCGCCGAAACTGGCAGGCCGCGCGGGCTTCAACCTAGAGTTCCTTCCTTCGATCTACATGGGCAAGGCGTACCTGGTGGACGGAACTAAAGCCGGCATCTTTCCGCGTACCCCGAACGATCCGATGACGACGGTTTTGCCCCTGCCGGATGAACCAAAAAAGGCGTACTACCTGGAGGACTGGGATAAGGCCAAGGGATACACACAGCCGCTGCCGTTAGCCGAGGGCAAAAGCATCTCCCTTGGGATCGACGACGCGCTGGCCCGCGTGAACGTCGTTTCGGATACAGCCAACCTGATGCTGTTTGACGGACGCGATCGCGCGCCAAACGGCTGGTTCGTGTTGCGCTCCCTGATCCCTTCGGACAAGACCACCGGAGCCATCGTCTGGCACATCAGGCCAGACGTGATCCCGAACTGGACGCGGCCGGCGGTCATCGCGCACAGCCAGGTTGGTTATGCACCGGGCTTCTCCAAGGTGGCAGTGCTCGAACTCGACCCGAAGTACAACGCTCCGAAGACGGCCCGAGTGCTGCGTCTGACGGAAGATGGATCTTACAAGCAGGTGTTCGAGGGGCCAATCCCGCCCCCAACACCGTGGCTGCGCTATGTCTACTCGAAATTTGACTTCACCCCTGTGAAGGACCCCGGCCTTTATGTGATCGAGTACGCAGACCAGCGTACGGCACCCTTCCCCATCTCAGACAATGCATACGCGAACATCTGGCAGGACAGTCTGGACCATCACCTTGCGGCGCAGATGGATCACGTTTCCGTTCGCGAAGGTTACCGCATGTGGCATGGCGCCTCGCACCTGGATGATGGCCGCATGGCGCCCGTCGTTGGGGAGCAATTCGACGGCTGGAACCAGGCTACGGCAACGGACGGAAAGTACAAAGGCGGCAATCACATCCCTGGGATGAACGTAGGCGGCTGGTACGACGCCGGCGACTTCGACCTCGAGGAGCCTGCGCAGCTGAGCGTGATTCAGAGCCTCGCGCTGGGATATCGCGAATTCAACCTCAGGTACGACGAGCTTATGGTAGATGAAGCCGCCCGCGAGGTTGAGATGCACCGTCCCGATGGCGTGCCGGATACGGTGCAGCAAGTCAAGCATGGCGCGCTGCTCATCCTGGCGCAGTTCCACAACATCGGCCACGCCATCCGCGGCACTCATGAGCCAGATCTGCGCCAGTACACACAGGTGGGCGACGGAGCGTCGAAAACTGACGGCCGCATTTACGACCCGAAGCTCGGCCCGAACGAGACCAAGGGCGAGTACTCCGGCAAGCCCGACGATCGCTGGATCTTCACCACGAACAACTCGTACTTCCAATGGAATGCCATCGCGGCGCTGGCTGCAGCGGCGGATACGCTGAAAGGCTGGGACGACGCATTAGCGAAAGACTGTCTAGAGACCGCAATCAAAGCATGGAAGGACACGACGGCAAATCCAACGCTGTATCCGACAAGCGCCGGGCCAGACCGAGAGGCTCCCGCAGGTGGTGTGCTCGCGGCGTCTCAGGGTATGGTCTCTGGCGCGCAAGGTCGTAAGCCAAAGAGCAGTTCGGGTACGCCAGCAAACTCTGGCGCGCCAGGCGCTCCGGCAGCTCCGCCCGCTGGCTCCGGCCGGAGTCGATCTTTCGTCGGCATGGACTGGTCCGCGGCTCTGGAACTGACCATCGCCACAAATGGTGCCGAGCCCTACAAGTCCCGCCTGAAGGAATTGTTCCCTCAGATGATCACTCCGGAACAGATGGACTTCAATGGTTGGAAAGCCGTCCGGGCGTTGCCTTACTTGGATGCGAGCGCGAAAGATCAAATGCGCGAAGCGGTGAAAACATACATGGCAGGTTTGGACAAGCGGCTGGACGAGACGCCATTCGGCGTGCCCCCGAGCCTCGGCACTTGGGGCGGATCTGGCGCAGTGGTGGACATGGCGATTCGCATGTATTTCCTGCACAAGGCGTTTCCGGATCTCGTGGGCCCCGAATACACACTTCGCGCGGTCAACTACATTCTCGGCACGCACCCGGTATCGAGCACTTCGTATGTAGCCGGAGTAGGCACGGTCTCGAAGACGATGACGTACAGCAACAATCGCGCCGACAATGCTTACATCCCGGGTGCCGTGATTCCGGGATACATCATCATCAAACCGGATTTTCCGGAGTGCATCGACGACTTCGGATTCCTCTGGTTTGAGGATGAAGCCGTCGTTGCGGGTTCGGCAAGCTGGGTCGTGGCCGGCAACGCGGCGAACGCGATCATTACGGAATCGAAGTGACCAAGTGCTAAAAGCGCCCGGCGGCCTCGAGGAGCGTTGGTGGCTATCTTCTCAAGAAGCGAAACCTATGGGATACTCGCTTGTGGCAGGCTTTTCTCGAGTCGAAATGCGAAAAG
>Ga0210408_10000465_pt1 | contig 51934 bp, 43 predicted proteins | sample IncBWH4MmetaG_FD_155471 | JGI IMG/M metagenome (GOLD analysis project Ga0210408, IMG submission 155471) | Forest soil microbial communities from Barre Woods Harvard Forest LTER site, Petersham, Massachusetts, United States - Inc-BW-H-4-M | ecosystem: Environmental > Terrestrial > Soil >...
CGCTCAGGCGCTCCTGCTGCGCAACGTAGGATTGCAGCGCGGCGTCCACGTCCTGCACGGCAGCCTGGACCGTTTGCTTGTAGTGGACGAGCTGTTCCCGGGTCTGCAAGTCGGCGATCTTGACCTTCGCGTCCAGCACGCCAAAGTCGAGCAACGGAAAAAGCGCCCCGTACCCCGCCGACCAGATGTGCTGGCTGCTGACCGGTGAGAACCCCGGTCCGACGCCCTGCGCGCCCACGCCGGCGGTAAGCTCGATCTGGGGAAATAGCAGTCCAGTGGCCACGCCGATACGCGCAGTGGCACCGGCCAGTTGCCACTCCGCCTCGCGGATGTCGGGACGGCGCCGAATCAGGTCCAGCGGAATGCCCGGCGCAATCCTGTCCGGCATGGGGGGAATCAACCCCGGTGCCGACAGCTCGGATGCCAGATCTTCAGGAAACAATCCCAGCAGCACCGCGATCGCCTGCTGGGTGGCCAGAATCTGGGCCCGCAGCGGGTCGATCTGAGCCCGCACCGTCGACAGCTGCCGGCGTGCCAGCGTCACGTCGAGCTCGTTGATGATGCCGCGCTCGAAGCGGGCCTGCACCACGTTCAGCAGATCCTGGGCTGCGCGCACGCTTTGCAGCTGCACCGCCAGCTGCATCTGCAGGCCGCGCAAGTCGACATAGGCCCGCGCGACATCGGATATCACCGTGATCTGCACCAGGTCGCGCGCAGCCGCCGCTGCCTGGGCATCGTAGTGGGCCGCCTCGATTTGGCGGCGCAACCGGCCAAAGACATCGAGCTCCCAGGCGGCATCGAACCCCGAAACCCTGTCGATCTGCCCGCCCGTGGGGCGGCGATCGGCGGTTGCCAGTCCGGTCGGGATCCGGCCGCCGCGTGCCAGATCGCTGCCGGTTCCCTTGCCGCCGCCGACCGCGGCCGCAACGCGGGGCAGCGCATATCCGGCCGCCGCCATCTCGAAGGTCCGTGCCTGCTGCAGGCGTGCCAGCGCGATCTCCAGGCTGGGATTGCCCTCCAAGGCGCGGTCCACCAGTGAATCGAGCTCCGGATCGTGCAGCGCCCGCCACCAGGAGGCGATCTCGACCGATGACGATCCGGCACCGTCGGCTGGAGCGGCCGGCTGCCGGGTATCGGTGAACCGGTCGGGCAGGTTGACCTGCGGCGGGCGGTAGTTCGGTCCCACCGCGCAGGCGCCGAGCAGGCCGGCCAGCGCGGCCGCCTGAAGGCGGCCCGTCCAGCGGCTCGCCAGGGCCCTGTCAGTGCGGCGCGGCACCGTCGCTCTTGGCCGACGCCAGACCCCCGCCCGGCGGGCCGCTGTCGGTCGATTCGTTCACGCTGACCTGCTCGCCGTCGGCGATCAGGCTGCTGATGTTCAGAGCGACCTTGTCGCCCGGCTTTACGCCGGAGGCGAGCTCCACCACGTTGCCTTCGTCGCGGGCGATCGTCACGTTGACGAAGCGCACCCGGCTGTCCGCATCGATCAGCGCGACCTGCGGACCCTTGGGGCGGAACAGCAGCGCCGCTGCCGGAATCTGCGGCCGGCCGGTCTGATCGACGCTGAACCCGACATCGACGTACATGCCCGGTATCAGCAGCCGCTCGCGATTGGGCAGGTCGACTTCGACTTTCAGTGTGCGCGCCTGCGGGTTGATGGCCTCGGAGGTGCGCGTCACGGCGCCCTCGAACACCCGTCCCGGCAGGGCGCTGGTGCGAACGTGCACGGGTATGCCGGCGCGCAACAGTTCGGCCGATGCGCTTTGCGGCACGTCCACGAAAACCCGCATCGGACGGTCCTGGCTGATGCGGTACAGCGGCGAGGTGGCCGCAGTGCTGCCGGCCGTCACCAGGTTGCCGATGTCGATGCGACGCTCCACCACGATGCCGTCATAGGGGGCCGTCACGTGCTTGAACTGGGTCATGGTGGAAATGTTGTCCACCTCGGCCTGGTTCAGCGCCACCTGGGCGCGCGCGGCGTTCAGGCGGGCGATCGCGCTGTCGTAGTCGGCCCGCTTGGCTTCGCGCTCCTGCTCCGAGACGACCCCTTTGGGAGAGTCGCGCCAGCGCTCGTACGTCGTGGTGGCAAATTCGGACTCGGCTTCGCGCACCCTGACCTGTGCCTGCGCCGCGTGCAGCTGGGCTTGCGCAGCAGCGAGCTGGGCGTCCAGTTCCGGGGTGTCGATCAGCGCCATCACCTGTCCCTTGTGGACATGGTCGCCGATGTCGACCGTCCAGGCGGCCACGTAACCGTTGACGCGCGAGTAGATCGTGCTTTCCAGCCAGGCCGCGGTCTCGCCGGGCAGGCTCAGCGGCCGGTCGCGTTCGGCCGCGTGCACGGTGGTCACGACGACGGCCGGCCGGCGCGAGGCCTCGCTCTTCGACAGGGCTGCCAGCTCGCTGCGTTCGTGCGCTTTGAGCAGGCTCACCACCGCGAATCCGACCCCCAGGGCGAGCACCACGGCCAGAGCAAGGCGCTTGATCTTGCGGCCGCTGCCGGGGGAGAACGCCACCGATACGCGCCCTTCCTGGTCCGGATGTGCTGGAGGGTCATGTTCCACGTCGCTCGCCTATCGGATATCAATCGGAGCCGTCTGTGGGCCGGCTGCAGGATGGTGCCGCCGCAGAAGCCGGTACATGGTGGGTACGAACACCAGCGTCGCAAAGGTGGCGAACAGCAGACCGCCGATCACTGCCCGCGCCAGTGGCGCGTTCTGTTCGCCGCCCTCGCCGACGCCGAAGGCCATCGGCATCATCCCCAGGATCATCGCGCCGGCGGTCATCAGCACCGGCCGCAGCCGCGTATAGCCGGCCGTCACCGCCGCAACGAGCGAATCGTCGCCCTGCTGCATCCGTTGATTGGCGAACGTCACCACCAGGATGCTGTTGGCGGTGGTCAGGCCGATGCACATCAGCGTGCCCATCAGAGCCGGAACGCTCAGATGGGTCTGGGTCAGGAACAGCATCCACATTACTCCTCCGAGCGCGAACGGGACGGCCGTCAGCACGATCGCCGGGACGATCCAGCTCTGGAAGTTGATCACGAGGAACAGGTACACCAGGATGACTGCCAGCGCGATCCCGGTGAAAAGCCCGGAATAGCTCTCGACCATGGTCTCGACCTGCCCGCTGAGGACGACCTTGATCGCTTTCTCCGGCGCCGGGCGGTCGGCTTCCAGAACTCTGCCGATATCGTCCGCCGCCGATTGCAGGTCGCGCCCCTGCACGTCGGCGTGCACGTCGAACACGGGGCGGATGTTGAACTGGGAGGTGATCATCGGCAGGCGGGCGCGGCCGAAATCGGCCACGTTCATCAGCAACTGGCGTTGCCCACCGCCGCCCTGTTCCGCGGTCACCGGAATGGTCCAGATGTCCTGCGTCGAACCAATCCGGTAGGTCGGCACCTGCACCGCCAGCGGGTAGCTCACCCCGGTGCGCTGATCGACCCAGAAGTTCGGATACAGCTGGGCGCTCGAATTGGTCGCCACCAGCACGCTGTTGGCCGTGGCCTGCTGACTCGCTCCGACCTCGGTCGCCAGGGCGCGGTCCACGTCGATCGTCAGCGCCGGGGCATCCGGAACCTGGAACACGTGCGAGTCCACGATTCCGGGGATCGCCTTAAGGTCGTGCGCGATCCGGCTGGCCAGCGCAAAGCTTGCGTTGCTGTCGAGGCCGGAGACCCGGACGTCGATCGGAGCCGGCTGGCCGAAGTTCAACACCTGGTCGACGATGTCGGCCGGCTGGAAGAAGAACTGCAGGTCCGCGAAGCGCCGCGGCAGCTCCCGGCGCAGCTGCGCGACGAATCCGGCTGTGGGCCGATGCTTCTTGCGCAGCGAGATCAGGATTTCCCCATCCATCGGTCCCACCGTCGCGGTGTCGCTCAACGCCATGTTGATGCCGCTGTAGGGCATCCCGATGTTGTCCAGTACGGTGGCGACCTGATCGGCGCCGACGATGGCGCGGATCGCGCCCTCGACCCGGGAGAAGTACTCCTGCGTCCTTTCCAGGCGCGTGCCGGGGGGCGCGCGCACGTGCAGCCGCATCTGGCCTGCGTCGACTTGCGGAAAGAAGTCGCGCCCCAGGATCGGGAACAGCAGCAGCGAGGCGACCATCAGTGCCGCGAAGAATCCGATGGTCAGCTTCGGCTGCGTCATCACCCATGACAGCGCATTGCGGTAGGCCTCGCGGAAGGCGCGAAAGCCCGCTTCGAAGCCGGTATGGAGTGCGGTCAATGCGGCGATCAGGCCCCGCGGCCGCTTCGCCTGCGCAGTCTCGTGAGCGTGCGCGAATGCGCCATGCGGCGGGCCGCGCATCAGGTGCTCGAACAGCAGCGGCACCATCGTGAACGACAGCGCCAGGCTGGCGATCAGCGAGATGCACACGGACACCGACAGCGGCGAGAACAAGTACTTGGCGGTCCCCTGCAGGAGGAACACCGGCACGAACACGATACAGATGCAAAACGTCGACAGCACGGTGGGCAAGCCCACCTCGGAGGTGCCGCGCAGGATCGCGGTCCTGAGCGGCTCGCCCAGGCCGACGTGCCGCTCGATGTTCTCGATCACCACGGTGCCATTGTCGACCAGGATGCCCACGGCCAGGGCGAAGCCGCCGAGCGTCATCGTGTTCAGCGTATTGCCGCCCGCATACATCACCAGTACCGCGGTGACGATCGACAGCGGGATCGCCGCCAGGATGATCAGCGTCAGGCGCCAGTTCCCCATGAACAGCAGGATCATCATCGCGGTCAGGCCCGCCGCCATCAGGCCGCCCATCATCACGCTGTTCAGGGCCGCCTTCACGAAGATCGACTGGTCGAACACCGGCGTGATCGTCACGCCGCCCGGGACCACGCGCTGCAAGTCGGGCAACGCTGCGCGGATGCCATCGATGACGGCCAGCGTCGACACGCCGCCCGTCTTGCGCACCGTCATCAGGGCGCCGGGCGAACCGTCCACCGACACCGAGTTGGTCTGCACCTGGAAGCCGTCGTGCACGCTGGCTACGTCGCGCATGAACACCGTGCGGCCCGCAACCTCCCGCACCGGCAGTGAATTGATCGCCCCGATCAGGTCGGGGCTGTTGTTCATCGACAGCAGGTAGTCCTTGTTGCCGATCTTCACGTCGCCGGACGGCAGGATCACGTTCTGCCGCTGCAGCGCAGCGCTCACATCCGAGGGTGACAGCCCGCGCGCCTGCAGCGCGCGCGTGTCCAGGTCGGCCATGATCACGCGCGGCTTGCCGCCATACGGGTAGGGGACTTCGGCCCCGTGCACCACCGCGAGCGCCGGACGGATGATGTTCTGCCCCAGGTCGTTCAGCTTGGTGTCGGGCAGCGAGTTGCTCGATAGGCTCAGCTGGATGATCGGCACGTCGGTGGCGCCGTAACGCAGCACCAGGGGCGGGGTGATGTTGGGCGGCATGTACTTCAGCACCACCAGCGCGCTGCTGGCCAGTTGCGAGACCGCGCGCGTGACGTCGGCGCCCTCATGCAGGTAGATTTTCTCGACCCCCACGCCGGTGTAGCTGTTGGCCTCGATCCGCGCGATGTCGTCCACCAAAGAGGCGAGCTGCCGCTCGTGCAGCGTCAGGATCCGGTTCTGCATGTCGATCGCGCTCATCCCGTTGTACGTCCACACGACGCTGACCACCGGGATGTCGATTTCGGGAAAGATGTCCACCGGCATCCGCAGGGCGGCGCCGACGCCGAGAAGGCAGACCAGGATCAGGACCGCAGGGACGGTGTAGGGACGCTTAAGAACGGCTTCGACGAGATTCACGCGGTTCCCTGGCGGGGAGTCTCCGAACCGGGGCGGTTGGTTGCGTTGCACAAAACGATGCGCTGTGGCCAGTTTTGACGTCGCACTGGACGGGTAGTTCCGGGTCGCAATCCCAGCCTCGGTCTGCTCGAACCCATTACCAGTCTACGACAGTGCAAAGGCCCCCTTGGCGAGGGGCGGGCCGGCGGATCGTCGCCGCCTGTGAAAAAAAAGGCCCCTGGGACGGGGCCTTGCCTTTGTCGCCCCTCCCGCTGCGTGCGGGACAAGGGCCCTGCATTTACCCCTCTCCGGCTTGCGGGAGAGGGGTAGGGGTGAGGGTGTTAGAAGTTGAACCGTCCGCCGATGGTCGGATCGATGGAGAAGGTGTTGGAGTTGTAGGCTGGATAGGGGCCCACGGCCGAGGCAGCGGTGCCGGCGGCGAGCCCGTCGGCCAGGTGGGAATACATCGCACCCACGTACACATCAAAGTGGCGGTCGAACTTGTAGTCCGCCACCAGCGAGTAGCCGGCCTGCCGGCCGCTGCACGCGGAATTTTCATGGAACGTTGCTGCCAGGTTTCCGCCGGGGCACGTGATGGCCGCGCCATGCCTGAACTGATTCTGGAAGATGTAATACCAGGCAGCGTACACATCGAGCTTCCCGAAAGGCGAATACTTCACTCCCGCGAAACTGTACTGCAGAAGCTTCGCCTTTTCCGGGTAAGCGTTGTTGTTAACCCAGCCGAGCGTATAGCCGCCCAGGTCGGGCTGGCCGGGGAACAGATGGGTCTGCGGATTGCGGAAGTGGATGTCCTCGTAGCCCGCCGAGAACTTGAACTGCTGCCACAAGTAGGAAGCCAGCACCCCCCACGTCCAGTTGTCCGACACGGTGGCGTTGACGGCCGTGTCCGCAGAGATGGTGGGAGACAGACAAGCCGTGGTGCCAGTGCCCGGAACCAAGGTGGGCGGGTTGCAAACCCTGAACTGTGAGGGGCTCGCCGGCGTCGCCAGGACCGCGTCCTTCTTGTTGGCGTAGACCGCATCGATCGACAGGCCCGGCAGCGGATCGCCGCCGATGTCGCCCTCGAGAGCGTTGCCGCCGGAGCCCGTGCCGTAGCCGTTCGCGAACATGCCTGCGATCCGGAACCTGCCGATCTGGTTGAAGTACTTGACCGAGTTGTCCAGCCGCAGATCCTGCGTGTCGCCGCTGCCGCCGAACGTTCCCGAGTAGCCGAGGAACGAAAACGCGTACGAGCCGGAGAGCGGATCGTACTTGGCGATGTTGTCCGCCAGCAGCGAATTCTGCCGCCCGAGCGTCAGCGTGCCGAAGTCCTTTGACTGCACACCCGCGTAGGCAGAGCCGCCGAACGGCTGGCCGGCCCGGTTGGAGTCGCCGTTGGTGTTCTGGTTGGGCGCGAACACACCGTTGTTCTGCACGACCGACTTCACGCCATCGGCCAGATTGCCATTGATCGGACTGAAGTGGGTTTCCAATCTGAAAACGCCCGAGAAGCCCGGGAAGAACTCATGGATGCCGCGCAGGCCCACCTTCGACTGGCTCATCCCGTTCTGGCTGATGCTCGAGATACTCTTGGTGGCGTTCTTCTGCACCATGTATTCCAGGCCGGGCGGGAAGTAATCGTTCAGCGGCGTTCCGCGGTTCTGATAGGTGTAGCCGACGTCCACCGTCCCGTACAGCGTGACGCCGAACCAGGTCAGGCTGTCGTCCGTGGCATCTGCAGCGAGTGCGACGTTTCCCAGAGGAGCCAGCGCACCCAGTGCGACAGCGTATGCGAGACATTTTTTCACGTAGGTTCTCCCCCCGCCGAAAGGCCTGGCACGCGACCACTGAGTGCGCGCGTCACTCTGATTTTGTGCATCGAACCGAGCATGGCCACGGATTGTGACCCAAGTACTACCCGTGCACCAAGCAGGTAGCCCCTCTGTGACTTTTTTGACACACCGATTTTGGGTGAGGGTCTTATGCATAACCTGTCCTTGGCGGCCGGCAAATACGACCAGAATCGGCTCACAGTTCGCGGGAACCCACCGTCCGGTCGGCCGGTCAAAATAGGCGATAATGAGCGCAGGTAGCACTCCTGGAGCCAAGCCAATGAACGCCGCTGTCGAAATTCCCGCGCCCTTGAAGTTCTCCGAGGCCGCGGCGGCCAAAGTCAAGCAGCTGATCGATGAGGAAGGCAATTCCGCGCTCAAATTGCGCGTATTCGTGCAGGGCGGCGGTTGCTCCGGATTCCAGTACGGCTTCACGTTCGACGAGGCCGTCAACGAGGACGACACGGCGATGGAGCGCAACGGCGTCACGTTGCTGATCGACTCGATGAGCTACCAGTATCTGGTGGGCGCCGAGATCGACTACAAGGAAGACATCGAAGGCGCGCAGTTCGTGATCAAGAATCCGAACGCGACCACCACCTGCGGCTGCGGGTCTTCGTTTTCGGCCTGAGCAGCGCGGATCGTCGGCCGGCTCGACAATCGGCCGGGCAGCAAAGAAAAACGGGCGCCCAGGCGCCCGTTTTCTTTGAGCATCGGTCCGATCAGAAGCGGTGCTGGATGCCGACGTCGAAGCCGCGCGTGCCCACGCCGGCCGTATTGGTGCCCGTGCCGTCGTCAGCCGACGACCCATAGCCGTTAAAGTAGATCGTGCAGGCACCCTTGTCGCGCTGCCAGATCACGGCGACGTCGGCGAAGAAATTGGTGCGCTTGCTCAGGAAGTGCGTGCCGCCGATTCCCGCCTTGCGGCAGCTGTCCTTCAGCGGCGAATGGTCGGTGTATTCGACGTAGGAGGCCTTCAGGTTGTCCTGCTCGGTGATCGGCATGACGCCGCCGATGAGCCAGCTGGTCTGGTCGCACAGCGCGCCGCCAACGACGTTGCAGGACGCATTGCCGTCGAACTTCAGGTGCTCGAAGTAGCCCATCACCTTGGCCACGCCGAAGTCGTACGAAGCGCCGGCCACGTAGATGTTCAGGTTCAAGTTGTTGTCGAATCCGCTGACCGAGTGAGCGTCGGGGATCCCGTTGTGAGGCACCAGATGCTCGTAGTTCAACGTGACCGACAGCGGCCCGACCACGTAGTTCGGCTGGATGACCCACAGGCGGCTGTCGCCGTTGTTGCCGGCCGCTTCCTGTCCGACCAACTGGCTGGTGTACGCCACCACCGCGTACAGGCCCTCGATGTTCGGCGTCACGTACGCGATCGCATTGTCGGCGCGCGCGGCGTGCACCTGCAGCGACGACTGGTTGGCCACTCCCGCGCCGCCGAACGGATCGTAGCGGGTCGACACGCCCCAGCGCGCGCCGTCGACGCGGCCGCCCAGCATGGTGCCCCAGCTGCCGGTCATCCCGACCCACGAATGCCGGCGGAAGATCGGGCCGCTGCCGGGGTTAGTGCCCACGCCGTTGTTGTTAATGGTCGGCAGGCTGTTGGTGCCGTTATCGGTCAGGAAGCCGGCCTCCAGCTCGAAGATCACCTTGGTGCCGTTGCCCAGATCCTCCGAGCCCTTGAAGCCCAGCGCGTTCTGGCCGCTGATGTCGCTGGCGAATTCCTGCTTGGGCAAAGCCGGATTTCCCGTCAGCCCGGACTTGCCGCTGCGGGCGACCCAGCCGTAATCCACCGATCCGTACAGCGTCACGTTCGAGTCGGCAAAGGCCGGCGCGGCAGCCATTCCGGCGATTGCCAGAGCAATCACAGTCTTGTGCATTGATTCTTTCCTCTCGGTTGGTGAAATGGAGCTGCGCCCGACGAGGCCCCGCCCCCGCCTATCTTCTCTAACGGCTGTTTTTGGTGGACAAGCTGCGAAAATTCTCGCAGAGGACTTACCTGGAATGAAGAAAATCGTCTGACTTGTTCACGTTCAGAAGCGATTTTGTTGCTTTTTTTCAACAGCCTATGTCAGCACGCCGAGAAGGAAACGCAGCACGAACGAAGCCACCGCGCATCGAACCAGTCGAAGGTCTTGATATATCAGGTGCGTACGCTCCGCGGCAGCAAGATGCCGGGGCGATCAAGCCGAGGTGGGGCCGGCCGGATACAACGCGCCCAGCACGCGCGAGCCGCGCGCGCCGGTGACCGCTGGCATCGAGGCCGGCCGCCCGTGCACGTGCTCGCGGGCGAACCAGGCGAACGCGAAGGCCTCGACCTGATCGGGCGCGACGCCGAGGGAGGCCGTGGAAGCGACTGCGCGCGGCGCGCACTCCTGGCCCAGCATCCGCATCAGGGTCGAATTGAACGCGCCGCCGCCGCAGACCAGCACGTCGGCGGCGTGTGGGACGTGCCGCGAGATCGCCTGCCCGATCGTCGCAGCGGTCAGTCGCGTCAGCGTCGCCTGCACGTCGCGCGGATCGATGGTGCGTTGCGCCAGCCGCTGCGACAGCCACTGCGGATTGAACAGCTCCCGGCCCGTGCTTTTCGGCGGCGGCAGCGAAAAGTACGGCTCCTGCAGCAGCGCTTGCAGCAGCGTCGCGTTGGTGTGCCCGCCGGCGGCCCAGGCGCCGTCCCGGTCGAAGGGATGTCCGACGTACTGCGCCGCCCAGGCGTCGATCAGCATGTTGCCCGGGCCGCAGTCGAAGCCGATCACGGCTTCGCCGCTGCCGGCCGCAGGCAAGCCGGTCACGTTGGCGATGCCGCCGATGTTGACGACCGCGCGCGGCGACTGCGTGGTGAAAAGCGCCGCGTGAAAGGCCGGCAGCAACGGGGCGCCCTGGCCGCCGGCGGCGACGTCGCGGCTGCGAAAATCGGCCACCACGTCGATGCCCGTGAGCTCGGCCAGCGCGGCCGGCGCATTGAGCTGGATCGTGTACCCGGCTTCCGGGTTGTGCCGCACGGTCTGTCCGTGCACGCCGATCGCGCGCACCTGCTCCGGATCGACCCGCGCGCTGCGCAGCAACTGCTGCACCGCGCTCGCGAACACGCGCGCCAGGTGCTGCGAGGCCACCGCGCCCCGGTGAAACTCGTCCGGGCCGCTCGATGACAGCACCAGCAGCTCCCGGCGCAGGTCGTCCGCCAGCGACAGGTGCGCGTGCTCCAGCATGCGCGGCTGCAGGCCGGCCAGGTCCGCCAGCACCGCATCGACGCCGTCCAGGCTGGTTCCGGTCATCACTCCGATGTACAGGCCCGACGTCGCCGCAGCCCTCGTTGTCGCCCCGTTCACCGCATTCCCCCGGCCGCGCGAAACCTTCGATTAGACTCCAATCGGCCCGCGCCCGCACCCGGGACGGCCATCGAACCGCACATCGCCCGCACCGCATGTCCGACCCGCCTGCCTCCGACGACTCCGCGATAGAGCACGCATTGCAGGTGGTCAAACGGGGCTGCGACGAGCTGCTGGTCGAGGCCGACCTGGTGGTCAAGCTGAAGCGCTCGCAGGCGAGCGGCATCCCGTTGCGATGCAAGCTGGGGCTGGATCCGACCGCGCCCGACATACACCTCGGTCACACGGTGGTGCTGAACAAGCTGCGCCAGCTGCAGGATCTGGGGCACACGGTGATCTTCCTGATCGGGGACTTCACCTCGATGATCGGCGACCCCTCGGGCCGCAATACGACCCGCCCGCCGCTGACCCGCGAACAGATCGAAACCAATGCCCGCACCTACTTCGAGCAGGCCGCGCTGGTGCTGGACCGCACCCGAACCGAGATCCGCTACAACTCCGAGTGGTCCAATCCACTCGGCGCCGACGGCATGATCCGCCTGGCCTCGCATTACACGCTGGCGAGGCTGCTGGAACGCGACGATTTCAGCCAGCGCTATCGCGACGGCCAGCCGATCGCGATGCACGAGCTGTTGTACCCGCTGATGCAGGGCTACGACTCGGTCGCGCTGCGCTCGGACCTGGAGCTGGGCGGCACCGACCAGAAGTTCAACCTGCTGGTCGGGCGCGAGCTGCAGCGCCATTACGGCCAGGAGCCGCAGTGCATCCTGACAATGCCGCTGCTCGAGGGCCTCGACGGCGTCGAGAAGATGTCGAAGTCGAAGAACAACTACATCGGCATCGCGGAGCCGCCAGAGGAGATGTTCGGCAAGATCATGAGGATCTCCGACGAGCTGATGTGGCGCTACTACGAGCTGGTGTCGATCCGCACCCGGGCCGAAATCGACGCCTTCAAGCGCGAAGTGGCGCAGGGCCGCAACCCGCGCGACATCAAGGTGCTGCTGGGCCAGGAGATCGTGGCGCGCTTTCATTCGCCGCGCGCCGCCGACCAGGCCCTGCGCGACTTCGAGGCGCGCTTCCGCCAGGGTGAGGCGCCGGCGCAGATGCCGCATTTCACGTTCGCGCTGCAGGGCAAGGCCGGCATCGCGGTGTCGGCCCTGCTGAAGCAGGCCGGCCTCGCGCCGTCCGGCAGCGAAGCGATCCGCGCGATCGAGCAGGGCGGGGTGCGGATCGACGGTCAGAGAGTCGAGGACCGCTCGCTAGTTCTGACGACCGGCACCTACGTGCTGCAGCTGGGCAAGCGCCGCTGGGCGCGGGTGACTCTCACGTAGACTGGGCAACGGGTGAGGGCAGCGGGTCGTCGCTCGGCCGCTTGTGGTGTTCGGCCGCCAGGAACGCGTACATCGCGGGCACGACGAACAGCGTGAACAGCGTCCCGATCGACAGCCCGGTGAAGATCACGATCCCCATAGCGCGCCGCCCGGCCGCGCCGGCCCCCGACGCGAACACCAGCGGCAGAACGCCCACCGCCATGGCAGCGGTGGTCATCAGGATCGGCCGCAGCCGCACGGCAGCGGCCTCCACCACGGCCTCGATCCGTGCGCGGCCGGCGAGCTGCAGATTGTTGGCGAACTGGACGATCAGGATGCCGTGCTTGCTGATCAGCCCGATCAGCGTCACGAGCCCGACCTGGGTGTAGATGTTCAGGGTCGAGGCCTTGGCGAACTCGTTCAGGATCGAGATGTGCAGCATGTTCAGCAGAATGCCGTTCACCTGCGTCAGCGTCCACATCGAGAACAGCGCCCCGAACAGGGCCATCGGCACCGATACCAGGATCACGATCGGATCGCGGAAGCTCTCGAACAGCGCCGCCAGCGCCAGATAGATGATGATCACCGCAAACAGCAGCGTGGTCGCGAAACCACCGGACTCCTGCACGAACTGGCGCAGCGGCCCGGATGTGTCGATCCGGTAGGCGTTGGAGGCCGCCTCGCGCGTGGTCTTGGTCAGGAAGTCGAGCGCGTCGCCCTGGGAAACGAAAGGCGTCGGCACCCCGATGATGGTCACAGCATTGAGCTGCTGGAAATGGGCGATCGTCTCCGGCTCGACCCGGGTCTCCAGGTGCCCGACCGTGCGCACCGGCACCACGGAATCATTCGGAGTCCGGATGTAGTAGTCCAGCACCTGCGAGGGATTGAGACGGTCGATCTGCTGCACCTGCGGAATGACCTTGTAGGAGCGTCCCGCGATCGAGAAGTAGTTGACGTAGCCGCCGCCCAGCGCGCTCGTCAACGAGCTGGCCACGGACTGCTGGTTCAGTCCCATCAGCGCGATCAGGTCGCGATCGACGGCCAGCGTGGACTGCGGCTTGTCGATCTTCAGGTCGCTGTCGACGAAGAAGAACATGCCGCTCGCATTGGCCTTGTCGAGGACGGCCCGGGCCACCTCGTTCAGGCGCTCGAACGGCTCGGTGGTGGTGATGACGAACTGCACCGGCAGGCCGAACGCGCCCGGCAGCGACGGGAACTGGAAGGCGCCGATCCGGGCGCCTGCAATCGAATTCCATTTGTCCTGCAGCTCCTGCTGCAGCTCGTCGGTGCCGCGCTTGCGCTGGTTCCAGGGCTTGAACATCACGCCGCCGATTCCCTGATTGACGCTTGGATCGCCGGTGATCTGGAACATCTGGAAGTATTCGGGCAACTGGCGTGCGGTGTCGAACATCTGGCGCTGGTAGCCGAGCATCTGATCGGCGGTGGCGTCGGGCGAGCCGGTGACCTGGCCCAGCACGATGCCCTGGTCCTCCTGCGGAGCCAGCTCCGAGCTCGACGTCGAAAACAGGTACACCACCGCGCCCAGCAGCAGCACCCCCATCACGACCAGCACCGGCCAGGTCGCCAGCAGACTGGTCAGCCCGCGCGTGTAGGCGCCGTGCAGCCGGTCGAACTGGCGGTCGACGTAGGCGGCAAACCGGCTCTCGCGCATGCGCGCCCCGAACAGGCGCGAGCACATCATCGGCGACAGGGTGAGCGCAATGATTCCCGACACGGTCACCGCGCCGGCCAGCGAAAAGGCGAACTCGGTAAAAAGGGCTCCCGTCAGCCCGCGCTGAAATCCGATCGGCACGTACACCGCGACCAGCACCACCGTCATCGCGATGATCGGACCGCCCAGCTCGCGGGCCGCCATCAGCGCGGCATCGAGCGCGCCGTGCCGCTCGGTCTTCATGTGGCGGTCGACGTTTTCGACCACGATGATGGCGTCGTCGACCACCAGGCCGATCGACAGCACCAGCGCCAGCAGCGTCAACAGGTTGATCGAGTAGTCCAGCACCAGCATCACGAAGAAGGTGCCGATCAGCGACAACGGCATCGCAATCACCGGGATCACGACCGCGCGGGCCCGTCCCAGGAACAGGAAGATCACCGCGCTCACGATCAGCAGTGCCTCGATCAGCGTCTTGACCACCTCATCGATCGACGACTGCACGAACTCGGTGGCGTCGTAGGCGACCTTGCCGCTCAGCCCGGCCGGCAGCTGCTGCTGGATCGACGGCAGCACCGCGCGCACCCGGCGCGCGACGTCGAGCAGGTTGGCCTCCGGGGCCACCTTGACGCCGACGAACAGGGAATTCTGTCCGCCGAAGGCCACGTTAAAGTCGTAGTTCTCGGATCCCAGCGTCACGTTGGCCACGTCCTGCAAGCGCACGATCGCGCCGTTGCGCTGCGCCACCACCAGGCTGCGGAACTCGTCCACGGTGTGCAGATCGGTGCCGGCGCGCAGATCGACGCTGACCACCTGCCCCTTGCTGGCGCCGAGCGCTGCCAGGTAGTTGTTGGCGGTCAACGCGGCGGACACGTCGGCCGCCGTGACGCCGTGTGCCGCCATCCGGTCCGAGTCGAGCCAGGCGCGCAGCGCGAACAGGCGCGCGCCCAGGATCTCCGCATTGCGAACGCCCTCGACGGCGTCGAGCTGCGGCTTGACGACCCGGTACAGGTAGTCGGTGATGTCGTTGGTCGGCATCGTCTGGCTGTAGAAGCCCAGGTACATCGAATCGATCGACTCGCCGATCTGCACCGACAGCACCGGCTGCTGCGCCTGCGGCGGCAGCTGGTTCTTCACCGAGTTGACCTGAGTCGTAATGTCGGTGAGCGCGCGGTTGGCGTCGTAATTCAGGCGCAGCGTGGCCGTGATCACCGACTGGCCGGTGAAGCTGTTGGACGACAGGTAGTCGATTCCCTGCGCCTGCGCGATCGCCGCTTCCAGCGGCTGCGTGATGAAGCCCGCCATCGTCTCGGCGTCGGCGCCGTAGTACGTGGTGCTGATGGTGACCACGGCGTTTTGCGTACGCGGATACTCGTTGACCGAAAGGCCCGCCAGCGAACGCAGCCCCAGCACCAGGATCAGCAGGCTGATCACGGCCGCCAGCACGGGTCGTCGAATGAAAAGATCGGTCAGGTTCTTCATGCCCTCACCCTCACCCCCTCCCCTCTCCCGCTACGCGGGCGAGGGGCGATACCTCGTGCCCTTGCGGACGGCTCGTGCGCTTGCAGCGCCCGATCGCCCCTCGCCCGCGCCAGCGGGAGAGGGGAGGGGGTGAGGGTGCGCAAAGCATCGACGGCCATCACTGTTCCTGCGGCTTCGGGTTCGGATCGTTGCGCGGGACGACCGCGTTGTTCACGATCAGCGGGGTGCCGGGGCGCAGCTTCATCTGTCCGCTGGTGACCACGGTGTCGCCTTCCTGGATGCCCTTGATGACGGCCACCTGGTCGCCCCGGGTCGGACCCAGTGTGACGAACGTCTGGGACGCCACCAGCGCCGGCTCGCCGGCACCGGCCTTGGCCGGACCGCTCGGCTGAGCCAGGAATACCGAAGCGCCGTACGGGTTGTAGGTGACCGCCGCCTGGGGCAGCGTGATGAAGCGCTGCACGCCCCCGATCTGCACGTTGACCTTGGCGTACATCCCCGGCAGCAGCGCGCGGTCGGGATTGGATATGGTCGCTTCGACCTGGATGTTGCGGGTGGCCGGGTCGACCGTCGAGTTCAGGGCTGAGATCTTTCCCGCGAAATCGCGCCCGGGCCAGGCGTCGGTGGTGACGGTGACCGGCTGGCCGCGCGCGACACGCGAAATCTGCTGCTGCGGCAGATAAAAATCCAGATAGATCGGGTTGATCGCCTGCAGGGAGACGATCTTGTCGCCCGCATTCAGGTACTGACCGGGCGCAACGGTGGTGATGCCCAGCCGGCCGGCGAACGGGGCCAGGATGGTTTTCTTCTCCAGCGTCGCCTGCATCTGCGCCAGTTGCGCCTTCTTGGAGCGCAGGTCGGCCTCGTCGTTGTCGATGGTGGCCTGGCTCACGGCTTGCACCGCCAGCTGCTCGCGGTCGCGGTTCAGCGTGATCTCGGCCAGCTCGACCGCTACTTTCAACGTATCCACCTGCGCCCGTTCGGCGTCCGAGTTCAGTTCGACCAGCACCGCGCCGGGGGCGACATCGGCGCCGGAGACGATATTCAGCCGGCGCACCAGCCCCGCGATCTCGGTGCTCAGATCGACGCCGCGCACCGCGCGCAGCGATCCGACCCCGGTCACCGCTTCCTGCCAGTCCTGGGCGTGCGCCGTCATGGTCGACACCGTTGCGGGCGGAACGTGGCCCTCGGCCAGGGATTTGCGGATCATCGAGGCGGTCAACAGGTTCCAGCCGACGACCACCCCGATCAAGCCGAGGACCGCGATCAGCATGACCGCCATGCGTTTTTTCATCGAGGGCTTCCGGTCTTCGGTCGGGTCCACCATGGTCATTGGGTCCGTGTGTTGGTCCACCAGCCGCCGCCGAGCGCCTGGAACAGCGCGACGGTGTCGGCAAATCGATCGGCCTGCGCCTGCACCACCGCGATGCGCGTCTGCTGCAGTTGCTGCTGCGTGGTCAGCAGCGTCAGGTAGCTGACCGCTCCGACGTTGAACTGGCGCGACGCCAGCTCGAAGGCGCCCTGCGCCTGGTGCTGTGCCTCGACCTGAGCCTGAAGGGCCAGCGCGTCGGTCTGCAACGCGCGCAGCGCGTCGGCCACGTTGGCAAAGGCCGTCAGCACGGTCTGTCGATAATTGGCGGCGGCCCCGTCGAAAGCGGCCAGCGCCGCTCTGCGGTTGGCCAACAGCTGGCCGCCGTTGAACAGCGGTGCGAGCACGCCGGAACCCAGGCCCCAGACCGCGGAGTTGGACTTGAACAGTTGACTGGCTCCCACCGCCTCGCTGCCCATGTTGCCCGACAGCGTGAGCTGCGGATACAGGTTGGCCGTGGCCACGCCGACCTGGGCGTTGGCCGCGTGCAGCAGCGCCTCGGCCGACAGGATGTCCGGCCGCTGGCGCGCCAGGTCTGACGGCACGCTGACCGGCAGCTGCAACGGCAGCTCGAGACTGTCCAGTTCGAATGAGGGCAATCCGGCCGACTCCGGGGTGCGCCCGGCATACAGCGCCAGCTGATGGCGCAGCTGCGACAGCTGCCGCTGCAGCCCCGGCAGGCCCGCGCGGGTCTGCGCGAGCGCGGTGCGCTGGGACAGCACGTCCGATTTGGTGACCGCGCCCAGGTTGAAGCGGCGCTCGACGATGTTGAGCTGATCCTGCTGCAGTTTCTCGATGTCCTCGGTGGCCCGGATCTGGGCCCGCAGCGAGGCCTCACGGATCGCGGTGGTCGCCAGGTTGGCGGTCAGCGTCAGGTAGGTCGCCTGCAGCTGGAAATTCGCGCTGTCCGCCTGCGCCTGCAGCGCCTCCAGCTGGCGGTGGATGCCGCCGAACACGTCCAGCGTGTAGGACACGTTCACGCTGGCGTTGTACAGCGTGAAAATCGCGGTGCTGGGCTGACCGATCGATGCGCCCGAGAACTGTTCGCGCTGAACGTTGAACTGTCCGCTCAGGTTCGGCCAGGTCAGGCCTCGCTCGGCGGCCAGATTCTGCTGCGCCTGCCGCAGCGTGGCTTGCGCCGAGGAAACGGTGGGGCTGTCGCGCAGCGCCTGTTCGATCAGCCGGTCGAGCGGCTCCGAGTGGAACAGCGTCCACCACTGCTGCTGAAGCTCGCCGCCGGGCGCGAACTGCTGTGCGGCTCCGTGCGCGGCGTCGGTCGCCACCGTGGCGGGCGGCAGCGGGCTTTCGGTGTAGCGCTCGGCCGGCGGCGCCTCGGGGCGCTTGAAGTCCGGTCCGACCGCGCAGGAAATCGTTGCGATGGCGGCCAGTGCGGCGGCGATCCACCGCAGGCTCCCCGCTGTCCTTGCGCGAGTGCGAGTATCCGCAATGTCGTCAGTGGTGCTTGAAGGTGGCAATGAGATGACCCGGGCGATGTCGCACTAGCGCGAGGATAGCGTTCCGCGGGCTAGACGACACACCGGGCTTTCGCCGGCGTCACGGCGTTCGACGCCGCTACCGTCGACACCGCCCCATGGGTCGCCACGCAGGCGTGGGATGTCTGGGGCGCGGTCGGTGTGGCCGCGACCGACCCGGCCATCCATCCCGCCACCGCTACCACCAGCACCGCAAACAGGATGTTCTCTGAAATCCGACCGGAGGGGTTCTTCATCGTCTGCTCCCAAAACGAACGGGGGTCCGTTCTCGATGGCGCCAATGTAGGGACCGCGCCGACCGCCTGCCATTGGATTGCGACAAAACGTCGATTCCGGCGTGCAGACTGCAGCCGGTGCCGATCAACGCACCGGCCCGGGCCATGGTGCGACGGACTGGCCAACGAGCGGCAACCGGGCGGGCGCTGAGGACACTTAGAATGTCCCCATGATCGCGCTGATCCAACGCGTCTCGCAGGCCAGTGTTCGCGTGGAGGCGCAGGTGGTCGGGGCCATCGAGGCCGGGTTGCTGGCGCTGGTTTGCGCCGAGCGCGACGACAGCGAGCGCCAGGCCGACACGCTGCTGGAGAAGATCCTGGATTACCGGGTCTTTGCGGACGCCGCGGGCCGGATGAACCTGGGCCTGCGAGCGGTGAAGGGGGGATTGCTGCTGGTTCCGCAATTCACGCTGGCCGCCGACACCTCGAGCGGGCTGCGGCCCGGTTTCTCCCTGGCGGCGCCGCCCGAACGCGGAAGGGCCCTTTACGACTACCTGGTCGCGCGCGCCCAGGCCGTTTACTCGCCGGTCGCGCAGGGGCGTTTCGGCGCGGCGATGCAGGTTGCGCTGGTCAACGAGGGGCCGGTGACATTCTGGTTACAGACCCGCCCGAGGCCTTCGGTCGGATGAAGTGCCCCTTTTGCGCCAAATTCGAGACCCAGGTGATCGATTCGCGCGCCTCGGACGAAGGGGCGTCGATCCGGCGCCGGCGGCGCTGCCTGGGCTGCGAAAAACGCTTCACGACGTACGAACGGGTTGAACTGGCGCTGCCGTCCATCATCAAACGCGGCGGCAGCCGGGCCGAGTACGACCGCAACAAGCTGCGGGCCTCGATGCTGCTCGCGTTGCGCAAGCGGCCGGTGCCGCGCGAGGCGGTCGACGACGCGATCGGCCGGATCGAGGACAAGCTGCTGTCGACCGCGCAGCGCGAAGTCAAGAGCGAGAAGCTGGGCGAGCTGGTGATGCGGGAGCTCAAGCGGCTGGACAAGGTCGCCTACATCCGCTTCGCGTCCGTTTACCGCAGTTTCGAGGACGTCGACGAGTTTGCCGAGGTCGTCAAGGAAGTCAGGCCGGCCCGGCGCCGGCGCGCTTAAGGCCCCGCGCGGGCCTTGAAATCGGCGCGCCCAGCCCCATTTTTCGGCTGTACGGGGTCAATCCCCAGCCAAATCATGGAGAGACGACAATGAGCCAAATCGTTCGGCGCGAGCCCTTCGGTTCGCTGGTGGATGAGCTGTTCAGCGACTTTTTCAACCGGAGCGGTTGGCCGGTGGTGGCCCGCAACGGCGAGCTTCCGGCCGCCGTGCGTGCCCGGATGGATGTGGTCGACAAGGGTGACAAGTACGCGGTCGCGGTGGATCTGCCCGGTGTGAGCAAGGAAAACATCCAGGTCAACATCGACGGGCCGCGGGTGACGATCACGGCCGACAGCAAGACCGACAAGGAAGTCAAGAACGGCGAGCGGGTGCTTCATACGGAGCGCTTTGCGACCAGCTATGCCCGCAGCTTCGAGCTGCCCGTCGAGGTGACGCAAGATGGCGCTGATGCCGCTTTCGAAAACGGCGTGCTGCGGCTGACGCTGCCGAAGAGGACCCAGACGGTGAGCAAGCCTTTGACCGTGCGCTGATCGATTCGAGCGCTTAAGACGGGGCTGCGGCCCCGTCTTTGTTTGCGCCACGGGCACGGGCGCCGACTGCGTAAAATCGACTCGCATGTACAGCGACGCGGATCACCACTTCATGGCGCGAGCCCTGGAGCTCGCCGCCAAGGCGATGGTTCACGCAACGCCGAACCCGCGTGTCGGATGCGTGGTCGTGCGCGACGGGCGCATCATCGGCGAGGGTTTCACGCAGCGGCCGGGCTCCAATCACGCTGAAATCGAGGCGCTGCTGGATGCGCGCCGCTCCGGCCACGACCTGCACGGCGCGCACGTGTATGTAGCGCTGGAGCCGTGCGCGCATTTCGGCCGCACGCCCCCGTGCGCGACCGCGCTGATCGAAGCGCATGTGGGCATGGTGATCGCGGCGGTCGAGGACCCCAATCCGCAGGTCGGCGGGCGCGGGCTCGAAATGCTGCGCCAGGCCGGCATCGACGTGCGCTGCGGACTGCTGAAGCAGGACGCGATCGAGATGAACGCCGGCTTTTTCTCCCGGATGACGCGCGGCCGGCCCTGGGTGCGACTGAAGGTCGCGGCCAGTCTGGACGGGCGCACCGGACTGCAAAACGGCGCTTCGCAGTGGATCACGTCGGAGGCGGCGCGCGCCGACGCTCATGCCTGGCGGGCCCGCTCCTGTGCGGTGCTCAGCGGGATCGGTACGGTGCGGTCCGACGACCCGAGGTTGTCGGTCCGGCTGGTGGAGACGGCCCGGCAGCCGTTGAAGGTGCTGGTCGACAGCCGGTTCGAGGTGTCGCCGCAGGCGCGGCTGTTCGACGGCCATCCGGTGCTGGTGGTTTGCGCCCGGCGCGACCGCGACAAGGCCGAGCAGCTGGCATCGCGCAACGTCGAGGTGATCGAGCTGGCCGCTGATTCGCGCGACAAGGTCGACCTGGCGGTCCTGATGAAGGAGCTGGCCCGGCGCGGAATCAACGAGCTGCACGTGGAGGCCGGTGCCAAGCTGAACGGGTCGTTGATGGCGGCCGGCCTGGTCGACGAGGTGCTGGCGTACCTGGCGCCGTGTCTGATCGGCCCCGGCCAGCCGATGGTCGAACTGCCCGCGCTGACCAGTCTGGCCCAGGTGAAGCGGCTGACGCTGCGCGAAGTGGTCCGCATCGGCGACGATGTGCGCCTGCTCGCCCGATTGCAATAGCGACTGAACCGCTGATGTTCACGGGCCTGGTGCAGGCGGTCGGACGGATCGAGCGGGTCGAGCGCCGCGGGGCAGGGGCGCACCTGGTGGTGCAAGCGGCCCCGCTCGATGGCGCCGGCCTCGCCGTCGGCGACAGCATCGCCGTCAACGGCTGTTGCCTGACCGTGACCGCGATCGAGGGCTCGCGTTTTCACGCCGATCTGTCCGACGAGACGCTGGCCCGGACCGCCAACCTGGATCAATGCGGGCCAGTGAACCTGGAGCTGTCGCTGACCGTCGGTGCCCGCATCGGCGGCCACCTGGTCTTGGGTCACGTCGACGCGGCCGGCACCGTGGTCGGCTTCAGCGCGGCCGCAGACCCGGACTCGCGCGAGCTGCGGGTGCGCGCGCCGCGCGCGCTGGCGCCCTACCTGGCCTTGAAGGGATCGCTGGCGGTCGATGGCGTCAGTCTGACCATCAACCGGGTGCAGGATCTGGAAGACGGCTGCGACGTCACGATCAACCTGATCCCACATACACTGGATGTCACCACGCTCGGGCAGTTGTCGATCGGGCAGCGCGTGAATCTGGAAGTCGATTCGTTGGCCCGCTATGCCGAGCGCATCATTTCGATGATGGCGCCGTCGGCGGACGGCAAAAGGACCTAGAATCGATTGCATGCTGTCCGCCACCCGCTCGACCATGGAACCCGACTCGGCCGACCCGCTCGCGCCGACTGCCGAGATCATCAGTGAGATCCGCCGCGGCAACCTGGTCGTGCTGGTGGACGACGAGGATCGCGAGAACGAAGGCGACCTGGTATTCGCGGCGGATTTCGTCAGCGCCGAGAAGGTCAACTTCCTGGCCAAGTTCGGACGCGGGCTGATCTGCATGCCCGTGACCGAGGAGCACGCGCGCCAGCTGCAGCTGCCGCCGATGTCGCAGGACAACCGCTCGGTGCACGGAACCAATTTCACCGTGTCCATCGAAGCGGCCCAAGGGGTCACCACCGGCATTTCGGCGGCCGACCGCGCGCATACGATCCGCGTGGCTTCCCGGCCCGATGCGCGGCCGACCGACATCGTGCAGCCGGGGCACGTCTTTCCCCTGGTGGCGCGCCCGGGCGGCGTGCTGATGCGAGCCGGCCATACCGAGGCCTGCTGCGATCTGGCGCGCCTGGCCGGCCTGAATCCGAGCGCCGTTTTGTGCGAGATCATGAACGACGACGGCACCATGGCGCGCTTGCCGGATTTGGTCGAGTTCGCGCGCCGGCACGGCCTGAAGCTCGGCACGATCGCCGATCTGATCCAGTATCGGGGCGCGACCGAGTCGCTGATCGAGCGCATCGGCGCCCGCACCATCCAGACCCTCGCCGGCCCTTTCGATCTGATCGCGTACCGCGACCTGCCCGGCGACGGCACGCACCTGGCTTTCGTGCGGGGCGCGCCGCAACCGGACCGCGATGTGCTGGTTCGAGTGCACGAACCGCTGTCGGCGCTGGACCTGATCGACACGGCCAGCGGCCAGCACACCTGGACGCCGGCGCAGGCGCTGCAGGCGATCGCGCGCGACGGCTGCGGTGTGCTGGTGCTGCTGAACTGCGGCGAGAGCCCGCAGCAGTTGCAGCGGCGTATCCGAGCCTGGTCGGCGCCGGAAGGGGCTCCGGCCGCACGGCGTGCGGCCGCCGAGGACCTGAGGACCTACGGTATCGGCGCGCAGATCCTGCGCGACCTGCGGGTCGGACGCATGAAGTTGATGGCCAAGCCCCGCAAGATGCCTTCGATGGCCGGATTCGGGCTCACTCCGGTCGCCTACCTTGAAAGTGGATAAAACATGGCACTCGATACGATTGCGCCAGACCTGGACGGCGCTGGCCTCAGGATCGGCATCGTCCAGTCCCGCTTCAACGGCTGGGCCGGGGAGGCGCTGCTGGCTTCGTGCGTGTCGGAGTTGCGCAAGCTCGGCGTCGACGAGGACGATGTGACGCACGTGACGGTTCCGGGCGCCCTGGAGGTTCCGGTCGCCCTGTCCAAGCTGGCACAGGCCGAGGACTACGATGCGCTGATCGCGCTCGGCTGCGTGATCCGCGGCGATACCTATCACTTCGAAGTCGTTGCGAACGAGTCGGCCTCGGGCATCAGCCGGGTCGCGCTGGAGCACGGCATTCCGGTTGCCAACGCGGTTCTGACCACCGAAACCGAGGCGCAGGCGCGCGAACGGGTCGAGGAGAAGGGCCGCGAGGCGGCGCGGGTGGCGGTCGAAATGGCCAACCTGCTGTGGTCCCTGGAGGAGGGTGGGGAGGAAGACGGCGCACAGTAGCCGTCGATGCCGGGATGAGTTGCGCCGAATCGAATGACTCCGCCGGCGCGGACGGGGCGCAGCCGCCGCGCGCGGCGCACCGGAACGCATCGCGCAGCGCGCGCCGCCGGGCGCGCGAGCTCGCGTTGCAGGGCCTGTACGGGTGGCTGCTGTCCGGGGGCGAATGCGCAGCGATCGTGAGCCAGTTGAAGTCGCTGCCCGGATACGGCCAGGCCGACGAGGCCTACCTGCTCGACCTGATCCAGGGGACGATCGGATCGGCCGAGTCGCTGCGGGCGCGGTTTTCCGACGCCATTGACCGCCCGCTGGCCGAGTTGAGCCCGGTCGAACACTCGATCCTGCTGATCGCCACCTTCGAGCTGGCGCATCGCCCGGAGATTCCCTACAAGGTCATCATCAACGAGGCCATCGAGCTGGCCAAGGGTTTCGGCGCAACCGACGGATTCCGGTATGTGAACGGCGTGCTGGACCGAATGGCCGGGCGGATCCGGGGTCAGGAAGCCGGCTCCGGCAGAGTCGCGCGTTGACGGAGTTCGAGCTGATCGCGCGTTATTTCGCGCGCCCGGTGCACGAGCGGCAGGGCATCGGCGACGACTGCGCGCTGATCGATGTCGGCGACCGCACGCTGGCGATCACCTGCGATCTGCTCAGCGAGAACACGCACTTCTTCCCGGATGTCGAGCCGGCCTCGCTCGGTCACAAGGCGCTCGCCGTCAACCTGTCGGATCTGGCCGCCGCCGGCGCTCGTCCGCGCTGCTTCCTGCTCGCGCTATCGCTGCCGCGCGCCCATGCGGACTGGCTCGAGGCTTTTTCGCGAGGCATGTTCGAGTTGGCAGCGCGCGAAGGGTGCGAACTGGTCGGCGGCGACACGACCCGCGCGCCCCGGATCGCCGGCCATGCAGGGCCGGTGACGATTTGCGTGACGGCAATCGGCGAAGTCGAGCGCTCCAGCCTGCGCGGGCGGGGCGGCGCGCGGCCGGGCGAGGACCTGTGGGTGTCGGGCGAGCTGGGCGAGGCGGCGCTGGCGGTGGCTCACGGTCAGGGCCAGGTGCGCCTGGACGAGGCCACGGCGCGCGCGTGCCGCCGGCGGATGGAATGGCCGCAGCCGCGGGTGGCCCTGGGCCTGGCGCTGCGCGGCCTGGCCAGCGCGGCCATCGACATCTCGGACGGCCTGCTGGGGGACCTGGCGCACGTGATGGAACGCTCGGGCGTAGGGGCTTGCGTGGATGCCCGGCGGGTGCCCCGGTCCGACGCGATGCGGGCAATCGAGCCCGAGCTGCAGCGCCGCTGCGTTCTGGCAGGGGGCGACGACTACGAGCTGCTGTTTGCAGCGACCCCCGAGCGGCGCGAGGCGATCGAGAGGGTCGGCCGGGAATGCTGCATTGCAATAACCCGCATCGGCGCGTTGACCGCAGAACCCGGCCTGAGGCTGGTCGGCGACGAACAGGGAATCGACGCTACACTGCGTGGATTCGATCATTTTGCAGGCGCGGCGGAGGCCTGAAGTGGCGCTCACGCACGGCTGTGCGATCCGATGGCTGCGATCGATCCCGCTCACTTTCCGCGCCGGCCGGGGCCGGCTTTCCTGCTATCCCACCCGGCGCATTTCATCGCGCTGGGCCTGGGAACCGGGCTGTTGCGCCCGGGGCCGGGAACCTGGGGAACGGCGGCCGGCTGGCTGATGTTCGTGGCGGTGCAGCAGGCGCTGCGGCCGCCCGAGCTGGTACTGGCGCTGATCGGCGCCGTCGGTCTGGGCCTTGGAACCTGGGCGGCCGGGCGGGCCGGGACGGCGCTGGGCCGGCCCGATGCCGGCGAGATCGTGATCGACGAGATCGTGTCGTTCTGGTGGGTGCTGGTCCTGCTGCCGGCCGGTCCTGCGCCTTGGACGGTGCAGCTGGCTGCCTTTCTGCTCTTTCGGCTGTTCGACATCGCCAAGCCGGCGCCCATCGGGTGGTTGGAGCGGCGCTGGCCCAGCGCGGTGGGCGTGATGATCGACGATCTGGCAGCCGCCGCGTACACGCTGCTGGTGATCGCGCTGTGGATACGGATACCTTGATCAACGTCGGCATGGCCGCTCAGCTGTGGCGCAGCGCGCAACAACTGGGTGTGTTGCTGCGACGGGAGCGGCTGATACTGGCCACCGCAGAGTCGTGCACCGCCGGCGGGATCGCCTTCGCCGTCACTCAGATCCCGGGCTCCAGTACGTGGTTCGACCGCGGCTTCATCACGTATTCGAACGACTCCAAGCTGAAGGTGCTGGGCGTCTCGCCGGTGTATCTGCGCGATTACGGCGCGGTCAGCGAACCGGTCGCCCGTTCGATGGCCCTGGGCTGCCTGAACCACAGCGCGGCGCAGGCCGCGGTGGCCGCGACCGGGATCGCAGGTCCCGACGGGGGCACCGTGGACAAGCCGGTCGGCACGGTCTGCTTCGCGTGGGCGATCCGGCGTGATCCGGCGGTGGCTCCCTGGGTGCGGACCACCACCCGCTTGTTCGACGGCGACCGGGCCGCCATCCGGACCCAGGCCGTGCTCGAGGCGCTCGATGGTCTGAACGTGCTGCTCGAGCAGCGGCTGGACGTGTGAGCGCGCGCGAAACCGCGGGCAGGCTGGGTGCGGCGGAGGGCACGGCGCCAGCCGCCCGTCCCGGCCATGTGCGGCGCCGGCGCGGGCGCGGGCGCCGCCTGGTGAGAATCGGCGATCGCCAGATTTTCACGCAGGGCCTGCAGCAGCGTTTCTGGCAGGATCTTTACCACCTGAGCATGACGATCGGCTGGCCGACGGTGTTTGCGGCGCTGGCTGCCTTTTTCTTCACGCTCAACGTGGTGTTCGCCGCGCTCTATTCACTGTCGCCGGGCTCGATCGCCAATCTGAACCCGCCGGGATTCTGGGGGGCCTTTTTCTTCAGCGTCGAGACCAGCGCGACGGTCGGGTTCGGCGACATGCATCCTCAGAACATTTACGCACATGCGGTCGCATCCCTCGAGATCTTCTGCTCGATCGTCAGCATTGCGCTGATCACCGGCGTGATGTTCGCGCGCTTTTCGAGGCCGCGCGCGCGCATCCTGTTTGCGCGCACTGCAGTCGTGCGTCCCTTCGATGGGAAACCGACGCTGATGCTGCGGGCCGCCAACGCGCGTGAGAACGTCATCGTCGAAGCTTCGGCGCATCTGCGGCTGATTCGAGACGAGGTCAACCTGGAGGGCTCCAGGATCCGGCGCATCCTGGACCTTCCGCTGGTGCGGGAGCATAACCCCACGTTCGTGTTCGGCTGGACGCTGATGCACGTGATCGACGAGACCAGTGCCCTGGCCGGCGAGACTCATGAATCACTGGCGCGTGAGGAGGGGCTGCTGATCCTGACCCTGACCGGTATCGACGAGACCACGGGCCAGGACGTGACGGCGCGCACAACATACGCGACGCGGTCGCTTCACTGGAATCACGCGTTCCGCGACATTCTGGGAAGCGACGAGGACGGGAACGATCTGATCGACTACACGGTCTTTCACGACGTCGAACCGCTGCCGCCCGGTGCCGGGACAAACTCCTAGCGGCTGCTGCCCGCGGCGAGGCTGCGCCGCACCGCTTCGATCTGATCACGGGTCTCGGTCGCCACCCGGCGGGCCTCCCGCGCGAACGATGCGTCTGATCCGGCATACAGGATCGCGCGCGAGGAGCTGATCACCAGTCCGGCGCCGTGCGCGTCCAGGCCGGCGCGCAGCGTCGCCTCGATGTCTCCGCCCTGGGCGCCGATCCCGGGCACCAGCAGCGGAAGGTGCGGCGCGATCGCGCGCACCCGGGCCAGATCCTGGGGATACGTCGCACCGACCACGAGTCCGAGCTGGCCGTTGACGTTCCAGCGAGTTGCGGCCAATTGGGCGATGCGTTCGTACAGCGGCTGCCCGCCCACGTCGAGCACCTGCAGGTCCGAGCCGCCCGGATTGCTGGTCCGGCACAGCAGGAAGGCCCCGTGCTGCGGCTCCTGCAGGAAAGGCTCGATCGAATCCAGTCCCATCAACGGCGACAGCGTGACCGCGTCGGCGCGGTAGCGCTCGAATGTCTCGCGCGCGTACTGCACGGCGGTCGGACCGATGTCGCCGTGCTTGGCATCCAGGATCACCGGCACGTCGGGGTGGCGCCGCCGGATATGCTCGATCAGCGCCTCGAGCTGGTCTTCTGCCCGGTGGGCCCCGAAGTACGCCATCTGCGGCTTGAACGCGCAGGCCAGATCGGCGGTGGCCTCGACGATCTCGCGGCAGAACGAGAACAGCGAGTCGGCCCGCCCCGCCAGGTGAACCGGCAGCCGCGCCGGATCCGGATCGAGCCCGACGCACAGCAGCGTGTGGTGCCGATTCCAGCGGGCCGAGAGCCGTTCGAGAAAGGATCCCGGCGCATACGACATGCCGGCGATTGTACGGTTCTGCACGGCCGGGCCCTCACCCCCTCCCCCTCTCCCGCTGCGCGGGCGAGGGGCGATACGGTGTGCCGGTGCGAATGCCAACGTGTTTGCGACGACCGATCGCCCCTCGCCCGCGCAGCGGGCGAGGGGGAGGGGGTGAGGGCCGCGCGCGCAGCCCAGCGGACAGCGACGCACTGGGGGCGACCGATCGCCCCTCGCCCGCGCAGCGGGAGAGGGGAAGGGGGTGAGGGCCGTGCAGAACGACCAGGGGCGGTGTTGCTGGCCGACGGCATCGAATCGACGATGAACACCGATGCCCCCGCCGAAGTCTTTGCTCCGCTTCGCCCGCGGCTTGCGAGCCGATTCGACCGACGCCGAGCATCGTCTGTGGTATTGCCTGCGCTCGCGTCGGATGACGGGAGCAAAATTTCGCCGGCAACACCCGATCGGCCCATACATCGTCGACTTCGTTTGCTTCGAGTCTCGCCTGATCGTCGAGCTCGATGGCGGGCAGCATCAGGAGCCGGCTCGGGCCGACCACTGGCGTGACGAACTGCTCCGCGCGCAGGGCTTCCTGGTGCTGCGCTTCTGGGACAACGACGTTCTTCTTCGGACCGAGGCGGTGCTGGAGGCGATCTGGACGGCGATACAAGACCGCCGACCCTCACCCCCGGCCCCTCTGCCGCAAGCGGGAGAGGGGAGTTAAGTCACGCCCTCTCTCTCCAAGCGGGAGAGGGAGTTGAGTCACCTCTTGTGGGTCAATGCATGCGGCGTGGCGCTGTATCGCCCCTCGCCCGCGCAGCGGGAGAGGGCGGGGGTGAGGGGTCTTTCTTACGGAATGAGTTGTTAGGATCCGCGCTTTGCGCCGTTCCGCTGAAACAATGAGGGCAAGGTGTTACAACGATGAACCGGCTATCGCGCCGTGATGCGCTGCTGTTGGTGCTGCTGACGCTGGCCTGGGGTTTTACCTGGCCCGTGATGAAATACGGCGTGCGCGAACTGCCGCCCCTGTTCTTCCGCACACTGTGCATCGGCGGCGCCCTGCCGATCCTGGCGCTGGTGGCACGCGCCACGTCGGTCCCCCTGGCGGTGAGCCGCTCCGACTGGCCCGATATCGTGCGGCTGGCGGTGCCCAACGTGGTGGTCTGGCACATGGCCGTGATCGTCGCGTTGACACTGCTGCCGGCCGGGCGCAGCGCCATTCTCGGCTACACGATGCCGCTGTGGGCCGCGCTGATCGGCGCGCTGTGGTACGGCGAGCATCCGCCGGCGCGCCACTGGCTGGGCGTGGCGGCGGCGATGCTGGCCACCGGCCTGCTGCTGTCCTCGGAGTTCACCGCGCTGGCGGGCCGGCCCCTGGGTACCTTGCTGATGCTGTTTGCCGCGGCATCGTGGGCTTATGGAACGAACCAGGCGCGCCGGCGCGCGATCCATCTTCCGGCGCTGGCGGCGGTGTTCTGGATGCTGTCGCTGGCGCTGATCGCGCTGCTGGCCGCGAGCATCGCATTCGAGCGCAGCCGGTGGCGCATGCCGCATCCGGGCGAGTGGGCCGCGATCGGATACAACATGACCCTTTCGATCGCGTTTTGCCACGTCGTCTGGCTGCACCTGGCGCGTCGACTGCCGCCGGCGGCAAGCGGACTGTCGATGATGATGATCCCGGTGCTGGGCGTGTTCTCCAGCGTCTGGCTGCTGGGCGAGCACCCGCGCTGGCAGGACTACGTGGCGCTGGCGCTGATCGTCTTTTCCCTGGCCACCGTCCTGCTGCCGGCGCGCGCCAAGGCCGGGCAGCCTCTGAATGCGTCGTAAGCACGGCCTGGGTCCGGCGCCACGCCGCCGGCCCGACCCGCCACTACTGCACCCCGTTTCCCATCAGCGCCAGGCCGTTGTAAACCCGCGTCACGCCGGGTACCGCCATGGCGATATCGCCGGCCATGCCGCGATCGACCTCGGTGTCGACCAGCCCTCCGAGGTAGACGGCGTGACGGTGGGTCTGGATGTCGATGTTGAAGATCCTGAGGGATGAGTGCGCGTTGATCTGCTTACTGACCTCATCACGCAGCTGTGCATCTTCCACGCACGCAGTTTCACACTTCTCGAAGACGGCGCACCCGGCCCCCGACAGGCTGGCGGTCAACGCCAGCAGGGTCACGCACCTGGACGCGAACACGGCATCCCCTTTTCAGCACCCCGGAGACGCTTAGGCCGGCTGGGAGAACGAGAGTTCCGGCGGCCTCAGGCCGAAGCGCGCGCGGCAAGGTGCCGCCGGATCAGCCGCAGCAATTCCTCTTCCTGGTACGGCTTGCCCAGGTATTCGTTGACGCCGAGCTCGAATGCCAGGCTGCGATGCTTGGCAGCGGTGCGCGACGTGATCATCAGGATCGGGATGTTGCGGGTCTCGGGGTTGGACCGTACGGCTCGGGTCAGATCGTAGCCGTCCATCCGGGGCATCTCGATATCCACCAGCAGCACGTCGGGCAGAGCGTCCTGGATCTGCCGCAGGGCGTCCACGCCGTCCTTGGCCAGCATCACCTGAAAACCCTGGCGCTCGAGCAGTCGTTGGGTGACGCGCCGCACCGTCAGCGAGTCGTCCACCACCATGATGGTGGCGCCGAGCACTTCGGCTTCGACGCCGGGGCCGCTGTCGGCCGCAGCCGGCTCGGGAAGCGCGGCAGGCTCCGGGGCGCGGCCGATCAGCTGAACGGGGTTGATGATCAGCACGATCTCGCCGCTACCCAGGATCGTCGCGCCCAGCACGCCCGTCATGCGCGCAACCTGCGGGCCGACGTTCTTGACGACCACTTCCTGGTTGGATGTCAGGTCGTCCACGACGATTCCCAGCCGATCCTCTCCGGAGCGCAGCAGGGCCACCGGGGTCTGGCGCGTCAGCCCCAAAGGAGCGTCGATGCCGAGCAGCTGTGCCAGCGGGCGCAGCACCACCGATCCCATGGCTCCGAACACCAGGCTGCCCTCGCGCAGGCCCGCCTCCACGTCGGCCGGCTTGAAGCGGCGAACCTGGTGCACCATCGCCGATGGAATCGCGAACCGGCGCCCGCCCACGCTGGCCAGCACCACCTGCGTCACCGCCAGCGTCAAGGGCAGGTAGGCGGTAAAGCGGGTGCCCCGGCCGGCCTCGGTGCCGACCACCACGCGCCCGCCGAACGAGGCGAGCTCGGAGCGCACCACGTCCATGCCGATGCCGCGTCCGGCCAGCTCGGTGACCTCGCGCGCGGTGGAAAACCCCGGCGCAAACACGAGCTCGGCCAGTTCGCGGTCGCCCGCGTGCCGGCTCGGGTCGATCAGGTTCAACTCGATCGCGCGCTGCCGGATCCGTTCCAGGTCCAGGCCGCTGCCGTCGTCGGCGAACACCACGATGATTTCGTTGCCCTCCTGCTTGACGTCGATGCGCAGCTCTCCGCTTTCGGGCTTGCCGAGCGAGCGCCGCTTCTCGGGTGTTTCGATGCCGTGAACGATCGCGTTGCGCACCAGGTGCTCGAACGGACCGCTCATCCGCTCGAGCACGCCGCGATCGATCTCGGTCGTGCCGCCCACGATCTCCAGGTGGACCCGCTTTCCGACCTCCTTGCCGGTCTGGCGGGCCACCCGGTACAGGCGCTCGGACACGTTCGAAAACGGCACCAGGCGCACCCGCATCAGTTGCTGTTGCAGCTCCCGCGTCAGCCGCGACTGCGCGCTCAGGTCGTTGTCGGCAAGCTGCAGTCCCTTGAGCATCGTGCTCTGGACCATCGCCACGTCCTCGACCGACTCGGCCAGCATCCGCGTCAGCTCCTGCAGGCGCGAGAAGCGGTCGAACTCGAGCGGATCGAAGGTCGCCGATTCGCGCGCCAGCTGGTCCGAGCGCGCCTGAATCTGCGCTTCGGCCTGGATTTCCACTTCACGCAACTGGTGCCGCAGGCGCTGGATGTTCTCGGTCAGGTCCGTCAGCGACCCGCGCAGCGTGCCCACCTCGGTTTCCAGCTTTGAGCGCGCGATCGATACCTCGCCGGCGTGGTCGACCAGCCGGTCCAGCACGTCGGCCCGCACCCGAATGAACGGAGCGGTAGCCGCGGTGATGGGCGCGGCCGGCAGGGCTCGCTCGGCTTCGGCCTCGCCCTCGGTCGGGCCCGCAATGATCTGCGTGATGGCGGCCGAGGACTCGACGCCCTCGGTCTCTGCCGCGGCCTGCGATTGCGGGACGGCGGCGTCCGAAGCGGCCCGCGCCGACTCGACGGGAGGCTGCAGCGCGTCGAACAAGGTCAGCGCCTGGTCGAACTGTCCCTGCAGGTCCTCGATCACGACCGAGGGCACGCTCACCAGCTGCATGGCCGCCTCGATCCGGGTCTCCATCTCGTGCACCAGTTCGCCCAGGCGCATCGCGCCGGCCATGCGGGCGCTGCCCTTGACGGTGTGCAGATGCCGCATCAGCTCGCGCGCGACTTCGCGCTGGTTCGGATTGGCCGCCAGCGACCGCAGCCCGATGCCGATCGCCGGCAGCAGATCGTGCGCTTCGGTGACGAAGACCAGCAGCAGGTCCGAGTCCAGCTCATCGCGCAGCGCGCTGGCAGCTCGCGGCACCAGCGGCTGGCTGGAGGGGGCGACTGCGCCGGCCGCGTCCGGCAGGGCCGGCTCGCGCGGGGCGAGCGGTTCGGCTCCCATCGCGGACGGCACGCCAGGCTGCCCGGGCGCCGGCGGCATCGGCACGACCTCGGCCCCTTCCATCGTCGTGACCGCAGGCTCCAATCCGGCCGGCGGCTCCACCTCGGCTTCCACCGGCGGCACCGCCATCATGGTCAGCTCGACCGCGGTGGGCGCCTCTTTCAGTGTCTGGTCGTGCCGGTCCTCGATCTGGGCCCGCACCACGCTGAGCAGGTCCAGCACGGCGCCCGCCTCCAAATCGCCTTCCTCCGGATAGGCGCCCGCGGCGAACTGATGCAGCATGCCCCGCATCCGTTCGATGGCCCGATCCAGCACGTCGAACTGGGGTGCGGTCAGCTCCGGTGCCAACCCGTGCTCGCCGGCCAGTTCGTGCATCAGGTGCTCGAGCGGATCGGCGATTGCGGTGACCGGCTGCAGGCCCACGGTGGCCGTGATGCCGGCCAACGAGTGGGCGCGCCGCACCGTGGCGGCCGACACCGGCCGGTTGGGCTCATAGCGCCATTCGCCGATGTCCTGCGCCAGCGCGCGGATCGCTTCGTCGGCCTCGTTCAGGAACACCGAATACAGGCCGTGGCTGATTTCGATCGCGCCGATGCGCCGCGTCTGGTCCGAAGCCGGCGGCGCGGGCGCGATGCCGGTCAGACCGAAATCAGCCAGCTCGACCGGCAATACGGTCTGCGGTCCGTCCTCTTCCCAATCGGACGCTACGTTCAGCCCGTCTTCGGGCAACGGCGCAAGCGCTGGCGGCTCTTCGCCGGCGGGCGCCGCATCGAACTCGTCGTTCAGTGCCGTCCGGGTCGGCAGCGTCGGCGACCCGGGGGCCTCCGCGCCGCCGTCATCTTTTGGGGGTCCAAGTCCTGTCGCCTCGTCGGCGACGGCCTGGCCGAAGGAGCCCAGCTCGCGTACGGCGCGCGACATCCGGATCACCGGTTCGGCATCGATCGGCGTGTTCGGATCGCTGGCCACCAGCCGCAGCCAGCCGCGCATCTGGTCGGAGGCGCGCCGCGCCAGCTCGAGCAGCTCATCGCTGGCGGGTCGCTCCTGCGCCAGCCACAGATTGAAGCACTGCTCGACGGCCCAGGCGGCGTCCGCGAAATTCTTCAGTCCCACCATGCGCCCGGAGCCCTTCAGCGTGTGAAAGCCCCGGCGCACCGTCGTCATCAGGCCCAGGTCGTGCGGCTGCGCCCGCAGCAGCTCCAGGTGCTCGACGATCGAATCGAGCACCTCGGTTCCTTCGCCCACGAATATCTCGTGCAGCTCGCGTGCCGCCGCCGACTGGCTGACCGGCATCGGCGCGGTCGGCTCGGGCACGGCCGGCCGGCTCGGCGTGAGGCGTTCGATCAGCTCGAGCGCTGCCCCCCGTCCGCCGCCCCGCTGGATCGACGCGAGCAGCCGGTGGGCGTCGCCCGTGAGCGTGCGCAGCGGTGCGCTGTCGAGCAGATCGGCATCGTGCGCCAGTTGCGCGAGCACCTCGCCGATCTGGTGCTGCAGCGCGCGTTCCTCTGGCACCACCGCGAGCCGCTCGGCCAGCGCTTGCGCCCGTTCCAGGCGCTGCCGCGAGGCGGCCTCGACGTTGTCCGAGGCCGCTGGCGCGGCAGCCCGGTCGTCCCGCGCGTAGGTCGGCGCGGCGAGCTCGGCGCCGTCGGCCGCCGAGGTTCCGGCCGCCGGGAACTGGGCCAGGTCGGCCGAGAACAGCCCGCTCGCCGGGTCGTAGCGGAACATGCCGCGCGGGCGCACGGCGTCCTGCGCCAGTGTTTCGACAAAAAACCCGATCGCGCCCAGGTTCTGCGCGATCCGCGAAAACTCATCCTGCGTGGCCGGCGCCGATCCGTCGACGAAATGGCCGACCGAGCGCTGCACGTTGCGCATCGCAGCCACCGGCTCTTCGTGGCCCAGGATCGACATCACGCCGCACACCTGGTCGACCAGGGGGCTGACGCCGACCAGTTCCTCGCGCAAGGCCGGATTGCGGAAGAAGCGGTCCAGCCGTTGCTCGATTTCGCGCAGCGTGGCCTGCGTCTCGGCCACCACGGTGCCCATCGACAGGCGGTCCTGCGCGCGACGCGCAAGCTCCGACAGCCAGGGTCCGGCCTCGGGCAGCTCGCGCCCCTGGACCGCGCCCTTGAGACGCTCGATCATCTTGCGCGAGCGCTCGCCGAATTCCGGATCCAGCTGGGGCAGATCGTCGGCACCGGTCTCCACGAACAGCAGCGCGGAGGCCACCTCGAGGGCGAGGCCTTCGCGCACGGCTGGAGGCAGGTGGGCAAAACCGTCGGTGACCTGTCCCACCTGCGCCAGCACGTCGGCCAGCGGAGCCGCCTGCAGACGTTGCGCCGCCGCCCGCGCGTTTTCGATCTCCTGCCGGTAGCGGGTGGGGTTGGGCGACGTGCTGGTCACCAGCTGCCCCCACAGCGTCTTGGACTGTGCCAGGGCCTCGCGCAGCGCGCTCAGCGCGTCCGGATCCACTGCGGTGAGCGTGGCGACCTCGAAGTCGGCCGGAATCAGCGCATCCAGTCCATAAAGGCGCTTGATCTCGGCGACGCGCGCGACCTTTTCGTCGGCCCGCCCGACGTAGTACAGCGCATCCACCATCAGCCGCTCGGCCACTACCTGGCCGCCCTCGACCAGTCGGCGCAGCTGAAGATTCAGCCGCGCCAGCAGCCTTTTCAGATCCAGGTCGACCGCGACCCGGTGCGAGTCGAGCGCGTCGAGCAGCCCCCGCACGACCCACCAGAAGCTGCGGGCCAGCCCGCGCTGCGGCAGATGCTCGAGCTCGCACAGCGCGTCGCGCATCTGGCGCCGGGCGCGCGCGTCGTCCACGTTGCGCAGAAATCCGAGCAGGCCTTCCTCGTACAGCACGCGCCGGATCCGCAGTTGATCGGTGGTGAACGGGCGCGCATCGATGTTGTGCAGCGCCGGCCGGCGCGTCAGGTCGGGAAAGACCAGGTCGGCCGGGTGCACCCGCGGGGCCTTGTTCAGCACCAGCAGCTCGCGGTAATACGGGTACAGGCGGATTGGCTGGTTCGGACGGCCCGACAGCAACGACTCGAGGTAGGCGCGCACCGCCGACAGGGCCGATTCGACGCTGCGAATCGCCGACGGCAGGCACTCGTCCGGCTCGGTTTCCCAGCGGGCCAGCAGCTGCTCGACCGCCTCGGTCACCAGCGCCACGCCGCGCAGGTCCAGCAGCTGCAGGGCGCCGTTGCTCTGGTGAATCTGGTTGCGCGCATCGCGCAGGCTGTCGACGTCCTGCTTGTTGCCCAGAAAGGCGCGCATTCCGGCCAGCCCGTGGCCGAAGGCGCTGCGGATTTCATCGATGACCCAGGCGAGCGGTGCCACGTCCTGGGAGGCGCCTACCAGCTGGTTCGGATCGTGGATTTCCATCGTCAGGCCACCCGGAAGCGCGCCACCGACGCTTTGAGCTCGCGTGCCAGCGTGGCGAGCTGGCCGATCGACTGAGCGGTCTGGCGCGTTCCCTGGGACGTCTGCTCCGTCACCGACAGGATGCGTTCGATCGATACGGCCACGCCGCCCGCCGAGGAGGCCTGTTCGGACGTGGTGTGCGCGATGCGCTCGATCAGCTCGGCGAGCTGCCGCGAAACGCGGCCGATGTCGGCCAGCGTGGTGCCGGCCGCATCGGACAGCTTGGTGCCCTCCACCACGCCCTGGGTGCTGCGTTCCATCGCGGTCACCGCGTCCTGCGTGTCGGTCTGAATGGTGCGCACCAGCGCGCCGATCTGCTTGGCCGCCTCGGCCGAGCGATCGGCCAGGCGCTGCACTTCCTCGGCCACGACCGAGAATCCCCGGCCGGCCTCGCCGGCCGACGCGGCCTGGATGGCGGCGTTCAGCGCCAGCACATTGGTCTGTTCCGTGATGTCGGTGATCAGCTCGACGATCTCGCCGATCTCCTGCGAGGATTCGCCCAGGCGCTTGATCCGCTTGGCCGTTTCCTGGATGTGCTCGCGGATCTCGTTCATGCCCGCGATCTGGTTATAGGCGGCGCGTTGACCGCGCTCGGCCGCTTCCAGCGAGTTGCGCGCGACCTTGGCCGATTCGCCGGCGCTGTTGGACACCTCGTTGATCTGCTGCGCCATCTGCAGCACTTTTTCGCCGGTGCTGCGGATCTCGCGGCTTTGCGATTCGGACGAGGTCAGCAGACGCGTGGCGATGTCGCGCGCCTGCGTGGACGCGTTGTTGACCTGTTCGGCGGTGCTGTTGATCCGGCCCACCAGTCCGCGCAGCTCCTCGACGGTGTAGTTGACCGAGTCGGCAATCGCGCCCGTGATGTCCTCGGTCACCGTCGCCTGAACCGTCAGGTTGCCGTCGGCCACCTCCTGCAGCTCGTTCATCAGCCGCAAAATGGCGGCCTGGTTGCGCTCGTTGCGCCGCTTGCTCTGCTCCTCCAGGCGCTGCAGCTCGACCATGCGCTGCTCGGACTCGCCCGCGCGCCGGCGCGAATCCTCCAGCAGCACCTTGGCCACCCCGAGCGCGCACAGCAACGCGCCCAGCCCGAACAGGCCCATCAGCGTGAAGTTGAGGCTGCGGGCGCGCTGCTCGCCGGACAGCGCCGCCACCACCTGACCGATCGCCTGTCGGATCGGCTCGATCCCGTTCACGAGGATGCGCTCCGCGTCCTTGGCCTGGACGATCGCCTTCGCGTTGCCCAGCGCATCGCCGGTCGGCCCGAGCACGTCGCGGTGCAGCTTCAGCAGTTCGGCGAGGTTCCTGCGCGTTTCACCGTCGGAGGCTGCGCCCAGCCGCAGCGAGTCGCTGCCGGCAAACAGCCCCGCTGCGAGGTCGCGAAACAGAGCGATGTCGTGCCCCAGCGCCAGGGCCGCATCGGCGCCGCTGGACGGTCCCGACACCATCGAATTGGCGCTGCGCCCGATCGCCTGGGTGAGCGCCAGCAGTTGCCCGGCCGCGGCCGCCTCGCGCGTGGTTCCGCCCCGCTGCACCATCGTATTGAGCACGCCTTCGGCCAGCTCCTGCATCCTGGGCGTGGCCTCGTTGATCCGCACCACGAGCTCGCCGAACGCCGACAGGTTCTTGCGCTGCGCGATCATCAACGAGGCGGCGGCCTGGGTCGGCTTCCAGCGGTCCTGCAGCTGCTGCAGCATCGGCTGAACGTCCGCTGCGGCCGCGGCCACACCGCCGGCCGAATCGCCGGCGACGAGCGCGGTCAGGTCCTGGTCGATCTGGTCACGGCTTTCGACCAGATCCCTGAGCGCCTCGTTGGCTCCCTGCAGGCTGGCCGGCGCGACCCGGGCCAGCCGTTGCGACTGCACCTGGATATCGAAGGCACGCGCGATCTGGACGTCGCCCCGCGCCGACTGGCTCGCATCCAGATAGATCATGGCCACCGTCAGCGCGACGAACACCGCCATCAGGACGCCGAGCAGCCGGATCTGCTGCTGCACCGGGCGCCGGCCGATCAGCGGCAGCGGCCGGCGCAGCCAACCCTGCATCCCCTCCGGCGCATCGCTCAGCGGCTGCACCACCGTGGGCGGAATTGGGGCCCGGTCGACCCGACGCGTCACGGCGGGGCGGGCCGCCGCGACCCGGACCGATTCGGCCTCGAGGAATGCCGAATCGGCCGAAATCGTTCCGGTGGTTCGCGCCGGCGCGCCCTTGGCGGCCGAGGTCAGAGGAGGGTCCAGTGCCATGTCGTCTCCCGCGCTGTCGCTGCGCGGTCTCGTATCCGAGGGGCCGATCCTATCTCCAAGCCGGGCGGGTAAATCCGCGTCCGGCAGGTGGTTCAGATTCCGATCGCCGAGAACTGCTCGGTCGCCACCAGGCGGCGCAAGTCCAGCTCGATCAGCGTCGTTCCGTCCGCTTCGCGAAAACGCTCGCGCTCCCACGGCCGCTGCGGGTCGGACAGGTGCCCGAGCGGCTGAAGGTCCTTCAGATTGCGCAGACCAAAAGCCCGAGTGACGACGATGGCGGCGTTGACCTTCAACACGTCGCCCATCACGACGAGCTGCAGCGATTCTTCCGGCGTCATCGGCGGCCGGCCCGACATCATCATCAAGTCGATCACGCCCACCAGCCGGCCCCGCACGTTGGCCAGGCCTCGGAACCAGGGCTTGGTCCAGGGCACCGGTGCGATCTCCGGAAGCGCCACGATCTCGCCGCTGGTGCTCATATCGAGCAGGTAGCCGGTGTCGGCCAGTCGGACCGCGAGTCGGGCCGGCTCGGCCGCCTTGCTGGGCAGGGCCCGCAGGCGCTGCGCGAGTTGAGTCGAGAAGTCCCGCAGGCGCGAGGACTTCGGACCCTGGTCCAGCTCGATGGATTCGTCGTCGATCTGCATTATCCGAGCGCCGCGATCTTCTCGAGCAGATCCTCGGCCTTCACGGGCTTGACCACGTAGTCCCGGGCCCCCTGGCGCAGGCCCCAGATGCGATCGGTCTGCTGCGACTTGCTGGTACACATGATGATCGGGATCGCTTCGGTGGCCGGGTCCTTCGACAGCCGCCGCGTGAGCTGGAAACCGTTCATGCCGGGCATGACCACGTCCATCAGGATCAGGTCGGGCATGGACGCTTTCAGCTTCGTCAGCGCGTCGTCCGCGTTTTCGGCGGTGGTTACGGTGAAGCCGTGCTTGAGCAGCAGCTCGTTCAGGAAGTAGCGCTCGGTGGGGGAGTCGTCGACGATGAGAATCGATTTGATCGGCATGGCACCCCTGCGCTGTGTGCGTCCGCGGTTCCGATGATCCGCGTCAGTTCATCGAGTACTGGCGAACCGCGGTGAGCAGACTGTCCTTCGTAAATGGCTTTGTCAGGTATTCGCTCGATCCGACCATCCGGCCGCGCGCACGATCGAACAAGCCGTCCTTGGACGACAGCATCACGACCGGCGTTCGGTTAAACCTCGGGCTGCGCTTGATCAGCGCGCAGGTCTGGTAACCGTCCAGTCGCGGCATCAGGATGTCGCAGAAGATGATGCTAGGCTCGTGGTCATTGATCTTTGCAAGCGCCTCAAAGCCGTCCTGCGCCAGGATCACCTGGCAGCCGGCCTGAACCAGGAAAATTTCTGCGCTGCGCCGAATCGTGTTCGAGTCATCGATCACCATTACCTTACGGCCGCGGATCTCGTTGAAGTCTTCAGCCATCCTAGTAATCGCAAACCCTGGTCGGATGTCCATTCCGAGGCAATCGAGCTCACACCTCGATCATCTCGAAGTCTTCCTTTCGAGCACCGCATTCGGGGCAGACCCAGTTCGGGGGAATTTCCTCCCACCGCGTGCCGGGAGCGATCCCGTCTTCCGGTGCGCCGCTCGCCTCATCGTAGATCCACCCGCAGATAAGACACATGAACGTGCGGGTCCCGATGGTCGTGGTCATGGTTCTGGATCTTGGGGCAAGTTCGCTAACATACCGACGACAGCATCATAGCTTGTACGTTCAAAAGAAGGCCCTTTACCTGCCGAATCAAGGTTTTCCGGACGACCCGGATTCTGGTGACTCGAAACGAACAGCTGTTCGAACGCGCCCAGCGCACCATTCCGGGCGGCGTTAATTCCCCGGTCCGGGCTTTCCGGGCAGTGGGCGGCACGCCCCCGTTTATCGCTCGGGCCCAGGGGGCGCTGCTGTGGGATGCGGACGGGCGCCGTTACATTGACCTGGTGGGCTCATGGGGGCCCATGATCCTGGGCCACGCCCACCCGGCCGTGGTCAAGGCCGTCCAGGCGGCGGCCGCCGACGGCCTGTCCTTCGGCGCCCCGACCGAGGCCGAGATCGACCTGGCCGAGCGGATCGTGCGGCGGGTGCCGTCCATAGAGCAGGTGCGGCTGGTCTCGTCCGGCACGGAGGCCGCCATGAGCGCCATCCGGCTGGCGCGCGGGGCCACCGGGAGGGACCGGATCGTCAAATTCGAAGGCTGCTACCACGGGCACGCCGACGGTTTGCTGGTCAAGGCCGGCTCCGGCGCGCTCACGTTCGGTCACCCCAGTTCGGCCGGCGTGCCGGCCGACGTTACCCGCCAGACGATGGTGCTCGGTTACAACGACTGCCAGCAGCTGCAGGACGCGTTCCGCCAGCACGGGGCGCAGATTGCCGCGGTCATCGTGGAACCGGTCGCCGGCAACATGAACCTGGTGCGGGGCAGTGCCGAGTTCCTGCGCACCGCGCGCGAGCTGTGCACGCGGCACGGCGCGCTGCTGATCTTCGACGAGGTGATGTCCGGATTTCGGGTCGCGCTGGGGGGCGCCCAGGAGCTCACCGGGGTGGCGGCGGACATCACGGTGCTGGGCAAGGTGATCGGCGGCGGCATGCCGCTGGCCGCCTTCGGCGCTCGGCGCGACGTGATGCGCCACATCGCGCCGCTCGGCCCGGTCTACCAGGCCGGCACGCTGTCGGGGAACCCGGTTGCCGTGGCCTGTGGTCTGGCCACGCTGGAGCTGATCGAGCAGCCGGGCTTTTACCCGACGCTGGCCCGCCGCACGCGCGCTCTGGTCGATGGCCTGGCGCAAGCTGCGCGGGAGCGCGGCGTTGTCTTCAGCGCCGATGCGGTCGGCTCGATGTTCGGGATCTACTTCTGCGCCACGGTCCCGGCGAGCTATCACGAGGTGATGCAGTCCGATCGCGAGCGCTTCAACCGGTTCTTTCACGCCATGCTGCAGCGCGGCATCTACCTGGCCCCCTCCGCTTTCGAAGCTGGCTTCGTTTCGATCCAGCATGACGAAACGCTGATCGCCGAGGTGGTCTCGGCCGCCGGCGAGGCGTTCGATGCCCTGGGCTGAGCGCCTGGGCACGGCCGGGCGCAGGGCGGCCAAGGCCTCGGTGTGGCTGGCGCTGACCGTCGCGAACGCGTCGGCGCTCGCCCTGGACCTGGGACCGCATCCGGTGACGGCCAGCCTGTGGGCTGAACGCGATGGCATTGCACCAGGCCAGCCGTTCACGCTGGGCCTGCACCTGGTCCACGCACAGGGCTGGCACAGCTATTGGACCGTGCCGGGCGACTCCGGCCTGCCCACGCGCGTGAGCTGGCGCCTGCCGGCCGGCGTCCGCGCCGGCCCGATCCAGTGGCCGGCGCCGCGCCGCCTGGCGATCGGCCCGCTGGTGGACTACGGCTACGAAGGCGACACGCTGCTGCTGACCGATCTGCAGCCGGCGGCGGACCTGCCGATCGGAGGCGAAGTCCGGATCGAAGCGCACGCGCAGTGGCTGATGTGCCGCGACGTGTGCGTGCCGGGCTCCGGGGACGTGTCGGTCACGCTGCCGGTGCGGCCGCCGCAGGCCTCGCACCCGACCGCCGAGGCGCCGGCCTTCGAGCTCGGGCGCCGGCGCATTCCGCACGAGCTGAAACTGACGTCTGCCCGCGCGACGCGTTCGGGCTCCAGCATCACGCTCACGTTCGAGGCGTCGGTCTCGGGCATGCCCCACCGGCTCGAATTTTTCCCCTTGGAGCCTGGCCGCATCGAGGCGTCGGCGCCGCAGACGCTGCAGGCGAGCGCAACCACGGTGCGGCTGCAGTTGACGGCAGCGCAGCCGATCGGGGCGGATTTCCTGCACCTCAGCGGCGTGCTGGTCGCCGACGGCGGTTCGGACGAGCGCGGCGGATGGATCGGGACGATCGAGGTGCCGCTGGCAATCGGCGGGCCGTGACGCGCGGCTCAGCCCTGCTGCTGCACCCAGTCGAGCAGCGCATCCAGCGCGCCGGTTGCCACCTCGGCGTTCGCATGATTGACGATCGCGACCACGACGTAGCGGTGGCCGCTGTCCGCTAGAACATAACCGGCCAGCGCGCGCACGCCGTCCAGCAGCCCGGTCTTCACGTACGCACTGCCCGAGGCGGCGGCGCGATTCTTCATGGTGCCGTCCATCCCGGCGACCGGCAGCGATGCGATGAACTCGGGCATCCGAGGCCCCGCATAGGCGTGCCGCAACAGCCGCGCCAAGCTGTCGGCCGAGATGCGCTCGCGCCGCGACAGGCCGCAGCCGTTCTCCAGCACGAGCTCGGGCATGGCCAGGCCTGCGCGGGCCAGCCAGGCCGACACGGCCTGGGCCGAGCGCTCGGGGCTCTCGCCCTGGTCCGGGCCCGGCGCGCCCAGCGTCAGGAACACCTGGCGCGCCATCACGTTGTTGCTGAACTTGTTGATGTCGTGCACGACTTCCGACAGCGGCAGTGACTCGTGCACCAGCAGCTCGATCGCACCCGCCGGTGTGCGGCCCTCCCGCACATGTCCGCTCCATGAGCCTCCGGCGGCTTCCCACAGCGCGCGGAACGCGGCGCCGACGTACTGGGTGTGATCGAGCAGGCTCACGTGCCAGCTCTGCTCGGCGCAGTCGAGCGGGTAGCGCCCGGCAAATCGCGGCGTCCACGGATTGCTGAAGTCGGCCTTCAGCCGCTCGCGCCAGTCGCCGCAGGGTCCATTGGCAAGCGGCACGCTCGCCGGCAGCCGCATCCCGGCCAGGGACGGCGTGGCGATGATGCGGGCGACCGAGGAGGCCGGATCGGGGACGAACTCCAGCGACAGCGTCTTGAAGTTGACCAGCAGCGCGTCGGGCGCCACGTTGTACGGCCGCAGATCGTTGCCGTCGAGCGAAGCGCCCGCGGCTGCGCGCGGATCGAAGACCGACTTGTCCAGCACCAGGTCGCCGTGAATCTGACGCAAACCCAGACCGCGCAACCGATGCACCAGCATCCAGAAGCGCTCGATCACGAGGCTGGGGTCGCCGCTGCCGCGGACGATCAGGTCGCCGTCCAGGCGGCCGCCGCTGGGATGCGCGGAGGCATAGACCTCGGTTTTCCACTGGTAGGCGGGACCCAGCAGGTTCAAAGCGGCATAGGTCGTCAGCAGCTTCATGGTCGAGGCCGGATTCATCGGCGTGGACTCGTTCACCGCGAGCTGGATCGGACCGGAGTCCAGTGGGACGACGACCAGGCCGATCGCCGAGGCGGGGATTTTCGCTTCGTGCAGCGCGGCGGAGACCGCAGGGGGAATTTGGTCGTGGGCAGCCGCTGGCTCGGCGCCGGCACCGGTTGGAGCGATCAGGCAGGCCGCTGCGGCGACGGCGCAGAGCAAACGAAGGGATTCGGGTGCGTCAGCACCAAGCCAGCTCATGCGTCGATGGTACTGATTTCCGGCCGGAGGCCGGAAAAGCTCAGCGGTTCAACGCCGCCGCCAGCCGTTTGCGGTAGTCTGCGACGAGGTGCGGGTGCTGCGCGGCCAGCTCGAACACGGCAAGCATCGTGCGCCGGCCGACATCGTCGCCGAACGCGCGGTCGCGTCGGACCACCTCGATCAGCTGGGCGAGCGCCAGCTCGAATTCGCGCCGGGCGATATGCCACTGGGCCAGGTCCAGGCGGGCCTGCAGGTCACCCGGATCGGCTTCGATGCGAGCTTGCAACTGGCTCGGCTCCGGCCCGGAAGCGGCTCCTTGCAGGCTTGCAAGCCGCGTTGCGAGGGCCTGCAGCCGCGCGTCCGTGCGCAGCGTGGCGCGCGCCACGGCCAAGGCGCGCTCGGCCTCGGCCATTCGCGTCGGGTCGACCGGTTCGGGCAGCCGCTCCAGCAGTATCTCGGCCAGGTCCAGCTGGGCCTGCGCCGCATTCGGGTCCAGCGCGACGGCGGCGCGCAGAGCCGCCACCGCTTCGGCCAACTGGCCGCTGGCGCTGAGCCGGCGCGCTTTGCGCCGTTCGATTTCGCTCGGATTCGGCAGCAGCCGGTCGATGAACTCGCGCAGCTGCGACTCCGGCAACGCTCCCACAAACGCGTCGACCGGCTCACCGTCGAAAAACGCCACCACGTAGGGAATGCTGCGCACACGGAACTGGGCGGCCAGTTCGGCGTTCTGGTCGGAGTTGATCTTCACCAGCCGGAACCGGTCCGCGTAGTCACGCTCGAGCCGCTCCAGCATCGGGCCCAGCACCCGGCACGGACCGCACCACGGCGCCCAGAAATCCACCAGCACCGGAACGTCGCGCGATGCCTCGATGACCTCGCGCTCGAATACGCTTTGACCGATCTCGACCATGGGTACCTCCAGGCAGATTAGATGGTGCCTGGGAGCCAGGGTTCAATGGCCCTGCTTCGCGCCGGCGCAGCCCTGGGTAGCCCTGCTTCGCCCGGCTGCGCCGTGCTACGCAGGGCTGCGCCCGCCTACGCCCGGCATAGCCGGGCGAAGGCGGGCTAGTTGTACAGATGCAGCATGCCCAGGCCGGCGCGCCGGTGCGCGCCGAAGCCGCGCTGCACGAACCGCTTCATCCGCTCGGGCTCGGCCACCTCCAGCGCTCCTTCCAGGATCGCATGATCGATCCGGTAGGGAACGCCGTCGTGGCGGAAGCGCAGGCTGCGTAGCGAAGCGCTGAACAGCAGCGGCTTGATGCCGAAGCTGGGTGCCCCGGCGGCGAACCAGGCCTCGAACTCGGACGTGGTGCGGAACGGGTGGACCACCTTTTCTTCGCCCTGAAAGACCTCATGGCCAACGCACACCGGCAGGCTGAAGTGGTACATCAACCCGCTGGCCAGCTGGATCACGACGCGTTTCGGCTCCAGCGCTGCGGCGCCTTCGGGCTTGCCGCTCCACGGCACCGCAGAGCGGACCCAGAAGCGGCCCGCCACGCTGCTGTCGGCGCGAAACAGGAAATTGCCGGCGCCGGCCTTCTGGCCGAACACTTCACGCAGCCGTTCATGGGCCGTAATCGGGTTGCAATCCGGCTCGAAGGCAATGGCCGTCTCGTACAACTCGATCTGCGGGATATCGAGCTGGGTGAAGCCAACCAGGGCAGGCGCCTTGGTCTTGGCGGCGGGTTTCTGAGGCGGGCGATGGATCTGGCGGGCGGGGCGATTCATTCGGACGGGTGGGAACCAGCTGGGCAACCTCTCCTATTACCTTCAACCCCGTCACCGCGACAGTCGCACGAACGGATTACCATGAACCAATCTTGTCGGAGTGGTCTTTCGCATCGCGCAAAGCCCGCGATGATGCCCCGCGCCATAAAAAGGAAAGGCCGCCGCCCGACTGAGCGGCGGCCCTGAAGACGGTTCCTTTAGGAGTGCGCCTTGCCGGCGACCGCGGCGCCGGCGGCAACCGCCGACGTCGTTGCCTTGGCGGCTGCGGCGAAGTTGGCCTCGGCCCAGTCAGAGGCCTGCCGCGACACCTTCGAGACCGTGTCGAATGCGGTGTTGCCGGCTGCCACCGCGTTGCGCAACAGCGCCAGCGTCTGCTCCGAGCCGGCCGGCGCGTTCTTGGCGGCGTAGTCGAGCATCTCGGCCACGCGCCGGTTGCTGTCGGCGACCTGCCGTTCGACCACCTTGCCGATTTCGGCGCTGACGCCCTGGCTGATGGCCGCCAGTTCGCGGGTGTAGCTCATCACCCGTTCCATGGCGGGCTGGGCGGATGCGCCGGACAGCGCCACCAGTTCCTTGGGACTTTTGATGCCGGAAAGCGACTGGGCCGCTTCGGTGGCGGTGTCGAACGCGCTGCGGCCGGCGGCCGCGTTAAGGCTGGCCAGCTTTGTGGCCGCCTCGATCAGGGCGTGGCCGATCGCATTCAGTGCATTTACCTGGACGCGCTGCAGTTCAAAGAATTCCGTGGGGTTGGTGATCATGATGGCCTCGTTAGGTTTTGATGAATCGAGTGGTGGTTTGGCGTGCTGATCTCATTTCGGCTTGTGAATGGTGCGATGCACAACGGCAGTATATGTTGCGACGCACAAAAGTCAAGCAAAATTTCGTATGGTGAGTCAACCGATAGCCAATTCCCGTGCAGCCTGCCCTTTAGCCAACTCAAACGTGGGGACTCCAGTTGAATTCCGGCACTGCCGTTCATATAATCAGCACTCGACGGCCTTGAGTGCTAACCGTGCCTTGCTCCAAGGCCGCGAGCATTGTGTTTTGTCGGCAGATCTTAAGAAATTAACGGATTTTGACGGGAGATGTCATGAAAATACGTCCCTTGCACGATCGTGTGATCGTGAAGCGTCTGGACAACGAGCGGAAGACCGCATCCGGAATCGTGATTCCGGAGAACGTGGCCGAAAAACCGGATCAGGGTGAAGTGGTCGCGGTGGGGCCGGGCAAGAAGGATGACAACGGCAAGCTGATCGCGATGGACCTTAAGGTCGGCGATCGGGTCCTGTTCGGCAAGTACTCGGGCCAGACGGTCAAGGTCGAAGGCGAGGAACTGCTCGTGATGCGTGAGGAAGACGTCATGGGCGTGGTCGCCTGAGCGCGTCGCACATCGGTTTAACCAACACAGATTCGGAGTTACTCAATGGCATCCAAGCAGGTTTTCTTCGGCGAAGACGCGCGCCACAAGATGATTCGCGGCGTCAACATCCTCGCCAACGCAGTCAAAATCACGCTGGGCCCGAAGGGCCGCAACGTCGTGCTGGAGCGCAGCTTCGGCGCCCCGACCGTCACCAAGGACGGCGTGTCGGTGGCCAAGGAGATCGAACTGAAGGATAAGTTCGAGAACATGGGCGCGCAGATGGTCAAGGAAGTCGCGTCCAAGACCTCCGACACCGCCGGCGATGGCACCACCACTGCAACCGTGCTGGCGCAGGCGATCGTGGTCGAGGGCATGAAGTACGTCGCGGCCGGCATGAACCCGATGGACCTGAAGCGCGGCATCGACAAGGCCGTGATCAGCGCCGTCGAGGAGCTCAAGAAGATCAGCAAGCCCTGCACCACCAGCAAGGAAATCGCGCAGGTCGGCGCCATCTCGGCCAACGCCGATCCCGACATCGGCAAGATCATCTCCGACGCGATGGACAAGGTCGGCAAGGAAGGCGTGATCACGGTCGAGGACGGCAAGTCGCTCGAGAGCGAGCTGGAAATAGTCGAGGGCATGCAGTTCGACCGCGGCTACCTGTCGCCGTACTTCATCAACAACGCCGAAAAGCAGATCGCGGTGCTGGACGCCCCGTACGTGCTGCTGCACGACAAGAAGATCTCCAACATCCGCGACCTGCTGCCGGTGCTGGAGCAGGTGGCCAAGGCCGGCCGTCCGCTGCTGGTGGTGGCCGAAGAGCTCGAGGGCGAAGCGCTGGCCACTTTGGTCGTGAACAACATCCGCGGCATTCTGAAGACCTGCGCGGTCAAGGCGCCGGGCTTCGGCGACCGCCGCAAGGCGATGCTGGAAGACATCGCGGTCCTGACCGGCGGCACCGTGATTGCCGAGGAAACCGGCATGACGCTGGAGAAGACCACCCTGCATGACCTGGGGCAGGCCAAGCGCATCGAGATCGCCAAGGAGAACACGACGATCATCGACGGCGCCGGCGAGACCAAGGCGATCGAAGCGCGCGTGAAGGCGATCCGCCAGCAGATCGAAGAGGCGACCAGCGACTACGACAAGGAAAAGCTGCAGGAGCGCGTGGCCAAGCTGGCCGGCGGCGTCGCTGTGATCAAGGTCGGCGCCGCGACCGAGGTCGAAATGAAGGAGAAAAAGGCCCGGGTCGAAGATGCGCTGCACGCAACACGCGCCGCGGTCGAAGAGGGCATCGTGGCGGGCGGCGGCGTGGCGCTGGTGCGCGCCAAGCAGGCCATCGCCAACCTCAAGGGTGACAATCCCGACCAGGAAGCCGGCATCAAGATCGTGCTGCGCGCGATGGAAGAGCCGCTGCGCATGATCGTGGCCAACGCCGGCGAAGAGCCCAGCGTGGTGGTGAACAAGGTGGCCGAAGGCAAGGGCAACTACGGCTTCAACGCCCAGACCCACACCTACGGCGACCTGGTCCAGATGGGCGTGCTCGACCCGACCAAGGTGGCGCGCACCGCGCTGCAGAACGCGGCCTCGGTCGCCAGCCTGATGCTGACCACCGACGCCATGGTGGCCGAGCTGGTCGAGGACAAGCCCTCCAAGGGCGGACCGGGCGGCGGCATGGGCGGTATGGGCGGCATGGACGGCATGGACATGTAATCGTGCGATCGCGGGCTCCGGTGAGGAGTCCGCGCTGCAGCTGCCGGGGCCCCGCTTTGCGGGGCCCTTTTTTTACCCGTCCGTGCGATCCGCGCACGCCCACGCGTCGGGCCTTGCCCACCGCGCTCTTTGCCTATACAAACGGCTGAAAAGGCGCGCAAAAAGTGGCCCGACAAAGCGCGGAGAGGCTGCACATGGACGACGTCATCAACGTGTACGAACCGATGCAGCCCGAGCCGGTGCAGCCTGCGGCCGCAGCGCCGCCGCGCCGCAGCCGGGTCCGGTTCACCGGCACCGGACAGGAGTACTTCCGGATCTGGATCGTCAACCTGCTGCTGACGATCGTCACGCTGGGCATCTATTCGGCGTGGGCCAAGGTGCGCAAGATGCAGTACCTGTATCGCAACACGCAGCTGGACGGATCGGTGTTCGACTATCACGGCGACCCCATCGCGATCCTGAAGGGGCGCATCCTGGCGGTGCTGCTGGCGGTGCTGTACAAGCTGTCGCTGACGCTGCTGGGCCTGTTCGGGCTGATTGCGCTGGCGGGGCTGCTTTTGGCGGTGCCGTGGCTGCTGACGCAGTCGTACCGGTTCCGGCTGCACAACTCGAGTTACCGCGGGTTGCGCTTTCGCTTCGACGGCCCGCTGTCGCACGCGTACCTGATCATCGGCCTGCCGATGGTGGTGGTGCTGGGACCGAGCGTCGTGCTCGCGCTGTCCGGCGATCCGAAACATCCGGACCCGAAGTTGGCCATCGACTTGGGTCTGCTATACCTTGCCTTCATGCTGCTCTGGCCGTACCTGCATTTCTGCTTCAAGCGCTGGCAGCACGGGCACGCCCTTTACGGCACCGCCCGCGCCAGCTTCCAAGCGAGGGTCTGGGAGTTTTACGCTCCCTATCTGGTGGCCGGCTTGCTGTTGTTCCTCGCCCTCGTGGCAGGGGGCGTGCTGATGGGCGCGATCGGCTTCGCCAGCGCCGGCCACGCCAGTGATGCCCGCAGGCTCGGCGTCGTGGTCGGCATTCTGTTCGTGATCCTTTTTTACAGCGTGATGCTCGCGGTGGCGCCGATCGTGACCGCGCGGATTCAGAACGCGGTCTGGGACGGCACCCGGCTGGAAGGGCTCGGCTTCGCCAGCGACGTGCGTGCTGGCCGCCTGATCGGCATCACGTTGACCAACCTGGTGATGATCTTGGTGAGCGTGGGTCTGCTGATCCCGTTCGCTGTGATGCGCCTGATGAAGTACAAGGTCGAGTCGATCGAGGTGCTCGACGCCGATGCGTTGGGCCGGTTCGTCAGCGAAGGAAAGGACGCGGGCGTTGGTTCGGCGGGAGAGGGCGCCGTCGACGTGATGGACCTGGATTTCGGATTGTGAGCACGGGTCAGACCCCGCTACGAACGGTCCTGCCGGCGCTTTTTTATGACGGCTTGCGGTCGCAGCCCCAGGCGGTCGAACTCCGGATCGGCTCCGGCGGCATCGTCGTGCGGGGCCAGACCCTGCAGCGCGGCTACGACTGGAGGCGCGCGCGCTTGTCCGAGCGCCTGCAACATGCACCGCGCGTGATCCGGTTTGCCGACGGCGGCTTCTGCGAGATCTCCGATCAGGCCGGGCTCGACGCGGCGCTGGCGGCAGTCGGCTACCACGATTCGTGGGTGGCCCGTTCGCACCGTCGCTGGAGCCACGTGCTGGCCGCGATGGCGATGTTGCTGGCGGCCATTTTCGCGCTGTACCGCTGGGGACTGCCGGTGGCCGCCGAGCGGGTCGCGCGCCGCATTCCGCCCGGGGTCGAGGCGGGCATCGGCACGCGCGCCGTCAAGATCGTCGAGCAGCAGTTCGGCCCGAGCAAGCTCGCGCCGGAGCAGACCGATCGGGTGCAGCATGTGTTCGGCTCGATCGTTCCGCAGGATGGCCGCTCGTTTCACCTCGTTTTGCGCGACGGCGGCTCGTTCGGCGCCAACGCCTTCGCGCTGCCCGGCGGTACCGTGGTCGTCACCGATCAGCTGGTGCAACTCGCGCCGAACGATGCGGCGCTGGCTGGCGTACTGGCGCACGAGATCGGCCACGTGGAGCGCCGCCACCTGATGCGCCTGGTCATTTCCGGCACCGTGGTCGGCGCCGTGGTCACGCTGATTGCCGGAGATGTCTCGGGCGTGTCAGCGGCGCTGCCGGCGGCGCTGGCGAACCTGTCCTATTCGCGCGATATGGAGCGCGAGGCCGACTCGTACGCGATCGATCTGCTCAAGCTCAGGCAGATACCGATCGAACCGCTCGCCCAGCTGCTGCAGCAGCTGCAAACGGCGCACCAGGGTGGCCAGGCGCACGGCTGGGCGCGCTACCTGCAGACACACCCCGATACCGAGGACCGGATCGCGGCCATCCGTGCGGCGGAACGTTAAGCGTCGGTTGTTGCAGCGAATCAACGGCCCTGCCCGGGCTCGCTGCCTCCGTTAGACTTATGGCCATGGACCTCACCGACCAGTTTCTGATCGCCATGCCCAATATGGTCGATCCGAACTTCGACGGGACGGTCGTTTACGTTTGCGAGCACAGCGAAAAGGGCGCACTGGGGCTCGTGATCAACCGGCCCACCGATCTGACACTGGCGCGGCTGTTCGACAAGATCGATCTGCGTCTGGAAATCGCGCCCTGGCGCGACGAGCCGGTGTTCTATGGAGGACCGGTGCAGACCGAACGCGGCTTCGTTCTGCACACGCCGACCGGCAATTTCAGCTCGACGCTGAACGTGGGCGTCGACATCGGGCTGACCACTTCCAAGGACGTGCTGGAGGCGGTGGCCGAGGGCAACGGACCCCCGCGCCTGCTGGTGACGCTCGGCTATTCGGGCTGGGGCGCCGGCCAGCTCGAGCACGAGCTGGGGCAGAACGGCTGGCTGACCGTGAAGGCCGATCCGCGCGTGATCTTCGACACGCCGGTGAGGTCGCGCTTCGCCGCCGCCTTGAAGCTTCTGGGGGTCGATTCGCTGCAGCTCACCGGCCAGGCGGGTCATGCCTGAACCGGGCGCCGGCGCCAAGCCCGCGGCGGGCCGCGCCGGAATCCTGTCGGCACCGGGCGGGCCGGCCGCCCACGGCGTCGTGCTCGGCTTCGACTACGGAACCCGACGCATCGGGGTGGCGATCGGCAACACCGTGAGCGCGGCAGCGCGGCCGCTGTGCGTGATCGCGGCGGGCCAGAAGCGGACCTGGGGCGACATTGCGACGCTGATCGAGCAGTGGCAGCCGTCCGTGCTGGTGGTGGGGATCGCGCGCGCTTCGGACGGCGCCCCGCATGCGATGACCGCGCGTTGCGACCGGTTTGCACGGCAGCTGCAGGGCCGCTTCGGACTGGCGGTGGCGCGCGTGGACGAGCGCTACTCGTCGGCCGTGGTCGGC